>Ga0315308_1001905_pt1 | contig 11856 bp, 12 predicted proteins | sample TDP3_MG_FD_203078 | JGI IMG/M metagenome (GOLD analysis project Ga0315308, IMG submission 203078) | Freshwater sediment microbial communities from Lake Towuti, South Sulawesi, Indonesia - TDP3 | ecosystem: Environmental > Aquatic > Freshwater > Lake > Sediment | place: Indonesia: South Sulawesi... | reverse complement strand
GGTCGAGTATCTGACGTGGCCGATGCCCATCTCGCCCTTCAGGTTCCTCACATCGTCCGCCTTCAGGGCCTGATGTGCGAGGCCCATGCCCTTGATGCACTTGATGCCGTTGCTGAAGACCCCTATGCCCGCGGATTCCTGGCCTCTGTGTTGCAGCACACGTAGCGCATAGAAGATATCCACTGAGACGCCCGAAATGGAAGATATGGCGAAAACTCCGCACTCCTCCTGCGGGTGCTCAGGCTCCAGACCTCGACCCCCTCTTTAGGAACGAATTTGTCAATGCAGTTTCGCCCAGTTATAGTGCCTCAACTTGGCAGTTGCTCCGAACCCGCATGAGGCACAGACCCTATGCCTCACATGGAACGACCGCTTTCCGCAGCGCCTGCACACGATGTGCGTCCTCTTGCTGCTGCGCTTGCCCATCGATGGAGTTCCCTTGGACATCAGGTCCTACCTCAAGGTGAAATGTAGATGACATTGTCTCCGCGGACGATCGTTGACTCGATCTTCCGGACGACTTGGTTCTCGAATATCTCTTCCACGTTCTTGAGAACGAGGTTCATGTGCGGGTCGTAGCCGTCAAGAATGCCGCGGTACCCCCTCTTCCCCTTCAGCTCTACAATGACCTGCTGGTTGATCGACTTGTTCAGAACAGCCAGTGGTTTCATCAAATCATGTCACCAATTGCCTGATAACAGGAACCGTACTTAAACCTTTGTGGTTGAACATCGAGCCAGATTTCGTTGCTGGCTGCTCGTCCGTCAAGCTCTTGCTGACGAGGATATCAGAGCTGAACCGTGGTGTCTTCCTTCAGCCTTTCGAGGATGAGGTAGGTGTTGCTCCTCTCAACCTCCTCGATCTTGATGAACGAGTCCACGATGTCCTTCAGCTCTTCCCTTGATGATGCCCGCAGGAGAACCGCGAAGTCGATGTTCCCGAGCAGGAAGTAAACTGCCCATACGCCTGGTATCTTGGCTATCTTCTCCCCGATCTTCTTGGAGTACTCCGGACCATATCTGCCAGTCACGAGGGATATCGCAAGGATCTCCTTGCCGACCTTGAGCGGGTCCACCGATGCCTTGAAACCGGTGATAACACCCTCATCCATCAATCGGTTCACCCTGTAGTGCACCGTGGACGAGGAGAGGCCCGTCTTCTCGCCTATCTTCTTGAGGCTGACGTTGCAGTCCTCTTGAAGCATTTTCAAGATTATCTTGTCATTCTTGTCTAGCATGACTGCGGTTTGTTTGTCCGGCAAGCGTGCTTCCCCCTAAAACGTTCGAAAAGACTACAACAGATTCGGATTGATAACGCTTTCGCTGCCCTCTGTTCGAACAGAACAAAAATCGACAACGATAGAGACGAAAACCGTAACGAACCTCCGAGGGGGGATCAGCGGACACAGCTCTTGCCGGAACCAACTACCGTCAGTCTTTGTGCAGTTTGTTGCCTCCGAGATGGAGTGATCGGCTCATATGAAGGCCCCGATCGTAGGCAGGTCCAGCAGGTCCATGTCGAAGAAGACGATGCCTTCTCTGATCTCCTTCTCTCCAAGGAGGTCCTTGCCGTCGATGGTTGCCAGGAGCGACGAACGCCACCACAGGTCCATTGAGTTCGTCGCCAGCGCGCCCAGATAGACCTGGGCGAAATTGTATGCGTATCCTTCAGAATCGCACAGGTATGCCGCATGTCCCATGAAGCAATCTCTGTTGTTAACAAGCCGTAGATACCCCCTCAGAGCAGCTCTAGCTTCTGAATCCATGGGCAGCAGGTCAACCTCAGAAGGACTGATTCTTGAGAACTCCTCTGTCGTGCCATCCTCCATGAGGATGAAGCCAGCAATTTCCTTTCCGACGAGCCTGAACAGCTTCCATTCGAGCCTCTCGTCGATGTATATCGGCAGGAGGCTCAGGTCGGGCAGGTCGAACAGCTCCGCGCCATCGATCAGCGCACGTTCTGCGACATCCGTCTCAGGCTCGGTTCTGCGGACTTGTCTCACGATGCTTCTTGGAGATGCATTCTGAGCGGTCCTTGCCTGTTCGGCGTATGTGAGCAATCTGCTCAGGCCGAGGGTGTCCAGAAGCTCGTCGCTCAATGCTTCCCCTGCGGTCCTGACCGAAGAGAACGACTGCGAAACCCATGTGCTCCTGCAGTTCTTGATGAACTGAGTGAAGACGTTCCGTGCCTCCTCGAGCTCTGACCTGAGCCTATCCTTACCATATTCGGACAGCAGGTTTCTTCCGAAGTCCTCGAGGCCCTCGCCCTTCAGGCCTATCCCTCTGCAAGACAGATTGGCATTGAGCTGTATCCTCCATCCCACGAACACATTCAGCGGGAACGACCGACAGAAGTGCGGCCTGTCCTGATAGATCCTGCACCTTCTGTCCTTCAGAAAATAGCAGGCGCCATGTGCACCTCTGAGCTTTATCGCTGCCCCTTTAACATCCGGCGATACGTGCCTCTCTGTGACGCCCTCGGCGAGTCCGATCGTCTCCCTGAAGTTCTTCTCTTCGTCAGGGAGCAGCTCCGGCTGGCAGAGACAGCACAATGCGCACCGGTCAACACATCTATATGTGCGGCCGTGAAGCTCAGACAGATCCATTTCGATGCCGTCGTCAGGCCTGCCTGGTCTGGTCAAGGACGTCCCTTCCGGTCCTCTCTCCGACGAGATTGTCGTTCTCAATCATGAGCTGGCCCCTGAGAAACACGGCCGCCGGGAATATCGCGGGCATCCCCTCGTAGGCCGACCAGCCGCATTTCGAGTTCAAGCGGTCGGCTTTGATAGGCGCACTTGCAGACATGTCCACAACCATGAGGTCCGCATCGTCGCCCTCAGCGATTCTGCCCTTCGGAACACCGAACAGCTCTCCGGGCCTTGAGCAAACCCGTCTCAGGACTCCTTCGATGGTGAGGTGCTTCTCGTCGACGAGGTGCAGAAGGAGCGGGACCATCGTCTCAACGCCCGGCATGCCGCTCGGGGCGTAGTCGAAGTCCTCCTGCTTCTGATCGAGCGTGTGAGGGGCGTGGTCCGACGCTATCAAGTCGAACGAGCCATTCTTCAGCGCCTGAAACAACGCGAACCTGTCTTCCCTCCTCCTCAGCGGCGGGTTCACCTTTGCCAGAGTGCCGAGCTTGCTCTCTTTGTCGAGCAGAAGGTGGTGGGGCGTGACCTCGCTCGTGAGCCCATGGACGTCCACGACGAGCGGCAATGACTCTCTCGCTGAGACATGGCAAATGTGAAGTCTGCAGTCCTTCGCCGCCTCCTTCACCTTTCTGATGGCGCTGCCCTCGCAGTCGTTGTTCCTGTTCTTCAGGTGGTCCTCGAGCGACTGGGCGACCTCCTTCTTCCTGAGCCTCTCGTCCTCGGCATGGACTGCAAGCACTTTGCCCGTTCTGGCGATCTCCGTAAGCTCATTCTTCAGGTTCTCCAGTGAGGGCACAGCGAGGTCGCCTGTGGTTCCCGCCATGTACAGTTTGAACCCTATTGCCTCCTTCGCTAGCGAGCTCACATCGATGCCAGAAGTCACACCCGCAAAGAGGCCGAAGTCACAGTGGCTCTTGGACGACGCGATCTTCTTCTTCTCTCTCAGGGCGGAGATAGACGTCGTCGGAGGCAGCGTGTTGGGCATGTCGAAAGCACACGTCACCCCGCCATGAAGGGCGGCGAGCGATCCCGTGCCGAAGTCCTCCTTGTCCGTCATGCCAGGATCTCGGAAGTGCACATGAGCATCAATTGCTGCTGGCAGGACGATCTTGTTGTTGAACCGGTAAACCCTCTCGGCCTCGAGGATCTTCGCTATCCTCACTATCCTGCCGTTCTCGATGCCCACGCAGCACCTCTCGAATCTGTCGGAGACGTAGCAGTTACCCTCGACGACAACTTCCATGATCTTCACTGAGCTTCCTTCGCTTCACGTCCCCGCCGGGCTTTTCCTCGGAGAAGACCTCGGCCTGGAACTTGAACAGCTTGGTGCCTTCCTGCAGCCACGAATCAGGCATCAGGCCCGCCTTGATGCAAGTCTGGCACAGGAATTCTTCCTCGTCCCACCCCCATTCAATGGGCACCTGCGGCAGAAGAAGTCCCCTTGCCCATCCCCTCTGAATTATCAGCCCGTCCTCGCCCACCTTGATATTCTTCACGAACTCCCTTGGGCTCTTCACAATCACCTCCGCGGGCGGCGTGAGCAGGCTGACCTCCACCTTTATCTTCTTCAGTTCCTCTGGTTTCACTGGCGGAAACCTAGGGTCGCGTGAGCTCGCGCTTACCGCGGAATCCTTTATTGCGTCGATTAGGGGCATGACCGGTTCCGGGTAGCCGATGCAGCCTCTGAGATTGTCATCGGGATATGTCGTGAGGGTGACGAACACACCGGAGTTCTCCTTGAAGATCGGAGGCACATCGAAGCCAGGCGGCTTCTCGCGCTTGACATGGCTGTCGACGACGGCTCTCGCGATTCTCACCGCCAGCTCGCCATCCTTGTCCGAGAACATCGTGCTCGCCCGGCTGGATAGGATAACGGCCATAAAAGTCTTTACAGTCAGCGCAGGCTGCGAACTGGTCCTTCGAGAACTGCATGTTTCTCTGCAGTTATCGAAACGGAAATATACAATGCAGTACGTCAGCAGCACGAACCTGCGGATGCTTTTGACATGCGTCCGGGTTCTAGAGAGGTTGAGGAGTGGGAAGACGAGCGAGAGCGGCTCAAGACTAATCTTGGTGAGCACTGCAATTCTGATAGCAGCGATTCTCTCGGTGCCGGTTGGCGCGACCATTGGCATCATAGGGGCGGCTGATGCAGCCGATGGCGAGACCGTCCTGCGCATGGGCTTCATGCAGGGTGTCGATACCCTGAACCCATTGATCGGTCTCAACGATGCGTCATACGTATTCTATGGTCTGGTGTATGATGCGCTGAACTGCGTGGGGAACGACTTCACGGTCGATGAGAACCTCGCCACTTCATGGTGGCCTGTTCCTGAGACAGATCCGCAGCTTGTCCAGACCGGCGAGCCGTTCTACTCCGTCTGGCAGTACGAGATAAGCAGGAACGCCACCTGGCATGACAAGGAACCTTTGACAGCAGAGGACGTCGTGTTCACCCTGAATCTGAATGCAGACAACTATGATTCGATGTGGGCTTACCAGCCCTACACCTACTGGATGCACTATGCCGAAAAGATCGGGGACTACACAGTCCGCATACACTTCTATGATCGGTTGACGGGCGAGGCGTTCCCGGCGGTCTACGCATACCTCCTGGCCATACCAATACTGCCGAAGCACAAGTTGCAGAGCATCTCACCCTATGACATCGCGTTCAACTGGAATGGCGTGTTTGGGGGTGAGAAGTATCCGATCGTGGGCACCGGCCCCTTCATGGCCCCCAAGGGGATCTATGATGAGTGGCTTGGCGGAGACTACCTCACCCTGGTCAAGAATCCGGACTATCACTGGAAAGCCGAAAGGGGATGGGAGATCCACTTCGACAAGATCAGGATGTACTTCTACGATGACGCCACGGCCATGAGGCTGGCGCTGGAAGGCGGTGACATCGATGTCGCCAAATTCCCGCCCCACGAATACAAGGAGGTTGACAGGGCCGTCTCCTCTGGCGAATTGAAGGGATTCGTCACCTATGACGGCCTGACCGTGACGCAGTACTGGACCGAGGTCGCCTTCAACATGGCCAATGACGGTCCGAATCCAGCTAGGCTGGACCCCGCAGTAAGACATGCTTTGGCCATGGCCACGAACAAGTCCCATATCGTCCAGAACTTCTACATGGGGTATGGGGAGGTGGGCACTACTCTCGTCTCTCCTATCGACCCCGTGTGGCATTACGAGCCGACAGCTGATGAGCTGTTCGAGTTCGACCTCGACGCCGCACGCGCTCTGCTCGAGAGCGCAGGATACATAGACATCGACCATGATGGCATCAGGGAGGCGACGGATCAAAGCCTTGCGGTACAGCAGAACTGGGTGAGCGAGCTCACGGAGCTCAAGTTCGAGATGATGACACGGCGAGAGTTCCCCGAGGAGAAGGACATCGCAATGTATCTCGACCAGGTCTGGAATGAGGTGGGCGTGGATCTGGAAATAGAGCAGATGAATGAGGCAACCATGGCCACCATCGCCTACACGTACACCTATGACACCATGATCTACTTCTGGAGCGACGATCCCGACCCGAACTTCATGCTCTTCTGCATGTCAGAGAAGGCCTGGGACGGCTGGAACGACAACATGTATACCAGTCCTGAGTACGAGGCGAACTACACCAATTCGGTCAAGGAGGCCGATCACGACAAGCGGAAGGAGTACGTGGACAACTGCCAGCGCATCCACTACAGAGATGCCTCCTATATCATACTGGCGTACCCGTACCAGACATACGCTTGGAGCAACGAGACTTTCAGCGGGTGGGGCGATTGGGAAGCGCACCCAGGAAGAAGCGTGGACGCCTTCTGGACGGGCAACCCACTGTACTTCGACCTCATCCCGCTGAAAACCGGCGGGCGTTCAACGACGCTGTATTTCGCAATCGGCCTTGGCGCGATCGCGGTCGTCGCCGTTGGAGCGATATTGGCCTTCAGAAAGATGTCCAAGAAGAAGGGCTTTGAAGAGGACTAGCTTCGACCGACGATGTCGGAAGCCCGTGCACTTCCAGCGCTCAGCTCAGGGCATATGAGCCATTGAATCAGATATTGCCGTCGTGTGCGAGTCTGGCAAGATTGCCATGCACCAAACCTTAAATATCCACCATACGAATCCACAGGGGCCATGAAGTTCGTCAAGCTCTCTCAGTCCGAGTTTGAGGAGATCAGAAAGCTCTACGAGGGGGTCATGTCACAGGCTTGTTACGGTCTCTTCTTCAGGGAGGGAATGATTCTGGGCGAGGAGATAGCGAAGATCGCTCTTCAGGAGCCAGAGAAGTACTTCGAGATCTGCGGTAACCTGTTGCGTGCAAGAGGATGGGTGGACAACATCGTCTTTGAGGAGTCGACAGCAGTCGCCGAAGGATCAATCGAGGCGACCCAAGGGGACAGCATAACATGTCATCGCCTGAGAGGAATCGTGAGGAAGATTTACGAGGCCCAGACACACCGCAGACTGCATTGCGAGGAGATCGAGTGCGCGAGCAAGGGCGACAAGCACTGCGTGTTCAAGGTCGAGCCTATCGGAGTGGAGTAGCATGGAGCTCAAGCCTGCCCTGAGGGGGCTGAGACAGAGCTGCGGCGCGATCGCCTCAGCCGTGATAAGCAGGGACGGATTGATCATTGCCGCTGATGTACCAGATGGCGTGTCAATGGAGACCTTCGGAATCATGTGCGCCACGCTGCTGGGCGCTGCGTCGACCGCTCACTCGGAGCTGCGCATTTCCACGCCTCAGCACGTGGTCGTTGAGAGCGAGGACGCGAGAATGGTTCTTGTTGGTGCAGGCAGGAAGGCTCTGATCGTCTGTGTCGTCGGCAAGAAAGGCGATGCGAATGTCGCTCTGAAAAAGCTTGACGAGCTCGCTGACACGATCAGACTGATTTGAGCGGTGCAGCCAGAAGGTGAAGGGCTCCCGACCAGCTCATTTCATCTCAGACATCTCGCGACTACCCTATGTCCAGTTCCTTCAGTTTCTCTGGTGTCGGGACCCCGTCTTTTGTCCAGCCGCGGGCTTTCATGTAGTCGTCGAGCATCACGTTCATCTCGTCGACCGATATCTTGTGCCCCTTCGATGGACCATCTGGGATTGGCTCTTCAGTTATCCTTGGCGGGAGCAGCCAGTCCTTCCTGGTCATCCCTTCGTTGGCGTTGAAGCTGCCCTTCATGTTGTGTATCCTCTCGCCGATCTTGAGCAGCTCGTCCTCCGTGAACTTCAGCCCAGTGATGGCCTCGATTACCTCGAGCAGCTTCGCGATCAGATAGAACCCTCGCGAGAACTTGCAGAGGCCGACCGAGTCGTAGACGCACATGAAGTTCTCCATCTGTGCGACCATCGCGCCCTTGCCCGCAGGGGAGAACCTGTCTATTCCCACCCATTTCCAGAACTTGCCGACGAGCTCGGGCGCATAGAATCCCGCCCTCAGGTGGCATGCGCCCCTTGTCGATGTCATGTATGCCAGCCCGTGACCCTTCATACCTCGGACATCGTACGCAGGCGGCTCCATGCCCTTCGTGTGAATGGCGTATCTTTCAGCTCCCTTGCCGATCTTCTTGGCCGCGACCCTGACTCCGTCCGCAAGAACGTCTCCGAACCCCTCTCTCCTGCCCATCAGCTCGATCATCCTCGGCACCGCATCGGATGCGTTGTCCCATGTGAGCCTGAAGCCAACATCCTTCTCAGTAATGATCCCGCGCTGCATCAATTCCATCGCGAAGCCGACGGTGACGCCCGCCGATATCGTATCCATGCCGTAGATGTCGCACAACTCGTTCGCCCTTGCGACGGACTCGACGTCCGGATTGCCGCAGGCCCCTCCGAGAGCGTACAGAGTCTCATACTCGACGCCGTCAACGGCGACCCCTTTGAACTTGCCCTCTTTCACCTCGAATAGCTTGCCGCAGGGCTTTGTGCATGCGAAGCACGCCTTGTTCTTGCTCACATATCTCGTGGCCCAGTAGTAAGGATCTATCTTCTCACGTTCCGCGAACACAGCCTCCTGCCAGTTCCGTGTTGGGAACACGCCCCTCTCCTTGTTCACCCAGCCAAGAAACTCGCCAGTGCCGTACTTCGTGTCCTCGACGAACGACCCAGCTGCCTCGTAGACCTTCTGATAGTGCAGCGCGAGGTCCAAGAGCTTCTTCGGGTTCGCCGGGACGAGGTCATTGGTTCCTCGCACGACTATCGCTTTCAGATTCTTCGAGCCCATGACCGCGCCCAGACCAGCTCTTCCAGCTTGTCTCTCGTCGCAGTCGATGCATGCGATCTTTGACAGCTTCTCGCCCGCGGGGCCTATGCATGCAACCTTGACATCCCAGCCATGGCGTCTCTTCAGGGCATCGGCTGTCTGTCTAGTGTCCTTTCCCCAGAGGTCGTCCGCTTCGTTCACCTCGACCGTGTCGTTATCGATGAATATGTACGAGGGCTTCTCCGCCTTTCCCACCATCTCGAGCGCATCGTATCCTGCGTGTTTCAGCTCCGGCCCGATGGAACCGCCCATGATGCTCTCCGCCAGCGTTCCTGTCGCAGGCGATTTCGCTGCGAACGCAACTTTGCCGCCCGTGCCCACGGGAAATCCGTCGAACAGGCCCCCGGCCATCGCGAGCACGTTCTTGGGGTCAAACGCATCGACGCCTTTGGGGACACCGTGGTACACGAGCTCGACGCAGAATCCCTGGCCTCCGAGGTATTTGCGGACGTATTTCTCGTCGAAGGTCCTGACGTGGGGCTTCTCCTCCGTGAGGTCGACCTTGAGGATCTTGCCAGTGTAGCCCTTCATTGGGGCTCCTCCTTCAGCATCTTCTTGACGAGCTCATACTGCTCAGGCTTTGGCTCCTCGTACACTATTGCCTTCATCGGGCAGAACTTCACGCAGGTAGGATCGCCTCCGCACAGATCACAGTTGAAGGCCCTCTCCTCCATCCTCATCACTCCGAACGGACAGACCTCGACGCAGTCCCCGCATGCCGTGCACTCGTCCTCGTTCACATACACCATCCCGTTCTCCTTCTTGATCGCCTCGACGGGACAGTGCAGCACGCAGCAGTCCTCGCCGCAGGAGACGCAGTGCGTGCAGACCGATGGAAAATCCGTCTTGACGTCTCTCCGGTGCACCTGAAGCCTCGCGTCTGCGTGGTTCACAACTCCATCGTGGTAGATTGTGCAGGCCATCTCGCAGAACCTACAGCCAGTACATCTGTCAGGATATGGGACCAACATCTTGACCATACTTGTTAAACCCCCCTCTCAAGCGAAGCTGGTGCTCAGTAACGAAATACATCTAGAAAAGATGTGTGGCTTTCAGTCAGCTGTTCTCGAATCACTTCTTCGATTTTCGCTTGATCTCGATCTTCTTCAGCTCCGCCTTCTTGGGCGCCATCTCCTTGTCTATCTCCTCGATGACGACCTCGATAGCGCTCTTGACTGCTAGCAGGACTTCCCTCTCTGCCCTGTGGATCCTCAGTTTCGTCTCCTCGGGAACCTCGAACTGCTTCATCGCCGCGTTCGCCGCCTGCACGATCTCCATGCCAGCGTTGACGAAATGTGTCATCGTGTCTTTTGTTGCCACCTTCGTAGCGATCTCTTCAAGATGCCTTTCTAGACGCTTTGCGGCCTCGACGCCCTTTCCTACCTTTTCTCTCACCAATCTCCTCACCCTCGAATCTGATTCTCAGCCATCCGTTCTCCAGCTCTGCACCAAGCACCTTCTTGTTGGCCATCGTATGCGGCAGTGTGATGGACTTCTTGAACGCCCCCACGTGCAGCGTCAAATCGTCTCTGCGTGTATATAGCTCTACTTTCTGGTCCGTCGCAAAAGGCAGTTTCAGCGCGAGAATGCTCGTGCCATTCTCCTCGTAGATCTTCATGGGGGACTCCTTCGAGTAGGTCACAGTCGGGTCAGACTTGTCGAAGAGCTCGTCTGCGAGCATCTCGAGCACTTTCCTGCCGACCACTTCACGCGGCATGAGCGAGGCTCTGAGCATCGTAAGGGGCGAGAAAGCTTCTTCGATCGTTGCCATGTGCCTGCGCTGTTCCTTGAGCTTGTCCTCGAAGAAGCCGTCCCCTGCGCCATCCGGGATTATCCTGTTGACCACGATGCTTTCTACAGTGTACCCGTACAGGCAGAGGTAGGTGTATGCCCTCTGCGTCTCCGTGATGACCATCTTCTCTGGGTTGATGACAAGGCGTACAGACGTCATTTCCGGGTCGGAGAGGATATCTCTGACCCTTCCGAGCCTCTCCCTCAGGTTCTCGAGGTCGGAGAGGAACCTGTCGGAAGGAAGGGGCGTGGAGATGAGTTTCCCAACAGTCGCCCTTGCAACCTTGATCACGTTCCTGACCATGTGGAACAGCTTGTCGAAATACCAGTTGGCGGTGTCGGGAAACGCCAGGAGGCGAAGGGTATCGGCCGTCGGCGCCGTGTCCATGATCACGACGTCGTACTGCCTGCTATTGTAGAACTCCTCGACATAGAACAACGCCGACATTAGCTCCATGCCTGGGAATATGGCCATCTCCTTCGCTGAAACGCCGTCCATGCCCTGCGACGCGAGGAAGTCCGAGAGATATGATTGGATCTCCTTCCAGCGGTGCTCCAGCTCATGTTGTATGTCGACCTCGATCCCGTCCAGGTTCTTGGCGATGTGCTCGAGCTTACCTGAAAGCTGGAACTCCAGAGAATCCGACAGGCTGTGTGCGGCATCCGTGCTTATCACGACCGTCTTGTGGCCCATGGCTGCGGACCTCAGCGCAGTTGCAGCGGCGACAGAAGTTTTTCCCACACCGCCCTTGCCCGTGTAGATTATGATTCTCACGCGTCGAACCTCCTCAGGTTCTGGGAATAGTCCTCATCAATAATGGTGTCGGGGACGGGGTTCGAACCCGTGACCTCCGGATGTCCTAGGAGCATCTGGTCAAGAAGCCTCCCTATGAGTCCGACGCTCCACCAGGCTGAGCCACCCCGACTTCTCCGATCCGAGTCTATGCGGACGCGCCGCAATCCAACCGTGTTACTGTTTCTCATCTTCCTCAGCAGGAGCGGGCTCTTCCGTTGTGACGGGCATCGTTTCCGCAACAGGCGATTCTACAGGAGGCATCGGCTGTCCCTCTGTCGGCGCAGGCAATTCCTCCTCTGCAGGCGGGGCAGTTATGGGCGCCTCGCCCGGCTCCGGCATCTTGCCGGCTTTCGCGACCTCGCTCC
>Ga0315308_1001904_pt1 | contig 11862 bp, 11 predicted proteins | sample TDP3_MG_FD_203078 | JGI IMG/M metagenome (GOLD analysis project Ga0315308, IMG submission 203078) | Freshwater sediment microbial communities from Lake Towuti, South Sulawesi, Indonesia - TDP3 | ecosystem: Environmental > Aquatic > Freshwater > Lake > Sediment | place: Indonesia: South Sulawesi... | reverse complement strand
GTACCTGGACAACACAGAGGTGGCTATGCTTGTCTTCTGGGCTATGGATCCTCACTAAGATCGGTGACAACGGCAATGCACAGATAGGGAGCCGAAGGGTTAAGAAGGGCGGGCGAAGCAATAGTGCAAAAGCAAAGCCACCCAATCTGCCAGGGGTGGCTTTTGTTGTTGCTCCAGACCTCACACTTCCTCCGCCCCGCTCGCTGCCAGCTCCAACTGCCGCCGGTACAGTTGGCTGTACAACCCGCCCCGCGACAGCAACTCGCGGTGGTCGCCAATCTCGCGGATGCGCCCGCCCTCCAGGGCGATGATCTTGTCCGCGTTGCGGATGGTGCTCAGCCGATGGGCAATGACCAGCGCCGTGCGGCCCTTCAGCACCTCATCCAATGCTTGCTGAATCAGATACTCGGCCTCGGCGGCCAGTGACAACGGTTGATTTGTGGGAAGAAAGCAAAGCCGCCCTGTGGTCAGGGCGGCTCTTTAGTTTGGTGCAAAGCAGGTCCTCGAGCTGTTCTGGCCTCATGGCCGGATTCCTTCCCATTCGACGTTCAAGACGAGCGGGTTGGCTCCCATCGCTCCGTGTTCCAGTTCGATCCGGGTGGTCACCACTGTGGAGATGATCCGGTCCATCTCAAAACCTACCTCCCAGGCAATCTCACTGATACGCTGGCGCAGTTCAGGGGTACACGCCTCCAATTCGACGAACACATCCAGGTCCGAATCAGGTACGGCGTCGCCTCTGGCCCGCGAGCCAAACACACGCAGGTCGAGGACAGGCACGACGTCGGCCAAACGGCGCTGGAATTCGCGTACAATTTGCCGATCGGTTTCTGTTGTCATCTTACAGACCCAGAGCGGATGTAATAGAGAGCATCTGTATGGGTTCGCGACCAGAGTTCTCCCGTTCATATCGTACCACAAAGTGAAGTTATGTGCAAAAAGGCTCGTAATCTTCCCTTGCTTCCAGAAGCCGAAGCTGTATGGGTAGCGATGAGCGATTTTCGCTGCTAGCCGCTGTCCCAAGCAACGCCTCAATCAACTCATCAATCTGGCGTATCAACACCGATGCCTGCTGGTGGCTACAGAAATCAGCAATCCACCCCCTGATTTTCTGTCTGGTGTCCTCTGACAACGCCAGCGGATTAATGACCGGCAGATTGTCTAACTCGCGAGGTTCGACCTTCAGCGTATTTCCCCCATACGTCCGGCTGACCGAATGGAGCCGCGAGAGTGAGAAATTGCTGTTCAACAACGCCCACAGTATCTCGGTGGCGTCGGCGTCTGTCACATACCGGTTCGGGTAAATCAGTGAGAACATATTGAGTGGTCGAACCCTAGCGCGGTTCAAGATAAAGCGAGGGTTCCCCCTGGTCAAAATCGTGAAAAAGATAGCCGGAACATCACGCTGCTCCATCGCGTACCATTTCTTGCGCGTTTGCACCAGACTACGACGATGATAGCCTCTTGCCTCACCTTGCTCTAGATAAGCGCGCAGTTGCGGATGCCCGCTCACCTCCTCGCTGTTCAAATAGAGCAGCCACACACATTTGCCCTCCTCAGAGAGTGCCTGCCACCTGGCTTCGTCGAGAATGATGTCCTGAATCTCCCGGTTGCGATGCAAGGTTCGAACCACGTAGGATTCAAGCGAGTGTTGTCTGACCTGTTGGGTTGTTAGCACAAAGAACTCGTTTGCGCCGGTTGCGATGCCTCGCACAACCTTGGCCAATGCTTTGAGTGGGACGACCAGCCCACTGTTTTGCCAGTCACCGTTCGAAAGTTCAGGGGTGGCGATGCTGAACCACTTGGGAACCTCTATGAGATCGTCCTGCGGTTGAACGACGAGAGAGCCGAATGGCAGGTCACGCTTTTCGGGATGATTCGCCTCCAGACAGGACAGCAATTCATCACCTGTCGGCAGTGCACAGAGCGTCAGGTGACGAACCTGGTTTTGCTTTTCGTAGCCTTTTCTGAACAGCAAAATAGAGGCTCCTACGTCAACCTTGTGGAAAGCGTTCATCTGGGGGGAAAAGTGAATGATCGCTGAAAGGGTCGTATGCTGGCATAGAACACGCCTGGCGGCCTTCCCGTAACGGGCATCCAACACCTCCATGGGAACAATGACCGCCGCACACGCGCCGTCGGGCATTTCAGCAATCAGTTTGAGTAGGAAGTAGAACGCCAGCGTGCCCTGGCGTGAGACGTCGATGTGGAGCCGCATTTTGAAGAACGCCTGAAGCGCATCTTTTAATACCGGGGCAATGTGATGATGCCGGGTGTAGGGTGGGTTACAGATGACTGCGTCCGCCTCTGCGGGCAGCGCTGCGTCGAGATAATTCTGAGCAGCCAACACAGGCCAAGCCGACGGCGCATCCCTTCGGCTTAGCTCAGGGCAGGCCCCGCGCCGCATTAGAAAAGCCGCCTGAGTGACGTTCAACAACAATGGGCTGATGTCGCACCCGTACAGTGCCGTCGTGCCGTTCGTTTTTTTCAGATGTTGGGCCGCTTTGAGGAGAAAGTTTCCAGCACCGCAACCTATATCGGCCAGGTAACGCGGGTGAGGCTGTAAAAGCCAGGCAACCATCCACTCAGCGATCTGTTCATTGGTCCAGAATTGCCCTATTCGACGGCGTTGTGACTGTGGAATCAGCGCGCTGTAGAGTTCCCCCCAAAAGTTGAACAAGGCCACTTGTGAACGTTGCGCTGCCTCGTAGACGGCGTCAGCCAGCGGTTGAGGCACTTCTATGCCCAGTAAGTCCAATGGTGTCGCAAATACGCTGTGTTCGATGCCTGTCACCGTCTGGCGGATGGCTGCATTGAGCAGCGCTTGACGAACCAGCAGTCGCTGACATTCCATGTCTGACACATCCCAGCCGTGAAGCTCAGCCCAAGCAGCGATATTCTCGTCACGCGGGTCTTTCAGGGGCAGCCAGTTCTCTGCGGCTGCATCTATCTGCTGAACGAGCGACTTGAACGTCAACGTTCCCACTCCTCAAAAACAGCCGGGGACAGGTGAACTTCCCCACCCGAAAAAGTAACGTATGTCATCACCTTGCCGTTCTTGTCCACAAATGTTCTGGGCACCAACGTGGGTCCAGAAACCGTGCCAAATTCCTTACACAAGATATAGGGTACTTTGACGATCTGTTTAGGAGACACAGCGGTGCCATCAGGGTTGGTGAAACGTTGGGTTTCCATTCCCAATTCGCCAGAGCCCAACAAGGTCAATACATCGCTGAATTTGATGAAGTAGCCTCGGTCGTAGAAGATGTGAACCACGTAAATTGGAATTCCATAATCGGCTTCCCACTGTTGCAAGCGTGGAATGTCCTCTTGTTTGACGATGATGGTGGGAATGACGCCAGCCGGTTTGAGCTGACCCTTGTTTTTGCCGCGTGTGTAACGCGAAAACGGCTTGCCGAACCCCGGCATCTTTTCTGTAACCCACAGGCTGTTCTCGACTTCCAAAGCAGCCTGCGCTTTTGCAATCACATCACGCACCTGTGCCGATGATGTTTCAGCCATCTTTTCGACGCTTCCCAGGCGGTGTTCCAATGTGCTTTGTGCCCAATCAAACGTGCTTCTATCATACAACAACAGATCGGGACGCTTGCCTTCTTGGGCGATCACGTCCATCTTCTCAAAGAACAGTTCCAGAGCGTTGGGATCTTCCGGCGCAACTGTAGATGGTCCGTATGGAATCACACCAAACTGGCTCGTTTGATTCAAGGCGCGAACGACAATTTCTTCTGACCACCGCCCCTGTGCCCAACGCATCAGGAAGTCACTGCCTCGTAACCGCCGAGGATTGATGAGGAAGCCAATCTCACCGGGCGCAAGGTGGTCTACTCTGCCGAGTTCCCACACGAGTTCGTCTGTGGGAAGTTGAAGGTACAAATTGAAGAAATCAGGCTGATAGCATTTGCGCATTACAGTCCCTTGTGCTAAAGTTACCCACGCCGCGAACAGGCCACTGCATCCATTGACATTATACCACACCCGCTCATGATTTTCAATGCTTTGCTGCCAGTTCCAACTGCCGCCGGTACAGTTGGCTGTAAAGCCCGCCCCGCGACAGCAGCTCGCGGTGGTCGCCGATCTCAATGATGCGCCCACCTTCCAGAGCGATGATCTTGTCCGCGTTGCGAATCGTGCTCAGCCGATGGGCAATGACCAGCGCCGTGCGGCCCTTCAGCACCTCATCCAACGCCTGCTGGATCAGGTACTCGGCCTCAGCGTCCACCGACGAGGTCGCCTCATCCAGAATCAGGATGCGCGGGTTGGCCAGGATGGCCCGCGCCAGAGCCAGGCGTTGCTTCTGTCCCCCGCTCAGTTTCACCCCCCGCTCGCCGATCTCGGTCTCGTAGCCCTGCGGCAGAGCCATGATAAAGTCGTGGGCGTAGGCGGCTTTGGCCGCCGCGATCATTTCCTCTTCACTGGCATCAGGCTTGCCATAGAGCAGGTTCTCCCGCACGGTGGTGTTGAACAGGAAGGTGTCCTGAAGTACCACCGCGATCTGTCGCCGCAGAGACTTGATCTGGACCTGGCGCAGGTCGTAGCCGTCTACGGTGACCTGGCCGTGGATGGGATCGTAGAAACGGCAGAGCAGGTTGGCGATGCTGGTCTTGCCCGCCCCGCTGGGCCCCACCAGGGCCACCACCTCGCCCGGCGCTATCTGGAACTCGACGTCGTGCAGCACCTCGGGCTCCTCGTAGGGCGAGTTGACAACTCGCCCTACAGAGGCAGCGCCGTAGCGGAAATGGACGTCGTGGAAGCGGACCTCACCGCGCAGCCGGGGCAAGGCCACCGCATCGGGCGCGTCCTCGATCTCCGGCACCTCGTCCAGCAGCTCAAAAATCCGCTCCCCGGCGGCAATGGCCTCCTGGAAGACGTTATCAATCTCAGTCAGACGACGGATCGGCTCATAGAAAGAGACCACATACGATAGAAAAGCCACCATGCTGCCCAACGACAGTTGTCCCCGTACTACCATCACCGCCCCCACGCCCAGCACCAGCACACTGCCCAACGAGGCGATGAAATACATCACCGGGAAGAACGAGGACCAGTAACGGATGCCCCGCACCCGGGCCTCGTAGTAGCGCTGGCTTTCGGAGGTGAAACGCTCCGTCTCGCTGGCCTCTCGTCCAAAAGCCTGGATGACGCGGATGCCGGCCAGGTTATCCTGCAACTTGGCGTTGATGTCGCCCAGTCGGGCCCGGACCTGGCGGTAGACGGGGCGAACCCGGGTGTTGAACCACCTCATGCTGATAGTCAGGATGGGCACCGGGATCAAAACCAGCAGCGCCAGCCGCCATTCCAGGAAGAACAGGATGATGGCCGTCCCGATCAATCGCATCAGGTCAATGGCCATGAAGCTGGCCCCGTGGGTCACAAAGTTCTCCAGAGCGTTGATGTCATTGGTCACCCGCGACATCAGTTCGCCGGTGGAGGTCCGCTCGAAGAAGGAGAGGGACAGGCGTTGCAGGTAGGCGTAGAGCCGTACCCGCAGATCGAAGATGAAGCGTTCGCCCAGGGCATGGCGGATGTAGCGGTCGCCCGAATTGGCCGCCTGGATCAGCGCGTGGACCCCCACCAGCCCGGCGATCAGGACACCCAGGCGGCTCAAGTCACGGGTGCCGATCACCTCATCAACGATCTGCTTCTGGAAGAGAGGGGGGAGCAGTTCAAAGACCGTCAGCAGGATCAGCAGGGTCGCCGTGAAGATCAGTTGTTTCCAGTAGGGAGCCAGATAACGAAAAAGTCGTCTGAGCACGGTCATGGCAGCTTCCTCTATACCAGTCGAATGAAGAATGGAGAATGAAGAAAAGAGGATAAGATTAAGTGTCGCGTCATGGCCCGGTCACGCTTGATTTGACGGATGATCTTCAGCTCATCTCCGCCAGGGTGAAGGTGTGCGCCGCTTCCGCTGGCAGCGTCTCGATGATGCGCCCCTCGCGGGCCAGGGCGGCGGCCACACCGACCCTTCGACGGAGTTTATTCTGAGCAAAGTCGAAAGGCTCAGGACGGGCTTCAGCATCCAGACTCAGGCCGAAAGTTGCCAGAGGCACACTCACCTCCCAGATCCGCTCGCTGGCCACGCTTTGCACCGCTGACTCGACCTCCAGCCAGCCACCCCGTTCACCCACTAACCGCACCGTCGCCCCACGACCGGGGATGAGGTCAATCCGCCAATTGGCACTAAAGATTGGAGATTGGAGATTGGAGATTGGAGAGCGTTCTCCCTCGGAAAGGGGCAATGAGAGTTGCTCGAAATCACTGGGCTCAATGACCAGGAAGAGAGTCACGTCGTAGGGACCGAGGGCCGAGCGGGCCTCCAGCCGAAAGCAAAGGGCGGTGGGGTTATAACCAAAGTAAAGGCGACGCAGCACCAAATCGGTGCGCTGCATGGAACCAGTGGATACGACCGGCTCGATGAAACCGGCCCCGGTCCACTCCAGTCCTGCTTCAGCCGCCGCCGAGAAGCGAGGGACGATGTAGCCGCTGGGGGGGCGGTAGTCCTGTCGCTCGGTGAGGCCCTCGATGGGCTCCGTGAGCCACGGCGGCACCGGCCGACCGATGGCATAGTAGACACGGCTGAGGTGCTGCCGAAAGGCCCGATCAAACAGTTGATTCTGCCCTGACACGTTGCGGCTGTAATACCACCAGAACCAATCGCTCCCCTCGGCGATGTAAATATGTCGCCAGGCGTCCTCCAGCACATCGAAGCCAGCACCAGGGGTCGCCCCTTGCCAGGCAACCAACTCCTCCCGCACGCGCTCCAGCACCTCCCAGGCGCGGTTCTGCTCTGCTTCGCCAATCCAGGTCTCCAGGTTGCCCCCAATCCATGAGCCGGTGGCCAGATGCTCAATGGTCTCCCGCGGTGGGAAGCGTTCAAGATAGTCGCAGACCGTCACCGTCTCGATGGTGGACTCCTCCGACAGGCGCTGGTAGAGATGGTGCAGGAAGGGGTCGCCGTAGTCAGGATAGGACTCCCAACAATTCTCACCGTCCAGGATGATAGAGACAAGATACGGAGTAGAGAAACTTGTTTCGCGCCCCAATCGCTCGTACGCAACCTGCAGCCGATGGATCAAATCTTCCGCCGCCTCCTGGCCATCCATGCTTTGATAAACGAAGCCGATCCGGTCTGAGAGGACATGGTCACGGAAAATGACAGCCAATGGAGATTGGAGATTGGAGATTGGAGATTGGAGAACGGCATAGGGTTGGTAGAGGATATGGGGGGCCTCCAGGTGGGCATAGGCATCGCGCTCGATGGAAACGCCGAGGGAGCCGGAGAGAATAGCCTCGTCGGTGGCGAACCAGCGGAAGCCGTGGTGGGCCAGGATGGGCAGTATCTCTGGACAGACTGCCCCCTCCGAAGGCCACATCCCCAGCGGTGCCTCACCGAAAGCAGCTTTGTGGGCTTCGACGGCGAGGCGTATCTGTTCGGCGGCGTCTTCGGGGTGACGGAACGGCGGGTCAGGCAGGGGCATGGCGGGGCTGGTGCGATGTGCAGTGCCGCTATCAACGAGGAGGGGAAGGATGGGGTGATAGTAGGGCGATGTGGTGATTTCTATCTGCCCCCGGTCGCGCAGGTGGTTGTAGAGGGGCAAGACGCGGGCCAGGTAATCCTGCTGTTTGCGGAGGATGAGGTCTGTGTCCTCACGGGTAAAGTTTTGATCCTTCTCGACCAGCGAGAGCAGGTCGGGGTCATTCTCCAGAGCCAAGTGATCCAGCCAGACCAGGTTGAACCAAGCCACCAGATCGCGATAGTAATGGTCGTCGAGAAGGGAGGCCTCTCCCTTCGCCTGATGACGTAGCTCGAGCAATTGGCTGTAGCGCGGATAGCGACGAACGATGTTGTCCCAGTTGACGCCAAAGAAAAGGGAGAGGATGTAGGCTTTGTCGTCGTCGGACCAGGTATCCTGGCGGCTGAGGGCCAGTGCCCGGTCAATGGCCTCGCCACGGGCGTACTCTTCGATTTGCTCTGTCAGCGAAGGGACGAAATTGAAGGTAGCCTTGATCCTGGGATATTGGGCCAGGACCTCAGCCATGTGGATGTACTCTCTGGCCCCGTGCAACCGCGCCCAGGGCAGGATGTACTCACCGGTAACGGTGTCTTTGTAATAGGGCTGGTGCATGTGCCAGACAAAGGCAACGTAAAGAGGATGAGCCATTCTCAATTCTCGATTCTGGGACCGATATGCCTGTACCGCAACAGTGCTAGTTGACACACTTAACATTGTACATTACAATACGTGCTAAGGCAAATGGCTTCGCCCTTCGAGTTGAGCCCTTCGACTATGCTCAGGACAGGCCTCAGGACGAAGCCTTGGGTAAATCTGGATAGTACTTACGCGGTTTGGGTAGCAAGCCCAACCGCGTTGGGCGTTAACAGATAAACAGAGGACATGATGGCCAAGAGGGTGAAAGCTGACGTGGCAGTGAATGTGGGCGGGCTCTTGACCAGTTGGAACCCGGCCTCGCACCTCGGCTATTGGGAGGACGAAGACATTAAATACCTGATCCTAGGGATGACAACAGGAATAGAATGTGGTACAATGGAGACGTAGCCGAATCAACAGAATGGGCGAGAATGGCTACTGCAGCGCTGCGAGGGAATGCCCGTTCTCACTACAAGACGCAAGGAGGGTCTATAGATGTCTAGAACGGCAGTGTACAGCAACAACAATTGCATGATGAGCGATCTGGCTCAGAATATGCTCGTTGCTCCTCCCGCCGCCACTCGAATAGTGGATGAGTTGGTAGGAAAAACCTGATTGAAAGGATGGCTGACGACAAGGACCGGCGGGTGGCGCGGCTGGCACTAGGCCAAGGAGGCTGAGATGGAGGGTGAGTCTGCTCGTAGGGTTGTGCCCCAATTACAGCTTCGACTTCTTCCTGCAGAATGGTCATCAACGTGACCCGCGCAGCCTGACGCAGCTTCTTACGTAAGAGTACATGAAAATCGTTTTGACCGGGCTGGGGTGGCTGAGTATAATCAGTTTCAGGGCTAAGAGGGAAAAGATGAGTGGCAATAAGCAACAACTTTGGACTGTCGTTGTCTTTCTCCTGATTGCGAGCGCGTTAATCGGCGCCTGCGGCACAGGTTCAGGAAGAGGTGTAACTCCCGGGCCAACCCTTGCCGCCGCAACGTTAGCAACGCCTACGCCTGAGCCAACTGCAACAGCGTCACCTACTGCTACGCCTACGCCTGAGCCAACCGCAACGGAGTCACCTACTGCTCCTCCACCGCCTAGTGCAGAGATCGACTTTCCGTTGGCATTGGATAATACTTGGGTGTTCCAACTCACGCGGTATGAAGGGGTCCCAATTACCGAAATCATAACCACTACGCGGGTTGTCACCGAAACGGTTATTGAAGTCAAAAATATTTCATCCTACCTCGTAGCCAAGATCCATCGAGAGGAGAGTGCCGAAATACCAGTAGGTGAGGTCCCGCCAAGCTGGCAGGGCGTCCCGCTGAGACCTGCCATATCCAGCGATTATTGGCTTGTGGTCAGCGGGAATCGCATGTACCGTCAGGAGAGAGAGCTTGACCTGTCTAGTCTAAGCACGGCCTTGCTAGAGTTCGTGTTCCCGGTCAAACTCGGAGAAAAGTGGTATCGAAGCGACGAAAAAGCCAAACTCTATCCGACCTATGCCGATGACTGGATGCTCCGCAAAGTGACGAAAGTCGGCACAGTGGTTGTGCCTGCAGGAGAGTTTAACGACTGCTTTTTCCTGGAGGAAGAGTGGGCTGGCGCCACTTTCGAGACATGGTTTTGCCCTAACGTGGGTATCGTAGACGAAAAGGGCGACCATCACGGAACGCCGTACGGTTTTCGTCAGGTCCTCATCCGATATCAACTCAACAAGTAGCCGACTAACAAACTGGAGTTTGGCAAACAACTCGCTGAACACGACTTGAATTGAGCCGAGTCCAGGCGTGCGAAACGAACCTCTCAGCCGGAGAGCAACTTTGAACTCAGATACCTAGACATCGCGCAAATCACGCGTGGTCAATGAAGCAGGCAGTGTTGCACATAGGAGTAACACTTCTCGGCGTGTTACTCCTTACTTTGCCTGCCGGCAACTCGGCAGATGCCCGAGGCGCAACGACGAAAGAAGAGGTTGTGGAGGCCTATTTGCACGCCTTGGAGAGGAAGGATGAGCGCACCATTCTATTGCTGATACCACACACTCCTATCGCAGAGCAAGCAGTGCGGGCTAAAGTCGAGCAACTGGGTGGCCACCTCTGAGTCGTGGGTGACCAGGACGATGGTCTGGCTCTCGGCTTGAACTGGCGAAACAGGTCAACGATGGCCTGACCGGCGGCACTATCCAGGTTGCCGGTCGGTTCGTCGGCCAGGAGCAAGGTCGGTTGGTTTGCCAACGCGCGGGCAATCGCCACCCGCTGGCGCTCGCCCCAATTTGATTATTGGCCTAATTCATGTTATAATTTTATCAAGCCACCGACCACCACTACATGGCGGTGAGCACGCACGCAACAGCTTTTCTTTTGCCCATACTGTAGGACAAGTTGGCAACTTGTCCAACTGTCGCTTGGATCGCAGCGCGCGACCGAGACGGCGAGACCCTTCGAGCGGAGCCCTTCGATAGAGTTTATCCTGAGCAAAGTCGAAGGACTCAGGCCAGGTCTCAGGATGAAGCCTGGGACGGTGTAAGATACGTACAAGTGAACCGTGTAGAGTCTGGCCTTTCGGGATGCGCCCGAAAGGCTGTTTTTGTTTTGGCGCAGTTCTAAACAAGGTGTGGGCCACCACACCCCAACCAATCCAACAAGGAGACTTAAATGAATACGACAGAAACACCTCGCACAAGCCGTTGGCAGCTCAGCACCCACGATTTAGCCGTGGCTGGTGTCTTTGGGGCGCTGGCTGCCATTTTGGCTGTCACACCACTGGGGCTTATCCCTGTACCAAACATCTCGGGGGCGGCTACCAGCCTACACCTGCCAGCGATCATTGCCGGCATCGTCGCCGGACCGGTAGTGGGCGCTCTGGTGGGACTGGTTTTGGGCCTTGCATCCTGGTATGCCTTCCATGCCACGTTTTTGGCCCTGGCCGACGGGAGCCTTTTCGTCGCCCTCCTGTCCGCCTTCCTGCCCCGTATTCTGATCGGCGTTGTTGCTTATTACACCTATCGCCTCTTCCGCCGCTGGCCTGGGCTGGCTGCCGCCCTTGGTGGACTGGCCGGCACGCTGACCAATACCATCGGCGTGTTGGGGATACTGTTGTGGTTGGGCACTTTCCCAGCCGTGCTTTTGGTCCCGATCTTCTCCATGAACGTTCCCATCGAGATCATCCTGGCGATCGTTATCACCATTCCGGCGGTAGCTGCCATACGGGCCGTCGCCAGGGGACAGATCGCCGGCGCCCAGGCCCGTCCTGAGCGTAGTCAAAGGAATTGAGATAGCTCGTGCGTCCCTTCATCGAGATCGAGGACCTTGAATACGTCTACCCCTCTTTCATCCCCCCGCAAGCGGGGGGACAGAGGGGGGGCGGGGAGCAGATAACCGCCCTGCGAGGCGTGAACCTGACCATCGAGCGAGGCGAATTCGTGGCTTTGATAGGCCCTAACGGCTCAGGCAAATCCACCCTGGCCAGGCACCTCAACGCTCTGCTGCTGCCCACCTCAGGCACAGTCTGGGTTGATGGGCTGCCGACCTCAGACCCGCGCCACCTGGGAGCCATCCGCCAGAAGGTGGGGATGGTGTTCCAGAACCCCGACAACCAGATCATCGCCACCACGCTGGAAGAGGACGTGGCCTTTGGGCCGGAGAACCTGGGCATCCCCCCGGACGAGATCAGACAGCGGGTGGAGGCAGCCCTGGCT
>Ga0315308_1001902_pt1 | contig 11869 bp, 10 predicted proteins | sample TDP3_MG_FD_203078 | JGI IMG/M metagenome (GOLD analysis project Ga0315308, IMG submission 203078) | Freshwater sediment microbial communities from Lake Towuti, South Sulawesi, Indonesia - TDP3 | ecosystem: Environmental > Aquatic > Freshwater > Lake > Sediment | place: Indonesia: South Sulawesi... | reverse complement strand
ACACCTGAAGGACCCTGTACGCGGTAGCTCCTCAAACCTGTCTCGATGCCCATCAAGCCTCGCAGTGCGCGGGCCATGCCTTCCACAGCCCAGAGGTCGGGTCGATTCGTATCCTTCAGCTCAACCTGGAGAGCTGCATCTCTGCGGATTGTACGTCCCTCAGGCAGCGACGCTTCTGCCTTGATGAGTGCCAGCGTTTCGTTCAGGTCGTCTAGGTCTCTGGGCAGCTTGACTCCAATCAATTGCTCCAGATCATGAAATTGTACCTCTGTCGTAGGCACTCTAGACCATCTCCTTCCGCCTTAGGTACCCCAAGTCCTGGCTGAACAGCGTGCGGATGTCGTCTATCTTGGCCTTCATCATGTAGAGGCGGTCCACCCCCAGGCCCCACGCCAAAACCTGCTCCCGAATGCCGAGAGGCAGAGTTACCTCAGGCCGGAAAATGCCTGAGCCGCCGAACTCCAGCCACCCATACCCCTTCTTGTAGGCGACGAGCTCTATGCTTGGCTCAGTGAACGGAAAGTAGTCTGGCTTGAACCTGACCTCGTCAGCCCCAGCTATGTCTGTGGCGAAGCGAGCGAGAACTCCGAGCAAGTCTCTCAGCGTTAACCCTTCACCGACCACTATTCCCTCCACCTGATTGAATTCTGTTAGGTGGCTTCTGTCGCTCAGCTCAGGCCGGTAGCAGCGGGCTACAGAGAAGTACTTGCCCGGAATTTCCAGGCCCTTCCTTAGGAGCGTTCTCACGCTGAGAGAGGTTCCGTGGCTTCTCAGCACCAGACGCTTTGCCTCTTCGGCTGAATAGCTCGTGCCGTACCCCGTGGACCCTGTTCTCCAACCGTTTTCATGTGTCTTCGCAACCTTGGGTAGGTGGGAGAGGTACCCCCTAAGGTCTCCGTGTGTCGGGGACTTCACATGGTATATGTCGTGTATCTCTCGCGCCGGGTGGTCCTGAGGCATGAAGAGACAGTCGCAGTTGAAGAACATGAGCTCAACGATGGGCCCCTCCATTTCCTTGAACCCCAGGCCCACAAGCCTCCACTTCAAGTCATCCAGGAAGGCCAGGTAGGGTTGCTTCTTTCCAGGCCAGGTAGCTGCAGCAGGAGCGTCTATGTCAAACCTGGCGAGACGATAGCTACGCCACTCTCCGGAAGAGATCAGCTCAGGCGTCAGCTGAGTGATCTCCCGGGGCGCGGCCTCTGCCTCAGGCATGGTCTGAGCCTTGGCCCTTCCCTCCTCGGTGAGCTGAATGTAGTGTCGTCTAGACTCAGTCCTCTTCAGAACACCCGGCCTCTTCTCCAACTCTTCTGCCGCTTCCCTCATATCTGCCGGAAGCGAGTCCACTTCAACTGCAGACCTGCCGATAAGCATCACCAACCCTTCATCCGCGCCTCTCGGAGGAGCCTCCACTGCGGACAGAGTCACTTCCCCCCCTTCCTTCTTCAACTCAAGCCAGTGCTTCCTCTTGCCCCAAAGGATAGCCACGTTCAGGTATTGGTCGCTGAACCCAGTTCTGATCTTGGCATCCTTCAGCAAACACTCCCCGCCGGCTTCAAGGATCTTCTCCAAGAGGACTCGTTCCGGGAAACCTTTCTGAAGGAACGTCAGCCCTTCTCTTCCTAGCTCAACCTTCTCAGTGACCTCTTTCTCAAGTCTCACCAAACCTTTCTTCCTCAGCCAGGAAGCGGCTTTTGCGACTGTTCCTATGTTCCTTTGGATGGCTTCGGAGACAGCAGCATATCCGACAGGCCCCTCATGAACAAGTAGCTCGCGGAGGATTCTTTTCTCCAGGGGGTGAAGATACATGAGCGCCTGCCTCCTTCCCTTCGGTAGCCATCACTCACCCTGCCGTATTTTGCTTATCCATCGCCAAGAACTGTCGAGCCAAAGGGCATACTGCCAATCCTTGCTCCCCAGCGAGGCAAAATGAGCTCTCGGATAGTACACGGTCGCCGGAGAGACCTAACGGCGAAACGTAAATTGGCGGGACATCGCCACCACTGAATTCTCCGACATTTTCTCCAGGCCTCTATTTAAGATTGGGGTTTGCGGGGTTGGACAGGGTCGCAGACAGCTTTATCTCCCTGAAACAGCTGCTTCAAACGAGCGATCGATCAACACCAGAGGAGAATCGAAAGACTTGAACATGGATGCTCTCACCGCAGCTGGCAAGATTGCTCGCAAGGTGAGGAAGGAAGTTCCTTCGGTCATAGGAGAATCTGTCCCTCTTATCGAGATCTGCGAGTACGTGGAGAACAGGATACGTGAAGAGGGAGGTTTGCCCGCCTTTCCCTGTAACATCTGCATCAACGATGTTGCAGCGCACTACTCTCCTCTACCCATGGACAAGAAGGTGGTGCCTCCGAACGCCCTGGTGAAGGTGGACATAGGGGCGCATATAGATGGTTACCTCGCTGACACAGCCGTCACTGTGAATCTTGACCCTGAGAAGGAGGTCCTCAAGATAGCTGCTGAGAAGGCTTTAGACAGCGCGGTGAGAGACGCCGGACCTGACGTTGCCGTTTCAGAGCTCGGCAACATCATCTACTCCACCGTCAAGAGCTACGGGCTCAAGCCCGTCTCCAACCTGACGGGGCATCAGGTATCTAGGTACAGGGTTCATTCAGGCGTCTCCATACCCAACGTGCCTTCACGCAACGAGGGGAAACTTGAGCGAGGCTCGGTCTACGCCATCGAACCATTCGTGACTGTCCCCTCCGCTGCTGGAGAGGTGGTCTCAGGGCAGGCGGCTACAATCTACGCTGTTAGGGGAGACATCCACCACCGGTCGCCGAAGACGGAGCGACTCCTGCAGGAACTGGATGAACGGTTTCATGGGCTTCCCTACTCCCCCCGCTGGATTTCATCTCTTGGTGAAGAGGCCCTTAGTCTCCACAGAAAACTTTGGAAGCAAGGGAAGATATACGGCTATCAGGTTCTCGTTGAGAGGACTGGAGCACCGGTTGCACAGGCTGAGCACACCATAGTGGTTACCGAAAGCGGGTGTAGAATCATCACCTAGCCTTCTTCTCCTTGGGTTCCTCCACATAGATGCTAGTGATCATCATCTCTCCGCTGCACTTGGGACACTTGCCTGTGTGCTTGAAGATGTAGTCGCCCTCTTGATGTGGGCGAGAGTTCTCCGTCTTGCATGAGAGACAGACTAGGTGAGTCATCGGGCGCTCCTCCTTCTCCGCGGCCGCTCTGTTCCCGCTTCCCCAAAAGCTAGCGCTCAGCTTCCCATCACCCAGCTAACCGATGCCTATTGTGTTGCCTATGCCAGCTAGGATCACCGTTGCTCCAGCCTCGGTCGTGGTTTCCAAGATCTTCTTGACCCTCCCAGCGGCTTCGTCAACGGCCTTGACTATGCTCTCCCTCATAGGCGTGATGGCTTCTATCAGGGATTCGCTGATGAGGACGGCGTGTATGGGAATGTCGTATTTCCTAGCCACTTCCTCGATCCTGAACTTGTCCACACCCGTTCCACCTATGGCCACCCCTACCCCCTCGTTCACCTTGCCCGTGTCTTCACCCTCCAACTTGAGCTGTGCGTCCACTGTAATAATGAGCTGCACCTGCTTCTTTTTCTTCTCTACCAGTTTCTCCACGGCTTCCCCGGGTCTCCCGACGTTCCCCCCTGGGCCCGTAGCTCGGACTATGAGGAGATTCCTTCCATCCAGATCCATCTCAGAGACAGCTGTGTCCTTGGCCATCTCGCGCCTGTTCTTCTCCTTATCATGGGCAATGCTCGCTACAACCAGAACCCCCACCCCGTCGCCGATCGGCTGCCCATCAGCCAAGGCTACAGAAGCTCGCCGATATGCCTCTGCGATCTCCATGACTTGGGGCATGATCATCTGGATCTGAAGCACGGTGTATATGTTCGCGGTCTTCTTTCCGAGGAGATAGTAATGCCTGATCACTCTGTATAGGGTGTTCACAGCTCGAGACGCATCCAATAGGTTAGCCAGGTTCTTTACTTGGTATTCCTGGGCAGCCGGTGAGATGACGCGCACCTCATTCTCGAACTGGTTCTCACCTACCTGCAGCAGGTGGTCTAGTTTCCCTACGATCCCATAGGGATCCATGGACTCAGGGGAGATTATGAAGAACTCCATCAGCTGGTCGATCTTCGGAACGGGGTCCTCGCTAGGCTTCCCCAGCCTCTTGACGTTCTCGATGGTCCTTCCCCTAACCTCGTCTCGAATCACCTTTAACTTGGCCAGTTTGCGCTCCACGTCCAAGAGCATGGTTCTCATCTGAAGTTTCGTGTTGAATCCGGGAAAGAAGAGGATAAGCAGCCATGGGATGAGCCAGACCAGGCTGATGATGAAGCTCAGCAGGTCTCCTGTACCCGTGCCCGGCGCCTGACCAACGAGCAACCCTATCCAGTGCATCGGTTTTCCATCCTTCAAGCGTTCCCCACTTCTCTCTGTTTATAAACCTTCATTCGAACTCGATCGATCGACGACCCAAGCACCAGTGAAAGGTGATCACAAGTACTCCAAGTGACCCAAGCTAACTCCTTGTTCGGCTCAAGCGAGAAGGCTCCATGTAGGCAGCGTATCACGCTGACAGAATCAGTTTAAGGAGTTGCTGTTCTCCAACGAGAGGTGTGGCTTCTTTGGAACCATCCGTGATCAGGAGCTGCCAGCACCCAGATTTCACGTGTGGTTTCCCACCACGCTAACGCCTGGGCGAACGGAGGCTTAGCTTCCGGGATCGGACGAGACCGGGCGTTTCCCTCCGCTCTATGGCCGGCAGCGTGTGTACACCTGTTGCAGCAGACCTTAAACCTTTGCTTGCCTACCGCCCTCCGCCCATGGAAGCGGCACTCCCACCAACACTCAAGTCCTAGTGAATCCGAGATAGGGTGAGAGAGAACAGTTCCTCACCCCAGATGTTGTTTCGTTTCTTGAATGTGGCATTCCATGTTGCTGCTTCACGTCAACTCCCAGAAGTTTCCAAAATGTGTGCGCAAACAGCGGTTGTCGTGGTACCCTCCATTTCTGAGGAACCATCAATCAAGTTCAACTTCCATGGCAGAGTTCTTGAGGTGCTGTAGCTGATGTTGTAGAGCCAACGTTGAAGCGGGCTCACTCAGGCAAACGGGCGTCTTCTCCGTGGAGGCGATGTCTATGGTGCTTCTCTTCGTGTTTCCCTCATCACCCAGGCAACGTACTCCATGCTTCCGGAAACCTTGAAAACGGTAACTTCTGGCAGCTCGTAGCTGTGGACACGCTTCAACTCGGTCACCAGCTCCTCCACACGCGTCTCGCTGGTCTTGACTAACGCCAGAAACTCCTCAGTCTTCTCCCTCTTCCCCAGCCACCAATATGTGCTCACCACGGGGCCGAAGACGTTGACGCAGGCTGCGAGACGCCGAGACACCACGTTCTCAGCGAACAGGCCTGCCTCAGCCCTGCTGCGAAAAGCTGTCAGGATCATGTAGAACTCGCTGGACACTGGGATCACCATGTCATCTCTCTTTACCAGAACTACGTTAAAACGTGTATCCAAGCAGTTTGTCCAATCGATCGAACAAGAGTCGAACCAGGTTCAAAACCCCACCGGTGTCTAGGCCGGCTACAATGAATCCAGCCAAAGACATCCAAAAACATGGGAGTTCCGAGATGCGCCGAGTGATAGACACGTATCTCAACTATGGCGCGGAGATCGCTACCCTACGGTAATATCCCTGCCTCGGAGCTCCTTCCCTCGCTTCTTCAGCGTAACCTCCAACACGCCGTTACGATAGGATGCCTTGGCGCTCTCAGGGTCGACCTCCTCGGGAAGCTCAACCGCCTTGTGGTACTTCCGCTGCTCCGTATCCACAGAGATGGTTAGGGTCCTCTCAGCGCCCCTCAGCTTTATATCAGATTTATCCACGCCTGGAACCTCAGCAACAACACGGATGATATCACGCTCATCGATGACGTCTGTCAAGGGCTCACGCTTCTCCATGATCTCTAGGCCGCGCTCGGGAGCACCGAAAATGGGAGCGCCCCTTCTCGGCCGGACATTCCCGAACTCCCTGATCTCCGGCTTGCCATCAGGTCCTACCTTCATTGAGTACCCATAGATGATAGGGCCCATCTCACGTACCGTCGAGCCGTCAGGAAGCTTCCTTTCACGAACAAGCCTATCAGGCATCCTCGAAGACATCTCACGAAGCATGTCCTCCATAATCCGGTCTAGGTCGTCGAATGTAAAGCCGAACCCTGGCATGCGGCGCATCTCGCGCCGCCACCTCTTCCACCAGTCCTCACTCCAAGACATTACTCGGCCACAAAGCACCTGAAAGAGAACTACGTATTAAGGCCTTTGCCACCTCAAGACAACGCCGCAGCCAAGGAAACGCGGCGATGGGTTGACTTGCCGGTGATCGGTCGAACCGAAGATTCTGAGCAGATAAACCGTGAACGTAGTAACGGAGTGAACACTGGTTCAAAAAGGTGCGACCCGTCGATCGATCGCAGCGCAAAGCCTCCAAGCATGAAGCCCCCGCTCCAACAGGTCTCAGAGCCGCTGTAGAGTCCTTCACACCTCAATGCGCTCCGTTATCTGTCAAGAGAACAACGCAAAAACCTGCCAACCAAACAGGGCAGCATCCACCCGAAATAATCGAGAGCAGGAATGGAGATGGGGACGGAGGGAATCCCGGCCACGCAACACACACGCGGCCTTCGAACCCTCGGCCTACGGGTCCCCCCAGCCGCTCCAGAACCTCGTCATCCCCCGGGAACCGTCGGGGTCGGTTCGTGGCAGCCTGCATTCTGGAGCCCGTCGCGGTAGACCAGTCTGCGCCACGTCCCTCGTCGTCGCTCGCTGCTCGCAAATAAAAACCTTTCAGCGATCGATGATCGATCGATTCGATTGATCATAATCCGCTTAATGTCGGGCGACAACCTTTTTACAGTGTATGGTACAGGCAGTTCCTCAATGTCGCTGGGTGGGTTGTCTAGATTGGTCTATGATTCCCGGCTTGGGAGCATCGATCGATGCTGGGATCCCGGGAGACTTCCGTGGTAGCGGAAGCCCAAAGTCGTGGGTTCAAATCGCCGCCGGGTCTGCGGCGGCGGGAAAGTCCCACCCCACCCATAATCGATCGGCATGTGCTATGAGGAACTAAGGTGCATTGCTCCTGGTTCATCGATGAGTGATCGATCGAGGACTTCATGAACCACTCGAACAGGGGGTGTTTTGACAACTTGTTTGGTCCAGAAAAAATGATGGGCCCGTCCAAGACTCTCCCTACGAGCTGCAGTCAAAGCTGGCTCACATCCATGATTAGCTCAGTTTCTTCCTGATCGATAGCTAGGCTTTTATTCCTCATGTTTGTCGCTGCTCGAGCGGACTCGCCTTGATGATCCCTTCGCTCCCAGCTGGCTTTGTGGCTTGGCTGCGAGTCATTCTGTTAAGCCTATTCTGGGGGTTGGCATTCACGGTCATCAAGCTTGGCCTGAGCGACATGTCGTGGCTAACACTCACGTTACTTCGCTTTGTTGTGGCCTGCTGTAGCTTCGGTCTTTACTTCGCCGTTGCGTCACGTTCGTTTCGTTCCATAGCGTTGAGGGATCTTCCAGGCGTAGCTGCTCTTGGTTTCACGGGGTTTACCGGCTACCACGTCTTCCTGAATTTTGGGGAACGGTTCACCACGGCTGGCACAGCATCTCTAGTAATCGCTGTCACGCCGGCCCTGATCGCTCTTCTAGCAGCCGGGTTTCTCAAGGAGAGGCTGCCATCGTCGAGGGTTGGTGGGATCTTCCTGGCGTTTCTAGGACTCGCCGCGATGCTTCTGTTGACGCAGCGTGGGGGAGGTGAGTGGTCAGTATCGCTGTCGGTTGGTGGCGCGCTCATCGCTCCATCTGCTGCGCTATCGGCGTTATACTCCGTCATCGGCAAACCCTACCTACAAAGGTATCCGCCCCTTGTAGTCGTCTTCTATGCTCTTCTCTTCGGAACGCTTTTCACCTTGCCCCTCGCCCTTGCCGACGTACCCCGGATAGCATCTGAGACCGTGGCTCTTTCACCTGTGGGCTGGTTTGCGGTTCTTTTCCTGGGGGTCTTCTCGACGTTCGCAGGGTATGGCATCTGGTATCAGGTCCTCAAGGCGACGGAGGCCTCAGCAGCCGGTGCCTATCTGTACCTCACAACACTGGTCGCCATAGTAAGCGGCATCCTGCTCTTACAGGAGAGCTTGACGTTTCCCCTCTTAGCCGGTGGGGTGATGGTCATGTTCGGCGTCTATTTCGCTCAGCGTCAGTGACCTGGGATGCATCGCAGTTCCCGTGGCCTGAACCCGGACGATCGATCCTCCTTCGTTCACGCCACCTAGTGAATGGATCATATGTGACGGTGGGTTGGATCTCATGTTTGTCCGGTTTAGCCACTTACTCAACGAACCTGTAATATCTGTAGCCGAAGTCCGTTTCCTTCTCCCCGATTCTATCCAGAGCAAACTCGTTTCGAGGGGCTTCAATTCCTCGGTGGAGATCCAATCTTTGCTCGTGAAGGTCCTCGTATTCGGCGACGGATATTTTGCGCCCTCGGCCTAGGTCCTGCATCAGGCTGAAACCGTCGGCGACCTGTCGGTAATCCGGCTGTACAATGAAGCTGCAGACTATTGCGCTGCTGCCACTGCCGTAGGACCCCACGGCAAACCTCTTCCCGGCCAGGTCGTTCGTCTTTGCTTCAAACGAGCTGTCCACACAGAGCCACAGCGACGCCGTGTAGGAGTTCCCTATGAGTTTCAGTGCCTCCAAGGAATCTTTCACTTTCTTCTCGAACTCTGCTTTAAACTCAGGCGTCGTTGTAAACCTCTTCCTGAACTCCCTGTAAGGTTCACTCACGTAGAACTCCACGTCGGTCATGCTTTTTCTATCGGGTTCAGGCCCCGTTTGCCTAGTTATTCTCCTCCATCTTGGTAGGCCCCTCCAATCATGTATGAGAAAGGACGCAAACGCCATCTCGACCATTTTCGGGAATGGGGAATGAAAGGCTATTCGATCAACGTGGTCCGTTATCCCTTCTCCGGCCGACAGTGTCACCAGTCCAGAGCTCAGCATGCTCATCCTAAAGGCATCGGCAGCAACCCTCATGTCCCTGAGATAGCAGCCGATCGAGTGGTGGCCATTGACGACAGCGGTTGTCCGCCCGACAGGCCTGAAGAAGTCTTGATCATCCCTCGTGCCGAATCCACGGGAGTCTGGTTCATACACCATGAGACGCGGGTTTTCCTTCAGAAGCAGGGCGACCGCAGCAGCTCCCTGCGTGGACTCACCCGATGATCGAAGGTCATACTTCGCAATGTCGGTGGCGACTACAACGGCGTGTCTGCCCTTGTTCCAGCCTGAGTTGATGAAGGCAAGCCGATCGATCATGGCGTACGTTGCGCCGACGCAGGCGAACTTAGTCTCTGGGGCCCCGATGTGTTCAAAACTGCCCTCCCCGTATATCTGTTCCAACATGCCCTGCACGTAGCACGAGATAGGCTTCGCTTCGTCTAGGCCTGTCTCCGTTGCAACGTGAATGAACCCGATGTCCTTGGGCTGTAAGTCGTTCTTTTGCATGAGTTTCAGCGTAGCCATAGCAGCCATGGTCGCAGCATCCTCATAAGCATCAGGAATCGACATCCTCTCTATGCCAATACCTTTTGCGATCTTCTCGGGTGCAATGCCTCGCTCTTTCGCAAAGTCGCGTGCGTCAAGGTAGAGTCTTGGAACATACGTTGAAATGTCGTCGATGCCTACGGCCTTCGTCACCAGCAACCCCAGCTTGATGTTGGAGACCGCTGCAAAAGAAGAATAAAAGGTCTGCTATCCCTTGTCTCTTGATCGAGCCGAAAATGCGTTTAGCCGGCAATCACAGAGATCCAAGTGAAGCCAGGCTGCTAGTCAAGAACGAATTCGGCCACCTCATACTAGGTTTGCTACGTGGCCGCTGCTGACTAATCGATCAACTTTCGAGAAGCCTCGATTTCTACACGACGTACAGCGCTGCGGGTAATACCCGCCGATCCACTGGAACCTTTATCCGGTGGAACACGTTGGTTCCCCACATTCGTGAATAGGTCTTGTCAGGTCAACCGGTGAGGGCAGACGGATGTCTTGCGCACCCTCACATGTCTTCAACACGATGTAGCGATCGATCGACTGGGTTAGGTAACTATAGGCACCCCGCCTCTGTAGGTGTCCGTCCAGTGTTCAAAGAGCTTGAGCCTTCCTCGCCAGTAGAATGGATCGCTGAGACGCTGAGGGAGCATCGTTCCCGTTCGGCTCGCACCATCTTCCTCTTGGGAGACTTCTACGCCGCCGTGAGAGATCGGTTGAGCTCCCCGGGAAACAAAGTCGATCGGGAAACCCTACTTGAGAGACTTGACAAGGAAGGGCTAAGTCTACTCATCCTCAAGAAAGGTGTAGCGCTCTACTCAGCCAAGAAAGGCGGGATGACTCCGCTTGTAGAAGCTATCGATCGACTGGGTCCGCTGAGATTGTCTAACTCCACCATCGTCGACAAGATAGTCGGCAGGGCTGCGGCTCTACTGATCAGTTACTTCGGGGCTGGTGGGGTATACTCCAAAGTCATGAGTGGTCAAGCTGAAGAAATCCTTGACAGACACAGGATAAGGCACTTCTCGCAGAGGATCGTGGAAGTCATCAAGAGCAGGGATAACGTAGATATCTGTCCCTTCGAGAGAATGGTTCTCAAGATCGACGATCCACAAGAGGGATACGAAAGGATAAGAAGAGCGATCAAGAACGCCTAACCAAATGAGCGGTTACAATGTGTCTCTTCAGTACTTGTGTGTACACCGTGTTGTCAATCGACTTATTCTAGCCGAGCGATCTTTCTGAGGCCAAACGACGTGGATCACTCGCTACCTATGGTCGCTCCTCTAAAGAGGCATAGGCAAACGACCATCGATTTGTACATCAGTGGAAAAAAAGTTGGTCACGGCTGAGTCACGCTGGTCACCCTTAAGCAAGGCTGTGCCCCTGCAGCGTGTGAAGTCATGGAAGTGGAAATCGCTGTAGCACAAGTAGGTCTAGATCGATCGCCCGCGTATTGGTCGAAGGCAAAAACCTATGTATACAAGTATGACGAGGGATGGGGTCGGAAATCTAGAAACACAACAATAGGAGGTGACAACCCGGTTGCAGTATTGTGAGAAGTGCGGTGCCGAGGTCCGTGAGGACTGGAAGTTCTGCCGTTCCTGCGGTGCCCCCGTCACGCCCGTGAAGCGAGAAGAGTTCTCGGTCTCATCTGACGATCTCGTCAGAAAGGTCAAGCAGCTGCTCCACGAAGGAAACGTCAGAAGGGTCATCGTGAAGGACGAGGAAGGAAAGACCCTTGTGGAGATCCCGGTAACGGTAGGCGTCATAGGCGCGCTGATAGCTCCCTGGCTAGCCGCCCTCGGCGCTATCGCTGCCCTCGCGACCAAGTGCACCATCATAGTGGAGCGAAGACAAGACTGAGCTCAAGGCGACCCACGTCGGAGGGAAGAGCCACGGGAGAATCACGGGCTACCCTACCTCTCCTTCGCCCTCCCGTTTTGTGGTTTGAGTAAACACAACCGTTATACGGCAGGTTGGGGAGAGCGGTGCCATGAGCCTCCCACCAAGTGTCGTCGACTACTTCGGCACAACACTGAAGGAGATCCAGAGACAGCAGGAGGTCTCTGAGAAGGCTCGCCGAACAACAGGCTCCCCTACCGGTGAGGTGGAGCCGGTTTTCGCCGATGATCTGGCTGACAGGGTTGAGCTCCTCGTCGGCCCAAAAGGCATCGCGGAGAAAATAAGAAGCCTTCACAGGAAGCTGGGGAGGAAGCTCCTAGCCTTCAAGCTTGCAGAAGAGATAGTCTACAGTT
>Ga0315308_1001900_pt1 | contig 11874 bp, 11 predicted proteins | sample TDP3_MG_FD_203078 | JGI IMG/M metagenome (GOLD analysis project Ga0315308, IMG submission 203078) | Freshwater sediment microbial communities from Lake Towuti, South Sulawesi, Indonesia - TDP3 | ecosystem: Environmental > Aquatic > Freshwater > Lake > Sediment | place: Indonesia: South Sulawesi... | reverse complement strand
CTCACCTAATGGGTGCGTTTCTGGACAACTCCCCTTATAGCATAGTTTGGCAGAATTTGCTTGAGAAATGACCATTTTTTGATATACTCTCTTTATATTCACGCAGGATTTAGGTTAAATGCTAGCGCCTGATCGCTCGCTATAAGTATAGGAACAGCAGGTAACTTGGCATGTGGATATTCATTGCTTTTTGCTACCCTCTTCACTAAGCGAAAGCCTTCTATATTATTAAGCCTACAAAGAGCCAAAGCCACTTCAAGCCTCATGGCTGGGTTGTAGCGAAGGATAGTTTTTAGCCCTTTGATTGCCTCTGATCCCTCTATAATTTCATATGCATTCACTTTAACTTTACAATTCCTCGTGGCTTGCCACGAGGTTTAGTACCTTGTATAAGGAGGGCATGGGAGCGCTCCGGCGGAGTTGGCACAATGTGTCCGAGGTCCATTATCATTTTGTCACGCCCATCAAATATCGGAAGGGGGTGTTTGAGAAGCCGGAGCGCGAGCAGGCCCTCCGTGCTGTGATGAGGGGGATCGAAGAGCGGTACGAGGTGTGGTTTGAGCAGGTGGGGGTGGATCGGGATCATGTGCACTGGGTGGTGAGCGCGGCGCCGAAATATGCGCCGTCTGCGTTGGTGCGGATGATTAAGAGTATTACAGCGCGAGAGATGTTTCGGAGGTGTCCGGACTTACGAGAGGAGCTGTGGGGAGGGGAGTTATGGACGGATGGGTTTTATGTGGCGACGGTAGGAGAGCATGGGACGAAGAAAGTGATTATGGACTATGTGGCGCGGCAAGGGAGGAAGGCGCTGCGCGAACTGAGGCAACTCAAGCTCTTCGATCCCCATCCTTAGATACCCCGCAGCTTGCTGCGGGGAGCTTCATTAATAAGATATATCATCTATATGCGGTGGTGAAATTTTCATCTATATACATCACCTGATTGACTATCATAGGAACGCTGGTCTAACATGGATAATGCCGAATACTTTCTTATGCCCTTAGAAACCAAAATTCCTATGGAAGAGAACTTCTTGATCATAGAAGGGGCGAAGCAGAACAACCTGAGGAACATATCACTCAGGATACCCCATGACACAGTAACGGCCGTAACAGGCGTGAGCGGGTCAGGCAAGTCCTCCCTTGCCTTTGAGACCATCTTTGCCGAGGGCCAGTGGCGCTACATTGAGTCCCTGTCCACCTATGCGAGGATGTTCATAGAGAAGCTTGATAGGCCTGATGTGGATATCATCCGGAATGTCCGTCCCTCCATAGCCATAGAGCAGAAGAACCCTGTTAAGACATCACGCTCCACTGTTGGGACGGCAACCGAGATCTACGATTACATGCGACTCCTTTTTGAAAATATCGGCCGGCTAATCTGCCCTGAATGCAGCCAGGAGGTGAGGCTCTGGACCCCGCAGCTCGTTGTCGAAGACATCCTTTCGAAGCACCAGGGAGAGGCGTTCTTTGTCCTCATCCCGCTCGGCGCAGGCCCAAAGACAGAAATGGATGTGGATGAGCTTATCAAAAGGGGTTTCCGGAGGCTCAAGGTCAAGGATGAAATCATCAAGCTGGAACCGGGAATGCATCTTCAACGTAAGAAACATGGAGAGGTCTCAATCCTCCTGGACAGGATCGTTGCAAAAGATGAGGCCAGGGGCAGGCTCACAGACTCGGTTGAGCAGGCGTTTAGAGAGGGAAAAGGAAGGGTTTCATTCGAACCTCCAGGTGGCCCGACAGCCCATTACTATCAGGGATATAAATGCCAGGGGTGCGGAAAGGCTTATGAGCAGCCCCAGCCCCTGTTGTTTTCATTCAATCACCCAACCGGAGCGTGCCCGGAGTGCAAGGGCTTCGGCAACATCCTGAGATATGACGAAACACTCGTTGTTCCAGATCCCAAGCTCAGCCTTGAGCAGGGTGCAATAGAGCCCTGGCAGAAGCCCGCCTATAGATGGTGGCAGGAGCAGCTCATGAAAAAGGCCGGCCGTCACCGCATTGAAACAAATGTTCCCTACTCTCAACTTACCGACAGGGAAAAGAAGCTCCTCTTCCAGGGAGCCAGGGGCTTGGAGGGGATCAACGATTTCTTCTCATACCTGGAGGGTAAGCGTTACAAGCTTCATGTGAGGGTTTTCCTCAGCAGATACCGCAGTCCAATCCCGTGTGGACAATGCAGCGGCTCACGCCTTAGGCCAGAGGCCCTCTCATTCAGGGTCGGGGAAAAGTCAATTGCCGACCTGACAGCAATGACTATTGAAGACCTGATGGTATGGTTCACAAACCTGTCCCTCACCCCCTTTGAGGCAAAGGTCGCAGACGAGGTCCTGAGGCAGATAAGGATGAAGCTCGGCTTTCTCTTCAGGGTGGGCCTCGGGTATCTTACCCTGTCCCGCCAGACAAAAACCCTTTCCGGCGGAGAAGCCCAGAGGATCGCATTGGCAAACCAGCTCGGAAGCCAGCTCACAGGCACGCTTTATGTCCTGGACGAACCCACAGTGGGGCTACATCCGAGGGACACGGCCCGACTTGCCGGCATCGTGCGGGAGATCGCAGCATCCGGGAATACGGTTGTAGTCGTGGAGCATGACAGGACAATGATTGAGAGTGCAGATTACATTGTTGAGCTTGGCCCGGGCGGAGGGCGATATGGAGGGGCCGTTGTCTTCGCCGGGAAAAAGGAGGATTTCCTGACGCACCCTCGTGCCCTCACAGCCAGATACTTGAGGGGAGAGGACAGCGTTTCGCTTCCTGTGAAGAGGAGGGGCGGGAATGGCAGGTTCCTGACCCTCACCGGCGCCAGGGAGAACAATCTCAAGTCAATTGACCTCAAGGTCCCCCTCCATACCTTTACCTGTATCACCGGTGTCTCGGGAGCAGGCAAGAGCACCTTGATCCAGGATACCCTTTATCCTGCCCTTGCAAGGGTGTTCAAGGTTGAATTCCCTCCAATGGGAAAATTTGAAAGGCTCTACGGCCTTGAGTCGCTCAAGGGCATCAGGCTCATTGACCAGGATCCCATCGGCCGCACGCCCAGGAGCAATCCGGCGACATATATCAAGGCATACGATGATATCCGCAGGCTTTTCTCCTCTTTGCGGGATGCAAGGAGAAAGGGCATGGGTGCAGGGCACTTTTCCTTCAACAAGGCAGGGGGCAGGTGCGAGGCATGCCAGGGAACGGGAAAGATCAGGATGGAGATGTATTTTTTTGAAGACCTCTACATGACATGCGAGGAATGCGGAGGTAAACGCTTCAGGCCCGGGGTCCTTGAAATCGCTTTTAACGGGAAGAACATCGCCGAAGTCCTTGAGATGACAGTTGAGGAGGCCCTCAATTTTTTCAGGGATGATATTTCATTGAGAAAAAAGCTCGAGCTGCTCATGGATGTTGGCCTGGGCTATTTGCGCCTGGGCCAGCCTGCAACAACGCTTTCCGGCGGCGAGGCCCAGAGGCTCAAGATCTGCGCTGAGCTTGCCAGGAAAGGAAGGGGCACCCTTTATATCCTGGACGAACCCACTGTGGGACTCCATATAGAGGATGTGAAGAAGCTCCTCAGGGTCCTTAATGTCCTTGTTGACCAGGGCAACACCGTCCTCGTGATAGAACACAACCTTGAGGTGATTAAGACCGCTGATCATATCATTGACCTCGGGCCTGAGGGCGGGGATGCAGGCGGGACGATCGTGGCGCAGGGGACACCTGAAGAGGTTGCTGCAGTGGAGGATTCCTACACGGGATTATTTCTTGCGCCTTATCTCAGAGAGAGATCTACCTCCCCATCTCCAAATCCATCAGGGTGATGGACAAGGTGGAGCAGGGCTCATCCGCCTTTTTCACAAACCACTTATATCATTGACCTCACATAATAATTTCTCGATTTGCAACTTGAGATTTGGGATCTTGTTCTTTACGATGTCCCACACAGTCTTATAATCGGCCCCAAAATATTTATGGACAAGGACATCCCTCGCACCCGTCATGTCTTTCCACGGCACATCAGTATATTTATTTCTGAAATCCCTTGGGATGTTTTTCGCAGCCTCGCCTATAATCTCAAGGGACCGGACGAAACTCCTTTTGAAAGTTTCGTTTTTGATAAAATCATCGAATTCAAGTTTCTCCGAATTATTCAGGAGATACTGTGTTTCGTCAAGAATGTGCATGAGAAATGGTCTAACTGGCTTCAAGATACTTCACCTCTTTTAAGATAAACGGTTTTATATATGGGCTGATCATGTCATCTGTCAAAAGATCGATATTTCTCCCGAATAATCCTTTTAGAAAGGAGGAGAATCCTTCATAGTTATCAAAATATCCGGTAAAATTCTTATCAAATGCAGATCTATCAAACTCAACAAGCATATCAATGTCGCTTTTCTTTTTTTGCTCGCCTCTCACATATGATCCAAACAGACCTATCCTTTTCACCCTATACTTCTTTAGGGTTTCGCCCTGTTTCTCAATCATTGTCAATATCTCTTTGCTGGTAAGCGATTTCCTTGTTTTGACCTTTTTCATTTTATCCTCCATCAAATCTTAAGACATATTTTATGATAGAAAGACTTCATAGGCAAACAGCCGTATCTCTCTATATCATTGATCTTGGGCCTGAGGGCGGGGATGCCGGAGGGACGATCGTGGCGCAGGGCACGCCTGAAGAGGTTGCCGCAGTTGAGGATTCCTATACAGGATTATTTCTTGCGCCTTATCTCAGAGAAAGAAGCGCTTCGCCCTGAAAACAAACAGTATGAAAAGAAAAGCAAGAAATATGGTGGGAGCGTCCAGAACTTCACCCATGGTGCAACCACAGCCTTGCTTTTCAAAGCCCTTTTCTATGGGTGATTCTGATACGATTCTTCCATGGATATCATAGCCGCTAGGAGTGGGACCATCCATCCAGACTACCAAAAAGCGCTTGTTTGATGGGTCATTGGCTACTGAAGTCCACCATTGGTCATTTGAGGCGGTAGAGATAGAAAAATTCTCTCCGAACAGAGCGCCAGAAGTGCTAATGAATTGACCATAGATCTTTAAGCTCGTCCCAATGCGTTCATCCTCCCAGGCTACAAGGAAGTGCTGGGTCGCAGAGTCATAGGCTACAGATGGGTTCCCCTGATCATTGGGAGCGGTGGATATGGAAAAGTCTCCCCCAAGGAGAGTACCATCGCCATTGATGAGTTGACCGTAGATGTCCGAATTTGGCCCATTTCGCAAGTCATCCCAGACCGCCAGGAAGCGCTGGCTTATAGAGTCATAAGCCACAGAGGGATTATATTGACCGTTAGCGGCGGTGGATATGGGAAAGTCTCCCCCAAAGGGAGTACCATCTGCATTGATGAGCTGACCATAGATGTCCGAATTTAGCCCATTTCGCCAGTCCCACCAGACCACAAGGAAGCGCTGGCTTATAGAGTCATAAGTCACAGAGGGATTATATTGACCGTTAGCGGCGGTGGATATGGAAAGGTTTCCCCCGAAGGGAGAACCATTAGCATTGATGAGCTGACCATAGATGTCCGAATTTGGCCCATTTCGCAAGTCCCACCAGACCACAAGGAAGCGTTGGGTCGCAGGGTCATAGGCTACAGATGGGTTCCACTGATCATTGGGAGCGATGGAGATGGGAAAGTCTCCTCCGAAGGGAGTACCATTAGTATTAATGAGTTGACCATAGATGTCCGAATTTGGCCCATTTCGTCCGTCTAACCAAGCCGCCAGGAAGCGATGATTTGTTGGGTCGTAGCTAATAGATACGTTCGCTTGACCATCGGGTGCGGTGGAGATGGGAAAATTTCCTCCCAAAAGGGTTCCATCAGCACGGATGATCTGACCATAAATATCCGTGCTTGGGCCTATGCGCCAGTCATACCAAACCACAAGAAAACGCCTGTTTATTGAATCGTAGGCTACGGAAGGATTATCCTGATCAGCGAAGCCGGTGGAGATTGTAATCTCTTGTCCAAGAAAAACTGCCCATGAAGGAGATGCCATAGTCAGGATGACAAACCCAACTAAATATAGCAAAAATTTTTGGCTCATGACGGAAAGTTGCAATAGGGCCATAGGGCAGGAAAAAAAGCATCTGGGGAGGTATACTCCCTTGGCACAAATGCAGGGAATACGGAAGGGAGGCCGCCCAGATGCAGAGAGAGTATCTCACAAAACTCTTGGGAATCACAGGGTTTACCGTGGTCACAGTCGAGATCGAGACAGTGGGTAGGAGAAGCGCAGCGATTCTCACTCTGGAGCGAGAGGAAAAGTTGGCGGTCTGTGAGCGCTGTGGGCAGAAAGGGGACAGGATCTATCCCTATCGGGAGCGAGAGGTGCAGCATCTGACCCTCTGGCAGCATCTCACCATCCTGCGGGTGATGCAGTATCGGATCGTGTGCCCCCAGTGTGGGTGGAGAGTGGAGAGGCTGCCCTTTGTGGATCGCTACGATCGGGTCACCCGGGCCCTGGCTGCCCTTGTCCATGAGCTCTGCAAGGTCATGACGGTGAAGGCGGTGGCTGTCTTCCTGGGGCTGCATCGGGACACCGTGAAAGATATGGATAAGGAAGCCCTTGAGAAGCTCCAGAAGGACAGACCTCTGGACGGGATCACCACCCTGGGCATTGACGAGATCGCCATAGGAAAAGGGCATGACTATCTGCACTTGGTCAGCGCCCTGGAGAGCCCCCGAGGACCGGAGATGCTGTATGTCGGAGAGGGGCGCAAGGAGAAGGATCTTACGAGGTTCTGGAAGTGGTTCGGAAAAGAGCGGGCGCAGCAGCTCACCCATGCTGTGATGGATATGTGGAAAGGCTTTATCCGGAGCTTCAAAGCGCACTGCCCGCAGATCGCCATTATCTACGATAAATTCCATATCATCCGACACCTGTTGGAGGCCCTCAATCAGGTGCGTAAAGAGGTGCTTCGTCAGGCCGGAGGAACCTTCCGAGGGCTGCTGGTGGGCAAGAAGTTCATCCTCCTGTCTCGGCAGGCCCATGTGCGCGGGAAAGCCCGGGAGGCACTCTATATGCTCTTGGCGATGAATACACGCCTCCTGAAAGCCTATCTCCTGAAGGAACACTTTGGGCATCTGTGGTCCTATCGCTCCAAGACCTGGGCGAGAAAGTTCTTCTACGGCTGGGTCGAGAGCCTCAAGTGGAGTCGCCTCACGCCCTATAAGAGATTTGCTGCGATGATCGAGAAGCATCTGGACGGCATCCTCGCCCATTGTGACAAACCGGTCTCCCTGGGGTTCATTGAAGCCAGCAATCTCAAGGCCCGCAATGTCATCCGCAGAGCCTATGGGTACAGGGATAAGGGATACATGAAGCTCAAGATCATCCAAGCCTGTACCCCCTGGATGAATGCGTTTCATCCCTGGTCTTTTTGCAACAATGTGTCATGAGCCATATTTAGTATGTCCGGGGGAAGCTCAAGAAACACCGGTCCCGGCCTGCCTTCCACAGAATAACGGAAGGCCATGGCGAGATATTCCGGGATCCGCTTCACGTCATGACAGGTGGCTAACCATTTAACCACGGGCCTGACCATGTCAATCTGGTCCATTTCCTGCAAGGACCCTTTAAGATCGTCCCGGATCGGTGCCCGGCCTGACAGCACTACCAAAGGCGCATTGTCCAAAAAGGCATTAGTTACGCCGGTGAGTGAATTGGTGAATCCGGGCCCTGCGGTCACGATACAAACTCCGGGGTGGCCCGTGTAGAGTGACCACGCTTCCGCCATCATTGCTGCAGCCTGTTCGTGCCGTACATCGATGGCGCGGATCTTGTATTCGGTCAGCCCATCAAGGAGATGCTCGATATGACCGCCGGAAATGCCGAAAACCGTATTGACCTTTTCAACTTCCTTCAAATATTTCCCAACTAAATGCCCGCCGTAAACATTTGCCATGTCTGACCTCCGGTATTTTTTCCCTACATAATGAGCTTCATCGCATCGTTGAACCACTGGACATAATAGGCCATTCCTTCCACCTTTATTTTTCCCTCTGCGACCGCTTTAAAGGCGGCCTTTTCGCTCTGGGCAAGCATCACGCGGAAGGCAGAGGCAGGATCGGACCAGACCAGCGCCGCATCGCACTCGTGATTGGCGCCCGACCGGGTAGTTACAAAGCCGTTGTCAAATATGAAAAGCCGTCCCCATTTTCCATCAGCGGTTTTGATCAGGAACCTGAGCCTGGTGGTGCCAATGTAGTTTTTAAAGGCCTGGTTCCTTTTGGCGTCAATCCGCAATTTGACAGACAATATAAACAGCAATAGCCAGAGTCTCATATATATCCCTCCCTATACATCAGTATTCGCCTCCTTTTAACTTTTTATATCCCATGAATCACCCCAGTTAAAGGCGGCCGAACTCAGTTCGCGAGATGATCTCGTCCTGCAAGGGTGTACCAAGGTCTGTAAAAAAGGCTGAATAACCCGAGACCCTTACAACAAGGTCGCGATACTTGTCTGGGTTGCGCTGCGCATCGCGCAGGATTTCGTTTGAAACCACGTTTGGCTGAATCTCCATTCCACCCAGGGAGAAAAACGCCTTCACCAGAGATACCATATTCTGCAGTCTTTTTTCGCCTTCTAAAAGTGCGGGAAGAAGTTTAAGATTGACGGCACACCCATTGGAAATAAGGCTGTGGTCTATTTTGGCAATAGAGCGCAGCATTGCTGTCGGGCCTTCTCTTTCAGAACCGTTGGAAGGTGAGAAACTGTTGCTTATTGGCTCGCCCGCAAGCCTTCCATTCGGCGTTGCGCCGAGTATCATGCCCTCGAAAACATGCATTCCGTATGAGAAAAAACTGGGCCTATAAGGACCGTTGCGGTTTGTGCGGCGCGAGGAAACCTCCCTGCAAAAATACTCGGCAACCTCCTTTGCTATTGAATCCGCCTCATCGTTATCCGCACCATAGCACGGCGACCTCATCTTTAGCTTTGCCCTCTTTATATCGTCTCCCCTGAAGTTCCTGTCCAGCATTCCTATTAACTCGTCCATATTGATGGTCCTGTTATCAAAAACCCAATATTTTATTGCTGACAGTGAGTCAGCAACGGTTCCAATACCCCGTGCGCTTACGGAGCCGAAGTTGTGCATTGCCCCGCCGTGTGTGGCATCCCGTGCACTTTCTATGCATCCTTTGAGTGTAAGTGAAACATACGGGCACGGAAACCCTTCCATATATGCCTGGTCTTTCAGATCAACCGCCTTGGCAACAGTGTCTATCTGGAACTTTACCTGTTTTTTATATGCATCCATGAACTCACCGAAGGTCTTGAATTTCCTGGGGTCGCCCGTACGCGGTCCTATTCTGCGCCCCATTATCCTGAGGTACCCATTAAGGAGGGTCATCTCAAGCGCTCCGACAAGCGATATATCATTTCCTGAAGTGCAGCCGAAGGTATCCCCGTCGCAGGTGGGCTCCACGCACCCGATGACGCCGTAGTCACGCGCCTCTTCTTCCGTATAACCGCAACTCATCAGCGCCTTAACAGCCATTTCGTCATTATAGAGGGCGGCACCGGAGGTCTTCCTGAACACCGCCAGTGCTCTTTTCCAGAACTCCATCGGATTTTTTTCAGAAAGTCTTATGGTAAAGGTGTTGCCCAATCCCCTGACATTGGCAAATGCATCAAGGATTATATACGAGAGCTCATTCACGGCATCGCTGCCGTCCCGCTTGACCCCACCGATTGTAGGAGCGCACGAGTCTGAGCCCAGCTCGCTCCCTGTCTTCTTGGCGTTATACGGCAGCATGAGCAGGTTATAGGAAAACTTGATGAGAAGCTCCTCCATCAGCCTGCGTGCCTCTGCTTCATCAATTATGCCGGCATCGAGGTCCTTCTTGAAGTAAGGGTATAGATACTGGTCTATCCTACCTACAGCGAATATCCCGGTCATGCCGTATGATATGAATGCCGCGCACTCTGTTAGCCAGAGAGCTTGGATCGCCTCCCGAAAGTCGCGCGGGGGATTCCATGGGACATTCTTCAGTCTCTCCGCTATTGCATGAAGTTCCCTTTTTCTTTCCTGATCTCCGGTCGAGGATGCAATGTTCTCTGTTTCCTTCGTCAACCTTGCGGCAAAATCCTTCATGGCATTGCAGCAAATAATCACCGCCTCCAGAAAAGACTGCCCTTCTCTATCTCCCTCTGCCTTAGCCCTCTCCAACCTTGATGCAGCTCTATCCCTTATACCGGAGAACCCGTCCCGCAGGACATTTCTCAAGCCGAGTATCAGGTGTCCCTGAACATCAAAAACATTCATGATAAGCGCCGGGTTGTTGTACAGGACCTCCCGCATCCCTTTTATCCTGTACCATATGCTCTTCTTCGGAGAGCGGTTTTCCAAAAGCAGCTTCCCGATGTCAAGCCCCATTTTCCTCTTTCTGAAAGACCACGGTGCGATGGAAGGACGGAAAAACAACCCATTCTTCTTCCATAACTGGTTTTTCCTGTATCTGAGAGTCTTTTTCCTCCAATACGGCAGTATCTCTTTTTCGAGTTCCCTCCTGTCATCAATATCTATCCTGTAAGGCTGCCTTTTACGCGTTGTCAGGAGGTCGAGGTCAAGTTCGAGAATGGAGTTGGTCTCGCCCCTCTCAACGGGTATCACCGTTCCGACGAGCTTCTTTGACCTATTGCCCACTATACTCTCACAATCAAGGATGTATATCGTCATATTCCTAAGCGTGTGTTCGAAGGCCCTTGCTGAGCGTATTGCAGGATGCTGACCTTCTGTCATTTTATACGATTCTGTGAAGTATCTTGCACGCTCAATACAGATCTCATAGGGTGCGTTAAGAACGAGTTCTTTGTATTTACGGTTATTGGGATGAATATCAATGGCATTCATAAGATAGTCAAGGGTAAGGTATCCCTTTTTCCCCCTCTCTTATAGTCTCCTTCCAAGCTCCGGCTATATTATATATCATCTATGACCGCTGTGCTCTCTCCCTCTGAACACTTTTCCCGCTCAATAATCAGTGCATAATTTCGCTCTTAACCTTGTGGATTAATTTCGCGGTATACCCTCAGTGAGGCCACACGACCACTACCTTTAAAAGGGCCGGGTTCTTCGGCAGAGTGCAGACTGACGTCCGGGGAGATATATCGAAATACGGAGGATGAATTTCGAGGGAGAAGAAAACCTTAAAACTTAAAAACGTCGATGGGATATATAGGCGGAATCGTCACCCCGTTTTACTCTTACACCGTAGAATTCACAATAGTCTGCACCATTAGCCCTGCATTTAACTTCTCTAACCCTGGCCTTATGTCCACCCCCAATAATGATTTCCATTACCTTTCCTATCCACCCTTCCAAAAGAGTACAATTAGGTTTTGCTGCATCTGGAAAATCAATTACCTTCGCAGTGGCTTCAGTGACATCTAATGTGTTGGGAATTTCTGGAAATACCAAATCCCCCTTATCATAATATCCTTTCCACATAATAGAGGGTGCTGTCCTTAAAATACTGGGGTCTTTGAAAATCTCTTTTGAATAAATATTATATACTGCCTTGAGGTCTCTTTCAGCAGACCATTCGCCCACTTCTCTACATACACTGAGATCTCCATTCCCAAATTGTCTATCAATAAGGGTAAGAATATTGACATATGTTCTAAATGGATACCACTCTGTCGGAAGAATTTTCATATTTAACACAATTTTGTCTTCTTCGGGCAATCTTTCCAAAATATTTTTTAAGCCCTGTTCCCCGGCTTTTATCTTTATATATTTTAGGCTCATGACGGAAAGTTGCAATAGGGCCATAGGGCAGGAAAAAAAGCATCTGGGGAGGTATACTCCCTTGGCACAAATGCAGGGAATACGGAAGGGAGGCCGCCCAGATGCAGAGAGAGTATCTCA
>Ga0315308_1001899_pt1 | contig 11881 bp, 13 predicted proteins | sample TDP3_MG_FD_203078 | JGI IMG/M metagenome (GOLD analysis project Ga0315308, IMG submission 203078) | Freshwater sediment microbial communities from Lake Towuti, South Sulawesi, Indonesia - TDP3 | ecosystem: Environmental > Aquatic > Freshwater > Lake > Sediment | place: Indonesia: South Sulawesi... | reverse complement strand
TCTGCGCCCCCAGACGATGCTGGACGATACAGGCGGCTGACGGACTTAACATATCTGCGGTGGAAGTTCCAACAATAATGATATCCAGTTTTTCAGGAGAAAGACCAGCCATCTCCATGGCTTTTTCGGAGGCGTGCGTGGCTAGGTCAGAAAGCGCCTGTCCCGGTTCGATCATTCGTCGTGTTTGGATTCCAGTACGGGCAACGATCCATTCGTCGCTCGTATCCACGATCTTTTCAAAAAAGGAGTTTGGGACGACTCGTTCGGGGAAACAAGACCCCGTCCCCTTAATGCCTACTTTCTTCAGCAAATTTTTTTCACCCAAAAAGGAGCCACCTTTCATTTATCGACCGTACATGCCGGTGGTAGAAGCAGACTCGATCAGCTTCCCCTCGATGGCCTTTTTAAAGACGGAAAGAGAGGTGTTGGCACCAAGGTCCAGTTTCTCCACGCTCAGGGCATAGAGCGTCACGACATAAGGATGATCTCCTGTCCCCTTGGGAGGCTGAGGACCTCCATAGCCGATATCTCCAAAAGAGTTTTTAAGCTCGCTAGACCCTGGAGGCATCTTCTTCCTCGATGCTCCCTCCTCAATGGAGGTGACTTCTTTGGGGATGTTGATCACCAGCCAGTGAACCCAGTTCTGAGCAACGGGGTGAGAGTCAACGATCGACAAAGCAAAAGATTTCGTGCCTGTAGGGACATTCTTCCACCCGAGGGGGATCGAAATGTTTTTTCCTCCTGCCCCGGGCATGACGTACTGTATCGGAATCTTCCCCTTATCCTTAAACGCAGAGGATGAAATTTCCATAGGTCCACCTCCTAAAACATTCTGGGCAATAGTGAGTAAGAACGCAATAAGACACAACAAAGTTGTCTTTAAAGGATTCACAAACCCCACCCTTTTCTCGGCATGAACGAGTTGAATCTATTTCAATTAACAATATCTCTATCAAAAATGGAATGTCAGGTCAAACAAAATTATGGATCGATAATAGTACATAGGCAAGGAGGTTTACAATTCGACGCAGTCAAGCAGTGTAATCCCCGTACGATAACAACAGCAAGCACTATCGAAGCTGTTGTCGAAGACCCTCTTCTTTCCATCCTGAAAAAGGATGCGAACAAAACATAACCCCCCGGGCAAATCAGAGGCCCAGGTTTCGATGACGATACCGCCCCCCCAGGACTTAAATTTTTTATGATAAACCTTATCCCCCACGCGAAGGTAAGTATGCTTCTCGACTTTAGGTTTCGTGGTCAAAAGCCTTTTAGAAGGGCTTTCCGTTCTCCTCTGGGGTAGTTTATTCAACCGACTTTCTCCTAGTCGAAGTATATCTCTTTCTCACCATATCTTCAAGGCAAATCGAACGGTGAAAATTTCCTTAACTGTGTCTTTCTTTTTTTCTCTCCCATCTCCTGTGGATCCAAATCCACTGATCAGGATACTGGCGGATCATTGATTCAAGGACACGGGTGAAGCGCTGCATATTGATTTCCACATCCTTTTCCATATCTCCCGTCAGGACCAGTTCTATCGGTTCTTTGACCAATAGAAGATGCTTTCGAAATCCATTGCGAATCATGAAGGCCGGGACCACCGGGGCACCGCTTCTTATTGCCATGACGGCCAGGCCGGGAGTGGTCGGTGCTTGTTTCCCAAAGAATTCAACCCAAACGCCTCTGCTTCGCTTGGCCCTCTGATCAATTAGGATTGCGACCAGTTGGTTCTGGGAAAGGGCTTGAATCACCTTCTGGGTTGCATTTTCAGGGGAAATGATTTTGAGACCTGCTTTATCTCTGATCTCTAAAATGAAACGATACAATTGTTCGTTCTTTTTAATAGGTTTGGCGATGGCTAGGATCGGGGTTTCGAGCACCTTCGACATGAAACCCATCAATTCCCAATTTCCGAAATGGCCGATGAGTAGGAGTCCCCCTCTCTTCTTCTCAAGAAGTTTCAGGGCTTCCTCAAGCCCCTCTACGGTCACCTTTCTTTTATAGGTATCCATATCCATCTTGAGAATCCGGAAGAACTCAATAACCATCATCCCCATATGTTGGAAGTTCCTTTTGGCAATGGCTCGCCTCTCCTGTTTGGATTTCTCCTTACCGAAAGCGATGTCAAGATTCTGAAGCGCCACATTACGATGCTCCCAATCCACATAGTAGGCGACATTTCCCAATTGTCTTCCCACCCATAGAGCAAAATCTTCTGGGAGAAGATTGATGAGAAAACTGAACCCCTTCATTACTAAGTATGCGAAATAGGCAATCATTTTAGATTCTAGATTTCAGATTTCCTATCCTAGATTGGGAAATTCTCAATTCGAAATTCCGCCATCTGCCATGCACCACGTGGGGTACATGGCAGCCCTAAACCTTACATGGTTTAGGGCGCAATCCCAGTTCACTTTGCCTAATCTTCTCCTTGATAAGGGAGGGCCTCGTCGATCAGCATCACGGGAATATCGTCTTTAATCTGGTAAACCAAGCGACACGATTTGCAGATCAATCCGTCCCCTGCCTGGTTCAAGAGAATCTCGCCTTTACATTTGGGACAGGCCAAGATCTCCAAGAGCTCTTTACTGAGTGGCATTTTCATTCTCCTTTGGAAAGCGAAGCTTTACTTTTAACCTTCAACCTTTCACCTTCCTGCATCAGGATCCATTGAACGGCTTCGTAGAGGTCGGAGGCCACATGGTCGGGTTTCACCTTCCACCGGTCTCTCATATATTCCCATTCCCCTTTTCCGTATCCAGTGAGCACCAAGATTCCCTTTGCCCCAAATTGATAAGCAAACTCAATATCGGCCCCACGGTCTCCGATGACATAACTTCTCGAACAATCGATATCCAAATTTTTCACGGCCTCTTCAACCAAGCCCGTGGCTGGTTTTCGACACCGACACTTCTGTCGATACGGCGGAACCCCCACATCCGGATGATGAGGACAGTAATAGATCCCATCGAGATGGGCTCCTTCCTTCTTGAGAAGGTCCTGCATTTTCTCGTGAACCTGATGGATCAGCGACTCCGGAAAATAACCCCTCGCCACTCCAGATTGGTTGGTGATGACGACTGTCTTGATACCATTTTGGTTCAGTAATCGAATCGCCTGACCTACATTGGGGAAGAGGATAAAACGCTCGAGGTGGTTCACATATCCCACTTCCTCATTGAGGGTTCCGTCGCGATCGAGAAAGACTGCCCTATGGGGCATATCGGCTCACTCCGCTGTAGTGACTCAACATGCATTTCCCCGTGACGTAGTCATCATCATTAAAAATCCGAAATCCGAATATCGAAACTCGAAACAAATTCAAATTTCTAATTTTCCCAATTCTAGACCCGGTTTGGGTCATTCGAATTTTTGGAATTGGTGCTTGTTTCGAATTTCGCCTGCCTTCGCCGAAGCGGCTTCGCGCAGGCACGTGCTTCGAATTTATATCCTTCTCTTTTTATCCCTTCATCTCCTTATCTCCCCATCTCCGCGTCACCCTATACTCCCTTTTCATATCGACTTAACCGGAAACTTTCTGGGGGACTAAAGCGTAAGAAAGATCGATGGTTCATCCAGTCCCCGATATTGAAATAAAGGCATCTCCTTCCATCGACCCATTCTTCCACCTCCTCGGGGAAATGAGAATGGCCGAGGATGACGATTTCAAACCCTTCCAAAAACTTCCGATGGGCGAAGGCCTTGAAGGCCGGGGGTGGGGCAGAAGGAATATCCACATGACACTTCTGGTAGCTCATGCTGCTCAGTTTTTGAGCGATTCGACTAGAAAAATGAGGGCCTGAGAACTGGATGAGACCATAGGTCCATCGGTTCTTAAGAATTCTTCGAAAGGCTCGATATCTCCACTGTTTTGGATTTGATAAATCACCATGGGCAATGAAAGTTCTCTTCCCGTCCAACCGCTCCTCAGCTCCATCGGGGTAAACCTCTACGTCCATGTTGAACTGCTCCGAGAATAGAGCTTGGAGAAAAAAATCATGGTTCCCTTCAAAATACTGAATTTGAATGCCATGACGATATAACAGTTGCAATCTCTCCAAAACCGGCAGGTAACCGCTGAAAGCAAAAGAACTCCCCTTTGAAAAAAACCTCTTAAAACCGAAGAAGAATTCGAAAAGATCGCCCAAAATCACCAGGTGGCTCATTTGCTCCTTCTCCGAATCGAGGAATCTGAGAAAATCATCCATCTCTTTGGGCTCCCGTCCAGTGAAGTGGGCATCGGAAACAAAGATCCAGTCCTTTTGAGTGTGAGTCAAGATGAATCCCTCACCTTCCCACACCGCAGTAATCAAAACCCAATCGTTTCATCTGATCCGGTTCGTAGACATTTCTAAGATCGATGAAGACCGGGGCCCTGAGCAGTGCCTTGATGCGTTGAAGATCCAAGCGTCGAAATTGATTCCACTCCGTCACCAAGACCAAGGCATCGCACCCACTCGCCACATCATAAGCATCTTTCCCGTACTCCACGCCAGGAAGGATCGCCTTAGCTTCCTCAATGGCTACTGGATCAAAGGCCTTCACCTTCGCCCCCATCGCCAAAAGACTCTGGATGATGGTAATCGAGGATGATTCCCGAATATCATCCGTATTGGGCTTGAAGGCAAGACCCAAAATTCCAATAGTTTTGCCGCGGAGGTCCCCTACCTTCTCCTTAATCTTATCCACCATCCTCTTTCTCTGTTCTTCATTGACCTGAATGACCGAGTCAAGGATCTTAAATGTATATCCCCTCTCTTTCGCCATTCTCGATAATGCCCGGGTGTCTTTCGGAAAACACGACCCTCCATAACCCGGGCCCGGATGCAGAAATTTCTTTCCAATCCTACCGTCCAAACCCATGGCCCTCGCGACATGATGAACGTCAGCCCCCATCACTTCACAGAGATTGGCAATTTCGTTGATGAAGCTCACCTTGGTTGCTAGAAAGGTATTGGCTGCATATTTGATCATCTCGGCGGTTTCCAAAGAGGTAATGACAAAAGGAGTCTCAATGAGGTAAAGGGCACTATAAATATCTTTCATGATGGCGATGGCCTGTTCGCTCTCTGTGCCAATGGTGACTCGGTCCGGCCGCATGAAGTCTTCGATGGCCGATCCTTCCCTCTGAAATTCAGGATTGGAGACGATGTCAAAGGGAATAGGTTGGACTTGGTTCTCCTGAATCAGTTTTTTCAGATGGCGACAGGTTCCCACAGGAACCGTGGATTTAACAACGACCACTTTGTAACCATCCATGTTTCGGGCAATCTCCTTGGACACTTCTTCCACTACCCGAACGTCAGCAGAACCATCATCGTGAGAAGGTGTTCCCACGGCAATGAAGATCACGAGACTCGATGTCACGCCTTCCTCGATGCTCGTAGAAAAAGAAAGCCTCCCCTCCCTCATATTTTTTATGACGAGGTCTTCCAGCCCTGGTTCGTAGATGGGAACCTTTCCTTGTTGGAGAAGATGAATCTTCTGCTGATCATTATCCACGCAGATCAGGTTCATCCCAAACTCTGCCAAGCAGGCTCCTGTCACCAACCCCACATAACCCGTCCCGATGACACCTATGTTCATAATGAACTCCGTTCTTCAGAGATGAGATTAATTGAAATTTATAATGCGTTGGTGAAAAATGCAAGATGAAAAAGAAGCCTCGGACTATTTAAGAATATGTAGACAGATAATCCTCCAGAGCCTCAGGCCACGGCCTTAAGGTCATACCGGTCTCCCGTTGAAATTTCTGTGTATCCAGAACAGAGTAGGAAGGACGAGGGGCAAGCCGGCCCAACTCTTTCGAAGTGATGGGAATGACTTTCATTCCCTTTATTCCCGAAAGCTCTAAGATTATTTTGGCATAGTCATACCAGGTGCAGGGATCGCTATTGGCAACATGGAAAACCCCACGGGCATTCCGTTCGATCAAAAGGGAGATAGCCTTCGAGAGATCGACGGTATAGGTGGGCAAGCCGGTCTGGTCATTGACGACCGAAAGACCCTCCTTCTCTCTCGCTTGACGAAGGATGACATCGACGAAGTTATTCCCGTGTCTTCCATAGAGCCATTGGGTTCGAACAATCAGAGCCTCCCTTGCCAACTCCAGAACGTACTCTTCCCCCTTCAATTTGGAACGACCATAGACATTCATAGGGTTGGGAAGATCATCTTCGACATAGGGCTTCCCTTTTTTCCCATCGAAGATATAGTCCGTGCTGAGATAGACCACCCTCGCACCACATCGGACTGCTCCCAAGGCAACATGTCTCATGCCTTCCGCGTTGATCGCAAAGGCCCTCTCCTTGTGCAATTCACATCCATCCACATCCGTGTACGCAGCCACATTGATCACAATCCGTGGCCGGAGGTTCTCGATCTTGGCAACCGTGCCTTTTTCTTCCTGAATATCAATCTCATCGATATCCCATCCGACGACCTCACCGCCACGGAAAGAGGAACGAAGAGCTTCGACCAGATCCCTTCCCAACATTCCTTGGGCACCGATCACCAATATCCGACTCATCCTCAGCGCAAATCTCCGTTCTCTTCTATGCCGCGACTTGTGAATCGTGAATCGTCAAAACTGCTTGCTACCCCTAAGCACTTCTCAAATCCCCCCACACCCCCCTTTACTAAAGGGAAGGTGTGAAAAAATCGGGACGATCGGTCGGGCAGGAATATCTCCAAAGTTTTAGAAATGCGGTCATTTGGAAGGTAAAGGTAACAAGGCTCTGCAATTAACAACGATTATTGAGGTTTTTCATTGTAAGTAGTTAATCCGAAAAGGTGCCGCTCTAAAACTTTTTCGATATCCCTACCCGCCCTCTCAACTTGAAGCAATTTTTTCACAGCTTCAGCGGGCAAGGGGGGATTATTACATCACCGGTTCCCATACATCCGTTCGTAATATTTCAGATACTCCCCTGTCTTGATCTTCCTCCACCATTCCTCATGACCTTGGTACCATTCAATGGTACGGCTGATCCCCTCTTCGAAGGACACAGAGGGTTTCCATCCCAAATCTCTCTCAATCTTTGAGACATTCATGGCGTAACGCCGGTCATGGCCTAGACGGTCCTTGACGAACCGAATCAGGGAATGAGGTTTCCCGAGTCGGTCCAAAATGGTCTTCGCCACCAGGAGGTTCGGCATTTCACTCTGACCTCCTATGTTATAAACCTCCCCCTCCTTGCCATGGTGGAGCACCGTGTCTAATGCTCGACAGTGATCTTCCACATAGATCCAATCCCGCACATGCATCCCATCACCGTAAATCGGCAGCTCTTTATCTTCGATAGCATTAGAGATCATTAAAGGAATCAGTTTTTCGGGGAATTGATAAGGTCCAAAATTGTTGGAACATCGTGTGATGAAGGTGGGGAGTCCATAGGTATGCTGATAGGCTCTGACTAACATGTCCGCAGCTGTCTTGCTTGCTGAGTAAGGACTATTGGGGGCAAGGGGTGTCTCCTCTGTGAAGGCACCGGTCTCACCGAGGGAGCCGTATACTTCGTCCGTCGAAATGTGGACGAAACGGATTTGCCGTTCTGGAAAAACTTTTCGCATTGCCTCCAGAAGTACAAAGGTTCCAAAGACGTTTGTCATCATAAAGGCGCTGGGATCTTCGATGGATCGATCCACATGCGATTCGGCGGCAAAGTTGATGATGGCATCCACACCCTCCCTGACGAGTGCTTCCATCTGGGCCGCCTCTGCAATATCCGCCCTGATGAAATGATAACGAGGTGAATGGGAGAGCTCTGCAAGGTTCTCCAAATTCCCTGCGTAAGTCAATTTATCGACATTGACGACCGAGTAGTTCGGATTGGCCTTTAAAACATAACGAATGAAGTTACTACCGATGAACCCACAACCACCCGTCACTAAGATCTTCATCTTTTTGCAACCTCTCCTTGCTCTCCACTTCTGTCGAGAGGCCTAAAATCCGAAATCCTAATATCGAAATCCCTGCCTGCGGCAGGCAGGCGAAACAAATCCCAAACTCAAATAACCAAATCTTCAAAACCTGATTCACTCGTTTTGAATTTTGTGCTTGCATATTCGAATTTGTTTCGCATTTCGCCTGCCTGCCGGCAGGCAGGGATTTCGTGCTTCGGATTTGCCATGTTATCCATCCTTCCTTGACCAATCATAGGGAATATCCCTTCCATGGGGGGGGAGGCGATATTCATCAGGCGCGCTGTAAGCGAACACCTCTGTGGGGATATTGATAATAATCGCCTCCTCTTCACCGATACATTTCCACCCGTGATAGATTCCATTGGGGACTTGAACCAGCAGCGGATTGTGCACGCCGATGAAAAATTCATTGACCTCCCCTTTCGTCGGAGAACCCTCCCGCGGATCGTAAAGGACGAGTTTGATCATCCCCTGGACAGCGACAATATGATCGGTCTGTATCTTATGATAATGCCAGGCCTTCACCACTTGTGGAAGGGTGGTCGTGACATATGCCTGTCCAAACTTCATAAATAATGCATCGTCTGCCCTGAGGATCTCCATGACTCTTCCCCGTTCATCTGGGATCACCTTCAATGCCTTCGTCTTTATGCCGTGAATCATCGCTCATCCCTCCAAACCCGAAATCCGAATATCGAAATCCGAAACAAATCCGAAATCCAAATTCTCGAATTTTCGAAACTTATTTTTCAATTTATGAATTTTGATCATTTGAATTTGTTTCGAAATTCGGATTTCGTGCTTCGAATTTTAACTATAGATTATTGGCTCCTGTCTGTGCAACCAATTGGTTTGCACGAAGCAAGGACTCAAACGTTCCGGCGTCCGTCCACCATCCATCTAAAATATCCCATGTCATTGATCCTTTATCAATATAGCGATTGTTCACATCGGTGATCTCCAATTCTCCTCGACCGGAAGGTTTGAGGGTCTTGACGATTTCGAAAACCGCCGCGTCATAAAAATAAATCCCTATCACCGCATAACCGGATTTTGGCTCCTTCGGTTTCTCTTCGATGCGGGCAACTCGATCGCCTTTCAATTCCGGGACGCCAAATCGTTGAGGATCGGAAACCTCCTTGAGGAGGATCTTCGCCCCTCCCTTCTGTTTGCGAAATGCCTCTGCTGCCTTTCGGACATTTCTTTCAATGAGGTTATCGCCCAAAACGACACAGATCTTTTCCCCTGCAGCGAAGAACTCCGCCAAACCCAGAGCCTCGGCAATGCCCCCCTCTCCCTCCTGATAGGTGTAGTTGATATGTTTGAGCCCAAACTCTTTTCCATTCCCTAACAACTTTAAGAAATCGCCAGCATTGTTTCCACCCGTGACGATCAGGATATCATCGATCCCCGCATTGATCAGCGTTTGAATCGGGTAGTATATCATTGGCTTATTATAAACGGGAAGGAGATGCTTATTGGTCACCTTTGTCAAAGGATAGAGCCGCGTTCCCAACCCTCCTGCTAAAATGACTCCCTTCATGCTCTTGTCCTCCTTCTAATTTATGCGGAGCAGGTTTCCTTCGCTATAATTGCATTGGATAGGGTTTGTGTCCCATTGAACCTAAGTTAAGCAAACTGAAATAGACTTGAAACTTCACTTCTCTCTCCTGGGTGCCATCGGGAGATCGACCCCTGTCCTCAACAAAAAAACCTAAGGTCCAGCATTGCGCCTGATATTCCGCCCCATAGATATTTTCCACCTTCCAGTGATCGACCAGATTGTAGCGAACAGAACCAAAAAGATAGAGGGGTGAAATCGTCCGAACCCGGGCATCGAGATTGATTTCCTGGATATTGTCTTTGGTATATCGATATTGGACCCTGAGGGTATCATCTCTTCGGTCCTTCGTCCTGATCAGAAAATTAAATACATCGAAATTTCTGTGATAAGGATCAAACTCCGCATCCCAGCGAGCGGAAAGATAAGGACTGAAATTCCACCAGAGTTCTGCTGAAATATTTGAAAAATACCTCTCTTTCCCCTTCGAATCCCTCTCAAGTGGATCTCCCAAGCTATAGCTTTGAAAGATCTTCAACTTCGCGTATTCGTATGGGTCAGATTCAACCCCTTCCCTCCTGCGTTTTCCGACAAGACGCGTAGTGACTCCGTAAGAAATCAGGCTGGTATATGGAACACGGTCCACCTCATCAAAGATGGGAATCTCCTCCTGATCCACTCGAGGATTATATCGGTAGGTGATCGTGGGTTCGATGGTATGCATCCATTTGCTCACCTTGAAAAGATTAGCAACCTTCGAATCTGCCCCCGCCTCATAAACCCGATAGAATTCAGTGCCCATTTCCAAGCCGGCCTCCCAAGTCTCTCTCGATATCCAATCTTCGAGTTGACCGCTCGGATCGTTGAAAGGCCGATAGACCGTTTCCCTAAATCCAATGTTTGGTTCTAGCTTCAGCACCTTGAAAAGCCTCATCGGAAAGGATATCCGTGGAAAGAGATCGCCACGGTGTGTCCCAACTCCTTGCTCTCGCCAGAAATGAACATAGGAGGATGAGAGTTCGAAGAAGAGAGGGGTTTTGAAGAGGGAGTGGGGATGGGCATAAAAACTGATCTGGGGAAGTGTCTGAAGCGTCTCATCGTTGCTCTCATTCTCCAGATCCTCAAAAAACAGACCTTCAGTCAAGAAACTGTATTGATCCCAATTCTTACCTCCAAAGAGGGCTGATCGAAGCTGCCTTAAACTCCTAGCATCAATCCTTGCTCCCGTTGGGAGGTCTTCATCGAAATCGCGTGGGTACTCAATATCACTCACATAATTAATATCTCCCTTGAGATAAAAATCATAGGGAAACTTCTGATGATGTTGTCCAAAGAAGGCATATCGGTTCTTATCCAATTCTTGATCGTCGATGAAATAGAAGTTGGCCTGGCCTCCTGTATCCTTAGTAAATGCATACCGATATTCCAGACCGTCCTTAAACCCTCGATCTCCCAACCAATCAAGATAAAGCGTTGAATCCATGTTTTTTGTCATGGCCCAGAAAAAGGCAGTCTTCAATTCGGGACCATACTTGCTCGAATATTCCGCCTGAGGGATAAGGAAGCCCGTCTGCCTTTCAAGGACCACAGGAAAAACCCCTATCGGTAGGTAGAGAACCGGAATATCCTCAATGTAAAAGATAGGCCCTTTAGCTACCCCGTAACCCCCTAACTTCACCTCCAACTCTTTCGCCGTGAATTTCCAGGGCGGCCGGTCGGCGTCGCAGGTCGTAAACGAGCCATCTCTAACTCGATAATGGTTCTCCCCCAACTTCTCTGCCTCTCGGCCGGTGATATGGAAATTTTGATCCTTCAGAAAGAGCCTAGCCTGATAGATCTTCCCCACTCGGGTATCCAAATTGACTTCCAGTCGTTCGCACTCGACGACATCTTCTCCCTCCCTTAACAAAACATTCCCCCAGGCCACCAATTCCTTGGTCGCCATATTCAGTTGGGCATGATCCGTCTTGAGCGAGAGGTTTCCACGCCTGATCTCCACCTGTCCATGGCCATGATAGAGCTGCTGATCCCGATCATAGATAAGTTGGTCTGCTTCGATTTCAACCGGTCCTTCCTTTTCTACCTTCACTTCGGCCATCTTACCATGAGAGGTAAAAGGAGGGCTCAGGATGAAGAGGAACAAACAGGCACTCAGAATGAGCCAACAATATCTCAAGATCGCTCCCTGGGACGGAAATAGGCCCGTGCCTCACCCACCGTATACAGGGATCCGCTAATACAGAGGAGATCTTCTTCTTTGGTCATAGCGAGGCCTTTCTCAATCGCCTCGTCAAGATCTTCCACCATCTCTGCTTTCTTTCCACTCTTCCCTAAAGCCTCTCTGAGCATGGTGGGTGGAGCAGCGCGGTCATTATGGGGTTGGGTGAGAATGAG
>Ga0315308_1001898_pt1 | contig 11882 bp, 13 predicted proteins | sample TDP3_MG_FD_203078 | JGI IMG/M metagenome (GOLD analysis project Ga0315308, IMG submission 203078) | Freshwater sediment microbial communities from Lake Towuti, South Sulawesi, Indonesia - TDP3 | ecosystem: Environmental > Aquatic > Freshwater > Lake > Sediment | place: Indonesia: South Sulawesi... | reverse complement strand
CGAGTTGCTTGTTCTAATCCTCTGCGTCCAATTTCAATTGCTTTTTCGAGTTTGCGGCGTTTTTCCTCTTTATCCGTTTCGATTTCTCGCGCTTGAGAGGAGTAACTTTCAGCATAAAACGAGCATGTTTGTGCAATATAGAAATCCTGCGAAGCCAGTTTAAGACAACGAATGGCTTCTTCAGCGTACCCTACAATCTTTTCGTATCCTTCCTTCTTCTTGTCGGGATCACCTTCCCTCAGAACCATCCAGTCAGTTGCAAATGCGAGGACGTATAATGCGACGCCTCTGACGAAGTTGTCTCGTAGTGCTATCGCTTCCTGCAGCATCTCTCTTGCATATTCCACTGCTGTTTCAACGTTTTCTGTGAAGAAAAGTGTGCAAAACGCTGCCGCCCATTTTGACATTGCGGCGTAATAAAGGTTGTCAACCTCTTTAGAGAGCTTCAACCCATTTTCTGAGTAACTCAAGCTTCTTTGGCCAAACGCTTCTCTTTTCTCTTCTTGTTCTGTAATTTGTGCCAAGTACCAAAATAGAAGGCTAGCCGTAAAATAAGCCCGGAGGAGTTCACTTTTGTCTCCAACTTTTGACAGAATTGAAACTGCCTTGTCGGCGCAGTCTGTTCCTTCCTGAGCAATGTTTTTCATTTCATTCCAGTCAGAAGCAACATACAACCTCTCAAGAAGACATAACAATAGGTCAGTGCACATTTTTCCACAATTGAGTTCTTCCCCAGCGTTTCTGTAAGCCTCTAAGCTTTTTCTTCCAAGTATGCAGCACTCGTCAAGCGTCTTCCTTTTTTCTACGGGATTAGACGCCAGCCAAGAGTGAACATATTTGGCGATGGCATACAACTGCGCACTTTTTCCCTGGCTTTTCAGGTCATCTTTGTTTTGGAGAAGTTTGGCAGCATTTATGTAGGCTTCGACTGCCTGTTGCCTGGTTTTCCTGAATCCGTCCAAGTCTTCAGCTTGGGCAGAAGCTCGAGTGTAGCAGTAGCCTATTTTTTCCCACGTCTCTGCGGCAAAGGAAGCATTTTGCGATTCAGGCTTCAGTGTTTGCTCATAGAATTTTGCTGCTTCGAGCCACTCGTATTTTTCTTCTTTTTCTTTGGCTTTTTTCGTTGTAGCGTTGACATCCATGTCTGGAGGCATTGTGTATCCAGTTTTAATGTGTCTTTTGGCTTGAAAAACCTTTGTAAACTGGTTTAATTCATGAAGGCTCTGCTGTTGCATTTGAGCATGATGCCTCATTGTTTTCTTACGTATGAAACCGTTGCAATATTTCCAAGGCAGCTTCCGAATGAAGGCATTTGTCTTTAGAGAGTGAACAATAGGGCCACAGATGACAGGATCAAGCAAAACAATCCCAAAAGAAAAAATATGGCTTTGCCACTCCAAAGTTTTTTCCATGTAGGATATATGCTGTAAAAGAATATGAAAAACGCTGAAAGAAGGAACATTACGGCACGCCAGATCTAGCTGCGATTTCCATGACATGATTTGCAGCGGATGGTAATTGATTGAAATTAACCCATGCTTCGACGGTAGCTTCTTGTGTTGGGTCGAGTGTCTCGCTGTTTCCACAGTCAACATAATCATCAAGCCCATCAAAGCTTAAGGCGCCACCTACTTTCCCACTCGTCCATGAAGCTCCGTATATAGTTCCATGATTATTGTAGCCAGAGCTGTCAGAAGCTGTTGTACCTGAGCCTTGGTCGAAATTCCAGTAGCCAACCAAGCCCTGAGGCTGAGAATCCACCACTCCTGAGAAAATACTTAGGGGAAACAGCGACACAAAAAACAGCATGACCAAAATCAAACCAACAATTACTCTTCTTTTCATTTTCCTTCTCCTCTCAACCACTCATATAACCAATGATATCGCCATTTATGCCTTATGAAACAATCTTCGATACAAAAAAAGAGGTGATTTGCGGGAGATATCTCCCCTGTGGTGAGGGTTCAAATCTCTCCCGGCCCACCAAAACAACTATAATTCGGTTGTTTTTTGTTATTGACTTGTAGGGAAGTTTGCTTCTTATGCGTTGTTCCAATTGTGGAAAATGCTGTGAGAAAACTGAGATGGAACTTTCGAGCGAGGACATCGAAAGATTAGAGGAAGCGGGTTATCACCGAGGGGAATTCGCAGTCCGAGAAGATGGTGTGACTCGGCTCAGAAACGTTAATGGATGGTGCTACTTCTACAGTCTCGCTGATAAAAAATGCCGAGTCTATACGAAGAGACCCTTGGGATGCTATCTTTATCCGGTGGTGCATCTGGCAAATGAAGGTGCCACCGTTGATGAATTATGTCCAATGACACAAACGGTTTCAGAACAAGAGTTGAGAACAAAAGGAAAAATCCTTATCAAACTTTTGAAAAAGATAGAGAATGAAAGAGCGCGCGCCAAGCCAAATTACTAATGCAAGCTGATACAAATAAGAATCAAGGCAAACCAAAAGAGAACCAAACAAAATAATGAGTGAGGTGTGAATAATGGAGCAGACCAAAAAAGAATCTTTGCTGGAGCGTTATTGGAGGCTTAGAGGCGAGGCAGATGAATTGTATCAGAGGCGAATGAGACAGATCAAAATTAACGAGGAAATGAGAAAGTCTATTCAAAGAGAACTTGATGCTTTGGAAGATGCCATAGAGAGAGCAGACCTTATTGAGGTTTTGCGTCACAAACTAGTATTAGAAGTCCTATTGGGAACCCAAGTGACCTTTTCAACTCAAAAGTTAGATTTTTAGCGCCGCCTAGATTTCTTCAAACTTCCCTGCGCTGGGCAAAACAAAATGAAAAAAGAGGAGATAAGTACTGCTGGAGTTTTTTCATTATCAGGACTCATTGGGCTCATATTTTTCGTTTGCTTAAGGCAACTCTGAACTTACTGTGGCATTTTGGACACTCGAAGAGACCGATTTCTAGCTGTGTTCTCTTGCCTGTCTTATCTGGTCGTCCAGTCATTTTCCATCTTTTCTTGGGCGAGCCAACTTCTGCTCCACACTTAAGACACTTTGCCATATTGTTTCCTCCTCTGCCTGCCATTGCGTTGCGAACTTAATAAATAAAAAGTTTATGATGGACGCGCATGCAGATGCACACTTTGTATATATTTGAATGATGTCTGTACCCTCGACTGAGTCCATTCCAAACATCTTGTTTGATGCGACAAAGTAGAAAACCTTCGACAATTGTCTGATTGAAATTAGCGCCTATCATCGAGGCTAGTGTATTGAGGAGGTGTTCGTCTATGCCTTTATAAGGTTGAAAGCCCTATTACGTTTAGAAAGGTTATCCTTTTATCCTGCGGGCTTGTCCTGCCGAATAACCGGATCTTTTCTCATTATGTCAAAAGAGGTGAACATGATTGCGTAGTTTAAGACTGGACGTATTGGACAAAAAGAAAAAGTTGCCGGGAAAAGTAATCAAACTCACATCCAAGGGCAAGCTAACCCCAAAATTGAAAATGAACCCAGTTAATAGCGAAAATCCAGCAGACCTTTGGTACTTTACTCACACCTAAAGACGCGCTAAACACGAAAGAGAGAAAGGAGAAGAAGGCGAGAAAAGAGGATAGCAGAAAGGAGTGGCAGAACACCAAAAGATGCCCTCCACTATCCCCTCCCCATCACAATTTCAACTGCAAGAAACCTTCTAGTTTCTTGTACACTTTCACAAATGTTGGTTCTCACACTCTGCATATCGAGGAAAGAATTTTCTGCTAACTGTCAAACGTTGTTTTTGCCGTCAGAGTAACTCTGAGATATCATCCAACAATGTCAAACTAATGCCTTCTCCTCATCCGACAAACAAGAAATAACCCACACCGAGCTAAAAACCATTTGCGCTCGCTGATGTGAAAGAAAGAAAAAAATGAATGAATGATGACAGGTTGATTGCAGACTAAAGTTCTAGCTGAACTGGTTCAACTGCTGTGCGTCCCTATTACCAACACTTCACATACCTTAATATGGGACTAAGTACACTATATATTAGTAAGTAGAATTCTCGTAGAGAAGAATCTGACAAAGGGCTTTCAACGTTTTTTGTCATTTTTCTTATCCATTCTACTGAAAAACATGAGAGGTGAAAACTATGGAATTAATCGATAAGCAGGTAAGTACGCCAACACAATTGTGGCTCAGTAGAGTGGAAAGAAGACATCTGAATCAAGTAGATTGTTTTTCTGAACTGAAAAGTTGGGTGCAACATGCCATATTAGAGGCAGAAGAGAAGAAAGACTTCAACAAGAAAGGCAAGCTCCTAAACCTTCTAAAAGACCTTTAAAATCCCAAAATGGAAATGACCATGGAGAAAGAGTAGAAAAGCCTTGAAGAACAAAGTATCAGCAGGTGAATACCTCGCTTTTCTTTCTGTAAAATACGAAGTTGACCCAGACGAGTTTCTCTACGCCCTAAACACAGCTTGGGAAGAACAAGAAGCCACATGCAGAGAGATTTTGATACAATGTCGCAGCAAGACACAAGATGAAGCAATCTTCTTAATTTTAAAGGACTCTGCAGTTGTTGCACAATTTCCAATATCCAACGGATTCCTCTTAGAACGAGGCAATCCAATTAAAGATTTCATGAAAACCGACATAATCCGCAGACACCTAAACAAGAAAAACAACGAATCGCATTCGCTACCCATCAGAGATTTGAGAACAGGCATGACTCATGTTAATTTGAAGGCTAAAGTTCTGCAAATTCCAAGACCAAAACTTGTCGTAACACGGTTTGGAAACTACGCAAGCGTTACTAACGCTTTAATTGCTGACGAAACTGGAACTATTAAACTGTGCTTGTGGAATGCACAAATAACCTCTATCTCCAGCGGAGACACGATTCAAATTGAGAATGCACGAACTTGCACATTCAGGGGCGAAAAGCAATTGAGCATTGGAAGAAACGGAACGCTCAGCAACATTAGAGATATTCACTCCCAACTCGAAGAAGTGCATAGTGCTTAAGATGTGTTCTATCAGCAGCATTAATATGGAAACAAGCTGCCGAGAAACTTGCAGAAAAAAAGGGGAGTTTGCGGGAGATTTCGCCACGGTCGGTAGAGTACAATTCTTTCCTATCTCATTTTGCACGTGTGGAAGAAGATTCTTGTCATTGTTGGTATGTAATTTGTTTCGATAGAAACGTTTTTCTTGTTAAAGGGGCTCTCTGAGTGTTCTATTCTTCGTGTAGGCGAGGTTTAGTGTTGACTTCAAAAGTCGCTGTAGTCGAGTTCGGTGCAGACACAGTGGAGTCTCTGAGGCATGCTCTCGACCTAATCGGGAGAATTGATGATCTAAATACCGCTGAGAGATCTGTTGTTGTTAAGGTTGGAGTTTTTAGTCATAAAGCAGGGAACCATACATCGGTGGGCTTGGTTGATGCCATCATAAAACGTTTCGATAAGGCTCCAAAGATTTTCCTAGCTGAATCCGACAACTATCAAGGCACCGGTTCAGAGAGACTTCAAATCTGGAAGGAACTTTTCACAGAACGAATTGTTCCCTTCAACCTTTCAGATGACTCAGATACTAGAAGTGTGAGGCTTGATGATCAAGAAATGAATTTGTCGCATATACTCTTCAAACCGAACGTCTTAGTGGACACGCACATATTGCGTTCCTTTGAAAGGGGAAGTATCCTTAAGAACCTGTTCGGATGCATTCCAACTCCGAAGAAAGTAAAATACCACAAGATTCTTCCCACACTCCTCGCCGATGTTTATGAAGCAATAGGAGGAGTAGATCTCGCCGTGCTTGATGGGACTCACTTTTGGCGTGGTGCAGGGGACGCTCCCGTGCGAATGAACACCCTTCTGGTGGGGAGAGACGCGATTGCTGTGGAAGCAGTCGGAGCCACTCTTGCTGGTCTTAATCCTCAGAAGATGCCGGTGATACAAGAATTTGTGAAGAGAGGTCTTGGAGAAGGAGACTTGGAGAATATTGAGATCGTGGGAGCTTCCTTTGAACGCCTTAAGGAAAAATTCATGTCCGCTGCAATGACCCAAAAGAAGTTGCATGCACAGCCCAGAGGACCTCAAACTTGGGGTGGTCATGCGTATTATGCTTTTGAGAGTTTAATTCGCCAGGGATTTTTCAAGCTGCCTAACAAGAGAACAATAGAAGATGTGGCTAAAGCCTTAGAGGCCAGAGGTCTTACGACAAAAGGCAAGGAGAGCAAAATAGCAAATTCTCTTGCTCGAAGAGTAAAAAGAGGGGTCTTGAAAAAAGCCAAAACCTCAGATGGGTGGGTTTACTGGACAGAATAGCCTTTAGGTTGCTAAAAATGGGGGTTGCGTGAGATATCTCCATGTTGTGAAGAGTCTAAATCTCTTCTGGCAACTTTTCCATGCAGTTTTTTAAAGATGAAGAGCTTCTGTGTTCTGCATAGTGAGGGATTTGAGTTTTGTCGAAGTCGAAGCTGTCAGTGCTGCTGAGGATAGCTGGGTTGTGCGGTGTGATAGGTCCTATTGTTTCTCTCTCCTTCATTGCGGTCGCCATAGCCTATACTCCTCAGTTCAACTGGTTTACGTGGGCTCTCAGTGATCTTGGTGTCAACCAAGCCGCGTTGATTTTCAACTCTGGTCTTATTATTGGAGGCGTTCTGACCACAGTATTTGCGATTGGGCTAATGCAGGTTTTGAGGAAAAAAGTCCTAGGCTTCTTGGGAACGTTCACTCTGGCTCTGTCTACAATCAGCCTGTGCGCCATCGGTGTGCTCCCAGAGTCTGCTGGTCGAATTCATTTATACGTTTCACTAGCCTTCTTCACATTGTTGGCAATTTCACTGCTTCTAATTGGAGCTGCATTGATGCTGGAGTCATCTCAACGATACTTTGGACTGTTCTCAATATTGACCGTTGTTGTTGCTGCAGTGGTTGCTGTGGTTGTCTCACATGAAGGTGCGGCTATTCCTGAAATAATTGCATCACTTGCGGCGTCTGTATGGTCAATTGTCTTTGGTGTCAAACTCTTTAAGACCACATGACTCATAAGTAGATATCAAAATGGCATGAAAAAGGGCATTGAATGTTCGACGATGAACATCGGTTCAAGGCTAGAGTTGTGCAATTGATTCTAATGAAAGAAACCGATGAAGCCATCAAAGCACTAAGTCAGCATTACAGCGTTGATGTTCCAAAGTTGAAAGTTGGAATGCCGAAGAAATACACTATGAAAGTCGGGTGTTACGTCTCCAAGACCAAGACCATCCATGTGATGAATCGAGAAAAACTCGAAGACCCCTTCGTGATCCTTCATGAGTTTTATCATCACCTTCGAACCCAAGATAGAAGGCACAGAGGAACAGAGAAACACGCCGACAGGTTTGCAAAAGAATTTATCAAAGCCTTCCAAATTTCTAATAAGTACTCTTTTCATGTCTCCTACAAATATGAAAATTCTGTAACATAGCATATTTGACATACAAAGAGTTGTCGAAAGTCATAAAAACCTAGGCATTCAAACTTGTTTTCGGTGAAACCTTTTGTCAACGGAAGATAAGATGCTTGAAGAACTTAGGAAGATCAGAGAGTCTTTGGAGTCGAAGCCTGCACCCCCACCTCCGCCTCCAAAAGGGCTGTGGAAGGAGTTCGTAGACTTTATTTCAAAATACAAGGTCATGGGTCTAGCTGTCGCTTTCATTCTAGGTGTTTATTCAGGAGCTCTAGTTAATGCGCTTGTTAAAGATTTGATAATGCCAGCAATAGGACTTGCCGTGCCCAGCCTTGGGAATCTGGCGACTTTCAGGGTTACAATTCCACCAACGCAATTAGATAGTAGCGGAAATCCGCCAGCTGGTTACGTTGGCCAATTATTTGGCATAGGAGACTTTCTAGTGGCGTTGATAACTTTCATAATCGTCGCCTTTGTCATCTTCCTCGTAGTAAAGGTAAGCAAAAAATGGGGGATCGAATAGGTTCATAGGAAGACAACTTCTCCTTATCTCTTCATTATCTTTTTTCAGGTTTTCTTTCGAATCAAGAGCCAGTTGTTTTCTTTGAAGTGAATCAGCGCGTAGTCGCCAATTAGTCGTGAACCTTGCAGCGTGAATTCAATCAATTTGTCTGTTCTATTCTTGAGTATATACGTGCCCTTGTCCCAGATTTCAACTGTGCCTGCGCCGTATTCGCCTTCGGGAATTGTGCCTTCAAAATTGATGTAGTCAAGCGCATGGTCTTCCACCTCAACTGCCAGTCTTCTCAGTCCGGGCGCGGTGGGCGGTTCTTTTGGCACTGCCCAGCTTTTTAAGACGTTGTCCATTTCGAGGCGGAAGTCATAGTGCAGGTGGGTTGCCTTGTGTTTTTGAATGACGAATCTCCCAGATATAATGGAAGACATCTTTTTTGGGTCCTCGCTCTGAGTGATAAGAAGTGAGGGTTTAAATGATAAATAGATAACTACAAAAGCGAACAATTAAAGTGGGCTCAATTAAGAAGTGATTTCTTGAGACTCGTTCGTTTCCTCCTAGCTGGCACTGAATCCTATGGTCTGCAGACGTCCTCAGGAATTCTAAACCTGCTCGTTCTTTCTGAGACTTTGCACTATTCAATTCCTCCGAGTCTAGACAAGTTAATTTCGTTTGGGATTGAAGGCTTGAAGACAGTAGAGCGTTTGGTTCAGGGGTCAAATAAAAGCGAAATAAGAAAGGCAACAATAAAACTCAGCGACGTAAAGATGCTTGCACCTGTTGCCTCGCCTCCCAAGATAATTTGTCTAGGTTTGAACTATCATGACCACGCAGCTGAACAAAACGCGTCCCTACCAGACGAACCCATTATTTTTATGAAGCCACGCACAGCAGTTATTGGTCCAGACGAGCCCACTGTTAAGCCTTCTTTTGTAAAAAAGTTAGACTACGAAGCAGAGTTAGCCCTGATTATCAGTAGGAGAGGCAAAGACATCACTGTTGAAGACGCAAGAGACCACATTTTTGGGTACACCTGTTTCAACGATGTTTCTGCTAGAGACATTCAATTTAGAGACAAACAGTGGACGCGTGGCAAAGGCTTCGACACATTTGCACCCATGGGACCATGCATAACTACAACCGACCAGGTAGGCGACCCAACAAACCTGTGGATTCGCACATGGATCAACGGAGAATTGAGGCAAAACTCTTCTACACGCAACATGGTGTTTAACGTTTACCAAATTGTTCACGAACTCAGCCGTGTTATGACACTGGAACCATGTGATGTAATAGCTACTGGAACACCTGCTGGCGTTGGGTTTGCGATGAAGCCTGAACCAAAGTTTCTGTCGCCCGGTGATGTCGTGGAAATAGAAATTGAAAACATTGGAAAATTGAGCAACGGTGTTGTAGCAAGCGGCTTCGTTACTTGATTCCGAGTTCTGCCAGTTTCATGTCGAAGACTTCTCCTAGGAGGGCCATAGGCAATTCACCGTTAGCGGCTATGGTGTCGTGGAAAAATTTCTCGCTGAACCTTTTGCCCATCCTCTTCTTAAGGTCGTCCCGGAGTTTCAAGATTAGATGCTTACCCAAGAGGTATGAAAGTGGATATCCTGGCATCAGCGTGTACCTGCGTACCTCCGCTACTGCGCCTTCTTTGGACGTTCCGGCTTCCTTCATGAGCATGTTGACTGCTTTGTCGAAGCGCATCTCTCCTCTTGACAATTTCACGTCTATTATCATTCTTGCTGCACGCCAAACTCCATCGTTTACTTTCATGAATTGGCTTTCCAAGCCTTTAATGAACCCGTGTTCGGTCATCAACTCTTCGCAGTAGTGTGCCCAACCCTCACTAATTTCTGTTCCGCCACCAAGCCTTCGAACAAACGAGCTCCTGTTGGTGACTGCTGACTGTAAGAAATGTCCAGGGAATCCTTCGTGAAAGCTGTTCCGGGAATGTTTGCGTAATTTAGGTGTTTGCCAAGGTTTTCCATGTCTTTTGGGCGAGTCACTATGTAGATTCCAATTTGTTTTTTGTCAAATTTGCTTGGTAGAATTAGGGCTGCAAAGGGTATCAAAGGTGCCATAAACGCAGGAGTCTCTTCAACTAACAACTGGTCTTCCTTCGGCACTGTTGCCAAGTCGTGCTCAATTATGAACATTTTTGACTTCTCCATCACTTCACGTGTTGTTTTCAAGGCTTCCTCAAAGGTTTTAGGCGCTTTGGCCTCGATTTGCTTCATAACTTCTTCTACACTTTTTCCAGGAGCAATCTTTTGGGCGAGTCTGCCTCTTTCTTGCTTCAGTTCTTTAAGATATTCAACTCCCAATGCATAGATTTCGTCAGCGGTCATGTCTAGGCTTCGTATTTTCAAGAGTTTGTCGAATTTTTCTCTGCCGAGTGCCCATTCGGTTTTTGCTCTGGGCAGCAAGGCTTGCAGCCATTCTGAATGTTGCTTAACTGGTTGTTGGAGGTTCATAACTGCTTTTGCCAATTGGTTGTGGAGGTCTTCTGAAATCAGTCCTTTGGTGGCAGATACAATGAACTGGAATAAGCCTGGAATCTGTTGGCAGCTTTCTATGGCGACCTCGATCCATAGCTTTGCTGGCTTGGATTTTTCAAAGCGTGTTCTGAACTCCTCCAGATACTTGGGCAGTTTTTCGAGTCTGGCAACGATGGCTTCAACCCGTTTCTCTATGGGTGCGTAGTCTCGGGTCAGCATTACGAAGAAGACGCCTCCAATTTCTTCGAAAGCGTTCGGATTGGTCTCCCAAGTGCGATGCTCAAAGACTGAAAACTTGGTGCGTTCGTAGGCGAGTTCGATTGCCCTCCAGTCGATTTTGTGGTCATCGCTAAGCTCCTCATACTTCGCTGTCTTTTTCATTCTGTCAACCCATTCTTTGAATATATCAAGACTTTCAAACACGTTTTTGCTGCTTCCGTCGGGCATAAGCCAATCGTACGGTTCGTGCAGTCCGAAAAACGTGGCGTAATGGGGATTTTTCTCCATGAACTCTTGAAGCATTTCCATATTGAGTTTCTCAAACTTTTCGTCTTGACTCATTTTCTTTTTTCACTTTTCGAGTCGCAAAGTTATGCCGACACCTAACTTATAACCATTATAGTTTATGGTTGTTTAAGTGCTACAAACTATCCCCAGCAAGGCATCATATGATCCAGCTCAATAGGATGATGTTTTTAGTGTCTAAAGATTTTTGTACTTTAAATAGTGTGAAGTGCCGTTTTGGTCTTTTTGTAAGTAGAAAAAAAGGGGTTTTGCTGGGCTTTTTTTCTGGCTGTGTTTGAAGATTACGCCGCTATGTGTCCGCGAGAGCTTCTGGCGAAGAGGGCTGCGGTTTTCATCGCTTCGTCGACTGTTAGAAATCCACGGCCTGAGTCGTGGTTATTCCAATAATAGTACCAAGTAGCATAGTTGCTGAAAACATCTGAGACGTATGCTCCGTCTGCTGCCATTGGTATCGTTAGTGCTGCGGACTTCAGTATCTGTTCCATGGTAAACTGGTTAAGGTATGGGTAGGACTCTAGAAGTAGCGCAGCTGTTGCTGAGACGTGAGGTGCCGATGGGCTTGTTCCCCAAACAGCGTAGAATGCCCATTGGGTGAATCCGTATGGTTTGTATGGACCGCGGATTGCTGCTCCCGGAGTTGCCACATCTAAGTCTTTCCAATCCTGCCCAAGTTCCCGGTTTGCTCGACTGCTAAAGTCTGTTAAGTATGTATGCCAGTTATTGTGGTATGTGACTCCAGTGGTTGGATCATAAACATAGTTGACTGTGTTCAGCATTTCCGGTACGTCCCACCACCACCAATAGTAAGTGTAGTATCCACCGCCGTATTCTTGGGTCCAGCCTGCTGCTGCTACCGAAATCACTTGTGGGTATGCTCCCGGCCAGCCCATGCCGGCGTATCCTTGGTTCCCTGCTGATGCGACTATGATT
>Ga0315308_1001894_pt1 | contig 11896 bp, 9 predicted proteins | sample TDP3_MG_FD_203078 | JGI IMG/M metagenome (GOLD analysis project Ga0315308, IMG submission 203078) | Freshwater sediment microbial communities from Lake Towuti, South Sulawesi, Indonesia - TDP3 | ecosystem: Environmental > Aquatic > Freshwater > Lake > Sediment | place: Indonesia: South Sulawesi... | reverse complement strand
GGTCTCCTTGAGGTGGGCGATGAATTGGCCAGTGTCACCGGCCCCCTGGGGCGGCCCACGGAGATCGAGAACTATGGCACCGTTGTCTGTGTGGGTGGTGGCGTGGGCATTGCTCCTGTCTACCCCATCGCCCGCGCCCTGAAAGAGGCGGGCAACGAGGTCCTCTCCATCATCGGCGCCCGCACCAAGGACCTCCTCTTCTGGGAGGATAAGATGCGCTCCGTCAGCGATGAGCTCATCGTCTGCACCGACGACGGCTCTTGTGCCCGCAAGGCTCTGGTCACTGAGCCTCTCAAGGAGCTGTGCGAAGCCAGAAAGGATATCGCTTGCGTGTGGGGCATCGGACCGGCCATCATGATGAAATTCACCAGCCTGACCACCAAACCTTTCGGGGTGAAGACCATCGTCAGCCTCAACTCCATCATGGTTGATGGCACGGGCATGTGCGGGGCCTGCCGGGTCGAGGTGGGCGGCAAGACCAGGTTCGTCTGCGTGGATGGGCCAGAGTTCGACGGCCACGAGGTAGACTGGGACCTGCTGATGGCCCGCCAGCGCATTTACCTCACTGAGGAGAAAAGGGCTTTTGACGACTTCAAGCTAAAGTGCGAGTGCGACAGTGGCCTGTAGCCGCCGAAACGAGCACGCTCTGAGATCATAAGGAGATATCAATCCATGGCAGAAGCGAAGAAACCGAAGAGGGAAAAGATACCGCGTCAGGAGATGCCACGACAGGCACCCAAGGTGCGGCGGCGTAACTTTAACGAGGTGGCTCTGGGCTACACCCCAGAGCTCATGATGCTGGAAGCCAAGCGCTGCTTGCAGTGCAAGAAGCCCAAATGTATAGAAGGCTGCCCTGTGGAGGTTGACATACCAGCCTTTATCCTGAAGCTCCAGGAGGGGGACCTGGCCGGTGCAGCCGTAGCCCTCTATGCCGACAACAACTTGCCCGCCATCTGCGGCCGCGTCTGCCCACAGGAAACCCAATGCGAGGCCGTATGCGTGCTGGGCAAAAAGGGAGAACCAGTGGCCATTGGGCGTCTGGAGCGTTACGTGGCCGATTGGAAGATGAGCCAGGGTATGGAGGTGCCGGACTATGTAGCCGATTGGCGCATCAGCCAAGGCACTGAGGCGCCGGAAATGCGCCCTCCCGGCGGCAAGCGGGTGGCCGTGGTCGGTTCTGGGCCGGCCGGGTTGACCTGTGCCGCCGACCTGGCTCGCTATGGACATCAGGTGACCATGCTCGAGGCCCTGCACGCGCCCGGCGGGGTGCTCATCTATGGCATCCCCGAGTTCCGTTTGCCCAAAGCCACTGTCCACGCCGAGGTGGAGTACGTCAAGAGCCTGGGGGTGGAGCTGATCCTCAACTGCGTCATCGGCAAGACCCTGACTCTTGATGACTTGTTCAATGATGGCTACGAGGCCGTGTTCCTGGGCACGGGAGCGGGGTTGCCCATGTTCATGAACATCCCCGGCGAGAACTATAACGGCGTCTATTCGGCCAACGAGTTCCTGACCCGGGTCAACCTGATGAAGGGTTATCTCTTCCCCGAGTGGGACACGCCAGTGCGCATTGGCCGCCGGGTGGCGGTGGTGGGGGGCGGCAACGTGGCGATGGACGCCGCACGCTGTTCCCTGCGGCTGGGAGCTGACGAAGTGTTCATTGTCTACCGCCGCTCAAGAGAGGAGATGCCCGCCCGGGCAGAGGAGGCAGAAAACGCCGAGGAAGAAGGCATCATCTTCCATCTCCTCACCAACCCGGTGGAGATTTACGGTGACGATAATGGCCGGGTACGGAGCATGAAGTGTATCCAGATGGAACTGGGTGAGCCCGATGCCAGCGGCCGACGGCGTCCTATCCCCATTGAGGGCTCCGAGTTCGACATGGACGTGGATACCGTGATCATGGCTCTGGGCACCAGACCCAACCCGATGGTCTTTACCGACGCTGGCGGCCTGGAGCGGACCCGCTGGGGCACGGTGGTAGCCGACGAGACCACAGGCCGGACAACCAGAGAGGCCGTATGGGCTGGTGGCGATATCGTCACCGGGGCGGCCACGGTCATCAGCGCCATGGGCGCTGGCAAGGCTGCCGCGGCTGACATGGACCGCTACCTGCGCGATGAGACCGCCACCTGGGTGTTAGAACCGGAGGAAGAAGATGCCGAGGCTTAATCAGTCCGAAAGCGGCCGACGGTCAATCTTGGCAATGGAGCGGGGCCGAGGTTATCTTAGCTCCGCTCGCTTTTTCTGCGGCACCAACATTCAGAACCTTACCAACTGAATCCCCCCCTTGAGAACACAAAACCCCGGTCAGCAACCCATGTCTTGAGCCTCGCCCTGAGCACAATCGAAGGGTTGTCGAAGGGCTGCAACCAGGGCTACATCTTGCATCCTGTTGCCTTCTGCTTCCTACTACCCTATCTTCGCTAGTAGCTCCTCCAGGTCCTCGTAGTCATACGGCGGTCGCTTGCGTACCGCCAACACCCAAACCCAGGCTTCAGTGTCATTCACTGCGTACACCACCCGCCAGGGGTCCATGCGGATACGGCGCACTTCCACTTCGGGCGGCACGTCTAGATCGGAGACGTCCAACGCCTGACTCTTGGGCGGCCGAGGCTCATCGGCCAAGGACGTAATGGCTTGCTTCACCCGTTGGCGGAAACGACCTGGCAGTCTCTTCCGCGCCTCGTGTACCTCGGGCTCCATCAGGACGTCATACCGCTTCATCGTCGCTCCACTCCGCTTCGACGTCTTCCCAGCGCAACGCCCCGGCTTTCTCCGGCCCCATCCGCAGGCGAGGTAACGCCGCTCGTACAATGGCCCGGTCTTCCATCTCTTCCAGCCAGTCTATCAGCACTTCCCAGGCGGCCATGTCCAACACCGCCGCCCGGGGCTTCCCATCCCGGCCTACGATGAACTCCACCGAAGCCAAAGCTTCTGCTACCGTCATTTTCCCTCACCCCCTTATCACTGTCTTCTGTTCCCGCTCCCGCACCTCGTGCACTACAGCGCTCGCTTCCTCATCGGTTAGGGGAGTAGTATCCTCGGCCGGCGTGGCCTGTTCCCATTTCTGCTCGAACGTCTCAAAAGCCTTCCGCTCCCGCAATGACGCCTCTACCTCGGAGCGGAGCAAGAGACGACGGCCTTGGCGAGGCGGAGCCTCGGTGTCAATGATAGCAGTGAAACGGCCTCGGTCCACAGCTACCGAGACTCCAGGGATCGTAAGCCCCAACATCTCGGCCGCTTCTGCCATTGTTAGAAGATCGCTCTCGTCAATATTGACGTCAACGAGATTGATCTCTTCTCGCTTGTAACGTCCCACTTTTGTTTTCTCCCTTCCTCGATAAGTTTAGCTTAATTGTATCACAAATTAGCTAAATTGTCATCTGGACCTGTTCCACAAACTCAGGGCTTTCCCAAAGTGAGCGGTGCGAACTGAGACGCTTGGCTTCGGGATGAGCTCATTTCAAGGAAATTGTTTCAAGACGGCGGGTAGATAAACATTGTGTGCTTCCGAAAACCTAGTGCAGGCATCGGCTTGGGAGGGATAACTCTCAACATGACCCAAGGTATCCCATACCCGAGAGCGAAAGCAGTAGGTGCTTCCCAAAGTTAGGCTCACGGGAACAGTAGGACCAAACTGAGCCGAGGCATCTGTTGTGTACATCAGCCAGTCTGTCCACGGCCCGTCGTTCCCCACCCGGTACTGAATATCGTAACTTTGCACGCCGTCTGTCGCATACCCCTGCCATGATACGGTAAAAGCAGTTGGTGCCGTGATTGGAGCGGAGGCCCGCGAATTTACGGCCACCAGCGCATAAGGTCCTCCGTAAGCCCCCAGGTCGTTGCGGCTGCCATTGCGGTCATTATAACCGCTGGCTGGATTACCAGCATTGAGGCAAGGAGAACCAATTTGTAGGCGATAATCCCCGCCAGTCTCATCTTCAAAGGCTGGGTCCACGCTAATGTCCCCTGTACCAGCGCCAATCCCACTGTAATTAGTCCCGTTGCCCCACACATCGTTGTAGCGTATGGTTGGAGAGCTACCTGTCGCCACCCCATCGCCAGTATTGTGAACCATGATGCTGTTCTCCACCAGACTGGCGGCGTTGTTCAGCACAATCCCGCGCGCATTTGCCACGACAGTGTCATTGATCAAGCGGTGGATGCCATGCTCGTTGGCATCTACGGCAGCGCGTGTGCTGTGATCCAAGATAGAGTTCGTCACCGTGACAACTGCGCCACAATCGGGCGAGAAGCACCAGGTGAAAAGTCCGACATTATTTCCGGTAAGCCGGCAATTACGTAACTCTACATGACCTGAGATATTCCAGACGCCTGACTCAAAATACCCAGGACCGCCACCGGTGATGGTTAGATCGCGGATGAGTGCATCCACATGGACTTCCAAGACATGCCCTGACCCATCACCGCGGATAACGGTTTGATCCAGTCCGGCACCCTGAATCCAAATCCCGGCAGTGGGCACGTTGATAGGGGTGGTTTCGTTGAATGTCCCGGCTGCCAGTTGTATGATGACGTCTCCTTTAGCATAGGCCATTGCATCAACCAAAGTCGCGTATTCGCCAGGTACTTCCAGTACCGCAGCGCCCACTTCTACATCGGGGCCACTGTAGGTGCCACTGACCGGCAAGCGGGCACTCTGTCCACTCCCATATCTGAAATCGAAATAATACGTGTGCGTGCCTTTAGAAAGCGTGGTCGTGTACGCATAGCTGCCGTTCGCGGCTGTGCCATGACGCAACGTCATCGCATGGGTCACGCCATCTATCACCACGTTCGCTTGCGTCGGCCCACTGCCACTCTGGTTGTAGAAGTTGACCAAAAATGTAAACGGCGTGGTTGCCCGTCCCCAGTACGGGACAACAATGCCGGAAGGCAGTGCCGGGATCGTTACCGGGTTCCACCCGCAAAACGTGTAAGCGTATTGGCCATGCCATGCGCTTCCTTTGTTTGGATCATAGGCGTGGCCCATTCCTGCTTCTTTGGCGTTGGGGTCCAGAATGTTGTCGCGATGTCCTTGACTATCCATAAACGCCTGATGTGCCCCCTCAACCGCTTTCCACCCATCATCCCCTGCGATCAAGTTTTCAGACACGCCGCCATTGTATCCCACATCGCGGGCACGTTCGCTGGGGCAACGATATTCCGTGTCTGGCTGGCTTTCTGGCGGATCAGGGTAACAGTGTCCGATGGTAAAGTCTGAGTTGAGGATGGCCTGGGAGTGCGAGTGCGCGGCATAGTTCAGCAACTCATTATAGGCCACCGGCGCGCGAGGAGAATACAAAGGGTAGCCATAGGCGGCGGGGTCGGCGCGTGCTTCGTTGACTAAAAACAGCATGTAGCGCTCATCCAAGTTGGGGACGGAACCCGCCGCAAAGGACACATTGTAGCTGTCTTTGGAATACCCCGAACACCCATCGCTGTTACAAGCCCGCACTCGATACCAATAGGTCGTCTCAACGGTGACAGTAGTATCGGTATACACCGTGGTATTTGTTGGCACCGTGGCTAAAAGTGTGTAGCCGTTGCGGTTGTTCACGCTCCGCTCAATTTGAAAGCTCGTCTCATTTGCAGCGTTGTCCTTCCAAGCGACCCGAATTTTCCCGCCAGGGAATCCGCCTACCTGTAAATCTGTGGGGACCAAAGGCGGTGCAGCCTGGACAGAAAATGTAGTCATCAGGAAAAGAAGAACGATCATAATGATCCGCGTTGCTCGCTGAAATATCCGCATATCAGAGCTCCCTTACTTACTTTTTCAGCATAGCGAGTGGCAACTACTGCTCATCAAACCTCTTTCTGCTTTTACTAGCCAGAATCAGTGCGTGATATATACTTTGACGTCACATGGGGGAAAGGGATAATTGCCTTCTCGGTTCACCACCATCAGTTGGACGGGTAGTGGCAAGGCTGGTTCTGGTACACGGCCTTGTCTGGGAAGAATACCGCAACCAGCGATAAACAGCAGGCATAAGGCCATCAGTAGCCAAGACAGGTGCTTGCTTGGCAATAGACGCGTCTGTGTGAATTGACTATTGGCCAGTCTCATTGTGTTCTCTCCTCGTTATCCTGGCAATCACCTCGGACTGCAACGGACTGTCGCCAAACGGCACAGCCTTGCGCCGTGCAAGCGAGGTAAGCATGGTCGCAAGGCTGGTGTTAAGCGCAGTTCCCGAAGCAGGGAACTTATTTCCCTTTCCATTTCTCCGCGAATTCGCGGGTGATTCGCAGATATTGATCCCCATAGAGTTCGCTTGGCTCGATATAGGTGTGTTCCCACCATTCATTCCACGTCGTAATGAAAATCCAATCGGGATCGCTCTGGAGGGCAGCGTCGAAGGTAGCGCGATAAAATACTCCATTGTCTCGCTCCTTGAACAAACCGTCGCGACCAGGGATCAAACGTTCGTCGTAGCCCGGCTGAACAGTCGCTACCCAAATCTTTGGCGTGGGCGAGTCTGCGAGCAATGTGTAATAGCGCGTGGCACGTGCGGTCGCTTCAAAGGTTTGAGTGAGATTAGGGATCGTGAAAATGCCATATTCATGCAAACCGTCAAAGACTTCGAGATTCGCTATGTTGTAACCCATCGCCAAAAAAGTCGCGTCAACTCCTTGTGCGCGCAGTTTTGGAAAAATGCTTTTCCAAGTAGCGAGTGGCACTGCGCCCGATGCCCAAACAATAATGAGTGGTTTGCCATTCACTTTCATAAACGCGGGATGATCACGGTAGGTGGAAATGACGTAGGTGAGCCAGTTAAAAATCTCGTCCGCACTGCGAGGGCCTCCATCCTCCAGCGTTTCAAAATAAATCGTGACGGAAAGGTTCTTGTCTTGTGCGAGGTCAAGGAGCAATCTTAGGTTTTGATCGGTGTAACTGCCAGGCCCCCACCACGAGGAAATGAAACCATCAATGCCTGCACTCTGGGCCTGTTCGATGTGGCGCGCGATCGCGCGCGGATCACTCGACGCGTAGCGTGTAACGGGACGATCTTTGAGTTGCGTGCTTGACCAGTCGTCGACATAGTACCATGGGTAGTAAAATGCCCACAGCATTTTTTGTGGGGCAATACGTACAATCCGAATCTGAGTCTGAAGCGGTGGAGTGTTTTCCAGCGCGCTAAGGTCGAGCGAGAATACTAGAGGGTTAAAATCAGTATTGTTTTCGACCACAACTTGGTGATTGATTTCTTGGATAAGTTGCGCGTCGTTTCCAACAATGTTAAATACATGCACGATACTCCCGTTCAGCGCCCCTTTTTGCAAGAGAAACATGAGGGATTGATTGAACGCGTCGGGCGCAAGCGCATAGTCCACGGTGATGCCGACGCTTTGTCCTGCTTCTGCTGCGCTGAGCGGTTGATTCAACGCTAATCGGTGCACGCCCGCTTCGACGTTGGTCGGGTTGCCGTTGGTAGTTATCCACCGCATCGTCAAGATATTCGTCGGATTCTCGAAATCAAGCGTCGTCCAATCAGATGTGGTTGAGTATTCTATGCGCAGACGATAAAAAGAAACCGCAAGCGGCGGGAGAGGCGTGTTCGTCGGAAATGGTGTGCGCGTCGGTGTGTTGGTCGGTGTAGCGGTGCTAGTTGAAGTCGCTGTTAGAGTCATTGCGAACGGCGTGGGCAAGTTTGTAGGGATAGCTGATGTAACAGGTGAGACTGTTGCTGGTACAGTAGTTACTTGGACAGTTCGCGGCGAGGCTGGTTCTGGTACACGGTCTTGTCTGGGAGGAACACCGCACCCAGCGATAAACAGCAGGCACAAGGCCATCAGTAGCCAAGACGGGTGCTTGCTTGGCAGTAGACGCATCTGTGTGAATTGGCTATTGGTCAGCTTCATTGTGTTCTTTCCTCGCTGTCCTGGCAATCACCTCGGACTGCAACGGATTGTCGTCAAACACCCAGCGACCACGCTTTGGCTAGACCAAACTCAGTTAGCACTGGGCAGCGGACAGGTAGCACTATAGAGAACTCTTGGCGCACCCAATCCCCCACACCGCAATTCAGTCGCTAGGAACCGCTCCCGTCGGGCGAGTCATTGAAGGTCAATCGGATCTGGCCGGAGCGCCGGGGCGCATGGTGAAAACCTTGAGATTCCGATCTCCCTTCAACGTGAGCTCTGTGTTATGGTGATGGGCTACCAATCAGGAACAGCGTTAGGGGGAGACCTATCGGTAAGCTGTGTCTGCATTGAGCCATCGGCGCGCATGACAAAGATCGCGGAGTCAACGAATTCGCCGCGGACAAAGGCTACCCACTGGCCATCGGGTGACCAAGAGAGGGAGCCATCGGAGTAATGGCTGGACGTGAGTTGAGTCAGCTCTGAGCCATCAGGCCGCATGATGAAGATCTCACCTTTGAGCCTTGAGACGCGGACAACGGCTACCCACTGCCCATCGGGTGACCACGAGCCCGACCAGTACGCATCGTTGAATGTGAGTTGGGTTTCCTCTGTGCCATCGGCGCGTATTTTGAAGACGTCGGAGGCATACTCACCGGCACCGGGGAGGGCCTCACGGGTAAAGACTATCCACCGTCCATCGGGTGACCAGTAGGGCCTGGAGTCATTGTTGTTGAACGTGAGTTGAGTTAGTTCTGAGCCATCAGGCCGTACGATGAAGATCTCGCGGGCAAAGTCATTGGGATCGAGGCGCCAACGGATAAAGAGTACCCACTGGCCATCGGGTGACCACGAGGGCAACATGTCAAAATTGTTGAAGGTGAGTTGAGTTTCCTCTGTGCCGTCTGCGCGTATGATGAAGATTTCGTTGGCTACATTGGCTACATTGTCATCGGAGTCGGAGCGGCCACGGGTGAAGGCTATCCACTGCCCATCGGGTGACCAAACTGGCCAATTGTGATGGTTGCCTTCGTGGGCTGTGGTGAGTTGGGTTATCTCTGAGCTATCACTGTGACTGTCAAGGCGATCATAGTTGTTGGTGAGTCGACTCACATCGGGACAGACGGTACAGATCTGCTCCTCCATTTCCCTACGGATGCTGCACACGTAGACTATTGGACGAGCACAACCAGAATCATAACTCAATTGGGGCGCAACAGCCGTATCCTTGTCAGCAGGTGCGCGCGTGGTAGCCGTCGGCTCGGCTTGCACTCCGCCACACCCACCCAGCAACAACACGACTAGCGTCAAACCAATCGTATGCTGCAACAGCTTTCTGCTACTCATTGTTCCACTCCTTTCTTCGCTCAACCATCAGCGCGGTGACCAGGCAGGCTCGCTACCAGAACCGATTGCTAACAGTTGACTACCGTCAGCATTCATGATGTATATAGTATGTGAGGTATCTGACACCGCCAGTTTCGTGCCATCTGGGGACCAAGTAAGGCTCCCGTGAGGAAGGACATCAGCAAAAGGCAGCTTGGAAATATTGGAACCATCACTGTTCATGACGTATAGATGTTGTGGGGGCGATGATGAAACGAATGCAATTTTTCTGCCATCCGGTGACCATGATGGTGCAAGGGCATTTTCCATGAACGTCAGCCTTTTCATATCGCTGCCATCGGCGCGTATGACATATATATCGATACCCCCTGCTGGGGGGGAATCAATAAACACACCACCAAAGGCGATCCACTGACCATCAGGCGACCATGTGGTGCCCCAGAAACTACAAAGTTTGCTCTCGCTACATCCAGTGAGGCTGATACGATTGCTACCATCAATGTCTGAGACGATAAGATCAGACGTGACAAAAGCTCGACCTCCCTGGTAAGGCCTCGTTTGTTCAAACGTCCCCGCGAGCTTCCTACCATCGGGAGAAATAGAGGGGGCGGGTTCATAATCGTAGGGCATTCTTGTCAGCCCGCTACCGTCAGCATTGACTATATACGTATCCCCATGTGTGGTAAAAATCAGCCGATTTCCATCTGGAAACCACCGTGGATGATACACCGACTTTCCAAGTGTTGTCAGCCTTTTGGGGTCGCTCCCATCCACATTCATTATCCAAAGGTTCCTATCCGTCCCCACATACGCGATCTTCCCTCCACCTCCTGGCGGGGTGGGCGTGGGCGGCAAATGGGTGGGTGTCGCCATGGGCAAGTTTGTAGGGATAGCTGGCGTAGCAGGTGAGACTGTCGCTGGCACAATTGTGGCAATGATTGGCGGTACTGATGGCTGCGGTGCAAGAACAAGTGGACTGCCCACGTCGTATTGCCGCAAATTATAGTCGTTGATTAACCTAACGATATCGTCATAGTAGGATTGTGGGAAAGGCGCTTCGCAACCTGTGTAACAGCGAAGCACCTCCCGTGCAAAAGCAAGGGGGTCATTGGTATAGTTGAAGGCATCGCTATAGTTGCTGTTTTGCCTTAACCAACGCCCGTGGTAAAGGAAGCCGTTGGCCGCGCTACTGTAGCTGTTCCAAGAGTCCATGTTTCCAGTTGTAGCATTCCGCACCTGTTCACAGGGCAACTCCTTGGGTTCAGAACATCTGATACCGTGGTAATTGTTGTAGTCGCGTGCAAGAAGGGAGGGACTGTTGGTCTCGTATTTCCAGGACTCATGAATGGCTTGAGCGATGCTGAAAGAGGCAGGGACACCCGACTCGCGTTGTTCTGCTTGGGCGAGAGGTGCGATCTGCTCGATGAAATGACCGAGTGGTGTGTCTGGTTGAGGCGTAGTTACTTGGACAGGTCGTGGCGAGGCTAGTTCTGGTACAAGGTCCTGTTTGGGAGGAATACTGCAACCAGCGATAAACAGCAGGCATAAAGCCATCAGTAGCCAAGACAGGTGCTTGCTTGGCAGTAGACGCATCCGTGTGAATTGACTATTGGCCAATCTCATTGTGTTCTCTCCTCGCTGTCTTGGCAATCAACTCGGACTGCAACGGAATGTCGCCAAACGCCAGAGCCGCACGCCGTTGGCGGAATTGCTACGCCTCTTGGGGCGGTCCACTTCCCATCCGCCAATGGCGTGAGGCGTGTGTTTGCGGATGCGCAATATCTTCACGGCAGTCTCTTAGTATAAACGTTGTTGCTTGGGCTCGGATCGTTATCAACTGATATGCTACAGGTTACCTCGAACCAGGAACCATCGGCACTGTGGACAAAGATCCATGTATTGAAATCTTCGGACTGCCCCGGGACGAGACTGAGTTGGACCGCTCCCTTTTTCGTAATACTTCTGCTATCTGTCCAAGTTTGTCCAAATAGATTGGATGTGCATGAAATCGGCACACTGACATCCGTCAAGGCACCTGGCCCGTTATTCTTGATACTGGCGAATACCGTCCCTATCGGAGAACCGTGAACGGTATTCGGTTTCGGCCTGTAGTACGGGTAGAGGTCGGTAATTGCAAGGTCCGCTTGATCGTTTTTAGCTGGCATCGGTGAACGCATTGGCGTCGCAGCAAGTGCGAGTGTGTCAGTTGGGGGCACCGGCGTGGCCTCCGGTTCACACCAGCCGACAGGCACCATACCCAAAGCTGGTATCCCCAGGTGATAGCTCCTGATTCGTACAGGCCGATCTAGGCCTAACAGGTGGCCTTTGGCATCCTCCTCTATCACATGTTGGCTCAATGCGAATATCGCCCATGCGATCTCATCCATCTCGCCAAGGAGGACTCCCGCCACTTCATCAATGCCAGGCAAGATCAATCCCGCCGCTCCTACATAATTGGCCAATTGCTCACCAGTCCAACACCTATCTTCATACAACACTCCCCAATAGACTAATTCAGGAGGATTCTGCAAGTATGCGTCCAGGTCTTTCAAGGAGGATACCGTAGATACCCCCTTTACTAATAGAGTTCTCTCGGAAAGTCCAGGAGCTCGCCATAAGTGGGTTAGCTGGACAACTACCACTATATGTAGGGGGAATGAGCTATCCTGGCACGAAATGTGGGGTA
>Ga0315308_1001893_pt1 | contig 11896 bp, 13 predicted proteins | sample TDP3_MG_FD_203078 | JGI IMG/M metagenome (GOLD analysis project Ga0315308, IMG submission 203078) | Freshwater sediment microbial communities from Lake Towuti, South Sulawesi, Indonesia - TDP3 | ecosystem: Environmental > Aquatic > Freshwater > Lake > Sediment | place: Indonesia: South Sulawesi... | reverse complement strand
GTTACTCTTATTCCAACGTATGTGAATTTAGATTTCATAGTTATCGTCCAGTCGTATAACGCGACACCCATATATGGCTATCCAAAATAGAGTGACCACAGTTGGGCGCGTCAACTTCTTAATTAGGCCCGCACAAATTGAAGCACAAGATACGAGGAGGGATGACAGCCATAGACCCGCGCGAATTGATCACGCGCAAGATACTGCAAATTATCAAGATACTGGGCATAGGTAGAATACCTCCGTTTGGAGCGTCAACATATCCGTTTACAGATTACTTCAAGGGTTTTGAGAAAGTTCAGGCTATCAGACGAATCTTTAGTGAAAAAACAGAAAACATTCTTCGAAATCTTAAAGTTGAGCTTACTTGGATACCCGGCTACATGTGGATCAATTTAGACGGACACCTTGTCGTCAGTTCGCGGTATCTGAGCAACGGGGACAAAGTTGACATCTACCTCGATGTAATCCACGAGCTTGTTCACGTGAAGCAATTCATGGAAGGTAGAGGACTCTTCGACATTCACTACGACTACAGTGAGAGACCGACTGAAATTGAAGCATATCGCTGTGCGGTTCAGGAAGCTAGGAGGCTAGGATTAAGCGACCAAAGAATCTGCTCATATCTTAGGACTGAGTGGATGAGTGACAGAGACTTCAAGCGACTGGCTAGCACACTGAACGTCAATTGCGATGAGCAGTCACAGTCCTGATGCGCATGCAGAGAAAAGACCGAGCTAAAGACTACTCATCCTCTACATTTTCGACGTGTATCCTCGCAGTAGAAGTAAACAAGAAGAATGCCAAGTTTAAGATGTCGGCCTCAGCATTATGCTTTAATCAAGCAACCCCACTTATGATTAATAGTGGCCATGAATGACGAAGGAAAATGTTGTTGAGATATTATACACAGACCTGTGCCCTTTCTGGAAAGAAACGTTGAAGACTATCGATGAAGTAGCTGCCGACCGGAACGCAAAAGTCTTAATCAAGAAAGTAAAGGTTACGAGCCAAGAAAGAGCTAAGAGGCTCAAGTTTCCCGGCTCACCCACAGTTCGCATTAATGGAGTTGACATTGATCCAGCGACAAGAGAAGTTGAGGGCTACATCGGTTGTAGGGTCTACATGTATGAGGGTGCCACCTACGAATTTCCGCCCAAAGAAATGATTAAATCAGGGTTTGAACGGCTGCTTAGAAAATAGATCAAAATTCATTTCCCGCTGTCGAGGAGATCGAAGAAAGCGGAGAAGCCGAAGATATCTAGAAAACGCCTCTGTTGTCATCGTGATATTGAAGTTGCGACTGCTCCTCAACAGTTTCGGGTGCGCGTTTTAAAGCGCTTTGAGATCCGAATGTAAATTATATGACTTACGTCATATTTAAAGATGATGCCGTAAGTCATACGGCAATTAAGTGAAATGCAAGACACGTCGGTTGTTATGGGGCTAGGGCGTAAGACCTTTTAATTATGAGCTGTATGTTCTTGTGATGATTTCTCTCGTCTTCAGCAATATGTGAGAACAGCAGCTTTATGGCTTCATCTTTGGTCTCGCCTATTATTCTTTCTACATCCTTCAGCATAGATTCTTCCAGTTTGATGTGTCTTTCCAGCTCTCTTTTCACAACCAACATATCGACGTAGCCCTCGATTCTGGCATCCCACAAATTCGCAGGCTTAGTCTTCTCAGTTATATTCAACATTTCCTGACAGATGTTGGCGTGCTTTGTCGAGTCAAGACGTAATTCAGCTAATAAAAGCCTTGCAGCCTCGTTGTGAACTTTACCTTCTAAAGCCTCAACGGCCTTCACCATGCTTTCCTCAGATTGTTTCTGCCTCTGAATCAATCTAACAACCGAATCTTCTGACTTCAAAATTGTTTTTCCTCCAACAAAGATTAAGACAATAGCCCTAACAACTGATAAAAACTTTGTTAAATCCAGCAGCAACATCGATGAATTGATTTGCATTCTTAAGAGCATTTATCTAACTACCAGAACAGAGCACTCTGCGTGTCTTGCGACTTTGTCGCTTACACTGCCAAGAACGAACCGCTTAACTGGGTTCAATCCTCTGCTTCCTAAGGCGATTAAATCATAGTTTCCCTTCTTTGCAAAGTCTATGATGGTTTTTGCCGGGTGCCCAAACTCGACTGTCTTGTCAGTTTTCAACTCTTTCGCTTGTGCTTCAGCTTCAGAAACAACACGTTCGCCCAGGGTCTTCGCTGTTTCTTTCTTGGTCCTGGGAAACATCGCTTGTGCCACATTAAGAAGAGTAACCTTGCTTTTGTATTTCTGACCCAACTGTACCGCGTAGTTAAGTGCCTTCTGAGCATGTTTCGATCCATCAACAGCCACAAGAATTTTGGAGAATTCAGTTATCCTTTTGACGATTAGCACTGGTCGTTCAGCATGGCGGAGAACTTTTTCCGCGACTCCACCAAGAGCAAAACCTGCAATCTTGCTGCTTCCTTGACTGCCCAAAACCAACGTGTCACAATTTTTCTCTTTAGCTACTTCTAAAATTGTTTCGGCTGGATCGGCGAACTCCTCCAAAATTGTTTCGAGGGTTATTCCTTCTTGAGCGAAAAGAGACTTGGCATTCTGGATGATCTGTTTTCCCTTTTGCAGAAACGCGCCCTCTATCTCCTCTCGAATGTTTTTGGGAACCTCAGCGTATTGTTGAGGCGGATGCTTTATTTCGTGTGGAATCACGTGTAGCACAGTTACTTTGGATTTAAAGTTCTTTGCAAGGTTCGCAGTTACTTCTTCGGCTTGAAGAGAATACGGAGAGTCGTCAGCTGGCACAAGTATATTTTTGAAGTAGGGCTCGGCGGCCAAAGTCATTCCTCCCCTTATCTTCTATTTCATATCTTTTTATTCTTTTCCATCACAGCCTGAACAATGTGGTTCTGGGTGTTTCTCATCCACTGAAAACATCAGATTATGCCCGCGATCTGGAGATACAAGGCAATCCCCAGAAGAGCGGCGATGACCCAGAACAGCATTGTTAGACGCATCGAGAGCCGAATATTCTTAGGTTTTTTGTTGAAGACAAAGGCTATCCCGAGAATCTCTGCTATGCTTCCGAAGAGCGCATGTAATGAGGTTGAAAGAATCCCGATGATTGAGAGCTTTTGTATGGGAGTGGAAAAATAGTTGACAAATGATGGACCCATAACCGAAACAAATCCTATGGCGTTCAACACGACAGCGATGGTCATTATTCTTCCATGTTTTTCAAAACTGCTTGGTGTTTTTTCCTTGCCAAACTTGACTCCCACAAGAAGAATGATTAGAACGATTATTTGGAGCAGAAGGTTTAGGTCGGAAGCAGTAGATGCTTCCGTTCCCAGCAGTCCTGACATGGTTACTGATATAAACTGTTCACATATTAAATTATTGTCGAACCTTTGAATTAGACATTTAAACAGCGCAGTTCATAGGTGAAAAGTTGCTTACAAAAACTCAGATTACGGAATACACAATTCCAATTTCAGAATTCTTATACTCACGATTGTATGCAGACGCGAAACCACATTGTCACCATATCGCAAACCTTCAGAAAGGATTGATTCTCGTTTACCGGGGAGCGGAACTCGTAGGAGAGGGAACAGGATTCGGAGTTCCCGTTGTGCGTTACCGAGACAGAGACTATTTCTCAGGTTCGTCCACTTTGCATGTCTTTCAGAAAGGGGATTGCACGATAGCCGTCAAAGAATTTGCTTTAAACAGAATTTTGGAGAATCGGTTTAGAAAAGGTAAGATGGAAAATAAAATAATCCGAAAATTCACGAGACTCTCGAACGAATTATATTGGAAGCATAGGCATTGGAGACTACTTGCACTGGCGAATCTGCCAAAAAGCATTGGTGTACAAACCACTTTTGTTCAGGCAAAATCAATAGGCAATGTGACCGTAACCTATTTTGTAGACTCGGCACTCATCAGCGTGAAAGTGGATCTTGAACGGCTGGAAAAAGGTGGTCTTCAAAGAATCTTCTTGCTGAATGAACAGGGTTCAAGGTTTTTTAAGAAATATCTGGATTCAAACGGCACCGTCTTGTTTGACAAACAGATTGGCGCATGGGAGAATGTTGAAGCCGACTGGGCATACATCTCCAATAAGAGTGACGAAGTTGGTTTCCGCTTATGGAAAGTTAAAGACACTATACTACACAGAGGAAGAGAGTTTCTTAAGGGTACTTTCGATTGGGTCGGGTTGGATTATGAGGTTAATCCAGAGAAGACACGCTTTGAATATAACATTGAAATCTTCGGGAGCCTAAAGAGGAAATGACCAGAGTTACATTAGTATATCCCTATTTCCGCCCTCAACGCGACAAATCAATTTTTCGATTTCCTCCCTTAGGCTTAGGATACATAGCTTCATACCTAAGACAAAACGACATATCGACGAGTCTCATAGACTGCACATTTCTCAGCCAACAACAAGCCCTCGAACGAGTCAGAAATTCCAACCCCGAAATTGTCGGCATCTACTCAATGTTTTCAATGAAGCACCCCGCCATGCGCATGGCTAAACTTCTAAGAAACAACTGCGAAATGCTCGTAGCCGGCGGTCCCCTTCCCACCATTCGTCCAGAAAACTTTCTGGAAGATTTCGATGTTGTGGCCGTTGGTGAGGGAGAACAAACCATGGTGGAGCTTGTTCGCGCATTTGAGAATCGTCAGTCGTTATCAACAGTCAATGGAATTGTCTACAAAAAGCAGAATAAAAACGTCGACCCTGAAGTTGTCTCCACGCGGTCCAGAGAATTCATCGAAGACTTAGACAGACTTCCATTTCCAGCCAGAGACCTCTTTGACAACCAATCATACAAGAATCATTACTTCACAAAATTCGGCTACACCACAACTTCTCTCATAACTTCTCGCGGTTGCCCCTTCCAATGCGACTTCTGCAGCCGTGCAGTTTTTGGCAACGGGGTCAGGACCAGATCAGCCGCGAACGTAGTGGATGAGATGGAAAACGTGCGAGCGCTCGGATATGACAGAGTATGGTTTGCCGACGACTGCTTCACTTTGAACAGAAAACGTCTCTTGAGCATATGCGACGAGATAATTCGGCGCGGACTAAGAATGGACTGGGAATGTTTGTCTAGGGTTGACACTATAGACATGGAAACCGCATCAAAAATGAATCAAGCTGGATGCATTCGAGTGTTTTTCGGAATTGAGTCAGGCAACGACGCTATTTTGGCTTTGATGAAGAAAAAAGCAACAGCAGACGAAGCTAGGAAGGCAGTTTTAACAACGAAGTCTGCGGGAATTCAGGTCGGAGCTTTTTTCATAGTAGGCTATCCAAGCGAAACGGACAAGACTGTTCTTGACACATTGAGGTTTGTTTCTTCGCTTCCTCTCGATTATCTCTCTTTCACAATGCCTTACCCGATTCCTGGAACACCACTCTACGATAGGGTTAAGGACAATATAGAGTTCGACGATTGGAATGAACCTAGGCATCGAACCTTGACAGAACACAAGCTAATCTATCGGTCAAATTTTTCTGAAACTAAGCTCAAATTAGCCATTCTCAAAGGTTCTGCGCAGTTCAGGTTGAGAAAAATTTTGGGAAAGAGAGGCTACGCTTTTTTTGGTGCACCCTTCGAACGCTTAACAGACTACGTATTTAGACTTGTGCGTTAACTCAGCCCGTAACCTTGAGCTCTTCAAGCATCTTTCTTATGCTCGTGATAGGTTTACCCAACGAGTCGCTGATGGCTTGCTTCGCCGGTGGATTCTCTAGGTAGGTTGGTATTCTCTTTGATATTCTCTCCTGATAGGTGGGCACCAACTCGTTCTGGTAGAACACACCCACTGGAATCTTGTCTCCCCATTCCTGAGCCTTTGTCAAGGCGGCTACGGTTTTGGGAAACGCCTCTTCTGGAGTACGCACAACTCCATCGTAGCCAGATTCTTCAAGCTTGTAAAGTCTGGGAATAGGTTTTCCAGTGGCTGGATCTATTCGGTCCTCGCCGCCGTACCATTCTTTCGTGTTTATGTCGTTGTAAGTGGGGCAGGGCTGCTGTATGATTACCACCGCCATCCCATGATGTTGAACAGCCTTCTTTATGGTCTCTTTTAGGTGGCGAACATCGTAGGCATAGCTTCTGGCAATAAACGTGTATCCAGCAGCCAACGCTAAAGCTATTGGATTGATGCCCTCGTTTATGTTAGGCTTTGGAAGAGATTTTGTTCTTAGGCCAAGTTTAAGCGTAGGTGAAGCCTGTCCCTTTGTTAAGCCGTAGACACCGTTGTCATGAATGAGGTAGGTCATGTCTACATTTCTTCTGCCTGTATTAACAAAGTGGCCTGCGCCTATTCCAAGCCCGTCACCGTCACCTCCAACAGCTATCACTTCCAACTCTGGATTGGCCAGTTTGGCTCCGATAGCAAAGGGAAGCGTTCGTCCATGCAACGTATGAATTCCGTAGGCGTTCACAAAGTGTGGAAGCTTAGCATGGCAACCTATTCCTGAGAATATCGCTACCTTAGAGGGCGGCAACTGCAAGTCAACTAGAGCCATTTGTACTGCTGAGAGGATTCCGAAGTCTCCGCAGCCTGGACACCAGTCAACAAAGACTGGAGTTCTATAGTCCGTTAGCTTAAGTGCCATGGGTTAACACCTGCCTCTTCGGCGCCTTGTCTAACATAATTAACTTTAGAGCCTCGTAAACTTCGTCGGATGACACGGGTCTGCCGTTCCATTTGAGAACAAAATAATCCATTGCTACACCCGTTTGCTCTCGGATTATGCCAGCTAACTGCGCGGCGTAGTTCCCTTCCACAACGACTTTCTTCTCCGCCTTTCCTAACACTTCAGCGATGTATTCTTTGGGCAGTGGATGTGGCATACGCACTTGGAGAAAGTTCATTTTGTAGCCCTCCTGACGCAGTCTTTCCATGGCTTCTAGCACCGCGCCTTTGGGAGAACCCCAACTCACAATGGTTACAGACGCGTCGACATCTCCGAAGAAGTTGACTCGTTCTTTTACAGGAATCTCCTTGTCAGCGATTTCTAGCTTTCTCATTCGCTTTTCATACATGCCTGTTCGCACCATAGGTTCTTCGCTAATGTGTCCCAATTCGTCATGTTCGTCGCCTGTGTTCCAGAAGACCACGCCTGGTGTTCCAAGGGGTAGCCTTAAGGAAATTCCTGATTCAGTCAACTGAAACCTTTTGTATTCCTTGCCCGTGACGTCTGCCTCCGTTAGCAGTTGTCCCCGTTCTATCTTCACCAAACTGGGGTCAAACATCTTGTAGCTTCTGTTGCTGTTAGCCAGAGCCTTGTCAATCAAGTGGATAACGGGTGTCTGATAACGCTCGGCGTAGTTGAAAGCTCGGGCAGCATCGTAGAAGCACTCTTCAATGTCGCCTGAACACAAAATGATTCTGGGAAACTCGCCATGAGAAGCGTGAAGAGCAAACCGCAAGTCGGTCTGTCCGTGACGCGTAGGCAATCCCGTTGAGGGTGCGCCACGCTGGTAATAGGTAACTACTACTGGAACCTCATTGTTTCCAGCCCAGCCTAAGCCTTCAACCATAAGCGAAAATCCTGGACCCGAAGTTGCGGTTGCAGCCCGGGTGCCTGTAAGAGCAGCACCTGAAGCCATGTTAATGGCGGCGATTTCGTCCTCGGTCTGCATAATGAGTATGGAACCCCCAGCGCTTTTGACCGCGGATTGTTCAAGTTCAAGCACTTCGTTTTCTTCCAGATACTCGCTCTCGTCAGCCGCAGGGGTTATCGGATAATAGGTTTGTAATCGGCAGCCGCCAACAAGTTTGCCCAAGGCTACAGCCTGGGTTCCTTGAAGAAAGATTCTTTTCTCGTCTATTGGAACGCTTTCCAGTTTGAAACCGAAGTCGCTGAACTTTTTCTCTGCGTAATCGTAAGCCTTGCTCAAGGCGAGAATGTTCATTGAAATGATTTTGGGTTTTTCACCAAATATCATTTTGATGGCTTTTTCCACATGTGTTTTGTCGAAGCCTACCAGCCCAAAAGACGCGCCTAAAGCAAGGACATTAATCATTCGAGTCAACCTGCTGAGTTTTTCTTCGCCGATTTCATCAGACACTTCTTTTAACAGAGTCATGTAAGGTATAGCATAGGTTCGTACACTGTTCTTTTTCACTTCCTTTAGAAGGTCGCCTATGGTCGATGGGCTGATGCCTTTTTCATCCAAGGTCTTTCTAAATTCATCAATAAACGGAGCAGGCCACGTCGGAATGTCAAGTATTCGTGTTCCCAACACTTCGGTATCACAGATGATTCCTCCATTCGGCGCTACTTCCCAGATGTGTCTCACAACGCTTTCGGCATCGAAGGTGCAGAGAAGGTCAACGCGGTCAACGTCGGCTCCAACTACTTTCGGTGAAACTCTGATGTGAAAGTAACTGTGCAACCCCTTAATGTTAGAGTGATACTCCCTCTTTCCGTAGACGTGAAGTCCACCATAGCAGCAAGCGCGCCCGAAGATGTTGGCTGCTGAATCAACACCACTTCCCTGTGGACCACCAGCCATCCATACAAACTCGTCTCCAATCATGTTTAATCACCATCCGCCTACACACAAACGGCAATTGTTAGTTCAGAAAATTATCCGCCGGTCGCAACTCGGGTTCCTATGCAACAATCGCAAAGAGCAGTTTCGCCGCAATATGGGCACACGCACTTGCAGTCGTCGATTGGACAACCACAATTTTCACACATTGCCTCTGACAAGACTAAAATTCCTCCTTGCTTTTTGTAGTTCGATGCTATTAGTTAAGTAGTTTTCGGAGATGAAAACAAGAAAACTCGGAGGACAAAACCTGGATTCGAGGTAACTGGGTCAACGTACGAATCAACAGATTTTTATATCAAGTCGACGAAACTACGAAGACCAGAGGGTTTGACATGAGTACCTTGTTGAAAAAGGCTGACAGAGAAAAAATCATCAAGGCATTGAACATTGACATTGGACTTGAAATCGGCGCAATAATACAGTACATAATGCACGAAGTGATGGCTGAAGGCATGGAGAGCCCAGCCATAATGGAGAAGTTCGAAAGCATCGGCAAGGATGAAATGAAGCACCTTGAGAGATTAGCTCAACGAGTCAACTATCTTGGCGGAGTCCCGAACACCAAGCCAGCGCCAATTAAGGTTGGCGGCGTAATTAAGAAGATGATGCAAGACGATTTGGACGGCGAGTACTTGGCTATTAAGACTTACAAGGGTCACATTAAGATGTGTGAGGAAATAGGCGACACGACCACAAGGCTGATGCTGGAAGAAATACTCACTGATGAAGAAGGTCACGCTGACACTTGGGAGACAATCCTCCAAAAGACAGTAAAATAAAGCTACAAAACTCCATCCCTTTTTTCGATGTCATAATAACCTAACCGATACATGAACATAAGAACTATTCTGCTATTCCTACAGAGTGCGGTGTCAAAAGTGGTTCCTTAAGAGAAGCTGGAGAGGGGTAGGCTGAATTGATCCACAATTTTTAAATATGTGAATGCTATTGTCGAAGGGACGGTTGGTAGATTTGGCTAGGAGTAACAGAAATGAATCGATTTACAGCCTATGGAAGAGATATCCTAATCCTTTGCGTGATCTTCCTAGTGAGTTCCCTAGCCATTGATTTAGTTAGTCCAGTATGGTCTATTTACATTAGAAGTTCTCTTGGCGCATCGATGACAGAACTTGGGTTCGTGTTCTCTTTATCGAATGCTGTTGCTGCCGTCATGCAAATTCTCAGTGGATTTTTGTCAGATAAGTATGGCAGAAAGAGGCTACATGTTCTGGGTACGTTGCTGGCTGCTTTCCCGCCGTTAATGTACGCTTTAGCTAGCAATTGGTTGGATTTGTTGCCATGGGTAATGTTGTCTGGCTTTGCAGTAGGGGTATACTTGCCTATCCGATGGGCAATAATAGCGGATGTTTCCTCAACAAAAACAATGGCTTCAGCCTACAGCTGGACAAACATTTCTTGGCTAGTAGGTTCCACTGTTGCGCCTTTTATTGGCGGAGTAGCAGCAGATTTGTTTGGCATAAGATTTCCTTTCTTTGCTTGTTTTATACTGAGGTTTGCCGTTTTTCCTCTCACATTTCTTATGCGAGAGACAAGAAGGAAGCTGCAAGCAAAAACTGTAGAATACAAGAATGAAGGGGCTGATGTGATTCATGGATACGTGGGGACGGTAATGATGTTTTCATTGATTAACATCTTTCAAGGGATGGGGATAGGTGTGACTGGACCAGTGATTCCAGTTTTTGTCATGGCAAACTTTCATGTAGAGTTCACTTTCATAGGCATACTGTACGCTATTGGTTTTGGAGTTGCTTCAATAATTGTGCAGATACCTGGAAGCAAGTTTAGTGATCTATTTGACAGAAGAACGGTCATGTTTGTAGCCTTCGTGATTTCTTCGCCGTTTTTCCTATTGTTTGCTTTCTCTCGAAACACAATAGAATTAATCGTTTTTATGTTTTTATCAAACGCTACATTAAATCTTTCGTGGTCTGCATTTCAAACTCTTATGATGGATGCTACGCCATCTTCGAAGTGGGGTCTCATAAATGGGGTTTCAGCTACGACTTTCTGGATAGGGCAATTGATAGGAAACGCTCTCAGCGGTATCCTTTGGGACAACTGGGGTATGTTAGCACCGTTTTATGTTTCTTCTTTCACTATAGGGTTGTCATCTTTGCCACTGCTTCTGCTAAAAGAGACCAGAATTAAAGCGAAAATGCGCGTATTGAAGAGAACTAAGAGATCAGAAAGAGATAGTCTTTGATACAGTGCGCATAAACGATTTAAGTTGATAAAGTATTGAAGTTCAACGGTGGCAATGTGTATATCTGGTTTTTCATTTGTGTACTAGGTGCGATTGCAATGATACCGCTTCATTTTTTGTCTGTGGAGCATCTGAAACTTCAAAGAAGATACGGAAATGAGAAGGGAACGAAAATTGGGGATATTCTTGGCCTCATTTCAGGATGGGGTTTCTTCTTCTTTTGGATGGGAATCTGGATTTCGCCTCAGCCCAGATTTACTATTCTAGTTATTCAAAATCCGGCAGTCTTAGTTCCAGTCTTCAATTCCTCGATTCCCTTGCTTCATTTGATAATTTCTATAATCTTCGTTGGACCGGGCGCTTGGCTTGCAGTCAACGGTGTCAAAGAGACAACTCTGAAAGCTTCAGAAATGCATAGAGCAGAGAGAATTGTGACCACAGGGTTTTATTCCATTGTTAGACATCCTCAATATCTTGGTGGATTATCGGCACATGTAGGAATTTCCTTTCTGTTATCCGCATGGTATTCTTTGCTCTCAACTCTATTGATGGTTGTCCTTATTTATCTCATCTCTAGGAAAGAGGAGGAAGAGTTGATTAGAGAATTTGGCAAAGAATACGAGAACTACAAGGAAAAAGTGCCAATGTTAATACCGCGCTTGCGCGCGCATTGATTAGATTCCAGTGCGCCTTTAGCCCTAGTTTTTAAGACACGTAAACTATTGAATTACTTGATTGAGGGCTGTGTTTGAAGGAGATTTTGAAAGATTGGGGAAAAGAACTTTGGATAGCTGAAGAGGCAGAATATGGTGGAAAAATCCTGATAATAAAAGAAAACAAGGCCACGTCTCAACATTATCATAAAGATAAGAAAGAGACAATCTACTGTTTCAAAGGCTTGGTGGACATCATATTGACTGACAAGATAGTTACACTAAAAGAAGGCGAGGACATAACACTTTTTCCAAAGACGATACACAGCATAGTAGGAAAAAAGGATTCGATATTGTTTGAAGTATCGACACCACAATTAGCTGACATAGTCAGAATACAGGAAACCCAAAAGAAAACGAACAGGACTTGATT
>Ga0315308_1001892_pt1 | contig 11917 bp, 14 predicted proteins | sample TDP3_MG_FD_203078 | JGI IMG/M metagenome (GOLD analysis project Ga0315308, IMG submission 203078) | Freshwater sediment microbial communities from Lake Towuti, South Sulawesi, Indonesia - TDP3 | ecosystem: Environmental > Aquatic > Freshwater > Lake > Sediment | place: Indonesia: South Sulawesi... | reverse complement strand
TATTGCACCTCCGTGCTGGTTTTCGTCATGGAGACCATGGTCAGAAAGCGATTTAGACGTTCGGTGTAACGAAACGTTTCAAAAAGTGAAACAGCTTATAAGAGGGGCGATTTTAGAATGTTTTGTGCATGAAACATGCGGGCTGCAACGTTATTTGTCCTCTTTGTTCTCTCGCTTGTCGCTGGTGCGCTCGCGTTTTTGCTTGTGAACTTTTACATACCGCGAGAGTCACCTGGAGCTGGCCGAGGGATGGGTCCGCAGTTCTATGCTTTGATCCCTATCTTCGTCGTTCCTGCAACGTTCTTTGTTGGGTTGCTGGCGTATATGGCCTTGTTTCCAGAGATTAGAGAGACTCCTAAGACTGAGACATCTTTGCCAAAGGAACAGGAGTCTATTAGTGCGGTTTTGAGGGTTTTGAGGGAAGACGAGAGGAAGGTCGTTGAGCTGTTGATGAGTGCGGGTGGAATGATGCTGCAAAGTGACATTGCTAGGAAAACTGGGTTCAGCAGGGTCAAGACGCATCGAATTCTATATAGGCTATCCACCAGAGGAATTGTAACAGCGAAGAAATACTACAACACTTATCAGATTTCACTCGCAGAATGGCTGCGTTGACTAATTAGAGTTTTAGTATAAATCTGTATCATACGATAATAGACTTAATATTCACGATACAGTGTTCTCATAGCAAGGAGGAAAAACGAAGGTCTCCTGCAGGAAATGTTAGACATACGTTGGAGGTGAGACAAAGTGGATAAAAGAAAGTCTCAAAGAGCATTTGTAGGCATAACTTTGACAACAGTTCTTTCCATAGCCTTTGTGCTCATTGTCTACGCTGCTATTATAGGAACACGCTACGGTGGAGAAGTCACAGTCACTCCATCAGGTGGATTGGGCGGTACAATTTACTACAGTACATCCCAATCGGGACCGTGGACACAGACAACTCTGCCGGTGAGCCCGGAAGGGACTGCGTGGTACTGCGTGTTGATAACCCCTGGTAATCAATATACGGGCCCTGTAAGCATAGCTTGGATGCTGCAAAAGAAGGGTGGCTTATCCGATTGGTCTGACGCAACCCAACGAGGCACGAATCAGACCACCTCAATTGTGCTGACGACAGCTTCACAAACAATCTATGTAGAACCCGCCGGTACCAACAGCGCTTTGAACTTCAACTGGGGCGGAGCCGGGTACGGAAATATAACAGGCTCCTATAGAGTAGTAGCGGAAATCTCAAGCACAGGCTAAGAATCATAAGTAAAGGGAAAAACTATGACGCCGGATCAGTTCACGATAGTCACAGCGCTGACCATAGCTAGCATCGGCGCCATCCTTTTTATTTATCTAATTGTCCTAAAGCGTAAAGGCTGGTTAACAGAGGAAATCCAATCTGACGCGTCTTACATCTGTCCCAACCAACAGTGCAGAAAGATATTCCAAAAACCCATCACCTTGACCGACTTGTCAGTGAGTCCTCCACGAAGCTACCTAGGCTGCCCACACTGTGGTCTTGACCTAGCCACCATATCGCTTCCCAAACCCGAGAAGCTCACAAAGCTTGACAAGACAATAGCCAAGAAGCCAACCTTACCAATGGAACACGCCATCATACTGAGTGAAAGCCAAAGACCCGCAACACACGCAACACCCGCTGACACTGGAAAGCGCAGTGCACCAGAACCTCACAGATCCATGTTTCCTTTCAGGAATTCCAAAAAATCTGGCAAAGCAGACAAATTGGAGGCGAAGCAGACAGCTCAAACACTTCGAATCGCAGATGAACAGCCCCCGAAACCAGCAGCTGACAAACAAAAGATCGAAAAAGACCAAAAGCTTTCTTTACGTCCCAGCGAATGCACCCATTTTTTCGGATATATCAAGCGCCTGCCCAAGAACGCCCCTATTCCCGACGAGTGCATCGGGTGTGCTCAGCTTGTCAAGTGTCTGACCGGCGAGGGGCAGATAGAAGCCTAAAGGCAGGGTTCCCGAGAATTTTTCATTCCTGAGTCTAGATCTTGACATGTACAGAAGTAGGACTTTTGGTGCTCCGGCCGGGATTTGAACCCGGGTCGGTGGCTCGAGAGCACCTTCTTTTCAGAAAAGAAGCTGCACCAAGAAAACAGTTGTTTGATTTGGCTTGAGTCTAAGGCTGATTTCCTGAAATACCTTGAAAGTATAAGCTACAATGAGAGGACAGTTAAGAAAATTGTTGCTCAGTTAGACAAGCATGTGACTGTAGTCAAAGAGCCTTTTGACATCATTGAGCTTTTCAGCAAAGTGAAGCGCAGCAGAAGACACTTAGTGCTTGGGTTGAGGAAATGGTTCAGTTTCTATGATGCGTTAGGCGTCAGCAAAAGCTATCTTGACAGCCTTCGTGCGCCTTTACCTAGAGTGTCATGTGGCATAGACCTTAAGATACCAAGCGAAACCAGAATTGTTGAGTCGTTGAGGAAGCTGAGCAAAGCGCCTTTGATGTATCAAGCGCTTTACAATGTGCTTTTGGATTCTGGGTTGAGGCTTGTTGAACCAATGGAGTTGATTAACAGTTTCAAAGACGCTGAAGCTGTGAATGGATTCTATCGCTGTGAGCTGTCAATGTTCAGAGGAGAGAAACAAGCCTACTATGGCCACTTCACAGAGACTACACTAAGCCTCATCAGACAGGTGAAAGACAAGTTAGGTGACATAGCAGCTTCAAACTACTTTAAGAAGTATGGGTTTGTGGCTCCCAAGTATCTGAGGAAGTTTGCCTTTGACAAAATGATTGAGCTTGAGATACCGGAAAGTGTTGCCGATTTCATTGAGGGTCGTGTGCCTAAGCGCATAGGCGATAAACACTATTTGGCTTTAGCAAGACAATCAGCAAAATTCTACCCAAGGTATGCAGCATACCTTGAAAAATTCAAAAGACCGAAATAACCTTTCAGCATTTGATATGCGCGCGCGCAATATTCGGAAAAACTTAAATTTTGAATACCTTTCATAAAAAAGAAATGGCGAGGTGAAGGCCGATATGAAGTTTCTGGTAGTAGCTAAACTTAGAGAAATTCCCCCAGTGCCCCCAGAGCAATTTGCTGCGTTAGGAGTGGCAGAATGGCAAACGGTACAACAATTTCTAAAGGAAGGAAAGACAGAAGTGGCCTACGCTCTGGCTGGACTGAAGGGCGGAATGGCCATAGGTGAGGCAGAGTCGGGCGCAGAGTTAAATAGCAGACTGTCAAGACTCCCTTTCTACCCGTTTCTGGACATTGAGATCTATCCATTGATGACCGCCGACGAGGCTCTAACCCAAGCGAAAGAAAGCTTAGAAGCAATTAAGGCAAAACGGTAAGTCCAGGACCTAAAAACGGAGCCCAACCTCTTTTTTTTCAAAAAAGGGGAATTATGAATAACCCTAATTATAATTAAAGCTGCTCAAGTGCGAAGCAAGATAGAGCCATACTCGAAAAAGCTACTATGATACTTCTCATAAGGCTAGGCTAGAAATGGATTCTTATTGTCTTTACCCTGAAATTTCTGAACATTAATAATTCTTTGAGCTTCCTCTCTACTGGCGATAACAACTAACTTCTCGAGGGTTTCAGCAATAGAAGGCTCTATTTTTACGCCTTGTGAGTTAAGAATTTCCTCAGCATGTCTAAGGCCGTCTCTTAGAGATTTGGCAGTATTATAGCAGAAGTTAAGCATATCAATTGCATAATCTCTCGCGTCTACCGCTTCTGGTTTCTCTGGATCTCTATTTTTCTCCGCGATAATTTGTATTCCTTTTCTCCAAAATTCTTCATAAACCTCTTGCAGAGCCTTGATCATTTCATCTTTGTTCATGGTTTTATCACTTCTTTTGTTATCCTCACTTATCTATAGGGATTTCCCATAGAACTAACCTATCAGCATATCTATTCAAGCTTAGCAAAGCAGCAAATTCTATCCTCGATACGTAGCCTACGTTGAGAAGCTGAGAAGCTAGGCCGAGTCTCCACTTTTTCTCCACAAATCGTTAATGCAACATAAGACGATGTTTTGAAACATTCTGATAACGAAAGGAGGTGAAATACATGCTGTATGGAATCCATTGGGACGTAATTCCTGAAAAAGCACCTGCGGTAATGAAACTTTACGAGGAAGGCAAGGTGGTTATCCCAAAAGGTCTCAAGATCGTCGAAGAATATATGTGGGGAAACAAAAGCCTAGAGATAGTCCAAACAGATGATCCTGCTTCAGTTCTCAAATACGTGGTTCAATTCACTCCATACGTGAGGAACTTCGAGATAACAGCTTTAGCTACCGCAAGAGAATTCCTTCCTAAGCCCCGAAAATCCTAGTATCCCTAGGCGCACACAATGCTCTGAGAAGTCGCACAATCATAGAGACACCACAGTCTCATTTTCTGCTCTTTCTCTCTCTTCTCATTCTACATTATTCAACTATTGTATGTTGATAGGGCTGAAGTCTCGCATGTAAGCATGGTGTTTCATTTTCTGGATTATTTTGTCTTTCGAAACATTGCTTTAAGGTGTTCCGTGACATGGAAACGTGTAAAGATAACTGGGCGTGTTCTAATGTTTCGAGGACTCGGGAGAAGAATCTGGAAATGGCGTGCTAACAGGAGATTGGCAAAGCTTGTAAACGCCTACATCAAGACTATATCTGAACGTAAAGAAAGCTATAAGAAACAGCTGAATAAGCTTCAGGAGCTTCTGGAAGCCAAATCTATAGATGAACTCACTTACGAGCGACTGAATCAGGCGTTGGAAAAGGATTATATACAGAAGCGCGAGGAGGCGAGGATGCAACTTCCTTCTACACAAGGCGCAAACAGACTTCCGGTAGATGCGGATATTCAATAATGCGTGCTTCTTTCTTGCAATCCTCTCCTAGTTGGTTTTCGCCTCAGTCGTTTCGGCTGAGGCTTTGAAACAAAAAAAGGAAGGGGTTGAACCGGAGCTTCCCCAGTTCTGAAAAGCTCGTGTCTCTATTCTTATCTGTGGCCTACCCTGAGGCTTCTCTAACTTGCACATTCGCTCCTTGACTGTGAAGGTCGAGTTGTGGGCTATCCTATCGCAGTCATCATCAGTCGGCTGCGATGTTCATCATCTTAAGCCATTCTTAAGAAATTCTTAAATTCATAGAACACCTGACATGGTTACCATGTCAGTTGTTGACATATTGAGAAAGCACGGCAAATGGATAGAGACTAAAAAGTTTGTAAATGTAGTCGCAGAGCAACTCAGCATAAGTGATAGACACGCTTACCGAAAAATCAAACAAGCCTGGAAGGACAAGCAGATAAAGAAACAAGTGCTTCCAGATCGCAGCGTTTTATGTGGGCTACCAGAATTTGGGCCTATCTCAAAGAAAAAGGCAACATTGAATTTTCAAGACGCATTCTTCTACGATTGCTTCAAAAAACTTGAAGAAATAAACGATATGGCTGCTTATGGACCTGACAAGATTCTTATTCCACAACCAGAGGTAGCGTTAACAAACTTAAAGTATTTGATTGCCCGTCTGCCGAAAGAAATTAAAGATAAACTTGAGGCAGACGAAAAAAAGGCACTAGAATACGTTGCCAAAAGCAAAGACCAATATCAGGCGTCATTCAAAGCAGTCAAATTCTTGACGGATAAGGTCTCTACGCTTTTGCATGAACAGATTAAAGGAGGTGAAAAACCAGAATGAATGAAGCACTAACGTTTAGACCACTGAACTCGAGTATTCACTCGAGTAAAAGTATTCCAAAGAAAACAGTAGGCCTAACGATAAGCCAAGAATTGCTCTCAATGGCCCGCGAATACGACATTAATCCATCAAAGCTCCTAGAAAACATACTCATTGACACATTTGAAGCTCAAAACAAACAGTTTTCTTTTAGTGAAGGTTTTCTTTTCGGTAAAAGAAAAAGTTCATGGTGCTCCGGCCGGGATTTGAACCCGGGTCGGTGGCTCGAGAGGCCACTATACTTAACCGGACTATACTACCGGAGCCTTGAACTAGGCTACTTTTTCATTTGCGTTTGCTATATATAGCCACTCCGTCCTTTTCGCCGACCAGACCTATATATTAACAGGTCGTCTTTCAGGTAGAAGAAGGCCTTAGCGGTCTACCTCTTCTTGTTTAACGCCGCCACACGCGTACATTCAGAACGTCGGTATTATTACTGTTTCTAAGCGGAAGTTAATGACACATGAAAAACACAACCCACCTACTCATCCCCCGCAGTCGACATAAGAAGAAGTCGTACAGTGCAGTTCTGCGTGTACAACTATCCAAGCTCCTGCCCATGGTCCACAACATTCTGGACGTCATCGTCACTAGGAACAGTTTGACGACGACGCCCACACAGTTCTTCTCTCCCTCATTCAACATAGAAGAAGACGCAGAACACTACCAGTTGACTTCTTCTTCTGAACAAGAACCGAACCCACCGCATAAAAAAACGGTATTATTACTGATTCTAAGCCGAAGTCAATGACACATGAAAGCGCAAGCCCGCCCCAACACAGACATGCTAGTGTTACTAGGGCAACGTCAGCACTAATACGCACTGAGCCACAGTCAGACACAAATCTGAAACAAACGTCAGCCGCAAAACGGGAAGTGATCAGAAGGCTACGCTAATGTTGCGCTCTGCCGGTGTGTGCACATAAAGCACAGTTGGGAGAAAAAAAAGGGTGGCCTTACTCTTCTTCTAGGCCTTCGCCGGGTTTTGGTCCCTTTTCTTCCTTGGGCTTAGTGGCCGCTATGACATCGTCGATGCGCAGTATCATTGAAGCGGCTTCTGCAGCCGACTTTATCGCCTGTTCCTTGACCCTGAGCGGTTCGATGACTCCTTCGCCGTACATGTCAATTATCTTGCCCGTGAAAACGTTGACGCCTTTAGCGTCGCCCCGAGCCTTCTCGTGTGCTGATCTCAATGCGACGAGAATGTCGATGGGTTCAAGTCCGGCGTTTTCTGCAAGTGTCTTGGGCACGACCTCCAGCGATTCAGCAAACGCTTCGATAGCCAACTGCTCGCGTCCACCGACCTCTGTGGCGTAGCCTCTGAGTTTTCGGGCGATCTCTGATTCAATGGCGCCTCCGCCCGGCACAATCTTGTTGTACTCTATCACGTCTGAGACCACTGATAAGGCATCGTTCATTGCTCGCTCAGCCTCGTCTACCATGCGTTCCAGACCCGCGCGGATGAGGATGGCAACTGATCGTGGATGCTTGCAGTCTTCGACGAACACCATCTTGTCCTCGCCGACCTTGCGTTCCTCGACTATTCCCGCCTTGCCCAAGTCTTGAACCTTCAGGTCGTCTAGGTTGCTGACTAATCTGCCGCCCGTTGCCCTTGACAGCTTCTCCATGTCAGACTGCTTCGCGCGTCGTGCCGCCAGAATGCCCTCTTTGGCCAGGAAGTGTTGAGCCATGTCGTCGATGCCCTTCTGGCAGAAGACGACGTTTGCGCCTGAGGCCTTGATTTTGTCGGCCATTTCCTTCAGCATTCTTGTCTCTTGATCGAGAAACGCTTTCATCTGTGTTGGGTCGCGTATTCTGATCTCTGCGCTGAATTCGGTTTTCTCCACTTCGAGGGCGACGTCTAGAAGCGCTATCTTGGCGTTTTCGACGCGTTTAGGCATCGCTGGGTGAACTACTTCTTTGTCGACGATTATGCCCCTTACCAACTCGGTGTCGAAGAGGCTTTTGCCCTCTTTCTTTATGATTTGTACTTGATCTATGTCGGCGACCCATCTGTCTCCCCTCTGCTCTGCTATTTGTTTCACTGCTTCGATTGCGATGTCGGCTAGGTGTTCTTTGGCGGCTTCAACCGCCTTGCTGGCCATTGATGTGAGTGCAACCTTCTTGAGGGTCTGTCTATCATTGATGTCAACTGGGCTTCCGAGCTTTTCGAGGGTTTGTACAGCCATCTGCGCTGATTTTCTGAAGCCGCTCACCATCACTGTTGGGTGAATGTTCTGATCGAGCAGTTCTTCGGCTCTGCGCAGGAGTTCGCCTGCTAGTACGACGGCTGTTGTGGTTCCGTCGCCGACCATGTCGTCTTGGGTCTTGGCTACTTCGACCATCATTTTGGCGGCTGGATGCTCCACCTCTACCTCGTCGAGGATGGCGGCGCCGTCGTTGGTGATTGTGATGTCGCCCAGGCTGTCGATGAGCATTTTGTCCATGCCTCTGGGTCCAAGTGTGGAACGTAGAACTTCTGATATTATGCGTGCGGCCATGATGTTGTTTCTCTGTGCTTCTCGGCCTCTTCTGCGGGCTGTTCCTTCTTTTAGGATTAGAACCGGTTGTCCGGCTTGTGTTGTTAGGTAAGCCACTTTTTCAAACACTCCAAACTGGTCTCGATTTTGAACCTATCTACAGCATTTTCCTCAGATATAAAAACTTAACGCCGTGATGGCTTCGGGAGATAGGTTAGGTTGTGAATAATGTTGTTTTTTTGTGTGCTGCTTTTGGAATTCGATGTCTGCAGGCAACTCGATTCTCATGTGTTGTGGTTTGTTGGCTCTTTGCGGCTGGGGCTGTGTGGGCGTCATCGTCAAACTGTTCCTAGTGACGATGACGTCCAGCATGCTGTGGCGGCTTAAGAAAATTTGTGCATGTTAGTAATGACCCTATCTTAGGAACACTAACAAGTGCTATGCTGCGGTGGGCTTGTGTTTTCATGTGTCATTAACTTCGGCTTGGAATCAGTAATAATACCGTAGTTTTTTGTGGTGGGTTCGGTTCTTGTTCAGAAGAAGTCAACTGGTAGTGTTTTGTTTCTACTTCTTCTATGTTGAACAGGGGAGAGAAAACTGTGTGCGCGTTGTCGTCAAACTGTTCTATATTGACATCATCATCCATACGACCGTGGGCTGAGGGGCTGTGGCTGTGTGGTAGAGGATGTTGCCCGATTCGTTAGGGCCTTCTTCTTCGGATTTGTTTTCGCCTGCGAGTATGGGTGTGAATCTTTCGGTGGGTTATGATCTTATGTTTTTATGTGGGTGTTTGCTGAGGTTCCGTGGGCAGGCTATCGTGGTCGGGTAGGATGTCTTCTACGTTTCGGATGACGGGAATGGAGTAGCCTATTAGGCCGGTTGTGGCGGCTAGGATTCCTGATGCTACGAACATGAGTGCCATGCCTGAGCCGGGGCCTACGCCGACGAGTGTGCCGAATATGGGTGCTAGGCTTCCCGTTGATGTCATGGCTGGCTCGAAGACTCTGTCTGCCAACGGTCCTGCGATTAGCATGGATACTGGAGAGCTGATTTGGGCTATCAGAAGTCGTGATGAGAACACGCGTCCTTGAACGTCGGGGGCGACTTTGGCTTGCCATATGGCTTGGCTGGAGCCGTTTATGGTTGGAATGAGAAATGTTAGCAGGAAGGCTGTTGGTAGCCAAGATGTAAGGTCGGATCCAACGCCTAGAAATGAGCTTAGGATGCCGACGACTATGCCCCCGAACAGCACGCTTTTGATTTTTCGCTTTGGTCCTCCCCAGATGCTCAGCAGTATGCTGCCTACGACGCCTCCTGCTCCCGATGCTGACATTACGCTGCCTAAAATCACTGCGTTGTTGGCGGTGCGCGCCAGAATCATGGGAGCAAGTACTGTGAAGCCGAATGTGGAGATTAGATTGAAGCTGAAGAAGACTAGTAGCAGTCCGAGGAGACTTGGGCGTTCATGGATGTAGCGGAACCCGTAGATAGATTCTTTCCAGATGCTACCACGACTTCGGAGTCCAGCTTCTGTTACAGCAGGCTGGGGGATGCGGACGAGGAGCAATATGCCGACGGCTACTAAGAGTGTGACCAAGTCCACGGTCAAGACTCCGTTGATACCTATGATGCCGAGCACTATTGCGGCCGCCACGGGAGCGAACACATGTGAAATGTTCTGGGCCAATGAGAGCATGCCGCTTGCACGACCATACTGCTCTTTTGGAACCATCGTGGTTACGGCTGCGGAGTATGCGGGGAAGTGAAAGGCTTGGAAGGCAGCTGCAAAAGCATTGGTCACGTATAAATGCCATATTTGCAGGTTGCCGGTTGTGTATAACAGCAGAACCGCTAGCGTAGAGACTCCTGCAGCGAGGTCACTGAACATCATTGTGAGTTTTCGATTCCAACGGTCTACGAGCGCGCCGGCCACTGGACTGACGAGAACTATGGGAGCGAATGAGAAGAAGCCAACTAAAGCTAAGGCCGTCGCTTGGCCAGTGATTTCCCAAGCCCACACTGCTAATGCGAATCCTGTCATTGCTGTGCCCAATAGCGAGAAGAATTGCCCCACGCAGATCATGGTGAATGTAAACATAGTTCTGGATGCGATCATCGTGTGGCGCCGCCTGAATTACTCACTGCTATTTTCATTTTGGACACCCTAATTAAGAACTCTGAGAACAAGTGACCACATGTATGGTCACAACCCACGTTGCAACTATCCTAAGGCTTTACTCAGAAGGCACTAACCAGCCGGAAAGCACGCACCATCATATGAGAGCTAATTGCAAAATCTCAACGCTATGAAAAATGAGGACTTAAAAGATATCGCTTCTTGAACGAGTGTAAGCGATAAACCCTACGAAGGCTCAAATGATTTCGAAGAGTTGGAGGCTAAGAGGCGTGATTGATTTTCAGCTAAGAGAGGAACAGATTGCCGTGCGCGAAAGGGCACAACACGCCGCCTGTTCTTTCTCACTCTGCCTCTTGACAGAGTATCGTTGTCACGTCAGTTTCTGCCTTTTTTACGCGTGGTTTTTCCTTCGTACTCCCGCGCCACGATCATTGTCGAAGTCAAAAGGACACTTGGAACCTTTCTCATCTTCACGGAAAGAAACTCTTCAAGTGCCTCCATGCCTGTCAACGAGACCTTTGCGATCACGTCGTATTCACCGTAGATTATGGCCGCAGTCAAGACTTCCTCAAATCCAACGATTTTGTGGCAAACGTCTCTCTCAGTACCGGAGGTCACTTTGAACAGAACGTATGCCTGAACTGACATCAGCACACCCTTGATGAATTACACTTAATAATCAGAAAAGTAAGTGCCTTTCTAAAGGCTTATAAGACCTGCTCATATCTTATCAAACGACTTGTTGGATGGTGCGGAGGCTTGGCTCGGAGGAATTGTCTTTGCCTCTAGAACGCTGTTTTCAACATCTACCCTAGTCCAGCAAGTTGTGCCATTCAACGCTCAAAACTACTATCAGATAGGTGAAGAGGAGAAAGAACCTATGGTTTTGAAAGTTCACAACACACTGACCAGACGCCTCGAAATCTTCAGACCCAAGCATGGAAAGAAAGTGCAGATGTTCGTGTGTGGACAGACCGTCTACGACGACGCCCACATGGGACACGCCAAGACGTACGTGCAATTCGACATAATCGTTAGATGGCTAAGACACCTAGGCTACGACGTCTTCTACATTCAAAACATAACCGACATAGAAGACAAAATCATCAACCGAGCGAAAGAACTAGGCGAAGACCCACTAAAACTGGCCAACCAGTACACCCACCGGTTTCTCGAAGACATGGAAGCCATCGGCGTAAAAAAGAATGTAACCATGTTTCCAAGAACAACCGACTACATAGCGCAGATGATCGAGCAAATCAAGATTCTCATCGACAAAGGCTACGCATACGTTGTTGACGGAGACGTCTACTACGACGTTGCCACGTTCAAAGACTACACCAAGCTCTCCCGCATGCCACTCGAAGAACTGAAGAAGCACAGAATCGAACCCGACCCCAGAAAAAAGAACCCCTTCGACTTCTCGCTTTGGAAACAACAGAAACCAGGCGAACTCGCATGGGACTCGCCCTGGGGCAAAGGACGACCAGGATGGCACATCGAAGACACCGCAATGACATGGGCAATCTTCGGTCCGCAATACGATTTGCACGGCGGCGGCAGCGAACACATCTTT
>Ga0315308_1001891_pt1 | contig 11922 bp, 13 predicted proteins | sample TDP3_MG_FD_203078 | JGI IMG/M metagenome (GOLD analysis project Ga0315308, IMG submission 203078) | Freshwater sediment microbial communities from Lake Towuti, South Sulawesi, Indonesia - TDP3 | ecosystem: Environmental > Aquatic > Freshwater > Lake > Sediment | place: Indonesia: South Sulawesi... | reverse complement strand
TCATAGTAAAATCTCCCTGGCGAGCTTTAACTTTAATTTTATAAGTAGTTTCTGGTTCTAATCCTGTTACTAATTCTCCTAAAGCCCCGCCCCAACTTGTATAAGTCTGCCAATCTTCACTACCTAAAATATCACCAACTGAATTATCATTTTGAATATATTTGGTTGTTACCCAATCATCGTCAGTAATGGCAATAGCAAATAAAGTATCGGAGGGATTATTACCGGGATTTATTGTAAAGTGCAATTTATTGTAATAAGATGGGCTACCGTCATTAACTAAGGTGGGAGCAGGGGGTAAATTTGACATTATTCCAAAACTTTGGCCACCACCTATTATATAGTTTGTGCTTTTTTGCTGGTCTTCTCCCACTTCTCCAACTGATTGAGAAAGTTGATAATTTGAACTCCTTTCCGGCCCTTCTCCACCACTGATTGTCTCGTATTTTATCTTATAATTCTCTGATTGCATTACGGCTGATGAATTCAGAGGAATCAAAATTAGACAGAAAATTAGACCCAAAACTATAGAAAACTTCTTGATTTGACAAGGATTTTTGGTTATACTGGACTTGAGCGGGATTCTTGGAGAGGTGTCCTTGAAGCCATCTGCTAAGACCCGCTCTTTATTTTTTTTCATTTTCATACTTAATACTAAATACTTAATACTTTCTACTTTTCTTGTACCGGCACCATCATATAAAGATATTCTTCTACTTCTAATGGAGGAGCGGCAAAAATTGGTTTGATAATCCCTGCTTTTCCAGTTTCGTCAGGTAAAATTTCAACTTTATCAGCAAAAGCCATTTCTAATTCTTTCTTAAATTTTTCAGGTTCAGAAAGACCTTTTGGCACTATCACCACTCCTTCTTCTTTTTCTTCCACTCCCGGTTTTAATAATCCAAACTCTTCTCGAAATTCTCCAAACCTTTCTCTAACATCACCAACTATGTTTTCTTCTAATCCACTGAATTCCCTTTCAAATAAAAATATTTCTTGAGATGGTACCCTTCGCACTTCTTTTTTCTTAAAAGGTATCTCAACAAAGAATTTTTTCAGGCTTTTATAAGTTTTTTCTGAAATTTCTTTTGAATTTTCTAAAACCCATTTTCCATATTCTTTGAGAACCAAATGACTTCCGCTTTGCCAACCATAATAGAAAATTGAGCCAATTATTAAGATAGTAATTAAAACTTTAAAAATACTAAAAAAAGGAAGTTTTTTTAATTCTGGCTTTGGTCGCTCAATCTCAGCCGGAATTTTGACTTCTTCTTTTAGAGGTTCTTCAAAAGCAGCAAAAAATGGTTTGGTAATTTTTCCTTTATAAGAAGGAATATAAAAAGCCTTGGGAATAATTACCGGTATCCCTTGTGATTTTATATATTCCTGGAGATTCTCGAGAGTGGTATACCAGGTTCTGCCAAATTTTTTACATTTTAATTTTCTTTTTCTGGCAAGTAAACTTAAATATTCCTGAGAATAAGGAGAAATTTTACTGGCTTCCTGTAAACTAATATAACCTGGTTCCACTTTAATCTTTGGAGAGATACTTTTCTTTTTTTTGTTTTGATTTGAAGGATATCTTGCCATTTTTAATTAATTTTCCGGAAACCGATAACACATCGGATATCCGAGCGATAGCGAAGGGTGAAGATGAACGAATGTTCATCGACTAATTCCTGGAAATAAAAAAGCAGAAAACCGAAACCCGAATGAAACCATTCGTTTCTTCCAGTTTTCTGCAGAAACTGAGTTTAATTTTTACCTTATTTCATTATATTTTGAAGCAAAAACCCCTGTCAAGGGGATACCTGTGGAAAACTCAAAACTTAAAAATTAAGGAGAGAAATTAACTGTGAAAAATTAATACTTTAGGGTAGGTAAATAAAATTTTCCCTCTTGACAGTGGTCTTTTGAATAGTTAAAATGAAATAATTGCAAAACTTTATAAAACATTAATAAAATTATTAATAAAAATTATTAAATTTTAAACAAAAACGGCGTATCGGATATGGCATGCCGAAAGGAAAAAAATGAATAAAAAATACCTCACAATTAAAGAAGTAGCCAGGCTTTTAGGGGTAACTTCCCTTACCTTGCGAAATTGGGATAAATCCGGGAGATTAAAGGCCTATCGGAACCCGATAAATAACTATCGACTCTATAAACCAGAGGAAATTGAACTTTTTTTACGGAAGATTGAATCGAAGGGGAAACTTATTTTGGGTTAAAATAGGGAAATAAGCCACTGACCAAATTCTTTAAAAGTATCGATTGTCATTTTTAAAACATCTTGAGTATTTATTAATGCTAAAAAAACTCTATCGGATGAGAAATTTTTCAAAATACTCCTTCCAACAAAAAACAATCCAATAATTATCAGTCCTAAAAATAAGGCTAATTTTAATTGATGCCGAGAAATAATGGAAGTAAAACCTCCATTATTTTTTTCGATTGGAAGATTTTCTGGTGGTAAGATAATTTTTTTATTTTTATATATTTCAACTTTTTTTAAATATTCTTTTAACCATTCTTTTTTAGTTACCCAGTTTCTGCCAAATTTTATTGCTTTTAATTTTTTCTGGCGAGCTCTCAATGATAAATATTCCTGGGAATAATTACAATAATGAGTTGCTTCTTCTAAAGATATATAAATTGGTTCAATTTTTTTCATATCATTTAGCGAGCTTTTATACTTTGCAAAATACCTAAGCCAATAAATGTAGCAATTAAGCTACTTCCTCCATAACTTATCAAAGGCAAGGGAATTCCTATTATTGGCAAAATTCCAAGATTCATACCGATATGGATGAAAATTTGAGAAATTAAAAGAATATTAAAACCTACAGCGAAAAGTCGAGGAAAATTGCTGGTGGAAGATAGGGCAATTTTAAAAATTCGCCAGATTATTATTGAAAAAAGAAAAAGTAAAACTAATACTCCCACTAATCCCATTTCTTCAGCAATAGCAGCAAAAATGAAATCGGTATGACTTTCGGGCAAAAAACCATACCGAGTCTGGGAACCCTTACTGATACCCTGACCCAAAAAGCCACCTGCACCAATAGCAATTTTTGCCTGATTTTGACTCCAGCCAATCCCAAACAGTTCAATTTCAGGACTAACAAAACTAATAATTCTTTCTTTCTGATATTCTTTTAACAAAAAAAACCAATTTAAAATAAAAATTAAAAAAAAGCAAAAACAGAGAATAAAAAAATGGCGAAGCCCTATTCCAGAAACAATTAAAATCCCAACCCAGAGGGCAATTAAAATTAAAACTGCCCCGAGATTTGGCTGGAGAAAAATTAAAATAGCAGGAAGTAAAACATAAATAGCTGAAAGAAGAATATGGCGAATCTGGTACATTTCAATATGACGGGTTGAGAAATATTTTGCCAACAAAATTATTAAAATAATTTTGGTAAACTCTATTGGATCAATTGAAATAATACCTATTTTATACCAAGACCGGCTTCCCCGAATTTCCGGAGCAAAAAAGAAAAGGCCTGCTAAAGTTAATAAACAAAGAAAATAGAGAACCAAAACTAAATAGGGGTCATCCCTTAAGACTCGCCAATCAAAAAAAGAAAAAGCTATCATCAAAAAAAATCCTATTCCAAAAAAAATAATTTGCTTTTTAAAATTCAAAAAATTACCTTTCCCAAGGGAAGAACTATAAATAGACAATAATCCTATTACTACAAGTAATAAAATAGCTCCAATGAGAATCCAATCCAATTTTCTAAAATGAAACAAAGCTAATTTCATTATTTAGGATTTGATTATTTTTAAAAACTCTTTCTCCCCTACTGTCTTTATGCCAAGCTTTTTGGCAATTTCATATTTTGAACCGGGTTCTTTGCCAACAATAACATAATCAGTTTTTTTTGAAACTGATTCGGAAATTTCTCCACCTAAAAGGTGAATTTTTTCTTTAGCCTCTTCTCTGGTCATAGTTTCTAAAGTGCCAGTTAAAACAAAGGTTTTTCCTTTTAAAGGTTGTCGCTTTACTTTTTTCTCTTCAATAATCTCTACTCCTGCTTTTTTTAGTTTTTCTAAAAATTCTAAATTTCTTTTTTCATGAAAATAATCATAAATTGATTTGGCTACCACTGGGCCAATGTCCATTACCCTCTGAAGTTCCTCTAAACTGGCTTTTTTTAATTTTTCTAAAGAACCAAAATATTTTACCAAATCTTGGGCAGTCTCTTCACCAACATTCCTAATTCCCAGAGCATAAATAAATTTAGATAGGGTAATTTTCTTTTTTGATTGGATATTATTAATTAAATTCTGGGTTGATTTTTCAGCAAATCGCTCCAAGGGTAAAAGATCGCCTTCTTTTAATAAAAATAAATCGGCTGGGTCAGAAATTAAACCTTCATCTAAAAGCCTATCAATAATTTTGGGACCTAAACCCGAAATATCAAAAGCACCCTTTGAAACAAAATGATAAAAATATTCTCTTTCTCTGGCTGGGCATTTTGAATTCTTACATCGCCAGAGAACTTCTCCCGCCGGTTTTTCCAGTTTTTTCCCACAGACCGGACAATTTTTTGGCATTTTAAATTTTTTTTCCTTTCCGGTTCTTAATTCTGGTAAGACCCGAATAACATCAGGTATGACATCCCCTGCCCTACCAACAATGACCGTATCCCCAATTTTTACTCCCAATCTTTTTATTTCATCTTCATTATGTAAAGTGGCTCGAGAAATTATTACTCCCCCAACTTCGACCGGTTTTAAATAGGCAACCGGGGTTATGGCTCCTGTTCTTCCAACTTGTAATTTTATATCTTCAATAATAGTGGTTGCCTGTTTTGGTGAGAATTTAAAAGCCCGAATTGCCCTTGGGCTTTTTCCAACCACTCCCAGTTTTTGAAAAAGAGAGTTATCATTAACGCTGACCACCACCCCATCAATTTGAATTGAAAACTTTTCTCTTTTTTTTGCTATTTCTTTCCAGAACTCCATTATCTCAGCCAAATTCTGGCATTCTTTACCTTTATCAGTTTTAAATCCCAGGGCTGGTAAAATTTGATGTTCTTCAGAATGTTTTTTTTGACCCAAATCAGTCACAATATCATAGGCTAAAAATTTCAGGGGCCGAGAAGCAGCTAATTTTGGGTCCAGTTGCCTGATGGAGCCTGCCGCCAGATTTCTGGGATTAGCAAAGGTCTTTTGGCCTTTCTTCTCCAGTTCTTTGTTTAATCTCTGAAAATCTTTGGTATCCATATAAACTTCGCCTCTAATATCAATCTCGCCTTTTTTAATTAACTTTTTTAATTTTTGTTCAATTTCCCCCGCACCAGTCCCGCTTTTGGCGGGACGGTGCGGGACTGGTCCAGCACCGAGCTTTGCTCTGGTGCTGGGTTTTTTTGGAAGTTTTCCTCTAATTTCCAATCTCAAGGGAATGCTTTCAATTGTTTTTAGATTTTGAGTAACATCTTCTCCTATTTTTCCATCGCCTCTGGTAGAGCCTATTTTTAAAATTCCATTTTCATAAACTAAAGAGATGGCAAATCCATCAATTTTTAGTTCAGCAAAATATTCAAACTTTTGAGAAGGAAAAAGCCTTTTTAAATAATCCTCCCAATCTCTAAGTTCTTCTTCAGAAAAAACATCTTCCATAGAAAGCATTAGAAGACCATGTTCAACTTTTTTGAAACCCTCTAAGGGTTTTCCAGCAATTCTTTGAGTTGGGGAGTCAGGAGTGATAAATTCTGGGAATTTTTCTTCTAATTTATAAAGTTCATGCTTTAGAGAATCCAAGGCAGCATCAGAAATTTCTTGCCTATCTAAAACATGATATAAATAACGATGGTGATTAATTACCTTTTTTAATTTTTCAATTCTTTGTTTGACTTCTTGTTTTCTCATATTTAGGGTGGGAGGGGTGGGTTAAAGGGCGGTGGGTGGGTCGTAGTCTTTTTTTAGCATCTTGTTTAGTTAAGTTTTCCATAATTTATCTACTCACTTCGATTGCTCTTCTTGTTTCTTTATATTCTCCTAATGATTTAAGGGTGGTTCCCCCATTAGATGTTGTTACTAAATAACTGGCTTCACCTAAGGTTTTTTCTGGGAAAGTCCGGTCTAAAAGCCCAGTACAATCTTCTTTACAAATTGCTAAATCACAATCTGGGGCTAATTCCCGACATTCTTTATCTTTGTATAGTAGCCACTCAATTCCGGTATCAGCAGCATAAAAAGAAACTACCGAATTTCCTATTTCCCTTGTTATTTTAATTTGTCCAAATAAAATTGCCGACAATCCAAAAGCCATGGCAAGTAAAAGAGTCATAGTCATCAGAGCTAAATATAGAGAAATACCTTTTTGGGAATTATAAATCATAAATTAGGAAGAGGGTTAAATTCTCAGGTCAGGGCTTCTCTGAGAAATTGTGGTTTGAATTTTAATTTCCGGAGGCTGACCAGGCATTTTTCCTTTTATTTTTAAAAATAAAGTTACTCTTGGTTGGTCTTCATCTTGCCCGGATTCTCCAGCCAGTTTGATATTAAAAATTTCTATTTCCAGTTCATCCGAGGTCAAAAATTCTTCAAGACCTCCTTTTAACTCTTTTAGGCGTTTAGTATTGTCTAAAAAAAATTCCTGACAGATACCTTGATAATTTATAAATTTCAATCCTTTTCTTCCCCGAGTAATTTCATAATTTAAGCCATTTTGAGAAAGACAGGCAGGAGCCGATAGTTCTTTTTTTGCCATCCTTAAGGCCCGGCTCATATATTCCAAAACATAACTTGTTTGATCCGAAAGATCGCCCAAAAATAATGTTTTTCTCTGAGCCTGAAGACCGGAAAGAAAAATTCCTGAAGTAATTCCAATAATGGTGGAAAAAATGGCCAGGGTCACCAAGATTTCAACAAGGGTGAAGCCATTTTTAATCTTCTTCATAATGGCAAAAACCAATTATATAAATTTTCTTGACCAGAAAGGGAATAATTCTTTCCTCTTTCTTGCCATTGAATTTCGACTAAAATTTCAATGACCTCGGTGTCTGATTTTAAAATAGTAATTTTTCTTTTAAATTTTGTTGGCGTCCCATCCGAATAACTATAAAAACCATCGGAATCAATTTTTAAATATCTTCCCAGATAGGTTTCTTTTAAATTTCTGGTTTTGTAGTCAATCTCCCAATCACCTTCTCTTATCCCGTCATTCCATTCTTCTCCTTCTAACCAATTTCCATCTCTTATGTTTCTAACAATCTCAAATCCTTCTTGAAGTAAATAGGCAGCTGTCACTCGAGAAATAGTAATAGGAGTAAAAATAGCCGTTTTTTGAATCAAAGTAAAAGCTCCGGCCACCCCCAGACTTAAAATGAAAATTGCCACACTAACTTCTAATAAGGTGAATCCTCTATTTTTCATTTTAATATTTAAAAATGTTTAAATAATTTACTCAATTTCAATTAGACCGGCCTTATTTACCAAAACACTTTTAGTTTTTGCTGGATCATCTTTTAAAGAAAGGGTAATTTTAGCTGAAAAAGCAGCCGGTTGAATAACTGTGGTGGGATCAGGAGGTAAAAAGACAATATTTAAAGAAGAATCAGGAGAAAGCTCTTTGATTTCAACTCCTTTTTCTAAGCTGATAGTTTCTACTTTTTCTGACTCTCCATCGTATTGAAAATTGGGCGGATCGCTAATTTCAGCAAATAAAATGTAGTTTTTGGGGTCTTCGATTTTGAAAAAAATTCCGTATCCCCCTCGGGGAGTCCACCCCCGAAATTCTTTGGTTGCCATTGCCATCTCCTGGGCCCTTCTTAAATCCTGAGCCAATTTATGAGCCGATCTCTGAAGGGCAAACTGTCTTTCTCCTGCTCGATAATTTGGTAAAATTATTGCTAACAAAAGAAGGATAACCCCCATCACAACCAAGAGTTCTGTTAAAGTGAAGGCTTTTTGTTTCATGAAAATAAATTTAGATACCAATTAATTATTTCTTTTCCAAAAAATAGGGCTAAAAAAGTTCCAGTTACTAAAAATGGTCCAAATGGTACCTCTGATGATAATCGCTTTTTACCACTTAAAATCAGCCCTATTCCTATTATAGCACCGAGAAAAAAGGCTAAAAATAAAGCAACTAAAACATTTGGAAAAGAGAGAATTAAACCTATTAAAAATGCCAACTTAACATCACCTGTCCCCATCCACTTGCCACGGGAAATTAAAACAATTATCAAAAAAAATATTGCTGCACCAAGAGCAGCGGGGAGAGTATTTAGTATCAAGTATTTAGTATTTAGCAAATTGTAGATAAAGGCAATGATAATAGCAGGATAAATTACTCTGTCAGGGATGAGGTAATGTTTTAAATCGAAAACAAAAATAATTATCAAGAAACAAGAAACAAGAAACAAGAAACAAGTATCTAAAATTGAAAATCTTGTTAGTTGAGCAATAAAAACAAATAAAATTCCGGTGGCTAATTCCACTAAGGGATATTGCCAAGAAATTTTATTTTGGCAATAACGGCACTTTCTTTTCAAGATAAAAAAACTAATAAAAGGAATTAAATCCTGCCAGCTTAAAATATGTTTGCAATTAGGGCAAAAGGAACGGCCCATGAGAAAACTTTCACCAGTTTGAAGGCGATAAATTAGACAATTTAAAAAAGAGCCTATCGCTAATCCAAAAAGAAAAATTACTAAATAAAAAAATAGGTTTATCATAAATATATTGTATCAAATTTTGAATTTCTCAGAAAACTTAAAATTCTATTTTGGAATTTTGTTTTTAGGCACAAAAATTTGCCCAGCATTTTGCAGCTGGGCATATACTTAAAATTAAGCTTTTAACTAAGCCTAAACCTTTAATTTTTTCGGAAAAAACTCCTTACCCCGTTTAGAAATCTTTGATTTCTAACGGGGCTTACCAGCAGGGTAGAGAAGTTGGAGCAGTATCACAGATTTCTTTAGTTCCTTTTTCTGAAGCAGCAAAATATCTAGTAGTTCCACAAGTAGTCCCCTTATTTTCAAGAGTGGCATAAGTACAGAATTTTTGATTATCTCCAGCATTACTTACCCAACCATAAGCAGGGCTACCAGCTCCTGGATCTTTTGGAACCTGAGGGAGATAGGTTCCAATAGCAGTTGGCATTGTAGCTGAGGTGAAATAGGCTTCGCTATCTGAATAAAACATTTCCATAGCTGTACCAATCTGTCTGATATCTGATTCTCTCCTGGCATCTCTGGCTTTTTTTCTTGCTCCACCCAAAGAAACTAAGACAATCGATGCCAAAATTCCAATAATAGCAATCACTACCAATAACTCAATTAAGGTAAAACCTCTCTTTTTTTTAGTAAAAAATTGAATCATATTAATTTAATTATTGATTGTTAATTTATTCGACCTTTTATAAAATTATTCTAATTTTGCTTATCATTATTATAACATAGCCAAAACTAAGCAACCTGTGGATAAATCTGAATATTACATTATAATATTACATCAATCCAATTCGGTAAAGAGGTAGTAAAATTGATCCAACCAGTCCACCGACTAATAGCCCTAAAAAGATAATTATCATTGGCTCTAAAAGACTAAGAAACCTGTCTAAACTTCGCTCAATTTCTTTTTGAAAAAAATCAACAATATTCATTAAGGTACTTTCAATTTTTCCAGTTTTTTCCCCGACTATCGTCAATTGAATAAAAAGAGGAGAAATAGTCTCAGGATATCTTTTAAGAACCATACTTATCGCCTCCCCTTTTCTTACTCTATCCCTGGTCTCAAAAATAATTTTTTTGTAAACATTATTACCAATTACTTCTCCAGTAATTTCTAAAGCCTGGACAATTGGTAAACCCCCGGAAATCAGGGTGCTTAAATTTTCAGCCAAGCGAGAAAGATAAATTTTTTTTAGAAGTTCACCCAAAAGAGGAAGTTTTAAAAAAAATCGGTCAAAAAATTCTTTACCGGTTTTTGTCTTGTAATATCGGAAAATAAAAATTATTGAGAAAATAAAGACTAAAATTATAAATAGAATCCATTTTCTTAAAAAACCGGTGAGTGAAATAACTATTTTTGTAATTAGAGGTAGTTCCCCCCCCATTGATTCTAAAACCTCAATTAACTGGGGTATAATAAAGAAAATCATTGCTACCAAAACCACCAAAAAGACAAATAAAACCAGAGAGGGATAAATCATTGCTCCAGTTACTCTTGAGCGAAAATGGTATTCCCTTTCTAAATGGTCAGCCAGATAACTAAGGGTTTCTGGCAATTTACCAACCGCCTCGCCAGATTTTACCATATTAATATAAAAGGTCGAAAAAATAGCAGGATACAAGGCCAGAGCCTGAGAAAGAGGAGTTCCCCCCTCTATCTCTTCAGATAACTTTGAAATTTTGTCTTTGAAGTCTGGATTTTTAATTTGAGCAGACAGGGTTTGTAAAGCCTCAATTGGCGGGACATTAGATTGAAACATAATAGCTAATTGGCGAGAAAATAAGACTAAATCCTTTCTGGAGATTCTTCTAAAAATCTTCAATCTTTTTAAAAAAAAGGGTTCTCTGACTGGCTCAAGCGAGGTGACATATAATCCATATCTTTGTAAAAGCGAAAGGGCGGCTTCTTGAGTTGAGGCTTCAACAACTCCAGCTTGAATTTCCCCAGTTTTAGTCCTGGCCTGATAATTAAATTTCATATTTTATCTTCTAATTAGTTTTCTTAATTCGGCTGGATTCAAGGAATAAGTGAGGGCATTTTCTAAAGAGATTTCTCCAGCCTTGACCAGGTTAGCTAAAGACCTGTTTAGAGAAATCATTCCTAATTCAGCTGAAGTCTCAATAACAAAATCCAATTCGTGAATTTTATTTTCCCGAATTATGTTAGCTACGGCTGGAGTATTAATCATTATTTCACAGGCTGGAATCAATCCTCCTTCAATTCTGGGTACTAACCTTTGGGACAAAACTCCCAAAAGACACCCAGATAACTGGGCTCTAATTTGATCTTGTTGTTCGGGAGGAAAAACTGTTACTATTCGATGAATAGTTTGGGCGGCTGAGTTAGTATGAAGAGTGGCAAAAATTAAATGGCCGGTTTCAGCCGCTATTAAAGCGGTGGCGATGGTTTCCAAATCCCTCATTTCCCCGAGCATAATTACATTGGGGTCTTGACGAAAAGTAACTTTCAGGGCCTCAGCAAAACTCAAGGTATCTTGATAGACTTCTCTCTGATCAATGATTGATCTGTCATCTCCAAAAACATATTCAATAGGATCTTCAATTGTAATTATATGTTCGGCTCTGGTGTGATTTATTTCATCAATTAAAGCAGCTAAAGTTGTACTCTTTCCATGGCTTGAAGGACCAGTAACTAAAACAAACCCTTGGCTGGGTTGGGTAAATCTATGTAAGACCGGAGGAAGATTTAACTCTTCGAGAGTTTTAATTTTGGCTGGTATTAAACGAAGGGCAATGCTTATTACTCCTTTTTGGAAAAAGGCATTTGCCCTAAATCTAGCCCGATCTTCAAAATTATAAGAAAAATCAATCTCTCTTTTTTTTAATAATCTTTGATATTGTTCAGGGGTTAAAAGAGCTAAAGCCAGGCCCTCACTATCTTGGGTTGATATTTTTTTCATTTTGACAAGAGGAATTAGGCGACCGGTTATTCTTAAAGTGGGGTAATGACCAACTGAAATATGGAGGTCAGAAGCCTGCTCTCTGAGGGTTAACTCTAAGAGTTCTTTTAATTGGAGAGAATAATTAGGCATAAGTATTAGATAAGCTGTATTACTTTTCTTCAGCCACCCTTAAGATTTCCTCAATTGAGGTAGTCCCGTCCAAAACTTTTAAAATACCATCTTGTTTCATAGTCACCATCCCCTGACGAAAGGCTTCTTCTTTAATCTTAATTTCTGAAGGTTCTTTAAGAATTATTCCCGCTAAT
>Ga0315308_1001890_pt1 | contig 11924 bp, 14 predicted proteins | sample TDP3_MG_FD_203078 | JGI IMG/M metagenome (GOLD analysis project Ga0315308, IMG submission 203078) | Freshwater sediment microbial communities from Lake Towuti, South Sulawesi, Indonesia - TDP3 | ecosystem: Environmental > Aquatic > Freshwater > Lake > Sediment | place: Indonesia: South Sulawesi... | reverse complement strand
CAAGATGAGATGGACGAAGGTTACAGACTTGCTTGCTGTACTACCGTAAGGGAGAATATAGAGGTATATGTTCCGCCTTCATCCATAACCGAAGAGCAGAAATTGGAAATTTCAGGAAAGGGCGTCCGGGTCAAACCTTTTCCTCCTGTGAGAAAGTTCTTTATTTCCCTACGTAAAGCAACTCTGTCCGATGCAAGGCCTGATTTCCAAAGGATTAGAGAAGAACTCAAAAGAAAATATGATGTTAAGGTGAAGAATATAGATTCTGAAACGTTGAGCGTTATGGGACCTACTTTGAGAGACTCTGGTTGGTCCATTACTGCCACTGTTAGAGGAAGCGAAATAATCGGAGTCGAATCTGGAAACAGAACGAAGGAGAGTTTCGGCATAGCGATTGACCTGGGCACTACCAAGATAGCCCTGTACTTAGCCGATTTGCTAACCGGCGAGTCCGTAAATATTTGTGGGATTACAAATCCCCAGATTGCCTATGGCGAGGATGTGCTGTCAAGGATTCATTACGCAGGCAATACCAGAACTAATTTGAAAAAGTTAAACAGCGAGGTTGTCAAAGCTGTAAATCGTGCGATAAAGAGAATTTGTGAAGAAAGCAAGGTAGAGCGCGGTGATATTCTGGAAGGGACCCTCGTTGGCAATACAGCAATGCACCACATCTTTTTAGGCCTCGCTGTAAAGCAGCTGGGAGTGGCTCCCTTTACAATGGCCACAAATGAGCCCGTTGAAATAAAGGCACGAGAAATCGGTTTGGAAATATCCCCGGGAGGATATCTCTATTTTCCTCCTCCCATTGCGGGATTTGTTGGCTCTGACCACTTAGCTATGTTAATAGCCTCGGAAATAGAAAGGAAACAGGGGAACCTATTAGCCATCGATATTGGAACAAATACTGAAATTGCATTGGGGACCAGAGGTAGAATTATATCTTGTTCCTGCGCCTCAGGACCTGCCTTTGAGGGAGCACACATCAAACATGGAATGAGGGCCGCTCCCGGGGCAATAGAAAGAGTTAATATTAATTCGAGGACTTTAAGTGTTGATGTTGCCACATTAGATGATAAATCTCCTGTGGGGATATGCGGCTCAGGAATTCTGGATGCTATTTCTGAGATGTTAAGGGTTGGAATTCTTGACTCTTCGGGGAAAATAAATTCCCAGTACGAGGGAGTCCGCAAGATTAGAGGTGGAAAATCACTCGAGTTCCTCCTGGCAAAAGAGGGTAGACGAGAGATAACGGTGACCCAACAGGATATCTCTGAAATCCAACTCGCCAAAGGAGCCATAAGGACGGGCATTGAAATTCTCTTAGAAGAGACGGGTCTAAAAGCTCGGGATATAGATGGAGTAATTGTTGCAGGCGCTTTTGGCACCTATACAGACCCTTTAAAAGCAGTAAGGATTGGGATGTTCCCGGAAATAGACATTGGAAAGTTCACCCAGGTAGGTAACGCAGCTGGAATAGGAGCAAAGGCAATCCTGGTCTCACAAAAATTACGTGAACAAGCTAATCGATTGGCAAAGAGAATAGAATACTTAGAACTGGCTACCCATTCCCATTTCTTTGAACATTTTACCAGGGCCATCCGCTTTCCCAATGTAGGGGTTTGATTTATCAAACCCGAGGAATGGGCTCAATAAATTGAGCCCCTACATATTCCTGTAGGGGTTCGATTCATCGAACCGGGCCAAAATGGGGTGATTCGATTCGCCGAGAAATATTTGGAGTCCGCCCGAAAGGACGGTATATAGAGACCTTCGCTTTTCGCAAGCACTCCATATTTTTGTAAGTACGGTTTCAACCGTGCAAAAAAGATCAAGCACAAATTGAATTTGTGCCTACAATGAGATGAATTGACCAGAAAATTTACAGGGAAGGTAGAAATATGCCAACTTATGAATATTTTTGCTTAGATTGTGGTATTAAATTCGATATTTTTGCCACTTTGGCGGAAAAAGAGAAAGGGCTTAAGGTAGAGTGCCCGAAGTGCAAAAGTAAAAAGACCTCGCAAGTCTTTGGCAAAATCTCCATAATAACTCCCGGAAAAAGTAAGAGCTCCTCTTCGACCTGCCCTCCAGTCTGTCCCCCAGGATGCACCTGTCCATAAGCCCGTTCAGGAAGCCTACCGAAGGTTTTCCTTTCGCAGCCAAAAATGACTTGACAAATTTTTATTATGTATGCTATAATGCAAATAATTGCATATAAACATACAATAGGAGGGAGAAATGCAACAACCCATAACCAATATCATAGCCGGTTATTTTCAGGCGCTTAGTCACCCCACAAGAATTGAAATCTTACAGCTTCTTAAAAATAAGGGCGAGATGTGTGTATGTGAAATAGTGGAAAAATTGGGAAAAGATCAGTCTAATGTATCAAGACATCTCAATGCACTCAGGACAGTGGGCGTTGTGGAATTTCGCGGTGAAGGCGCAAGGTCGTTTTACAAAGTGAAACATAAAGATGTGGACAAGATTCTTGATATAGTCAGATCTATTTTGCATGAAGAAGTAAAAGAAGGGCAGAAAATTTTAGGGGCATTCTAACTATTTAGAGAAAGGAAATTGTATGTTCTTAGATTTAATCTTTGCTGGGCTGATAGCTTTAAAGGGATATGTTGCCGAGCATGTCATAACCTGTCTTGTGCCGGCCTTTCTCTTAGCTGGTGCAATGGTTAGCTTCATATCTCGAGATACAATTGTCAAGTATTTAGGCTATGTGGCAAACAGGATAAAGTCATTTGCCCTGGCAGGCATAGGGAGCTTCTTCCTGGCTGCCTGTTCCTGTACAGTAATACCCGTTGCAAGCGGACTTTATTATAGAGGTAGTGGGATAGGCCAAGCGTTTATTCTCCTGTGGGTTGCCCCTGCTGCCAATATTTTAGCCTTGATATACACGGGAGCTGTACTTGGCTATGAGATGGTGTCAGCAAGAGTGGTCTCAGCGATAGTTATGGCCTTTGTTGTAGGAACAATTATGGCTTTTGTCTTCAGAAAATCGGAACAGAAGAGAATTGAGAGCACAGATAATAAAATAGAGGGAAAAATAATTGACTACAAAGACCTGATTTTAATACTACTTATTCTGGTAACTCTCCTTTCACCAAATTATGTGGTAAGGGAGGGGCCTTACATGCACAAGGTAGTTGTCTGGGCGATATCGACTGTGATAATGGTTATTTATGCCTTAAAGATAAAGACAAAGGATGAGCTAAGAAACTGGATGCGTGAGACCTTCTTTTTTGTAAGGATAATATTTCCTTTGCTTCTTTTTGGGGTCTTTATCGTGGGTATCATCGGAAAGATTCTGCCTCAAGATTGGATTAAGAACTTCTTGGGTGGTTCATCCGTAGGTGCTTCGTTTTTGGCAACTCTAATTGGGGCAGTAAGCTATTTTGCTACTATGACCGAGGCGCCTTTTGTGGATACATTAGTAAAACTGGGGATGGGGAAAGGTCCTGCCTTAGCATTATTATTAACAGGTCCTGGAATTAGCTTTCCCAACTGGCTGGCAATAGCCAGAGTGTTTGGTGCCAAAAAAGCAATTTGCTACGTCTTAACGATAATTGTGTTAGGAACTTTTGTGGGTTGGTTTTTTGGAAACTTCATATTCTAAAAGGAGGCAGGGAGATGAAGATTGAAGTTGTAGGTCCGGGATGTTTTAGGTGCGTAGAAACAGAGAGAAATGTAAATGAAGCACTTAGACAATTAGGTGTGGATGCGGAAGTTACTCATATTTACGATATGGGGGAAATAGTAAAACGAAGAGTGATGTTTACTCCTGCAATAATTGTAGACGGGCAGATTAAGACTTGGGGCAAGATTCCCACCGTAGCTGAGATAAAAAAGATCTTGTCTTCCGATAAATAAGCAAATGAAAGAAAAAGTTGTTATCAGTCTAAATCAAAAAGAGCAGATTGAACTTGAACGAATTACAACTGATTCGGATGAAAGGCAAGCCTTGGAATTCTTAAAGCAAGTTTTAAAAAGATGTCTCTGAAAAAGTCCAAAATCGTTTATTTTATATAGGGGCTCAATTGTAGGGGCGGCATTTATGACGCCCGATAATACGGGTTCGATAAATCGAACCCCTACAGTTAATATGTAGACGATAACGGGTTTGATAAATCGAACCCCTACAAAAGAAAATGATACTTTTTCAGAGACCAAAAGAAAAGAGTTGACAAGGCTTTTTATTTGCGACATTATATTTGCGAAATCGAATATATAAATATAGGAACCAGCCACTTTAATGAAACAATATGTTGATTTATTTAAGGCACTTTCCGACGAGACGCGTCTGAGGATTATGGTTTTACTTTCTGAGAAGGAACTCTGTGTCTGCCAGATTGAGGCTGCTTTAGGTCTTCCTCAGGCAAAGGTTTCTCGCCATCTTGCTATTTTAAGATACGCCAGGCTGGTAAAGGACAGAAGAAAAGGTCTGTGGATTTATTATTCTCTTTCAGAACCGAAAAATAAAGTTGAAGAGAATTTATTTGAGTGCTTCAGAGAATGCTTGCGCAAAGAGAGATTCTTTAGGGCGGATTTAGCCAATATGAAGAAATGCGTTGCTCAACCTTTAGACATTATTGCTGAGATGGTGCGAAAAAGTTAAGAGACTATTCTTAAGGAGGGAAAATAGATGGCTGTTGTTAGTGTAACCTTGGATGATAAACAAAAGATGTGGCTTGAGCAAATCATCTTGGATAAGGATAAGGATGAAGCCTTTGAATTCTTAAAGAAATTTATCTACGATAAAATCAAAGCCCAAGAACAAGGCCATTGTAAGCCAGCATTTTAATTTAGAATCTGAAAATGGTGTGTAGTTATCGGGAAGGAGGTAGACTTTAATGAAAAGAAATGAGATTAAAAAAGAGGTAAAGAAAAGATATGGGCAATTTGCAGAACAAGGTTCTTCTTGTTGTCCCGATTACAGTTGTTGCGACATTGGCTATAGCATTGAGGAAATTAAGGATCTGCCCTCTGATATATCGGAATTTTCGCTGGGTTGCGGCAATCCTGTTGCCCTGGCAGATATCAGAAAGGGTGAAACCGTCCTTGATATAGGTGCGGGGGGAGGATTAGACGTATTCCTTGCTGCCAAGAAGGTTGGTTCCAAAGGCAAAGTCATAGGCTTAGATATGACTGAGCAAATGGTTGAAAAAGCAAGAAAGAATGCGAGAAAGGGGAATTATAACAATGTTGAATTTAAGTTAGGAGAAGCAGAAAATATTCCAGTAAAGGATAATTCAGTAGATTTAGTTATGAGTAACTGTGTTATTAACCTTGTCCCAAATAAGGAAAAGGCATATAGAGAAATATATAGAATCTTAAAACGCGGCGGAAGATTTGTCGTTTCTGACCTGGTGACTGAGAAGGAGTTGGATGAGTCTATAAGAAATAATCCAGACAGATTGGTTGCTTGCGTTGGTGGAGCGCTTACCGAAAAAGGCTATATTGGGGTAATAAAAAAAGCCGGTTTTAAAAACGTAAACATTCTTAAAAAAAGTTCTATGGTAGTAAGTGGGATTAAGGTATTTAGTGAAACCATAAAAGGCCAAAAGAGGTAATTGATTATGTCAGACCAAAAAACAGTAAAAATCTTTACAATGGAGCAACAGTTTCCCTGTGGGCCGCAATCGAGCTGCTGCGGGCCAATAGGACAAAGTGAAGAAGAGATAACGTCTTTAAAAAATGGTATAGAAAAACTTGGAATTGATGTGGAAATTTGCGACATCCAGAAAATGAAGAATCTTCAGGAAAATCCACAAGTGTTCAAACTATTTCGCACATTTGGCCCTCTGGCAATTCCTGTAATAACTGTGGGTGATGAAGTTGCCTGTATGGGACGGTCTGAAACTGACGAAATTATATCAGCCATAAAAGCCAAGTTGTAATAGGAGGTCATTATGCCAACATACGAATATTTTTGTCAGGATTGCGAGAAGAAATTCGATATAACAGCGACTGTCAAAGAGAAAGAAAAGGGGCTAAAGGTAACTTGTCCAGAATGTGGCAGTAATAAAACGGTTCAACTTCTAGGAAACTTCTTTATTTTTTCTAAACGGAGTGGAACTGATTTTGGCGGAGGCTGTGGTCCAAACCCGACTCCTGGCTGTTGTGGATAAAGATGAAAAAGAAGCGAGTTTTATTCTTATGTACAAACAATTCTTGTAGAAGTCAGATGGCCAGAGGGATTGTTGAGGGACCTGGTGGGGGATAAGTTTGAGGTCTTTAGTGCTGGGATTGAGCCGACACAAGTAAATCCTCTCGCCATAAGGGTAATGAACGAGATAGGTATTGATATTGCAAGACAGAGGTCAAAATCTGTTAAAGAATTTTTGGGTCAGCAATTTGATTATGTGGTTACTGTTTGTGACTATGCTAAGCAGACCTGCCCAGTATTTCCAGGTAAATATGAGAAGATACACTGGAATTTAGAAGACCCGGCTCAAGCTCAAGGAACAGAAGAGGAAAAACTTCTCATCTTCAGGAAGGTAAGAGACCAAATCAAAGAAAATATCCTGAAAAAGGGGACAGGCTACTTTTTCCTATCTAAATATCCACATCTATCTTCCACCAGATTGTAGTACCAAATTCCGCTACCATACCATTTATGTAAAAAAGTAGCCTGTCCCCTTTTCAATAAATTACTTGACAATGCACCCATATCGTTGATAAAATTAGATCAATTATCGTCTAAAAGGAATATTAAATGCCTATTGCAGACCATAAAAAATGCACAGGATGCCATATTTGCGAGATAATTTGCTCAGTTCACCACCGTAAGGTAATGAATCCCAAATTGGCTATGGTGAAGGTAAACAGCAATTGGCCCTGGGAGGACAAGGTAACCATCTGCCGGCAGTGCAAAAAGCCGAAGTGTGTTGAAGCCTGCGAGTACGATGCCATTGAAAGGGCCGATGGGTACTTAAGGATTAATCAGGATAAATGCACCGCCTGTTTAGAGTGTGTGAAAGCCTGTCCTTTCGACGGTGTGGTAGTTAGTGAGATAACTGGAAAGCCTATCCTCTGCGATATATGTAATGGAGAATACCTGTGCGTTAGCTGGTGTCCTGCGAAAGTGTTCAGTAAAGCTTGAGGAGCAGATTTGAGATGGATAATGAGAAATATTTTGGTTATGCCGGAAAGATTCTCACCGTGGACTTAGGTTCTTCTGACTATGTTGTTGAGAATACTCCGTTCGACCTAATTATAAACTTTATGGGAGGCAAGGGATTTGGGGCAAAGATTCTTTATGATGGGCTAAAGCCTGGTTGTGACCCGTTATCTCAGGATAACATTATGGTTATGGCCACCGGGCCGCTAACTGGGACGTTAATGCCGGCAAGCGGTCACATTGCCCTCAGCACTAAAAGTCCGTTAACTGGCATTTGGCTTGATTCCCATTGTGCTGGATTTTTTGGGCCTGAGCTTAAGATGGCTGGTTATGATGCCATAATAATCAAGGGAAAGGCGAAAAAGCCGACTGTGCTGGTGGTTAAGGATGATAAAATTTCCTTTGAGGATGGGAAAGATTTGTGGGGTAAGTTAATTTTTGAGTCTCAGGAACTGCTAAGGCAAAAATATGGAGAGAATTGCCAATTTATGTGTATTGGTCCAGCGGGAGAGAGAAAAGCCAGGTTTGCCAATATAGTCTCCGGAGGTAGGGGCTTCGGTAGAGGTGGCTCAGGAGCTGTAATGGGGTCAAAGAACCTCAAAGCTATTGTGGTGAAGGGAACTAAGGCTATTCGAATCCACGACTTCGATGGCTTTATGAGGATGTGCAAAGAAGCGTATAACGAATTATCGGTCAGCCCTGACACTGGAGGCGGAAGACCTAAGTACGGAACAAATTCCATCTATTCATTTATGATTGAAGCAGGAGCCCATCCGATTAAGAATTTTCAAACAGGTGTATTTGAAGCGGTAAAAGAATGTAATGAAGATGTCCTCGACAAAAAGTACTATAAGAGGCATATAGCCTGTTTTTCCTGCCCGATAAATTGCAGCAAGGCATCCCGCGTGGACGATGGTAAATATAAAGGGAAGTTTACAGAGGGCCCCGAATATGAGAATATGTGGAGCCTGGGCGCTCAATGTGGCAATAGCAACATTGGCTCAATAATTTATGGTGAGCATCTCTGTGATGAATATGGTCTGGATGCTATCTCCGCGGGAAATGTGATTGGCTTCACAATGGAATGCTTCGAAAAAGGAATTATCTCGGAAAAGCAGATTGGATTTCGGGCAAATTTCGGCAATGATGATGCCATAATAAAGTTTATTGAAATGATGGCAAAAGGAGAAGGCATTGGCGAATTGATGAGCCAAGGTGTCCGCCGGATGTCTAAAGAGCTGGGCAAAGGTAGTGAGAAATTTGCAATGCATGTTAAGGGGATGGAAATGCCTGCCTACGACCCTCGAGGTGCTTTTGGAATGGGACTCGCCTATGCAACCAGTGACCGGGGCGCCTGCCACTTAAGGGCATGGACATTAGGGGATGAGGTATTGGATGTCCAGGAAAGGATGGACCCGTTTGCCACAGAATTTAAGGCTGAGCTTGTAAAGAATCAACAAGACTTTTTTGCAGTTATTCAGTCGGCAGTGGTCTGCCTGTTTCTAAATTTCGGTCTCACTCAGCGGCAGATAACCAGGTGTATTCAAACTCTGACGGGAATAAAAGAGTGGAAGACGACAGAAGATATTCTGAAGATTGGTGAGAGAATATATAATCTAACAAGGTTATTCTCAATGAGGGAAGGAATTTCAAGAAAGGATGACACCCTTCCCGAAAGGTTACTCAAGGAGGCTGTCAAGGAAGGACCGACAAAAGGTGTTGTGGTTGACCTTGATACAATGTTAGAGGAATATTATCTGGTGAGGCACTGGGATGAAGAAGGGAGGCCCACCAAGGAGAAACTCGCTCAACTCGGACTTGATAAATATAGGGTATAGAAATGAAAGTAAAAATCAAGGCTAAATTCTTTGCGCTCCCCAGAGATTATCAAGGCGAAAGAGAAATGGAGATGGAAGTCAGTGAGGACTTCCAGCAGGCTCTGGAAGAGATAGATTCCAGAACCAAAATAGGAATAAGAGATAAATTGGACAAAAGATTTCTAATCCTTATTAATGGAAGAAATTACAGAAAGGTTTTGGAAGATAAGGGTAAATTGGAAGAAGGGGATAATTTGGCATTTGTTCCCTTCTTAGGAGGAGGGTAGAATAAAATGGGAAGTGATATTTTCAGGCCGGAAGGCGTTTATGCAGCAATGCTTACGCCATTTGATGAGGAAGGGAAAGTCAATGAAACTGTCCTAAGGCAGATAGTAGATTTTCTGATAGATAAAGAGATAGATGGGCTATATCCAGTAAGCAGCGTCGGCGAGTTTGTACACCTTACGCTTGAGGAAAATATGGAAATTATGGATATTTGTGTTGACCAGGCAAAAGGGAGGGTTCCTGTTGTTCCCGGGGTGAGCGCCTCTTGTGCTGAAAAAGCTGTGATTTTGGCCAAGCATGCGGAGAAGATAGGCTGTAAGGGAGTAGTGGCTTGCGCGCCTTACTATTTCACTGTATCCCAAGAAATTGTAGAAAAGCATTTTGAGATTATCGCTGATTCTATTAAAATTCCTGTTGTGCTGTATAATATTCCTTTTGCTGCCAACAAAATAACTTATGATGTGGTGAAAAGATTGAGCCGGCGAGAAAATGTAGTTGCCTTGAAAGACTCAAGCGGAAGTATGGCGGACATAGTCCATTTTATGGATAAAATAAGGATAATTGGTGAAGACCTCAGTCTCCTCCTTGGAAGAGAAGAGATATTCTTTCCTGCGCTTATGATGGGTGCAAAGGGGTGTATGGTAGCTTCAGCCTGCATCTTGCCAGAAATAATGATAGAGATGTATAAATGTTTTAAAGAGGGCAGGTACGACGAAGCGAGAGAGCTTCAGTTCTCGATATTGATTCTTTTAAGGGCGATGTGGTCTCTTACTATGCCCATAGGTTTTAAAGCGGCAATGGAACTTAGGGGATTTCCAATGGGTCCATTTAAGCAGCCTCTATCCGATGCTGAACAATATACCTATCAGATTACAAAAAGTAGAATTGAGAAGTTACTGAAGCCAATTTTGGAAAGAATCGAGAAGCTAGAAAAGGAAAAGAAGGCAGTCGCTTAAGGAGAGGGTAGTCGCACCTTTTAAGGTGCGTTTTAGTCACGCAGACTAAAGTCTGCTACTCCAGACGCAGGGTGAAGTGAAGCCTGCGTCTACCGTTTTGTTCTTGGTAGAAAAGGGAATGGGAAAATTAGAATTCAAAGAAATTGTGGAAGCCATCATTGTTGGGGACGTTGAAAAAACGAAAACTTTGACTCGGGAAATGCTCAACGAGGGTGTTTCTCCGCACGATGTGATTGAAAAGGGTTTGATGGAGGGGATGAATTTAGTGGGAGATAAGTTCGAGAAGAGGGAGTATTTTCTACCCGACCTCCTGGTGGCTGCAGAGGCGGTAAAACGGGCCACAGAAATCATAAAACCTTTTCTGAAGGGCGAAAGAGGAAGGGGCACTATAGTCATAGGTACTGTAAGTGGCGATATACATGACCTGGGTAAGAATTTGGTGGCATCTACTCTGGAAGCCTCTGGCTTTAGAGTCGTTGACCTGGGAGTGGACGTTCCTCCAGAGAGGTTCGTAAGCGCTGCGAAAGAAGAGAAGGCAAATATAGTTGCAATGTCTGCTCTAATCACAACGACTATGCTGGGCATGAAGGATATTATAGAATCATTAGCCAGAGACGGCGTCAGAAAAAAAGTTAAGGTAATGGTGGGCGGCGCTCCTGTTGATGAGGAGTTTGCCAGAAAAATTGGTGCGGATAGATATGCGCGGACTTCAAGGGATGCAGCCAGAAAAGCATTGGAATTGGTAAATGGCTGAAATGACTTCCAGGGAGAGGATTTTAGAAGCTATTGGGCATAGAGAACCTGATAGAGTTCCTGTTGATTTCGGAAATCGTTGCTGGACCATAGTGAACGCTCCTCCCTATGGATATAAGGCGCTCTGCGAGTACTTAGGTATTTCGGATTATGCTGAACCAAGCATTGTCTATCTTATGAACATTGTGGTCAATGTTGATGAGAGGATATTGAGGAAATTTAACGCTGATATAAGAAATTTAGGTTCTGGGGGATTGGGGGTGGAGAGGCTTTCAGACGGGACTCTGAGAGACCTGGACAATCATGGGATTATCTATAAGCCTGCAGGGCCATATTTTTCTGTTCCCGATACTCTTGCACCCCTCAGAGACGCTATTTCAGAAAAGGATATAGAGGAGTATCCATTCTGGTCGGATTACAGAAATCCTGTATATTTTGAGGGAAAAGAGGAAGAAGCAAGACATCTTCACGAGCATACAGATTATGCAATATCTACCTGGGTTCCAAATATTTTTCACAGGTATGCTTTCGTTCGTGGATTCAATAATTTTATGATGGATATGAGAATAAACGTCAGCTTTTTCAGAGCGCTGGCAAACAAGATTCTCGAAACTTCAAAAACTTTTGTGAAGGAGTTCCTGGGCAGGGTTGGTAAGTATATAGACATAGTGTGCATCGGCGATGATATGGGCACACAGAGCCAGCCTTTTATGTCTGTTGACGACTTCCGAAAATATGTTAAGCCCTACTGGGCTGAACTCATCAGGGAGATAAAGAAATATACAGAAGCGAAGATTCTACTCCATTGTTGCGGGTCGATTTATCCACTCATAGATGATATTATCGAAGTGGGTTTTGATGTATTGAATCCTATCCAACCCTTAGCTTATCAGATGGAGCCAGAAAGACTCAAGAGAGATTTCGGAGATAGAATAAGCTTCCTGGGAGGGATAGATATTCAGCGACTTTTGCCTTTTG
>Ga0315308_1001889_pt1 | contig 11926 bp, 8 predicted proteins | sample TDP3_MG_FD_203078 | JGI IMG/M metagenome (GOLD analysis project Ga0315308, IMG submission 203078) | Freshwater sediment microbial communities from Lake Towuti, South Sulawesi, Indonesia - TDP3 | ecosystem: Environmental > Aquatic > Freshwater > Lake > Sediment | place: Indonesia: South Sulawesi... | reverse complement strand
AAGTGATATTTTGAAGTCCGCTAAGAGGGTTACGTTCTTGGGGGTGCCGATGAGGGCGTCGTTGTAGTAGGCGGTGACGTTGAAGTTTTCAGATACTGTTCCATTGTTCTTGACGAATACTGTGACGTTTACTTTCTCACCTCCGTACACCTCGCTTACATGTTTGGTTACCGGGACTGATATGCCCTGCTCGACTTCCACAGTGGTTACAGTCGTTGTAATGTTGGTGATGGCTATGTCGTGGAATATGGGTTTGTTGCTGAAGTAACCGTCAAGTGTGTCGTATTCGATCTCTTCTCCTTGGGAGTTAACGAATTCAGCGTTGCATAGGTCCAGAGAGGTTCCACCTATGGAGTCGATAGTGAATTTTATAGTCGCTAGCGTTCCATCTCCGGTCTTCCCGGACGGGGCGTCTGGTGGCATGGTGACATTGTACCATACGTAGCCTAAGGTGTCGTTTATTTCGTCGTGCCAAATCACTGGAGGTGTGGGTTCGGATGGGAAGAAAGAACCTAAAGTGATGTTGGTGGCGGTTAAAACAGCTGTGGTGTAGTTTAAGGAGAACTCATAGCCAAAGAGGTCGGTGATGTTGAGGACATTTACGTTGATCGTGAAGTTTTTACTTTGGACTAGATCTGGGTTGATGGTGTTTTGGGGGTCTACATAAAGCTTCGTGTGTCGCAGTATGTTGCTGAAGTAACCGTCGTATGGGATGTGAGGGATGTCCTTATTCTTAGAGTTGAGGATTTCCAATGTGCACAGGTCTAGGGAGGTTTCACCTGTGGAGGTGACGTTGAAGCTAATAGTCAGTAGTGTTCCGCTTCCGCTCACCCCGACTTGCGATCCTGTAGGCATTGATACAGCATAATACACGTAGCCTAACTCTTCGTTAGTTTCATTGTGCCAAGGAAACGGGTTAGAGAAGAAGGGGCCTATATCGACTGTAGTCACATTTAGAAGGGTTGTGTTGTAAAATAGTTTGAAGACATAGCCAAAGAGATCACTGATGTCTTTGACGTTTATGTTGACAATGAAATTGGTGCCTGGGGTCTTCGTTATGTCTATGATGCTTGGAGGATCAACGTAAAGCTTGGCGTAAACTGGTCCATAAACTGGACTTACCACAGCCATGATGACCATGTTAACCAAGAGAGAACTGATGATTATTAAGAGAGATTTATTCAATTTCCACCACCAAGGTCAAGTGTTTAGGTATGAACATTAAATTTAAACATTGTTCCGGAGAGACTAGATTTGACTTTTTACGTTTTGAGTGAAGCATGATGAAAATCGCCTCCATTCTATTGCGACCTCCCGTAGTTTTTGCCTAGGTCGAACAGGTCGCAAGCGTCAACCTTATTGTCTCCGTCGAAGCCGTCGAAGTTGCAGTTAGGATTCCAGTTGGAATCTCCAGGCTTGGATCCGTAGGCGTTGCTTAAGACAGACACATCAGAAGCGTTAACGGTTCGGTCATCATTCACGTCGCCCACGATGGCAGGAAAGGCGTTGTCGACTGCGTAGATTTCTCCATTAACAATGCTTGCCTTAGCCCATATCTTATATGTGCCGGTGTTTAAAGCGTTCCATGTGAAAGTTATATGGTACAATTGTCCGGGAGACAAGCCGATTGTTTCCGATTCATTTATTAAGGTTAAGTCGGCGTAGCATCTGATTTTGAAGTTCTCGTAGTTCGTTCCGTGATTCTGAGCTACGACCTCGATGGAAACCGTTTGGCCTATGGTTACTGTAACTTCAGAGGGAATGACGTCAAATACAGCTACATCGTGGGGTTGGGGTATTTTCGTTGTTCTATAGTAAATGTCAAAATTTTCAGCTCTCCATGATGCCCAAGCTATCCATATGGTCCCGTCCGCTGCCTGCATGATAGACGGCGCGAAGTCGTCTAGCTGATAATACGTTAGCCTTGTTGGCATAGGTCCACCCTGAATCCTATAATATATGTCCGTCTGCTCGTCTCCTCTTTCCGAATCCCAGACAAACCAGATTTGGTCGTCTTTTGCTTGCATGATTGATGGATTCGAATTGAATATACCTAGATCTTGGGTGACTGAATAGGTGCCGCTCCATGACTTTAAAGTGGGGTCATAGGTCTTGTACTTGATGTTGTAATTTTCTATGTCATTTCTCACCCAGACAACCCATATCTTGCCATCCGCAGTCTGCGTAATCGATGGATCCCGATCATCTGCTGCTGCGTAGGGAAGCGACATGTCCGGTGACCAGGTAGCGCCGTTATCGCTTGAAGTCTTGTAGTAGATTTCATAGTTTCCAGTTCTGTTCGCTGACCATGCGAGCCAAATCGTGCCGTTGGCAGTCTGCATGATTGAAGGACACTCGGAGTCTTTTTGGTTTCGAGTTAAGTTTTTTTCTGGCCATGACCAAGTAGCGCCGTTATCGCTTGAGGTCTTGTAGTAGATTTCATAGTTTCCGTCTCTGTTGGTCGACCAAACAACCCAGATTTTGCCGTCTTTTGCCTGCATGATTGATCCCGATCTGTCAGCGTTTGAATCCGTGGTCAGCCTTGTTTCTGAAGACCATGGATGCACCTTAGATGAGTCGTAAACTTTGTAGAAGAGATCGAAGTTACCTGTTCTGAACGATTGCCAAACAACCCAGATTTTTCCGTCGCTTGCTTCGACTATTGAGGGGTTCAAATCACTTTCACCATCCCAGGTGAGTCGCATGTCAGGCGACCATTCGTAAGCAAAGCCAAGAGGTATGGTCGTGGTCATCATGATTAGTAATGAAGTTAACACCATTACTCGGGGAATTTTCTGTCCCACATGCATTCCTCTGAGAGACAAAAGATAAAAAATTGGGAGTTGCGCGCTTGTGCGCGCTTTAGGTTTCTCTTGGCTTTTGCGTTTATGGTGAGACTCTGAAGCCGAAGCTCCTTATGTTTCCAGCAGCATATGTCCCGCCGTCTGTTGAGTATAAGCATTGTGCCGTCACCATGTACTTGCCTGGTATCTCATGTGTTTCATACTCTGGTGGGCTTTCTTTGGAAGTGTCGAAGCGGTGTATGCTTAGATAGGTTCCTTCTTCAAATGTATACGGACTTGTTTCAAAGTAATCCACTGTGGCGCCGTCTCTTTTTATAGTAAAGCCGACCTTAACCCTCAAGGATGAGCCACATAGGTTCTGAACATCAACGTAGAATGGGTTCAAACTGAAAAAGTTGATACCGTACTCCTTACCTGAAACCCTGATGTGTCTGTATGCTGGCTCTGCCTCGACTACGGCGGCTTTCGCTGCGGTTGGCGGAATGACTTTGATGGTGACTTCAGCTCTGCCTTGGGCGCCCATGTCATCAGTTACAGTAAGGGAAACAGTGTAAGTTCCTACAAATTCGTAAGAGTGGTCTGTGTATGGTGTGGGACTTCCAAGGTTGTCTACGCTGGTTTCTGTAGTTCCGTCGCCGAAGTCCCAATAATAGCTTACAATAGTGCCGCCCTCTCCTGGGGGATCGTGGTCATGGGTTAAATGAGCATCGAATTCTATTGTTTTCTTTATTTCTTCGATGTACGTTGAAGCTGTGAAGATTACGTGGGGTGGCTCCTTTTGATTGTTGAAGATGCCGAAGTATACCTCATGGTTGATATATTCGGCATTTGGGCTGCAGAGTACAGTGTCGTATAGGTCTAGGATGGTTCCACCCCAGCCAGTAACAGTGAAGTTTATGGTCGCCAATGTTCCGCTTCCAGACTTCCCACTTGCATAGTCGGGGGACAGCCTGCCAAGGGTAACGGCGTAAAATACATAGCCTAAGTCATTGTTCATTTCCTCGTGCCATATTATTGAAGGCCCGTCGGGTGCTGGGCCGATTGGTCTGGGGAAGAAGTCGCCTAGGGTGATGCTCATGGCGTTTAGAACGGTGTTAACATACCCAAGCTTAAACTCGAAGCCAGCGAGGCCAGTGACATCTTCCACTGTTACGTTAACGGTGAACCATGTTAGTGGTGCGTACTCATAGCCAATGATACTTTCAGGTAGCACTCTTAATGCGGTGGGGCTAGCGAATACCGGACTTAGATTAACCGTGGCTGTGATGATGAGCGACAGACTCAGAAGCAGCAACATAGAGTTTCTCAGTTTCTTCATTTATTCTCCTCCATTCTCCTCTTTTTAAGGATCTCCTGTTCTTCCGAAGTTTACCACGATCAGAACACCATCTTTGAGAGAGACTTTGCCGTCATCGTTGACGTCTGCTCGTCCTCTGTTCCATTTAGCACTGAGTGGACCAGTTGGTTCGGCATCCCAATCATCGATTACGAGAACAGCGTCAGGAACGCTTACCACTCCGTCGATGTTTATGTCGCCAGGCACTGGCAAAATTTTGTTAACTTCAGTTACTGTTTCAGGTACTACAGTTGTGGGATCCTCACCATAACTTGCAACTCTTTCGAACATGGTTCCTACTTGGTCTTGTACTTCCTCGCTTTTTATGAATGGTTCATCTGGTCTTCCGTAGAGTGCAGCTTGGTCTATGAATCCTTTGAACCAAAAGTCCTTGTCGAGGGTGTCTACAGGCACTCCGCCTTTGCTAGTTTTTCCGTATTGTAGATCACCGGTTCTACTGGGCAAAACGGAATCAGTGATAAGCCAATCACCTATTATCGAACACGGGCCTCCCTTTGGAATGGGGCCAACAGGCAAGCCAGGCTGTATGTATCCGGCAGTCCGCGGCGCGTTTAGCCATTTCAAGAATGTCCATGCAGCATCGGCTCTATTTTCCCTCTTGGCTCTTTCGGTCACAGCCATCATCCAGTTGTATACAACACATGAGGAATTTTGTGGGTATGTCCCGCCGTCAGCCAACATGCTTGGCCCAATCGGCACTGGCGCAATTCCCAAGTGATCAAAATTCGCTCCCATAGCGGCTCTTACGTAGGTGAACCATGTCGGAATTACTACCATAGCCACTCTCTCCTCCGACCAAGCAAGCCCATAGATGTCAGGCAGTGTATCAGGATTGTATGACGCATCCAGTGGGTTCGTGACCGTTTTTGTGCTAAGACTTTCGAAGAGCTCCAAGGCTTCAACTCCTTTCTGATCACCGAAGAGCGCTTCGGGCACTCCAAATGGCTGTGTCCCTACCGCGCTGTCTCCTGTAATGTCCAAGAATTCTCCGTTATTTGACCAGAGCAGATTCATAAACTCGTAGCGTTTTTCTTCATTTCCATCTATGTAGGGCATGAACCCCGGGTGAGTAATCGCCCCAGTGCCATCCCTAATTGTGCATTGTCTAGCTTTCGTTATCAACTCACTCCATGTCGTTGGAGGGTCTCTAGAGCCCGTTCCAGCATAAAGCCGTTCCTTGTTGTATACCAGCGCATGAGAGTTGAATTCCGTGGGGTAACCGTACACAATATTCCTATATGTCGCTGCTTTTACTGCTACAGGTAAAAAGTTCGCCTTTACGTCGTTTTCAACATCAGACGGTGCTCCAGCCACTATGGGTCTCAGATAGTTGGCAAGTTTAGGCAACCACATTGCGTGCATGCATATTACGTCTGGGTCCAGCCCCTCAAGGTTTCTAGTCAGGATCACTTCGTATATGGTATCCATCTCCACGGCAGTCCATTTTATTGTAATATCCGTGTGCTCTTGTTGGAATTTCGCAAGAACAACGTCCCAATATTGTCTTTCTTCGGGTTCAGTCCAAATCGACAGGACTTCTATTTCAGTGGGAGAAGCAAGAGCAATCTTAGGCAAGTTTACTAGTACTAATGTGCTGAGCAGTAGCATTAGTAAAGATATAGCGTTCTTACTTGGTTTCGTTTTCTTCATTCTCCTCTCTCTATATAGCGAAATGAAAGTTTTCGCTATGATTGATTTAGATGCCGCCGCTATAAATCCATTTCTATCCAAAGAATATATAAGCAAACCTTATTTGCGACCATAGGGCATTAGGGGTGAGGAGGGAGGATACCGTGAAACGATCGCGTGTCCCTTATGTTTTTCTAATACCATTTTTCTTGAGTTTTGCAGTATTCTGGGCTTTTCCGTTGGGTTTTGCTTTTTACATAAGTTTTACTAATTGGCAGTTTAGACCACCTCTTTTTGGAGGTACGTGGGTCGGCTTACAAAATTATGCGAATGCAATTCAAGACAAAGGCTTTCTGCTAGCCCTACAGCACACCTTCACATACGTATTGTACGAACCAATCTGTATATCTCTAGGGCTTGTCTTGGCCTTAGTCTTAAACACCGCAATTAAGGGCAGATCAGTGTTCAGAACAGTTTACTTCCTTCCGGTTATCACTTCAACAGTCGCAATAGCCTACGTGTGGAGTTGGCTCTACGACTACCAGAGGGGTCCATTCAATGCCATACTAACGCTGTTTGGTTTGCCTCGTGTGACTTGGTTAAGCGTCACGAACGCCCTCTACAGCGTAATGCTAATGAGTACATGGCAATGGATGGGACTCAATGTAATAATATTCTTAGCAGCGTTACAGAGCATTCCAAATGAATATCACGAAGCCGCTCGTATCAGTGGCGCTAATGCATGGAATACTTTTAGACACGTAACTGCACCACTGCTCAAACCTACAATCTTATTCTGTGCGATCACGGCTACTGCAGGATCGCTTCAGGTCTTCACAGAAGTATATACATTAACCCGTGAAATTCCTTCTACTACTGTAGCCGTACAGTACATATATAGGCAGGCTTTTAACTATCTGAACTTTGGATATGGAGCAGCTCTAGCCATCATACTCTTCCTAATAATACTTGTAATAGCCATAATAGAATTCACACTTCTGCGTCGAGGGGGGATGGCTTATTACTAGAAGTTGGCCTCGCCTCATGCGTAAGGTATCGGTAAGCACGTTAAAATATGCAATCCTGATAATCGGAGCTATTTCATCAATTCTCCCATTTTACTGGATGTTCATTTCATCCCTCAAGACTCCAGCAGAAATCATTGCGCGTGTAACGTGGTGGCCGGAGAATCCTAATTGGATGAGCTTTATTCGTGCTTGGGATTTTACGATACCACCACTTCGGAGGGCATTTCTCAACAGTATTATAGTCACTGGTTCTTATACGTTGCTTCTTTTACTTGGCAGTTCGTTAACAGCCTATGCGCTCGCTAAGTTTAGGTTTCGAGGTGGTCGTCTGGTTTTTTGGATAATCATATCCACAATGATGCTCCCGGGTGTCATAACCTTGATTCCCTCTGTTATGCTTATGTTGTGGTTTAGATGGTTGAACACTTATTGGGCTTTGATCATACCTGGGGCTGTGAGCGCTTACACTGTATTTCTTATTCGCCAATACATGATTACTATTCCGGATGAGGTGTTGGATGCGGCGAGGTTGTATGGGTGTTCAGAGTTTGGAGTGTTCTGGAGGATAGTTCTTCCGTTGTGTAAGCCGGCTCTTGCAGCTATAGGGTTAATAAACTTCGTGTGGAGCTGGAACGATTATCTCTGGCCCCTAATAGTAATTAATGATACGAACATGTTCACCACGCAGCTAGCGCTTGCGGGGCTATGGGACTTCCATGGAGCTCTTGCACAGCTAAATCTTGTAGCGGCATGTACCGTGTATGTCACACTGCCATTAATAATTCTCAGCATAATCACCTCAAAGCATCTTATGAAGGCGTATACGGGACTTACCTACGCAAAGAGGTGAAAACAATGGTTGAAGTTAGACTGGAAAATCTCACAAAAGTCTTTGGCAAGAATGTTGTTGCCGTAGACAACGTAAACCTACATGTCAAGGACAAAGAATTCATAGTGCTGTTAGGCCCATCCGGCTGTGGAAAAACAACCACTCTTAGATGCGTTGCAGGCTTGGAGACACCTACATCTGGAAACATCTATATTGGCGATAGATTGGTCAACGATGTATCAGAGAAAGACAGAGACGTCGCAATGGTTTTCCAAACCTATGCACTTTGGCCCCACATGAAAGTCAAAGACAACATCACATTTCCCCTCAAAATGCGTAGGGTTCATAAAGATGAAATTCAAAAACGATTAAAAGAAACCGTAGAACTCCTTAAAATGTCGCATTTATTGGATCGTGTTCCTGGACAACTCAGTGGCGGTGAGGCACAAAGAGTAGCGCTGGGAAGGGCGATCATAAGGGATCCGAAAGTTTTCTTGTTAGACGAACCACTAGCCAACCTAGATGCAAAGCTTAGAGTCCACATGAGAGTGGAGATTAGGAAACTGCAAGAAAGACTCGGTGTCACGACAATATGTGTAACCCACGATCAAGTAGAAGCTATGGCTATGGCAGACAGGATTGCGGTAATGCATCAAGGAAAAATACGACAATTAGGGACAGCATCTGACCTATATGATAAGCCAGAAGACCTATTCGTCGCTGGCTTTATCGGCAGCCCCCCAATGAATTTCGTAAACTGCACTTACGAAGAAGAAAAGAAAGCCCTAATCTCTGGAGCCTTTTCCCTCGAGATTCCCAAGAACCTTGGGAAGGAAATAAAGGAGCACTCAACCAGTTCTGAGATCATTTTAGGGGTAAGACCACAAGACATATCATTACATGAAACGCAGATGCCTAACTCCATCAGCGCCGAAGTATACGCCATGGAGCCCTTGGGATCCGAAGCCATCGTAGACCTAAAGCTCGGAGATATGATAATAAAGGCGGTAGCACCACCGACATACAGAACCAGACCTGGCGACACTGCATGGATCGTATTTGACATAAATAGAATACATATTCTAGATAAGAAAACAGAAAAAGCCATAGTATGATTTTGAAAAAAGCGCTTTCTCACAAGTCTCTATGCATTGCATTTTAAGGCATGGTGACAGGTTGGCGAAGGTTAGGCTGGAAGACCTGACGAAAACATTTGGTCCTGTCACGGCCGTAAAAGAGGTCAGCTTCGAAACTTTCGATGAAGAGTTTTTTGTCATAGTTGGTCCGAACGGTTGTGGCAAAACAACGATATTGCGCCTGATCGCAGGGTTAACCGAGCCGGACAGTGGAAACATCTACATCGGAGACAAACTTGTAAACAACCTAAAGCCAGAAGAAAGGAGTGTAAGCATGGTTTTCCAGGGCTATGCCCTATGGCCTCACATGAAAGTGTTTGATGAGAAAGCATACTCGAATCTTAGCTTTGGCCTAAAGATTCAAAAGCACGTCACGGAGAGGATCAAAACAATAGCAGGAAACGTGGCCGATCAAGTTGGCATTGACAGACAGCTCTTTTCAAGAAAACCGCACCAACTGTCTGCGGGGCAAAAGCAGAAAGTAGCCATAGGGAGGGCAATAACGATACCTCCAAAGGTATTCTTAATGGATGAACCATTGAGCAACCTAGATCCACCAAGCAGGGTACACGTTATGCAAGAGATCAAAAGAATCCATGAAGAATTGAAGACCACCACGATTTATGTGACTCATAATCTGGTTGAAGCAATGGCGATGGTTGATAGGATGGCGGTAATGAAAAAAGGCACAATTCAACAGGTGGGCACGCCAGAACAAGTTTGCAGACATCCAGCAAACGATTTTGTCGTGGACTTCATCAAATACCATGATTATCTGTACTACCTAGATGCTCGTGGAACAAAACTAAACAAATGACAAATCAACATCAGCGCCTGACACTATCTGTTGGCAGACTCATCGGCCATTTGATTTTTAGGGCTTTGACCCCAATATACGCCACTTCCATACACCTTTTAACGTCTTTATCTTCGATCCTAGGATTACTTTTACCTCCTCGCATAACCAAGTCCAGCCAAGCCTTTTATAAGATATTTTTGGGCGATTATTGTGAAAATTATTAAGGGCAATGTGACAAGCGTGAGAAGTGCCGCTCCAAGCGGCCCATGAGGACTAGCCCAACTGAGCGCTAGTTGGACCGTGTACATATTCTCATTGGAGATTACTATTAGGGGCCAGAGATAATCGTTCCAGCTCCACACGAAGTTTATTAACCCTATAGCTGCAAGAGCCGGCTTACACAACGGAAGAACTATCCTCCAGAACACTCCAAACTCTGAACACCCATACAACCTCGCCGCATCCAACACCTCATCCGGAATAGTAATCATGTATTGGCGAATAAGAAATACACTATAAGCGTTGACGAATCCAGGTACGATCAACGCCCAGTAGGTGTTCAACCAACCCAACCAATACACAATCATGACTGAAGGAATCAAGAGCATAACACCTGGAACGACCGGAATGAGCCGGAATGACCCCATAATCATCGTGGACATAATTATCCAGAAAATCAAAAGCCCACCACGGAACCTATACTTAGCAAGCGCATAGGCTACTAGCGAACTGGCGAAGAGCACAAGCAATGTGCGAGAGACAGAGACTATAAAGCTATTCAGAAGCGCCCTCCAGAGTGGTGGGTACTGCATGTAACTCCAAGCATAAACGAAATTTTCCCACGTAGGACTCAATGGCAACCATGTTATAGGTCCCCAGCCACTGATGGCTGTGATAAACATAAAATACAATGGAAAAATCGATGAGATAGCTGCGATTATTAGGATCAAATACTTCAATGTGCTTATCGATATCTTACGAATGAGGCGAGGCGAATTCTTAGTAATAAGCCATCCCCCCTCAGGTAGGAGCCTTATTTCTAAAAGCGATTATTGCTAATAAAGGTTGCAACGCCGAAAAGAAGGTCACAAAGACCTAAGCCGAGACCTATTTTTCGCGCGTGCATCATACCTGGAGTGACAGAATAAGAAGGAAAAGCTTGCTTTGAAGAGTGGCCTCAAGCTTCACTGGCCTAATGTCTAAGGGCTATATATAGTCTCTTCTCAGCTTCTATCCACCTTTCTTTAATCTTTGTTCCTTCTTTCACATCGACTGGTCTTTGCTTCCACCGCAATTGCCTTCCGGGCCATCAAGCGATAGAGTAAAGGAATTGGCTTTTTCATCCACTCCTTGCATCATAGAGGTTGTTAGGAAACAACGGCCTTGCGACTGCGGATTTCAAGCTTACATAGGGATCGTTTGCACGTTCTACTGAAATTGTTTTGAGAAACACGCTTGTTGAATTACTCTTAAATAATGAAAAAACCATTGGTAAATTAGGTCCAAGAAATGTCGGGTGAAAAGATAGTACTCCTTGGAGGCGGAAGCCCCTTCATCCCTTCCTTGATTTATGCAATTCTAGAGAACAAGGAAACCCTTAATGGAAGCGAGATCTGCCTGATGGACATAAACCCCAGTCGTCTCCCCACATTGACCAGACTTGGAAAGGAGTTGTCAAGGAGAACTAATGCACATATAAAGTTCACTTCAACAACCGACCCTAAAGAAGCAATTGAAGGTGCGACATTCGTAATGCCCGCTTATAGAATCGGCGGATTAAAGCACATGAACTATGACATCCAAATCCCAACTAAGTATGGTATATGTGGTGATGAGACCGCTGGACCGGGCGGAACCTTCATGGCTCAATGTACCATCCCAGCCACTCTCGACTACTGCAGGATGATGGAAGATCTGAGTCCTGGTGCTTGGGCGATCAGTTATGTGAACCCTGCGAATTTCGTGGCTGATGCAGTCCGTAGGGAAACTAAAGTCAAGTTCATCTCAATATGCGACTGCTACGCGGGATTTTCAATGAGCCTACTTCCAAGGTTGCTCAACATGCCGCCTTTCGATAGACGTTACTGCGTTAGTGAAGACATAAGACCGCGTGCCATGGGAGTAAACCACTTAACATGGCTGGTGGATCTCAAGGTCAACGGACAAGACGGCTATCCACGTTTGAGAGAACTCCTCAGGAATAAGAAGCTAAAGCTGCCTTACGATCATGAACTTGAGCTAATGATGAGGCTCTTCGAAACCTATGGATACTTGAACGTCTGCCCGTATCACGTCCGCATGTACTGGGATAACTATCAATTTCTATCAGATAGAAAGGCGAGGG
>Ga0315308_1001885_pt1 | contig 11947 bp, 9 predicted proteins | sample TDP3_MG_FD_203078 | JGI IMG/M metagenome (GOLD analysis project Ga0315308, IMG submission 203078) | Freshwater sediment microbial communities from Lake Towuti, South Sulawesi, Indonesia - TDP3 | ecosystem: Environmental > Aquatic > Freshwater > Lake > Sediment | place: Indonesia: South Sulawesi... | reverse complement strand
GCTGAAGAAAGTGCAGACAAATTTCTGAGCGAGGTATTGCTAAAATTTTGACCCCACTCCAGTTGCCGCTATGATAGACGCAGATTTGAAGCAGAATTTACGGCACCGGGTTTCTGAGAGTGGTATTGAATTCGCACAATTGAGTATTGTGCGTGGAAAAAGGAGGCAAAATGAAAAAAGCAGTAATTGGCTTGGTGGCAGCAGGTATTCTCTTGAGTTTCCCGCTTAAGGGGGAATCAACTGACCTGAAAGGGAAATTAGGAGTGGGCTATTCTGCCCTTTCACCTCTATCCGGCTGGTCTATCAGGTATTGGCTGACGGAGAATCTTGCGGTAAATGGAATCTTCGGTTTCCATTTTCAGACGGATGCAAACGAGTTTCTTCTGGGGGGAAGAGTAATTTATAAGGTTAAGGATGAGACTAATCTGAATCTATATCTAGGTGGGGAAATTGGCGCAGACTTAAGAGAAAATGCAGACGACAATTTTTCCATAGGTCCATGCGCCGGAGCAGAGTTCTTTCTTTCGGGGCTTCCCAATCTGGGCCTCGGAGCAGAAATTGGAGCCTACTATCAGAGCGCTGAGGAGGCTTTCGCTACAGCTTTTGGTCGGCTTGTTGCCCATTACTACTTTGGCGGCCCAAGAGAAGTGGAGAAACCAAAAGAAGTGGAGAAACCGAAAAAGGAGCCAGTTAAACCCCCTAAGAAGAAATAGATTATGCTCGAGAACAATATTCTCTATATTTCATTTGTATGGCATATGCACCAGCCATACTATAAAGACCTCGTCGAGAATAAGTTTATCCTTCCCTGGGTCAGGCTTCACTCGATAAAAGACTACTATGACATGGTAGCCTACTTAGACAACTTCCCCAAAATCAATCTAAATTTCAATCTTGTTCCCTCCCTGATAGACCAAATAAACGATTATGTACAGAACAAGGCAACTGACCAATTTCTGGACCTGACTCTGAAACCTGCCAATAAACTATCCCCGGAGGAGAAGGTCTTTATGCTCCAGAACTTCTTCATGGCAAACTGGGAAAATATGATTAGACCTTTTCCCCGATACTGGGACCTTCTGTCCAAGAGGGGAAGGTATGTGGCCTTAGAAGAGTTAAAAGAGAGTCATAAAAGGTTCAGCGTGCGGGACTACCTGGATTTACAAGTCCTATTCAATCTCTCCTGGATTGATCCCTATTTACGAAGGCAGGACCCTGAACTTAGAGAATTGGAAAAGAAAGGGAGGGGATTTACCGAGGAAGATAAGGGACTGGTCATAGCTAAGCAGCTGGAAATAATGGGCAAAGCAATCGAGAAGTATCGTCAGAAACAGGAAGAGGGACAAATCGAAGTGTCTATTACTCCATACTACCATCCAATTCTACCTTTGTTAGTTGACTTGAAATCGGCAAAAACCGCAATTCCTGAAATCTTATTGCCTAAAGAAGAGTTCCGCTATCCGGAAGACGCTGGAGCCCAAGTCGAGCGCGCCGTTGCCTGTTATGAGAAGTTCTTTGGCCGCAAACCCAAAGGAATGTGGCCCGCGGAAGGGGCGGTTTCAGAATCAATCGTCCCTTTGATTTCCCATGCAGGCATAGAGTGGATTGCCACCGACGAGGACATCCTGGCATCATCAATAGGGGGAAGTTACAATAGGGCCGAATATTTATACAAGCTCTATCAGTTCAAGACAAACGACAGCAGCCTGAAAATTGTGTTTAGAGACAAGAAACTATCCGACCTGATTGGTTTTACTTATGCCCAGGTACCACCGGAAGAGGCAGTGAGGCATTTCATGCAAGAAGTCCATAATATCCATAAGCGGGTAGCTAACTTGCCCGGGCCACATCTGGTGAGCGTCATACTGGACGGAGAAAATTGCTGGGAGTATTATAAGAACGATGGATGGGACTTTCTGAATGGGCTCTACCAAGCACTTAGCGATGACCCATTATTGAAATGCACGACAATCAGTAAATTTATCGAGGGTTACCCAGAACCAGTCTCACTGCCCAGATTATGGAGTGGCTCCTGGATAAATCGCAATTTTCGTGTCTGGATTGGACACGAGGAAGACAACCTTGCCTGGGATTATCTGGCCAAGACGCGCAAGATGTTAACCCGTTTTGAAGAAAGGCAAGCCGGAAAATATAAAGAAGAGGTAGAGAAAGCCAAAGAGGAAATATATATTGCGGAGGGGAGCGACTGGAACTGGTGGTACGGAGATGAGCACCGCTCTGCCAACAATGTTGCTTTTGACAATCTTTATCGAAAGCACCTTATGAATGTTTATACTTTCCTGGGCGAAAGGGTGCCAGATTGGTTATATATCGCCATTTGTGGCCACGAGAAACCGCGCCCTAAACGCCAGCCTACCGACTTCGTAAGTCCTATTTTAGACGGGAAAGTAACCGACTATTTTGAATGGCAGGGTGCCGGACAATACGACGTTTCCGAGACTGTGGGACCTATGCACCGTCGAGCAAGCATTCTTAAAAGTTTCTATTATGGATTCGACTTAAACAATCTATATCTTCGCATCGACACAAATATGGAACTTTCTGTGGAAAGTTTGCGAGACCTTACAATCAAAATCAACTTCTTTAAGCAATCTCCCCAACAGGCGAGAGTGCAAATGCTTGCGGATGGAAATTTAGGTCTTTCCCTGTTCGATGTAGTTGCAGAAGAAGTTAAGGAGACATATCGGAGCGTCAAAGATTTGGCTTCTGTCAAGTACCAGAAAATCATAGAACTAAGTATCCCCTTCGCCGACCTGAAAGCGAAAGTTGGAGAGACAATAGAAATCGTAATCGTCCTGGAACGACACGACATGGAATTGGAAAGATGGCCTTTTCATGGCACCCTAAGCTTAGTCGTGCCCGGAGAGGACTTCGCGCTCCAGTACTGGTCGGTTTGATCGCTCTTTTACAAATTGGATCAGCCCATCCCAGGGCTGTACGGCTATAATTCTAATTCGTAAACTAATTCTGCTATCCTGGCTTACACCATGAATTCTATGAAAGGGGAGGTGAGAGAGATGACGGCTTGGCCATTCTGGGCTGTCTTAATTCTTCTGGTGGTTTTTTTGGCCTCGGGTGTCCTATTTGCGCTCAGAGAGTTCCGAAAGAAGCGGAAACTGATTACCATTATCATCTACTATATCCTTTTGGCAGTTTTCACAGTCCTCATTGTAAAACTCCTATTCGCGGTTTTTGCCCTGGCGGCACCTTTCTGACCGGAAAACCACATATTCCCCTGACCAAATGTAGAAAAAACGCCCAAAATTGCGATTTTAGGCTACTTTTTCTCAAAATCGGGATCTTTATATATGCCTACGCCAATCTTTGCCACTAATTTCTCCGAGCCATTATCGCGGTCGCCCCGATAGCGCTCTTGCGGGCCGAACCCCAGGCTCCAACCCATCCCCGAGCCACCAGGACCCCAATCCGGTTTACCACTTACGACCCATGGTCCACAAACTTTAATCTCCCCTACCCAGTTCAAAAACGCCCAAGTCAACTATTTCTCTCACAAATCCAAGCCGTGCTTGGCTAGAAAGATTGCCCAAACAAAGAAAATCCGACGCTGGTACCCAAAATCATCCAAGACAACAAGCAAATACGGTAGAGAGAGAAACTGGCTAAATTTCTCAGAACTGTTATCGCACTTGTACATATAATCCATATTATGTTAACTTTTCCCATAAATTAAAATATAAATCAAACTCTCAACTTTTTTCTGAATAGGCCCATAGTTTCTATCCTTTTAAAAAAAACCTCTAGTTTACTTTAAATCTCACGGGCAAAATAGCGCCTTTTCGAGTGCAGCGCTCCTTGTGCAGACGGCCGTGGGATTAGCCCAGTGTGTAGGGAAGTAGTCCAGGTCCATAAACAGTAACATGAAATTGGTAGAGTTTAGTGAGCGAGGTTCGGTAGTAATTTGGGGAATGAGACGTGAGATATATTGCAGGAAGGAAGTATCTGGTTAGGTTGACTTACTCACCCAATCCTCCGGCCTTTTCCAGACAGGTACTGCATACCCTTAAGATCTCTTCTTTTTGCAGCTCATACTCTTTTCTTATCCTCTGGATTATATCGGCCCTTCCGGAGGATAGGGCAAAGCAACAGGAAAGGCAGACACGTCTATTTATTAGTGGACACTTGACTGTCTTTTCTACCTCTTTCTCACAGATTGCACATTCTTCAGCCATGAATTTCCCCTCTAAGCTGTTCTTATTGCCCGGACTACCACTAACCCTTCCCTAACCATAAATATGGCCAAAATGAGCAAAATAAGGCCAATTATGGCTAATAGGTAATTGCGAGCGCCAATAAACGCACCCACCTGGTATATAAGAGCTCCAGTAGTGGTGAGCAGAACGAAAATTCCCGGGTAGATTGTATATCCTGTTGGCCTCTTTGAGGCCCAAAGGTAAACTGTAACTACTACAAGAGCCAATGCAGCGACCAGTTGATTTGAAGCTCCAAAAATTGGCCAGATTGCCTTCCAATTGCCAAATGCTAAGTATCCTGCAAAGAGAACGACAATTAATGTGGAAAAATAACGGTTCTGGAATATTTTCCATTTCAAACCTTCACCGAGCAACTCCTCTGTTATATAACGATTAACTCTTGCAGCAGTATCTAAAGTGGTCATTACAAAACTGTTGAGCATCACCATAGCAATTAATGAGCCGAAAGTTGTGCCTATAAGAGGCGCCGCTATCTGACCAAAACCTATGGCAAAAGTGACAATCCAGTTCCCTCCCTTAATCAATTCTGGATAGACCAATCCTTCTCGTCCAGCTCCTCCCGTCCAATATAGACCAGAAGCTACAGCAACAAGAGCTATGACTGCCACAGCACCTTCCAAAAGCATTCCTCCATAGGCAACCTTCTTCGCATCTCTCTCGTTTGCCAGCTGCTTGGACGTTGTTCCACTGGCAATTAGTGAATGGAATCCAGAAATTGCTCCGCAGGCAATGATTACAAATAGCATTGGCCAGAGATTACCCTGACCGCTCGACCACCTAATGAAAGCAGGAGTGTGCATACTAGGATGAGAAAATAAGAGTCCCGAATAGCCAACGATTAGTCCAAAAAATAGGATAAAAGAGGATAGATAGTCCCTTGGTTGGAGGAGAATATTTACAGGAGTTATAGAAGCAACATACGAGTAGACCAATAATACAGCTATCCAGATTTCTGTGCTACCTTTTAACCCGAGAGATATAGGATAATAGTAGCCCAGAACCAGAAGGCCTCCCAGTAAAGCCAGACCTATAACCGTTGCCACCACCCGGTTTGCTTTCCATTTGTAAATCATCAATCCAGCAAGAATGGCGACAAAAATCAGGCCAAAAGTAGGTATTACTATTCTCGGTTCGTTCACCAGAGTTGTGCTGGTAACTGCAGCAAATACTGCCACTACCAGAATAAGGCTCAGCCATAAGAAAGTAGCAAACAGCATTTTTGCACGACGACTCATGGTAGATTCGGCAACATCGCTAATCGACCTGCCCTTATGTCTTATAGAGCCCATCAAACAGGAGAAGTCGTGTACCCCACCCATAAATATGGAACCTATTAGTATCCAGAGCAGACCTGGCAGCCATCCCCAAATGGCTATGGCAATCACTGGTCCGATGATTGGCCCAGCCCCGGCAATGCTAGCAAAATGGTGCCCGAAGAGAATCGTCCAATGCTTCGCCGGAATATAGTCTATTCCGTCCGTCCTTTCTACTGCCGGGGTCTTATTGTTTGGATTAACCTGCCATAGTTTTTCCATAATCTTTCCATAAAATTTAAATCCGCATCCCAGAAGCAGTAGAGCAAAAATGGCAACTATGAGAGAATTCATCTATTACTCCAAATTTTTCATCTTTATACTAAATTTTTGTACCTGTTGTCAACTAGCCGAATAGGTACATAGTTTGAAATTTGCAATTTTTGATTTGTAGTGTAGGGCTTTATGCCCGTAATTTGGAATTTGAAATTTGGAATCTATATTGTATCGACTTGTCCCCGTCCCGATAAATCGGGACGCCCATAAATGGCTACACTACAATGCATTTGCTAATTTGCCAATCATCGTGATTTCTTGAAAAAGTAATACTTTCGTGCATTATTCAGGTTCAAAAGGTTGGTCCCAGAGAAAAATAGAATTTTCCGCTAAACCTATCAGTCCGCCAACCGTAGTCTAACCTGAAAGTAAAGGGAAACATTTGTAGCAAGAAACTATTTATTCTTAATCCCAGTCCGATCGTATTTTTTATATCTGAGATTGACCTTACCTCCTCTGGCTCATTCCAGGCCATTCCTGCGTCAGTGAACAGAGCAAATTGCAGGCTCTTGAAATATATCTCTGGCCAGAGAAGCCTGAATCTCCAATTTATCTCAGGAAAGACCGTAAACCTCCACTCAGCGTTAATCAGGGCTAGCCTGCTTCCTCTGAAAGCATCCCGGGAAATCCCCCGTAACTTACTCTCTCCCCCTAAAGAGAAATCTTCTCTATCTCTTCCCTGGCTTAGTGCTCCAAGAAATCTAAATCCTAAAATATTGCGTTCGGATAGCTTGAAATATTTTCTTGCGTCCAGAATATAGTCTGTATAGTCGTAATCTCCTCCTAGCCCTTTAAAGGCCTGGTAGACCGTGAGATTTATTCGGCTACCGCTCATTATATCGAGAATCTTACCCTGAGTCGTATCTCTTATTAAAGAAGCACTAACCCCGTTCTCTCGCGTGGAAGTAGTATCTCCGTTCCACTCTCGCTTCTTCTCAGTAATAAGTCCCAACTCTATTCGGCGGAATCGGTCAAAAGGATAGCCAAGGAGCATTCCTTCGACAAATTCGGTATTTCGGATTGTCTTATTATTTTCATCCTCAGATTTCCTTCTCATTTTTCCTTGAGCGAAAAACCCTAAAAGGGGTCGCCACCTTTGATAAATATAGCCCACTTGATATGTTAGCCAGTCATATTCCGAAGCATATTCCACATAAGTAGTCAGCCCGTGGTTTCCCAGCATATCGCTCGCCTGCCAGTACCCAGCTGTATAGAGACCTTCTGTTGTGGAATAGAACAGGATAGGAAATATGAGGTCTGTTGACGCCCTGAACTTATAGGGGCGAATCCTACTCACTGGAGATGGATAGGGGCTTATGATGGGCTCATCGGGTGGGACAGGTAACCGAGCTACGGCTACTTCACCTTTTTCTCTTTCTCTTCTCAATTTTCTGGCGAAGACTTCTTCTCGAGGTAACTCTCCATAATGGATGTTCATCTCTACCCCACGATAGGAAGCAAAAACAATATGGTTTCCATCGGGAGATACTTCGGGAGTAAAAAGGCCTACTTTCACGTCGGTTAGCTGGTAAACGTCCAATTCCTGACTCTCTTCTTCTCCAATAAGACTTAGGTCCATCCGAAAAACGTTGTAAATACCTTCATAATCACCGATGTAGAGGATACTGTCGCCATCGGGTAACCAGGAAGGATTGATCTCATCTTCCGGAGTGAAAGTCAAGGCCCTCGTTTTTAGAGTTGCCACATCCAGGAGAAAGAGGTCTTTCTGTTTCTCCCTTTCCGAAACATAAACAATTTTTTTATCGTCGGGAGAAAAGACAGGATAGTCGTCATCAAATTCATCAGCGGTCAAGTTGACCAGATTTTTCCCTTTTACGTCCACTAAGTACAGGTCGTTTACTCCTCCTTGCATCCCTACGAAGGTAATCTTATCTCCGCTGTGAGAAAAACAGGGAGACCTCAGCACTTCCATGGGCAAGCGTAGTTTCTCCAGCTTTCCTTTTTTCAGGTTAATTATGTATAGATATTCCTTCTCTTTTTTCTCTCCGACAAAAGCAATTTTTTCCCCATCCGGAGACCAGGAAATAGCGTGCCCTTCGGAATGGATAACATCCAGGCCTCTACCGATTCGCAGATGGAGAATCGATTCCTGGCTACTTCCGTCAACATTCATTACGAACAGGTCGTTATAACCGTTGCGGTCAGAAATGAAAGCTATTCTCTTTCCGTCAGGAGACAAGCTCGGATTAGTATTGAATTCTGCGTTCCCGGTAAGCTTAGGGCCATAAGCCTCAGCCTCTTTCTTCCCCTCTGCTTCCAATGTGTATTTCTCCTTTATATATTTTCTCCACTTCTTGTCAAGGCCATATATGTCAGTGCCGATTGTCCCGGAAAAAACTCCATTTATATCGACAGTTTCCCGGAAGTTCTTAATCAATTTTGGCACTTTCTCCTTCCCGTATTCTTCCGCCAGAAAATTAATCGCGCTGTGCCCCTCCTGGTAGGCAAGATAGACCTGGTGGCTCTTCAGATGGTTGAAGCTGTGCAACTTCTCCAGGGGAATCACCATATCAGAAATAGCGACATCCCTTAACACCATATGGTCATAGGTCTCCCATTCTGTGCTTTCATATTCTGAAAGTCCTTCGATCGTCCATAAGGGATATAAGATAAATTTCATGAGATTGGCTGATTTCCAGAATCCACCGTACCAGATATTAAATACTGCAATATGGGTGAACTCATGAGTAATTACATGTTCCAACTCCTTATCAGAACCGGTTAGGGGAATGACAAATCTATTCTTGTACGGTTCAGAGAAACCGCCCACGCCCTCGCCGGTGTCAGCAATGTTATTCTGCTCAAAGTGGTTATGAGTTAAGTAGAGGAAAAAAGGCGTCTTCTTCTCTATACTAATATCCAGGTCACCAGTGACCTTTTCATAGGCTTTTTCCAGGATCTTGCTTACCTTGGGAATTAAATGTTTCTCTTCAGGATAATGGTAAATTTCGAAATGTTCCGTTTCGGCAATATACCAGGCGTGTTGGTCAACAATTACCTTATTCTTGCCAAACGATATTTCTGAAATTTCCGAATAGGAAAGAGGATTTCTCCAGAATAACAGTAATAATGAAAGGCCAAAAAAGTAGGGGAATTTTTTTTTCAAACTATTCTTCATTTTCTAAGTTGTCCAATTTCTCGCTGATTATTTCGCCTAGAGTCGCTTTGGGAATTTCCTGTTCAATATACTTCTCAATTTCTGCTCTTTCTTGCGCCCTTATATATTCTTTAATGCTCAAATCGACTATCATCTGTTGGGGATCTACCTTGATAATCTTGGCCCAGACCTTATCTCCCACTTTCAATACATCTCTCACGTCCTTGACTTTGTGTCTGGCGACTTGGGAAATGTGAATCAGTCCTTCGATTTCCGGTTCCAACCGTACAAAAGCTCCAAAATTGGTAATATGTACGACCTTCCCCTGAACGTTGCTTCCCACTAAATATTTCTCATACGGGTTCTTCGATTTCTGTTTCAGCCCGAGAGATATTTTTTCTCCCTCAACATCTATGTCCAGAACTACCGCTTCGACTTGATCGCCCTCTTTGAGAACCTGTCCCGGGTGTTTCAATCTCTTTGTCCAGGAAATGTCTGAAACATGAATCATTCCCTCGATTCCTTCCTCTAACTTCACAAAAGCACCAAAAGGTGCCAGATGCGTAACGGTTCCGGTGAGTCTCGCTCCGGGCGGATACTTCTCCTTTGCCTCGGCCCAGGGATTGGGTTGTATCTGCTTCAATCCCAGAGATAGTCTCCTGCCCTTTTCATCTATGCTCAGTACTCTGACCTTCACTACATCCCCTACCTTCAACATTTCCCGCGGATGCCTTATTCTCTCCGTCCAGGACATCTCCGAGACATGAATCAATCCTTCTATACCGGGTTCCAGCTCCACAAAAGCCCCATAGGGAAGAATGCCCGTCACCTTTCCCGTCGGAGTTGAATCGGCAGGATACTTCTCTTGAACATTTTCCCAGGGATGAGGCTCTAACTGTTTCAATCCTAACGAGATTTGTTCCTTCTCCCTGTTGAAAGCGAGAACTTTCACATCCAAGTGTTCGCCAACCTTCAGGGCATCTTCTACTTTCTGCAGACGACCCCAGGTTATATCGCTTATATGGAGGAGTCCGTCAATTCCACCGAGGTCGATAAATGCGCCAAACTTGGCAATACTCTTTACACTACCTTTCAGGACATCTCCTACATTTATTTTATTTAAGAGTTCTTCCCTTTTTTTCTTTACCTCATCCTCAACTACGAGTCTCCAGGAGACAACGATATTCTTCTTTGGTTTGAATTCAATTATTCTAAGAGGCACCACCTGGCCGATAACGCTACCAAGGTCCTTTACCGGAGGATAACCGACTTGAGAGGCGGGCATAAATGCTTCCGCAAGACCTCTACCCTCTTCCGGAATAGAGACCGGACCTCCCAAGTCAACCATCATACCCCCCTTAACCTTTCCGACTATTTTGCCAGGGATTTCCTTCTGCGTGGTATAGGCATAGCGAATTCTTTCCCAGGTCCTTATCATTTCCGCTCTCTTAAACGATATGACCGGTCGGCCGACTCCATCTTCTCTCTTTTCCAGAAAGACTTCGATTTCATCGCCAGGCTTTACTTTGAGTTTACCAGAAGAAGTAGTGAGTTCCTCCTTCTTGAGAATTCCTTCGCTCTTCAATCCCACATCTACCAGTATAGATTCATCTTTTATTTGAACCACCTTCCCGGTAACGATTCCACCTTCCTTGATTTGGTCAAGATTGTCCAACAGCTTCTCCATCCGGGAAGCAGATTCAGAACTGCGGGAACTTTTCTCTTTTTGTCTATCCATCGTAAAAAAGGGGACAGGCTACTTTTTCCCGTCTCCCAACCAACGCAAGTCACAGGAGCCGTGGCTCAAATCTCATCCCGTCCTCTCAAGCAGAGTGCAATTTGATTCTACGCAGGCTCTTAACTACATCTCTAATTACCCAGTTGGGAGTGGAAGTGCCCGCCGTTATTCCTACCTTTTCTTTTTTGAGAAACCAATCTGGCGTTAGCTCCTCAGCCGACTCGACGAAGTAAGCACAGGTGAGTTTCTTACAAATCCTGTATAGAACAGTGGTATTGGCGCTATTTTTCCCACCAATCACAATCATTATGTCCGACTTCCTCGCCAGGTCTCTCGCTTCATTCTGGCGTTCGGAAGTCTCTCTACAAATAGTGTCATAAATCTTGCAATCTTCAGCTTTTGCCCTCAACCTTCTCACAATCTTCTGGAAGTTTTCTACCGACTGCGTCGTCTGGCTAATGAGACCTATTTTCTTGTTCTGCCCGACTTTCTCCACATCTTGAGGAGTTCTTACAATAGAAGCTTTGCCATGGGCAAAAGAAATCAACGAAACTACTTCGGGATGAGTCTTCTGGCCCGCTATTACTACATGGTACCCTTTCTCCGATAGTCGACTTGCGAGCAACTGCGCCCGTTTAACGAATGGGCAGGTAGCATCTATCAAAACGAGACCCTTCCTCTCCATTTTCCTCAAGACCGACTCCGGTAATCCATGGGAAGGCACAATTAGAGTTCCTCTCTTGATCCTGCCTAAATTTGAAATCGCTGTTATTCCCAGTTCTGCGAGGCGCTCGACTTCCTGAGGATTGTGAATTAGTGGCCCGAAAGTATAGACTCTGCTAGCGCCAGTGGTCTTTCTATTCTCTTTGGTGAGCGTACTTTGAGCCAAGAAAATAGCTCTCCTCACCCCCGAACAAAAGCCTAACTTCTTAGCAAAAATAAGTTTCATCTATTCAAATGCAAATTTAATTTTCGATCAGATTTCAAATTGGTACTGGTATTGTTTCTCGCGGTCCAATTCTACTATTTTTTCCATTACTTTGTGGGCAAAATTGTTGTAATGGAATCTCTCCTCTTCCTTTGTTCCCTCAGTTGGGAAATATATAGGTGTACCGAAGCGTACACTTACCCCGGGGAAAGCCATTATCCTATGACTATTCACAACCAGGGTCGGAACGACAGGCAATCCCGTCCTGCAGGCAAGCCAGGCAATCCCGGGCTGGGGAGGCCTGAGCCGGCCTTTTTTCCC
>Ga0315308_1001884_pt1 | contig 11949 bp, 7 predicted proteins | sample TDP3_MG_FD_203078 | JGI IMG/M metagenome (GOLD analysis project Ga0315308, IMG submission 203078) | Freshwater sediment microbial communities from Lake Towuti, South Sulawesi, Indonesia - TDP3 | ecosystem: Environmental > Aquatic > Freshwater > Lake > Sediment | place: Indonesia: South Sulawesi... | reverse complement strand
ACTTGTTGTGCCAAAATCTGAGGCGCCTGTTATGTAGATGCGCACTTTTGTGGTGTTCATTGTTTGTGGGAAATCATGAAATCTTTCTCGCAATGTGTTGCCAGTAACATTGAACTGGTCTATCCAGCATTCGCCATTCCATATTTGTATTGCGTAATCTTTGGCGAACGCCTGCTCAAAAATTATGTGAACGCCTGCTACAGTTTGCGGATATCTCCATTCGATTTGCAACCATTGAGGTACGCCTTTCGCAGATGACCATCTGGAGTTCATGCTTCCGTCAATAGCCTTTTCGGCCTCTAAACCCTCTGCTTCAACAGAACTTGCAGTTGCGTTTCCTTCATAAGAAATAATTCGTCCACGTCCTTCCGAGTGAAGCACATAATCATTCAAAGGCCAAGAAAGCATAGACCAGCCCTTAGCTTCTAGGTGTTCAACTTCCTTTACAAAGATGAGTCTTCCAGGAAAATTCTGCATAGTTTTAATGAATTCATTAAGCGTTTGTTGGAAGAGTGAGGGCCTGACAAATGCAATGGCATCGATGTCATTAAAGCCTGAACCATCGTTGGCGAGGGTTAAGATGTGGTCGCCTCCTTGAAGATTTAGACGGGAAACATTTGACCACATTAATCCAACTATAGAACTTGACTTTGGATAAATTTCCCCGCATAACGTGTTATCTATAAGGATTTGGAGTTTTCCTCTGTTTGGAGCGAACCCTATTCTTATCCAGATGTCATATGTTTCGGTATAGTCTAGTTTAAAGGGGATGTCGATGCTGTTTTTCCCGATGGTTGTCAACGTTTCCTTATTGAGCACAAGGCTTCCACTTGTTCTCCAATATTGATCTCGCACCCAATATTTACTATGGTTCATGCTTGCCGCACTGTATGTTACAGGATTTATCATAATGGAATTGTCCTTAAGAAGCATCATGACAAAATCCAGTATATTGCTATCAACGAAAATTAGCGATTGAGAAGTGTTCAATGATAGATTAGTTAAAAGCGCAGAACTATTCATCTGGTGAGCAAAAACAAGTGGAATCTGATTTAAGTGAAAGCTGTCGATTTTGCACAGAGATGAAAAGGTCTGTAGTCCTCCAACCACAACTGCGCTTTGGGTTGCAGTAAAAATGTGAGGTGTATAAAAGCTGTTTTCAACGATGAGTGAACCACTTTGATTATAAATTAGTTGGGCACCTTCCTGATTTAAAAAGAAGTTTTGAATGTTTGTGCTTGCATAGGACGGTATAACAATGTATTTATAGTCAAATGTTCCAAGCATTTTCAACATATCATCTGTCGTAAATTCTCTTGCTAATTGAAATCTTAGGTAATCAACAAAGGCCCGGGAAAAGGGGTCCCATCCGCCGTCTTGAAGTACTGGTTTATCGTGGATAAAGGAGCTGTCATGGCCAATATCGTGTCCCCAGCCTAAGTCTGTAAGCATACCGGCATATCCAAAATCAGAGGCTGCTCTTGGATCTCCCCACCATTCACCAGCACTTCGCATTACTGTAACTACTTTATAGTTTCCCGGCTGACTTGCAAGCCATTCATAAGGTTCTAAATAACTTCTTGGAGGGCTATAGACTTGCAAGCCTCTATTGAAAAAGAAAAAGCAAGAAGTAAAGCCAATTGAAAGAATAAGAATCAATAATAATATACCCGCATAATAAAATATATTGTAAAGGCTTCTGTAAAAGTCTGTAAGCGTCGTAAGCCAGACACGAAGTTTTGGAGGCTGAATCTCTCTATATAATTCTTTAGAATTGTTTACTTCATTCTTGAGTAGCCTCTTTTTTTGCAAATATTTCATTAGCATACAGACTAAGATGGATACAAAGAATGACTGGGAGAAAACCGCCATCATTATCCATCGGCTTGTTGCTCTGAAAACCGCAAAATGCGGCACATTAAACCATGCCCAGACAAAAACTTCCCCAAACCAACTATGCGGACCCATAGAGATAATAATAGAAATTAGAGCCGCGAAAGCGAAGAAGTAAGTGTATCTGTCTCTTCGGAATAATATGGTACCGTACGCCAGTAAAAATAGAATTGTTAGAACCGTTGTGGCTGGGAAGTCTGGAAGACTCGTATCTCCGGGACCAGACAATATGAAGCCGTATCCCCACCTTTCAATCCCCCCAGTCAATGTGAATGCATCTGCTATTCTCTGAAAGCTTCCACTTTCTGCTTCCTCTATATAATATCGATATTCTGAGGAATAGTATGGTGGAGAAAGGTTTGAGAGGAAGGGCAATAGTAAGAAGGCAGAGAGGAGAAAAAAAATGACTCCTGAAGACAAAGATACTTTCAGAAAATGCAGAGCACGAACTTTGAGGTCACTTAGTTTTGTTGGTACAAATATATAGAAGGCGACAAATATTAACAAGAAAAGACCGTAAATTACAATACATTCTGGATGAAAACCCGTGACGAAAATCGCAAAAAATGCTGCAAAAACCACTGTATCTTTAAGTTTTCCCGAAATTAAGGCTCTATCTAAAAGCAAAAAAAGCAGAGGTGCTAATGCATAGCTAAATATTATGTCACCGTGAGCTTCTGTAAACTGAGAAAAAAGCCATTGATTTAAAGTATAAACAAGAGCCGCAGAAAACGCAGCCACGTGTTTACGAGTATAACGATAAGCGAACGCATACATTGAAAAACCTGCAACTAAGAAAGACAAAAACAAGATAACTTTCGTTGTTACTGAGGGATCTCTGAACACAGAGTATACCAACAGAAGGAAGAAGTCGAAAGAGTTGATTGCTTCAGGGAAGCCAAAGGAGTACATACGCCATACGTACAGCCACCTAAGATCCTTTCCGTATAGATATTCTCTAGAAATCATTCCGAGAACGTCTCCTCCTCCAGGCCACTTGTCTATAAAGATGAAGTTACGAAAAATTACAAGACCTATGACTGTTATGATGGAGAAGTCGATAAAGATGCGAGTTCTATTGTCTACTATTCTTAGTTTCTGTTTGCTTTTTTTCAATTTTTCTAGCATCGCATATAGTTTTTTGGTGCTTGCTTTGAAGGAAATCGGCAGTTTTTTCTTCAATTTTTGCTCTCCGAAGGAAAGAATTTGGTATAAGCTCTTTCACATCAATGAGGGGTTTTCTTTATTGTCCATTAATAAGAATTAACCGAAATCCGAATAAAATTCCGAAGATGAGTTTCTTTTATTCAAAAACTTTTTTGTCGCTGTCTTTTAGTCATGCTTTGCCATAAAAACAACTTTTGTGACCAATTACTAAGCTATAGATAACTTCGCGGTGTGCAACATTTTTAAAATTCGCGGGTGCGCTTGTGCAGATGCTAATAGAACGTTTAAAAACTTAGACTCATGTAGCAGTTGACAACAATTTACTGTATTACAAGGTCTTCCGATTTCTCGGAATTTTCTTTCTTCCAACATCCAAATCAGTTTTCTTCTTCTAGGGCTTTCCATTAAGTTAGCAAGCGAATTCCTTGTTAAATTGCCTAGCATCAGTTCGTTATTTGCATCAAGACAACATGCATACCAAGTTCCATCCGGTGCAATGAAGGCTTCATGCTCCACTCTTTCCAAGTTGGGGCAACAATAATTAGTGTATGCCAATGAAGCAGTATCAATTTTAGTTTTTTCCGCCCAACTAAAGATCGCATGGGCTGGAACAATACGATCCTTTTCTTTGTCGATTAAGGGTTGCCATGTGGCCTTAATCAAGGCGAAATCGTCTTTGATGTCTTTTAACTCCTTTCCGTGCAAGTTGTGTGGGATGAAACCAAAGTTATTTTTGATCGTGTTCACATATTTTCTATAAGTGATTGCATAAATTGTAAGTGGAACATTAGCACGCAGGTTTTTCCGTATTTTTAGGAAATCTAGCAGGTTTTGCTTAGCCTTCTTAAGAGAAACTCCTTTAACAGCCCAATAATAGTATTCGTTGTGACCGTCAATATTGCAGCATATGGTGTCTATGAGATTTTCCTGTAAAATCGGAATGATTTTGTCTTTTGTTAAGTTCCTAAAATTTGTGAATACGCTTATAGTGCACCATGGCAGGCTTCTTCTTATGATTCTTAGGCATTCTAGAATTTTTGGGTTCAAAAATGCATCTCCGTTTTCGCTACACTCGAAATGAGTTACTGAGTGGAGTTTCGGATTTGTTGAAACTTCATGAACTATCTTTTCTACAATTTGGGGATTCATCATTTTCGTCTTCAATCTTCTTCCCCTGTTTTCGGGGCAGAAAATACAATTTGCGTCACAGGCTGACGAAAGCGACAGATTTATCGACCTTAGATGATAGTTTTGTGTCATGTATTAACCCGTTTAGCTGTGATTTTCTCGAAGTGCAATTTTGCACTAAAAATTTCGGTAAAAGCCACTTTATGTAATTTATGCTGGATTTCGAATATACGATTCAAAAATGAAATGGTTAAGGGGGTTGTTATCTCTTGATGCATAATATAAACCATTCTGACGCTACAAAACGGGGAAACGCGTCTGCATTTTGTGCATCATAATATGACATACGTTTCAAAGATTCACCATCAAGAAAAATGGATAAGAGGGGCGTTAAAACTTCAATGTTGTGGTGCTTTATTATGGTGAAGCCATGTTCCTCTAGGAGTTTTGCCCACCAAGAATAATGATGAACATGCCTATGATGATGCTTTAAAATTTCATATCGAGTTATTCTTTTGAATGGTGAAGTTTTCATTAACACTCTTTCTTTAAGCACATCATTTATTAGACTATAGCTTCCTGTTGCATTTGGCAAGGTTATTAGAACATGCCCTCCTTTTTTGATTATTCTCTTTACTTCGGAAAGGGCCATGGAGATTCCCTTAACATGCTCAAGTACGTCGAAAAGCACCACAGTACCGAAGTGACTGTTAGGAAATGGAATCTGGTGAACAGAACCCAAAACTATTTTAGCTTCAGCCTCTGTTCCAGAAAATAATCTTTTAGAAACCTCTAGGCTATTTCGCGACATGTCTAAGCCAATCACATTGAAACCGTTTCTAGCCAAAAATGCCATCACCCAACCCGTTCCACAACCGGCATCCAAAATAGGGTCAGAACCCATATATTTTAAAATTAACTCTATCCTTTTCGCAGCTGGACCAGAAAGTTTGCATGGAACTAATTGAGCGATTTCATTAGTATTTGAAGAATTACCAGTTTTTTTGAGGTTCACACTTCTAGGAAATTGCACATTCAACAAGTTTGAAAGGATACCAGCAGTATAGGCTATGTATTCAACAAGTTTTAAGAATAGTAGTCCACCGAAGGATGCAGGATATTTATAGATTAGCTTAGGGTTTTTCACAATATGAATTGGACAGGATGTTTTTATTGCGAGCGTAGGATTTTTCCGCAGATACAAAGGGAGAGTTTTGCCATAATAGTAAATTTTTAACACTAGTTTCTTCGTTGACATTTCTTCTTCGTGATGCTTAATCTTTGCTTTGCATCGTTCAGTTTTATAGCCAGCAGTTTCCATGCGCTTGCCTAAGTCAAAATCTTCCCCAATCACGAGACTTTCATCAAAACCACCTATAGAGTCAAACGCCTCCTTCCCGAAGAATCGTGGCGCTTCAGAAAATCTGCCACCTACTCGCATTTCTTTTTCTATCGTCCTACACTTAGCCAAAAACCCCTTACCAACGGACTCCTCAGGAACGATTATAGCATCCACATCCTTTTGGAAACACAGCTTTACGCATTCTTCAACAACATTTGGTGCCAGTTCCATATCTGAATCTATGAAGAAAACGAAAACGCCTTTAGCCTCTTTAGCCCCCAAATTCCTTGCAGTACAACGCTCCGACTTAGAAAGCAATATTTTTGCGTTGAATTGCTTAGCGATTTGAATAGTCTTGTCTTGGCTATAACCATCAAACACAATTATTTCTATGTCTGGATACATTTGGTTTATTATGGATTGGAGACAAACCGCCAAAGTCCCTTCTGAGTTAAATGTAGGAATTATTATCGAAACCTTAGGATTTCTTGAAACCGTCAATTTCCTATGGACCTACTATTCTATGGTGACTTTCAGGACAAAATAGCGTTTAAGAAAAGTTTCGAATCCAACTCCGAATAAAACAGCGCTAATATCACAAGAAACTCCTATAGAGTCTATGAGAAAGCTCAGCCACCCTTTCCCATGAATATTTTTCAGCAACCCCCCTCGCAGCCTCACCCATCCGTTTCATTGTGGCGAAATCCCCTAACAACAAAAGAATTTTTTCTGCGATTGCATGAGGCTTTGTTGGCGACACAAGGAAACCCGTTTTCCCATTTTCAACTATTTCAGCTGGTCCCCCAATGTTTGAGGTTATAACAGGTTTTCCACAAGCCATAGCCTCTATAATTGACTTGCCGAAAGGTTCGCCAAGAGTTGTGTAAACGAAAATGTCGCACTGTTGATAATAGCTAACTGTTTCCCAGTTTGGAACAAACCCTTCAAAAACCACCTTATCTTTGATTCTTAGCTTACTGACTAAAGACGAAAGTCTAGTTTTTTCTGGACCACTACCAACAATTCTAAGCTTTACATCTCTCCGGTTTTTCACAACCAAAGCCATTGCTTGGATTAAATACTCCAAACCTTTTATAGGATACAAGGAGCCAACATACAAAATTTCGTGAACATCATTTTTCTGGTCTTTCCTTGTGGGTTTAAAACTTTGAGTGTCAACACCAAAGGGTATAACTTGAATTTTCTCCTCTTCAATCAAATTTTTGTAAAGCTTCTTCACTTGATTTGTTACTGTGATAAGACTTTGACATTTTTTCACGGTTTTTTCATGAAGCCTAGCTGTTAAGGGTTTAAGGAGGGTCTCATCCAATGGACGTTCATACATTGTAGCTACGTGAGCGGACACTGGCCCAAAAATGAAAGGTTTTCCCTTCATACTCTGGAAAAGGACTAATGAACTGAAGGTTTGGTTGTAAACGGCTGGTAACATGTGATGAATTATGTCGATATGTTCTCTTCTTAGAATTTGTAACGCTTTTAGTGAACCCCTCGTTAAGAATTCTATATGCGCCAAATATTTTTGTGCCCCATGTGTTCGATCCTCAGAGGTGCCGACTTGATAGAGTTTGACGTTTGGTAGGGGCTGTTTTATGCGGATGTAATTGGAGATTGCATGAAATTGATATCCATACTTGGCCATATGCTTGAAAAAGTTGTAGCAGTGAGTGCCTTCGCTTGTTAGAAGATAGTCAGATAGGATGTATGAGGCTGAAGGCGCCAATACTGTTGACATTTTCAAGTTCGACTACTGTTTTATTCGTAAAGCATAAATCAGTTTTATGCAAGCTTCTGAATACTACGAATCCAGTAAATTTCATTATGCCAATGATTTGCCGAAGTAGCGCAACATTGAGTGTGAAAAGGTTCATCGTAGACACTCTCTTATACTAGCTTGTGCTTTTTCAGTGAAGGTACCTAGTTAGCGTGTGCGCAATGCTTTGTTTATGAATCTTTTTTATAAATCGAATAAAATTCAGTTTCAGAATTTAGAACACGATTTATTTCTTAAAGAACTTTAGCCGTTGAGGGGCTTTACCCTTTTCACCCATCATGTAAACTTCGTACAGTTCGAATTTTGCCCCGCACTCCTTACATTGGACGTAGGCGCGGTCGCGTTTTAACCCGAGCCAAAAGCCTTCAGTGGAATTGCATTTGGGGCATATTTTGAATCGGCTAGATGAATCTTCAATTTCTTGCAGTTTCAAGCGTTCTCCAATCTCCATAAGATATTCTTTTCTAAAAATTTAATGGTTTTGGTATCGTTTAAGCGGCTAACAGGAATAAAACAGTTTATTAGTTTTAAATCTATTTTCAATGGCTGATAGCAATTGATGGTGCAGAATTTTACTGTTGGCGAATTATTCATAGTGCATTTCTGAATAGGTCTTCTTCGCTCGAAATCTGTAGCTCTTTTATGCTACATTTTTCACAAAACTCTAGGACATCGTTTAAACCTTTGAAAATGACGACAGGTGTCGCTTCTTTCGCTTGTCCCATAAGTAGTTCTGCCGCGGCAGCAATTTCATCTATCACTGCGACATTTTTTACTTTTAGAGTTTTTCCGAAAAGGTCTTTTTTCCCTCGATAGTCTTTGAAGGGTTTAATTCCAGTCAAACCTATGGCGAAGTTTACTTGTCCACGTCTAAAGGGGCGGCTGTAGGTGTCGCATACTATTACTGCAATGTTTTTACCCGTTAATTTCTTGATTTCCATGCGACATTTTTCTGCTGATTCATCTGGGTTTTCTGGCAATAATGTAAAGTTGCCTCTGCCTTTCACGTTCGACTTGTCTATTCCAGCGTTTATACAAATTAAACCGCGTTTATCTTCCACCAGTAATATTTCACGAGAAGCCTTCACTATCCTTTTTGTTTCCCTTAGAACTAGTTCGACAAACTTCGAGCTTTTCCCGGTTATTTTTGCAATTTCTTTAGCCTTTTTTGATGGAGCAACATCTTTTAATCTTATTATTCTTTTTTCAGCTTTCGAAAAAATTTTCTCAGCAATAACAATTACATCTCCATCTTCAAGTTTTAAGCCGTTTTTTCTAGCTGTTTTAACAATTATTTCCGCTACATTGTCCCCAGATTTTATTAAAGGAAAGTTTTCCAGAGCAAATGCCATGAAACTTTTCAAATGGTTTCCTCCTCATTGCGTTTTAAGTTGTTCTTTTACTTCGTTAAATCTATTGCTTATTTCTCCATTTTCACAAGGATGCAATAGTACAGATTTTGAAATTTTATCTTGAATTCATAATGTTTAAACTAACATTGGCTAGAGGGATACTGTAAGCTATGCTGAGAGTTGATGCATAAACATGAAAAAACAGTTTAGACTGTTCGCTATTTTACTAATTATAGTTTTTAGCATTTTTAATTTTGCAAACAGAACGTTATTTCCTGCTGTAAATGCAACTTATGTTGAGGGCCAAATTACGCAAGATACCATTTGGACTTTGGTGGACAGCCCCTTTGTGGTGGCGAAAGACGTTATTGTTTGTCCGGGTGTGACGTTAACAATAGAGCCTGAAGTTGAGGTAAGGTTTGGAGGTAATTTTTCATTAATAGTGAAAGGAAGACTCATTGCAATCGGTACAAAGGACAAAATGATAAGTTTTACATCAAACAAGGATAAACCCAAAGCTGGAGATTGGGCGACAATTAAATTTCTCGGAACGCAGCCATCTACATTGATAAACTGCACTATAGAGTGCGGAACAAATGGAATAACCGTAGAAAATGGTACTCTGAAAATTCAAAACAGCCTAGTAAATTTGAATTCTAAAAATGGAATTATGATGACGAATGGTGATGTGGAAGTTAAAAATAACGAAATAACCAACAATACTGGTGGTATCTACATAGCCAGTAATAAACGAGTTACCATACAAAATAACATCATAAAGTTAAATAGAGACGGCATAATCCTAAGTGGAAACTCAACATCAGGAATAAATATATATCAAAATAAAGTCTTCAACAACCGCAATGGAATACTTCTCGAAGCAGATGCTTACAACAACACACTTATTCTTAACAATACACTTTCAGCAAATTCTTATGGATTTTACGTTTCAACCAACGCGAGCACATATATCACCCGTAATTATGTTCTAAACAACACCATTGGAATTTATTATGAAAAAGGAAATCATACAGCTTACTTTAACGACATCTGCGGCAACACTTTATATGGTATGAATGCTTTGCTAATCGCTACTGTCAACGCAACATACAATTACTGGGGTGACAAAAGCGGACCATTCCATGAATCATTGAACCCCCGTGGAAGAGGAAATCGCGTGGGTGGTGACGGCGTGAACATCGATTTTATACCCTTTTTAACGGTTCCCATTGACTACAAAAATATGCGCCCCACAGCAATTCTTTGGACAGATAAGGTTTTGGTTGCACCAAATCAAACTGTCACATTTATAGGCACAGATTCATATGATGATGGGCGTGTTGACCAATACTTTTTCGATTTCGGAGATAAAACGAACAGCAGCTGGACAACATTATCGCTTTTTGCTCACAGTTATTCCTACACTGGAAACTATACCGCAAAGTTAAAAGTGATGGATGACTTCGGCAATGAAAGCAACGAAGCTTCTACAACAATAAAGGTTCAAAACCTTAAACCCTTGGAAGCTTCCATCACCCTCAGCAATTATACTGTTTGCTATAATGAAGAAGTTTTAGTTACAGTTTATGTGTCAAATGGAACAGGGGCGGCAAAAAATGCAAATGTCACGTTGTTCTCGGTAAAAGGTGGAAGTTTCACGCCTATATCAGGCTTAACAAACTCAACTGGTTACTTCACATCGACGTTCACTGCACCAAATGTTACGGAAGTAACCAACATAAGAATAATTGCGAGAGCCTCTGAAACTAATTTTGCAGACGGCTCGGACTATGAATATTTGAAGGTTCTCCCACCTCCCATAATTGAAATAACCGCTGAACCAGCGATAGTTAAATCGGAAGAAACAGCAACAGTCACCGTCTATGTAACAAACGTATTTGAAGAGCCACTTGCGGAAGTCTTACTTAGATTATCTTCTGATAATGGCAGTCTTTCGGCAACTACCGGGGTTACAAATTTAAATGGCAGTGCAACATTCACTTTCACAGCTCCTCAAACACTAAGCCAGATCAATGTCACCATTATGGTTACAGCTATAAAGACAGGATATGCAGAGGGGCACAATCAAAGAACCATACGCGTAATACCCAAAATACTTGCTGTAGAAGTAACTGCCAACCCTGCTATCATTGTCTCTGAAGCAATCTCGACAATAACTGCTCACGTAACATACGATGAAGCTCCAATTTCAAATGTAACAGTTACCATGTCATCAGATAGAGGCGGAAACTTCGGCAAAATAACAGAAATCACAGATTCAAACGGTAATGCTGCATTCATTTTCACAGCCCCACAGACAACAATACGGGATGGAATCAAAGCCACTATCACGGTAACCGCAACTAAAAGTGGATATGTGAGCGGAGAAAATCAAACGATGATAACCATAAAAGCAAAAGTGCTTGCTGTCCAAGTTACCGCTACATCCCATGTCACAATTTCTGAAGCAAAACTAAACGTAACTGTTCACGTGGAATACGACATGATTCCTATTGTAGGCGCAAACGTTACCACAATGGCAGAAAATGGATACTTCCCCGCACCGACAGGATTAACAGACATTCATGGTAACACAACGTTCATTTTCACAGCACCGCAAGTCAACGAACAAACCAACATCACTATTACAGCACAAGCTACAATGGCTGGATATGCTGAGAATCAAAGCCAACTGAAGATAACGGTTAATCCTAGAACATTCAACGTTCAAATAATTGCGCCCACAATTGAATCAGGAGAATCAGCGACTATCACTGTTCGTGCGAAATGCAGAGAGGATGCAACTCTTGTGGCTGGCGCCACAGTAAATATATCATCTAGTGATGGAAACTTTTCCACCATAACAGGAGTTACTGACTCAGATGGTTACTGTACATTCATTTTTAATGCTCCTGAAACAACCATGCAATTGCCTGTCGCCATAACAGCCAACGTAACAAAAAACGGATACATAAATGGAGGAAACCAAACAACAATAACTGTGATCCCGAAAACTATTGCGGAAACTGGAGGTGGCTGGTCTATAATGACTATACTTTTGATTATCATTCCAATAGCGATTGCGGTTATTGTTATTGTTCTAGTTAAGTTAAAAATTATTGCATTTTCTTTTAGAGAAGAATAGCTGTAATGTTTCGCAAGACGTAATATTTAATAGACCGTACATATCATTAGAATGCATAGGAGAAAACGCAATGACAAAACTGCGACTTAAAGAGGCACTAACTAAGCTGAAGAAAGTGAACATCAAAATT
>Ga0315308_1001883_pt1 | contig 11949 bp, 11 predicted proteins | sample TDP3_MG_FD_203078 | JGI IMG/M metagenome (GOLD analysis project Ga0315308, IMG submission 203078) | Freshwater sediment microbial communities from Lake Towuti, South Sulawesi, Indonesia - TDP3 | ecosystem: Environmental > Aquatic > Freshwater > Lake > Sediment | place: Indonesia: South Sulawesi... | reverse complement strand
CAGCAAAGGGCTCCGAGGAACCCGCTCCATCCCAGGAGAGACCCCCAGAGAAGGTCGACATAGGAAAAGTTGAGGAGAAACAAGCAGAGTGAACATCGGGAGAGTTGAACGCTACATAGTCGAGAAGGTCGAAAAGAACCCAATCCACATGACCCTACTGGACCCTATTAACCTAGACCCCGACACAGGAGCGAAACAAGCCGCCTTCGCCGAATCCCAAGGCACCTCGGCGATAATGGTAGGAGGATCAACACTCACCTCAACACAGGAGCTAGACAGCTTCCTCAGGAGAATCAAAGAAGAAATCTCCATCCCAACAATAGTGTTCCCTAACAACATCAATGCGCTGAGTCGTTATTGCGATGCTGTCTGGTTTATGTGCCTGTTGAACTCCGTCGAGTGGTACTATATCATTGGTGCCCAGACACAGGGAGCGCTACTCGCGAAAAAACTCGGGATCGAACCGATTCCTTTGGGGTATATAATTTTCGGCGGCGAGACAGCGGCCGCTGTCATGGGGCGAACAATTCCTCTTTCCCCGTTCCACGGAGAGGTCGCCTCCGCCTATGCGCTGGCTGCTCAGTATCTTGGTATGCGCTTTGTTTACTTGGAGGCTGGTTCCGGGGCTTCTTCGCCAGTTCCTCCCTCGACAGTGAGGATGGTGGTCGATACTGTGGATGTGCCGGTCGTTGTGGGCGGGGGGATTCGGAGTCCGAGGGCTGCTTCTGAAGCTGTCAGGGCGGGCGCGAAGATTATTGTCACGGGCACTATTGCTGAGGAGAGCAGCCGAAGGCTTTCCCAGGTCATAAAGGCGGTCAAATCCAAGTAGCTGATGCTAAGTCGAGCGAACTGACTCGCTCGATCCTTGATCCACTCTAAGTGCCTGATTTCCTTTCCGTGCATATCACCCCCGTGAACGAGGACATATCCTCGGAACAGTGGCCCTGGAATTAGAGAAGTCGATGAAAGACATGGAGAGTCAAGCCGGGTAAAGGCCTGAGGGACGCTTCAAGGGAGGCCGCGTCGTGGGCCGTTGGAAATTCATGGACATGAAATAATCAGGCATGGTCGTGCTATCTATGATGCATGAGGGACGTATCTCTTCGCATGGTTTAAGTATGTTAACACTTCCTCGTCGCTTAGGTCGTGCCAATCCTGATAGGCATCAGCCACGGCGTAGATCGGTTCATCCCTTATGTTTAGACATAGTACTCTGTCTGCGAGCGGCGCTACCAGGCGTATAGCGCTTATGGAGGCTGTTGGAACGGCCACAACCACTTGTTTTGGTTGGCCTTTTCGCACGGATTTTATGGCAGCCAGCATTGTGTACCCTGAAGCCAGGCCATCATCGGTTATTATGACCGTCTTATTCTTCAAGGAATTTGGCCGTGCTGTCCAGCGAAACTTCTTCGCTCGGTCTTTGATTATCGACACTACCCTTGACGCAAGAGTTGCTATCTCTTCCTCACTCAGGCCCAGTTTTCTCACGAGGTCATCGTTTAGAACCATGGCCCCATCCCCAGTTATTGCGCCGAAGCCTGCCTCGGGGTTCCAAGGTACAGGGATCTTCCTCACTAGGATCAGATCCATAGGAAAACCAAGTTTCTCTGATACTGTGCATGCAACGGGAATCCCCCCGGACGGGATTGCCAGGATGCAGGGTTCCGATCCGTTGTAGCGCCTCAGTTTGTCCGACATCACCTCAGCCGCTTGGACCCTATCCCGAAACACGCGCTTTCGGTTTCTAAGAGACAGCTCATCAGTCACGTTTGGGTACATGTCTCATCACGAAGCGAGCCGGTTGGATCGACGCGCCTGAACCAGAGGGCTGCTCATGGATAACCGCCCGATGGATGCGTTTAGACAGGACATGAAGAACAAGTCGCACAGCCCAAATAGCTCTAAAAAGGCTTTCGACCCTCTCTGATCGATGAACTGGAGCAATCGATCGATCGAACTCGGCAGGCGAACGTATATAATGCGTCCCATAGTATATCAGCTGGAGCGGAGAAGCTTATTGAAGACCAAACGAATCCCGTCAATACTAGGTCATTCTCGGCGGTACTGCAAACTGAGCGAGAAGGAGCAAGGGTAGCCTTGTCAGAGCCCGAGCAACCCGCGGGGAGCATTAAGGAGCTTCTGGGTGTATGAGATAGGGATGTCGCTGGACAAAAGCATTAAGCCTTTCCTGAGGGGAATGAACCAAGTGTGCATCGGTTGAGCGCTGATTCTCGGTGAAAAGCTGTGATGCCGAAGAAAGTCCTGCTCTTGTTGCTCGGCGCTCTCGTCGCGAGATTGATTGTGGCTCCTTTCTTCGGACACCCATGGGACATGAGTATTTGGACAACCGTAGGACGCCAAACCATCGAACAACACATCAATGTTTACGAAGCCAATGACGTGGACTACCCCTGGGGTTATTACACATACCCCCCTGTCTGGCTGGGGTGGTGCGCAACAGCGTACATCTTGACCGTGTCCTTTCAGAGCCTGGAGGCCTACGTAGCGGCGATAAAGCTTCCCGTCGTTCTAGCTGACATCGCCATAGGGATTCTCATCTGGAAAATTATGGTGGACCGCCAAAGAGACGACAAGAAAGCTTTGCTTGCTATGTCTTTGTGGCTGTTCAACCCTGTTACGTTCTGCATCTCGGCTTTCTGGGGCATGTTTGACTCATTGGCTATCCTCTTTGCTCTCCTCGGACTTTACTGCTTCTGGAATCGAAGATACTCATGGGCTGGATTCTTCCTAGGAGTCGGGGCGGCCGTGAAGATCTTCCCCGGATTTCTTCTCATGGCAACCATTCCTCTGCTCGTCAACCGCGCTCGGCTGAAATCTTCCAGGGTCCTCTCGAGACACATACTGCCTTTTATCTCATTTCCGTTGCTTGTATCGATCCCGTACCTTGGAGATCCCCTCGCCTATGTGAACGCTTTGCTCAAGCATTTCGGGCAGGTGGGGCAGTTCACGTACTGGGCGTTCCTATCGTCTATAGTGAACATCCAGATCCTTGGAGCCGTTGCCATGGTGATCATGCTGTTCATAGCGTTCGTCTGTTACCGCCGAGCCAACAAGATGTTCGAAGATCCTCACCACGGCATATATCTGCTATCGTTCCTGGTCGTCCTGGCTTTCCTCGTTACATCAACCAAGGTCAACGTGCAGTATGTGACGTGGGTTCTTCCGCTCATGATAATCGACTATTTCCAGAGAGGAGACGTGAAGATCAAGAACTTCTTCTTCACACTGGTGATCGCCGCGATGGGGTGGATCGTCGTCGCTCTTCCGATGGTAAGCTTCTTCAGCTTGGACATGATCGGGAAGGTCTCCGAACCTCGCCCTCAGTTCTTCGGCCTCATCGGAGCGGGCGCTCTCCTGTTCGTTCTATACTGGACCGAAGGCGTGGTGTCTGTCCTGTCGAGGTTCATCGGTATCCGGCGCCAGGTTCTCAGCCGACGCATCAGGTTTCTCGGCGCGTTCTTAATCGCGGCTCTCTTGGTGTTTGTTGTCGTGTATCCTACGCCGAGCGGGGTGGTTCTTCCGCGCGGAAGGATACGCATCGGAGTCCCAGAGAGCCTAGACTCGGCCTTCAGACCGGAACCCGGGTACGACGCGGCCGAGTTTCGATCCAAGTACAACCTGACGCACGTTGTTCTGCCCTTTGGACCCGACTTCGTGAACACGTACTCGGCATTCAACGCTTCAGCTGGGATATCGAGATATTTCAGATACAAACTCGGCGCCTATGAGTGGACCCAGGGGGACTTGTTGTCTCTGACAGGGACTTTGCATGCTTCCCAGTATCGGGTGGTCTTGGGAATCTTCCTGCAAACCAAGATGATTGATGTGCATCTGGGTTTCCAGGGATACGAGTCTGGTTGGTTGCTAAATCGTCACCCGGAGGTGCTCAACGAGCGTGGAGAGATTGTTTTCAACGCGACCTTGGAAGACGATGCTGATTATGGAATTATCAAGGGAGAGACTTACGCCGAGTATTTCACAGACAGGACGATCCACATAATCAATGACTTCAAGATGGACGGACTATGCCTGATGGACTGGTCAACCGACACGAGTTCCATTCCAGCCGCAACGTTTCAAAGCATCACGGACCTGCTGGAGACCCTTTCTCCACGGCTCAAGGAAAACGGCAGCTTGCTGGTTGTTGAGGACGCTGGGGACGCTCAGCCCCACGCCCAGTACCAGGGGATGATCAATTTGGCCGACTACTTCTTATTGAAGACGTCTCCATGGATCAGTTCTGTATTCTACATGAAGCAGAATAGGACGTTAGAGGACTATCTCTTCTACATCGATCAAACCCTACAGGCGACTCCACACCATCTTCAGGGAAAACTCCTGTTCGGAGTCCACACTCAGGATTTCTCTCGAGGATGGCTCACACCTGCTCCCGTTCTTCAACAAGAGATCAACAAGTTCAGCGAATCCCTACCCGAAGGTGGATACGTGATCTATCATACCAACAAGTATCTTCCTTACCGCTTGACCGCATCACATCTCTCTGCCCCGTCTTGAGCAATAGGCGCACACCTCCGCAGAATCTAGTCGCCTGCCACGGCAAGTTCGTAGACGCGAACATGAAGACCATAGGTATTAGTATCAACCCCTCCATCGATCAAACATCCCAAGAATCGATCGATTTTGTCAGCTTGCCACTAACTCGCCTTCTCATCGCGCATGGGTCAGTCGAGACGCCCCATGGAAAGCGAGAACACTCGTTGAAAGGACGAAGATCGCTGCTTGAAACTCTTTAAACAACCAGGAAGCAGAAGCCAGCTTAACCCCGTCGGTCCACCGACGAAATCACTTCTCTAACCACTTGTGGTCTCGGGTCCCTCATAATTCTCCAGAGCGAGCGGCAGCGTTTCTTCTGTTTGTCCGCCGCGGCATCAATGTTCGCCGAGATTCGCTGCAGATGCTTCAACGCCAAGTCTAGATCGGAGAAATGGGTTACCAGCCCCCTTCTGCTGAGGTATTCCAACACAGTCAGCCTGGGGCCTGGGAAGATGGAAATCGCTGGAACCCCAAGAAGGGCTGCTTCCTGGGTCATGGTTCCGCCTCCTCCTATGAAGAGTGAGGAGAAACGAATCAGGCTGGTTCCGTCCACCACTCTATCGATCAATGAGATTTCCTTGTTGAGTCTTCTAAAGACTTTGGCTTGCCTCGAGTACCTAGTCATCATGACTATCCTGTGGTCGGGAAAAACCGAAGGTAGCTCTTGAACAAAATTCATGATCTTTGAGCCACTGGAGTTCTCCGCCCTCAGGAGGTAGGAGGCAAGTGTCTCGGGAAGCCTAACCAAGACATACTGATCCTCTTTGAGCCGCAAATCTTGTAGAACGGATTTTCTTGGAGAAAAGTCCGTCAACCAAAAGACCGGGTCCAACGACTTGTGGTACCTGATGTGAGAGCGTGCTATGCCATGCTTGCTCCACTCCTCGAACCTGATGATCCAGGGAGAGAAGAGAAGTCTAGTAACTGGTAGACACAAAGGAAACACCGGTGAGTGAGGGGAATCTGATATGCAGAAATGTGGAAAGGCAAGCCCATAGGCGATCCTCGCTGCTTCAGGCGAACCTCCAGATATGGCGGCGTCAGGTTTCTCTCGGGACACACGCTCTAGAAGTTTCTTCGATCTGAGGATGCTTGCTTGCAGTTTGCCTCTTAACGAACCTCCGCCGAATTCCCCCACGATCTCCGCGTCAGCATTCAGCAATTGTATTAAAGGCAGAACCTGTTCATAGTCTCTAGAGGTAAGCCAAACATCCACTCTCCGCTTCTTGAATTCATTCTTTAGGGAATGAAAGAGCAACAACTGCTTCGGGGTCAGAGCGTCAAACCAGATCTTCACCCGTAACTACCACGGCGAGACTTAGTTTAGGGTATATATACCGATTTCTCGAGCAGCCCGGGGGTGTCTCGGACACGGCTGATTTGGCAGCTGCGGTGGCCGGATACCTCCTCGAAGTGGTTGCAACTATGGTGATGGTCCCCAGCGGCGATCGCCGCTGGACGTCTCCTATCTTGGTCCTTCTTATATGGTACCTCTTCAAACCTAATTCCGAGCAGAAAGTGCAATGGAGAGGACTTGATGACTAAGGAGCTTCTCTTTATCGACACCTCCCTCGATGGAGTCTCGCTAGCGTTTCAGGCGGCGCTGGGGGATTTCAAGATAGTCTATTCTTCACCCAATGAATACGTTTTGTCAATAATAAGAAAGGGAAAGGCACCGGGGGTCCCCAGGAAAACTCAGCTAGAGCTGATCTCAGAGGAAAGGATCTCGACTGCGACGGATGTTCAGAAAGCCGTTGGAAGTCATGACATCATGGTCGTGACGAGAGATGCCCACTCACTGGAAGGAGACAGCCGCACGGAGTTGAATACCCTATGCAAACTCGTGGGCTCCGCTGTGAGGAGAGATTCCCTGATAATCTACAGCGGTGTATCTCTTCCCGGGACGGTGGAGAGCGTGGTAATTGAGAATCTGGAGAAGGCCTCTGGACTTCAGGTCGGAGTTGATCTGGACCTTGCATATGTCTCGCCGGCCAGAGGAGTGAACTTCATAGCTGAGAAGAGTAAGCTGCCAGGCCGGGCGATGGGGCTAGCTTCAGAGCTTTGGGGAGGAGGAAGCATAGTTGAGTTGGATGGTATCAGGGAGGCAGAGGCTGCCTCCATCCTCAAACTGATGGAGGATGAAGCACTAAAAGCCGCGGCCTACGAGGCTCTTCTCCTCTTCGAACAACTGGACGTAGATGTGAGAAAGGTGTTTGAACGCGTCAGAGAAAACGTAGTTCCTAGTGCGGTAAGAGACCCTAAGACTACCGGCGTCATTCGCTACCTAACTCAAGGAGAGGGCATGGTTTTTCGAGGGACAAGGTTCCTGCATCAAGTTGACAGAACGATTGATGCGGGTGCTAGCTACGGAATAGCACGACTCAAGGATTTTATAAGGGACAAGTCTAGAGACAAAAGAGGGAAGATCAAGGTGTTTCTCGCCGCTGACACGGAGGACGAGAGGAGACAAATATTAGCTGGCGTCGGGTCTCGAAGATGCCTCACCGAGAGCTATCTCACCGCGGATCTAGTTGACAAGCTTCAAGGCGATGAACAGATGGATTTGAGTGAAAGAATGAGCAAAGCGGACGCGGTTATTCTCTTCAGTAAGCACAGCGAGCTACGTGAATTCGCTCTAGCGAAGATGAGCGACAGGAACGTCCTCTTTGACTTCAATATGCTACAAGCCTTACCTCGGCGGTGACGGTGAATGGATCCAGTCGGTGTAGGGGTGATTGGAACAGGGTTCTGGGGGCGCAACCATTCGCGCGTGTTCAGTGAGCTACCCAACGTTGAACTCGAAGCTCTGTGCGATATAGACGAAGAAAGAGCAAAGAGTGTAGCTCAAAGGTATGAGGTCCCAAAGGTGTACTCAAACCACAGAGACCTTCTTAAGGACGGCAACGTGGATGCCGTCACTATATGCACGCCCTCCAACACACACGGAGAACTTGCGATAGCGGCGCTACGAGCAGGCAAGGATGTGCTGATCGAAAAGCCGATGGCCACCGAGGTAAGTGAAGCAAGGAGAGTCATGATCCTCGCCAAGAAACTTGACAACATAGTCTCGGTAGGCTTCATAGAGAGATTCAACCCTGTCGTGCAGAAAACGAAGAATATGATAGAAGAAGGGCAAATCGGGGAGGTTCTGCTCTCATATGCCAGAAGAATAGGCAGTTGGCCCGAGAGGATAGGGGACGTGGGAGTAATAAGAGACACGGCGGTACACGACATCGATCTTGCAACCTATCTGTTCAATCAGTGCCCGCAGGCTGTCTTTGCCAGGGGAGGAAAGCTGCGGCACCACAAGTTCACAGATTACGTGCAAGCCACGTTAGTCTTCCCACGCAACAAGACCGCGCTGGTGGAGGCAAATTGGCTGACGCCCAGAAAGAAGAGAGACATGCAGGTCACAGGAACAAACGGCGTGATCAAACTCAACTTCCTTACACAAGACGTCTCCATCGAGAAGATGGATTACGAGATCACCCCGACCGTGAAGTTTGAAGAGCCACTAAGACTAGAGTTGAGTCACTTCGCCACATGCGCGCAGAAAAGGACCAAGCCCCTTGCTGCGGTGGACGACGGTTACAGAGCCACGGTGATAGCTGAAGCCATCATCAACTCCATCGCAAGCAACCGCGTCGTCAAACTGAAAGACATGCCAGGGTGAACCAATCCATTCGATCGATGGCTACTTCCCTCGAAAGCAGTCCAAACAGTACGTGAAGGACTGTCGATCGATCGCCGTGATAAACGGACTGGATTGATGTCAACGATGAGAGTAGTAGCCCGGGGGAGACTGTCGCTCGGATTTTTCCCTTCCAAGATTCGAACTCCCGATCAGCGGGTCACGCCGGGTTCCCTTCCAGGGTTTGCCCTCCAAAGCCCGCCATGCTTGGCCGCTACACCACCGGGCTGGCTGGTGTGGTAGGTTGCTGGGAATTAACCTTATGGTCGGGCGGGAAGCATATTCGCTTGTGTCAGAGATCACGCACGGAGTGGCCCTGTGATCCAGTCGATCCTGTGAGAGCCGCCTTTTTCGTATGCGCGCTGCGATCGAGTAGACTCTAACCGTGAAAGGTGAGAGTGTACCTCCGACATCCGTCTCACCGGACAGTATGGCCCTTCTCACCTCGTCCTCTTCTCTGCAGGCAAAGAGGGTGTATCCGCGTCCAACCTCTCCCGGTGTGTGTGCATCGCTTCCTCCAACCCGTGTCTTGCTGAACCGGGCGGCGAGCCTTTCAGCCTTCTCATTGAGGCCTTGGAAGACGTTGCGTGCGTTAAACGTCTCAATCGCATCCAGTTCCGTCACCAGACTCATTTCCTGAGGTGAGTAGGAGCTTCCCCGCAGGTATGAATAGGGATGCGGTAACACCACGAGGCCGCCCATCTCCTTGATCTGGTCAGCGGCCTCTACCATGCTCCGTCCCGCAGGCCTCTCCGAGATGAAGAGCCCAATCAGGTCTCCCTGCCTTGTTCTGCATTCTATCCCTGGAATCACCGTCAGCTCCTCACCGGCTGCACGTATGGTGTTAGCCACGGATTTCACAGAATTGTGATCGGTCACAGCGAGGCCCGCCAAACCTACTCGAAAAGCGGCCTTCACCAGTTGTTCTGGAGAGGTTGTGGAGTCGAAGGAGCAGCTGGTATGGGTGTGAAGATCGAATCTGTGCTCCCTCGGTCTAGCCAAGTATCCCCCTCTCTAGCGTGCTCTAACAGAGATCTACATATGCCTATTGATGCGGCGGCGGGAGGAAACGAGGCACAAGCCGTCCTGCGAGGGCACCCAAGAGACTTGGGAGGTACGATTGTGTCGATCGATCGGTCAAACCCCGGAGAACGGTTCGCTTGCCTCGTCACTCAGCATCATCATCCCTGCTCCGGCAGACAATTCGATTGCATAAACTAGATGGCCGGTCACGACCATTGACCTGAACAACACTGAGACTCCGACCTGAATTACGACGGATCGATAGATGCAAGAATCGATGCTATGGCGCTCGATTAGGGATGTTGGTCATGGGGTTCAGCTGGTCAGCGATGGACGACCAGGTTTTCCCTGAGGAATTTGTTTTTCTGTGAGCTCCATCTCCAAGCTGTTACCTCTTCTCTGGTTTTGACGCGCAACGATATGATGAGGTATATCTGTTCTGGAAATGCGTGTTCAGCATCATATTCAGATGGTTCGGATGGAATGTCTGGGTGTGAGTGATAGATCCCCACAACCTCCAGGCCTTTCATCTCCGCGGTGAAGTATGACCTTTGAAGGGTTGATGGCTCTATCTCATATCTCACGCTGGATCTCTTGATATTCTTCGCTCTTATGATCTCCGTCACCATGGTCTGTGGAGGCGCGCTTGTTCCCAGAAGTATTCCACAAGCTTCTAGCGGGTACTCCGCTTGGCAGTGGTCTAGAACCTCGGCGAAGACCTCATACGATAGGTAGGTCGTTGAACGCATGGATCTGCGGAACCCTCCTCATAGGTGCCCTATCTACCGGCCGCCGTGCCTATTGATTCCTCGATTATAGATCTTCCGGTCTCCATGAGTTTGTCTTTGGCCCTCTTGTCTCTTGCTTCTCCGTATACCCTCATCTTGGATTCAGTGCCGGAGGGCCGTATCAAGATCCAAGACCCGTCTGGGAAATCCAGCCGCGCACCATCAATCTTCATGATCTCTGAGGTTTTCATTTGCCTGGCAAGCTCTCTCTCCGCCCTTTCCTGAGCTTGCTGCTTCAACTCGTCTGGACATCGGACGTCGATCTCGAACTTATAATACTTGGGAAGCGAGTGAAGGAACCGCTCAACACCGCCAAGCTTGGTGATCGTCTTGAGTAACAGCAGAGAGGAGTAGATGCCGTCCTCCCAAAGACCAAACGCTGGGTCTATGAGCTTCCACGGTTCCGCCGCGGCCACCCCATTCAGCTCCATCATCCTTCTATAAGTCTTCCCCAGCGGTGCGTAAACCACCGTTCCCCCTGCTTTCTCAACGAGCTCTTTAGCTCCGTTCGACATGTTAACGGACAGCACCACCTTCCCGGGGCTGCGCCTCGCTATTTGCTCCAACAGGATCGCGAGAACAAGATCCGTCTCGATCAGGTTTCCCTCTCCGTCGAATACTGCCAACCGATCACCATCCCCATCGAATGCTAGAAGGAGATCAGACTTCAGAGGTTTCAATAACCTGGATAAGACCTTTAGGTTCTCTGCAGTTGGCTCTGGAGGATGCGACGGGAACAATCCATCCGGGATATTGTTGATAACTCTCGCTTGAATTGGAAGCTTCAGAAACATCTTGTCGGCTAGCGTGGACGTCGCTCCGTGTCCGCAGTCCACCAAGACCCTAATATCCGAGGAGAAGTCTGACTTGGAGAAATGAGCCATGAGCCTCCTGATGTAAAGGGTCAGCGCTTTCCCATGAATGTGGTGCAGTTGAGTTTTGCTGACAAGGCGCGATTCCACAGGTTCATTCAAGATATCCTCAATTTTTCTCTCTGTTTCTCTGGGAAAACCAGCTCCGCTACGATCAAACAGCTTAGCTCCTATGTACTGGGGTGGATTGTGAGAGGCTGTGACCATGACCCCGGCGTCTGAAGCTGTTTCAACAACAGTTGATGGCAGCACAGGTGTGGGGCATAACCCACAGTCAAAGACCTCTACACCGCTCACCAGCAGACCCGAGACCAGAGCCCTCTGCATCGTCTCGGAAGTCGTTCTACCGTCTCTGCCAACACAAACCCTGGATATGGATGATGCCGCTCGTCTTATGGACAGACCCAGCCTGTAGAAGAGGTCGATGCGAAAATCTGCCCCAAAGACCCCCCTCATCCCAGAAGTGCCGAAGTATGTCCGTCGGACCGATTGCTTCTTAGCCATACTTGCCAGCTTCTCAAGGTTCGAAGTAGCTAATCAGTTTAATGGCGTCGCGTAGTTTGACCTGCACCCGACCTACTGTCGATCTGCACACTTAGGCCCAAGCTCGATCGATCAAGAAAGTTTGATCAGCAATATAGAGGGCCCGGTCAATTGGCCTACGTTGGAGACGCTATGTGCGAGGTAGAATAGCGTTTTGGCTACGTGTCCCACGGAGTGCTTCGCCACAGAAGAACAGGACCAATCTTCTCTTGAGCGAACCATCTCTCAGAGAGGTTCTCTCCAGCCTCTCACGCATCCATTCAGGCAATGTGGAGAGAAGAGGCTCACGGGAGAAACGTCTATCGAGGAGTATGATGGCGCAAGTGTCTATTGGGGAACGTATTCCTCGTCCAGCCGCTTGGAGCGAGGACCACAACGCAGGGACGATGTATGCGTAGAACCTGCCCTTCTTGCCGAAGAGCTTCCTGTAGAGTTCTATCTGCGCTGACACCGGTAG
>Ga0315308_1001882_pt1 | contig 11951 bp, 8 predicted proteins | sample TDP3_MG_FD_203078 | JGI IMG/M metagenome (GOLD analysis project Ga0315308, IMG submission 203078) | Freshwater sediment microbial communities from Lake Towuti, South Sulawesi, Indonesia - TDP3 | ecosystem: Environmental > Aquatic > Freshwater > Lake > Sediment | place: Indonesia: South Sulawesi... | reverse complement strand
CCCACAGTGTTTATCTTGGGAACCCTCGGAAGCCAGTCAACGCGGTTAGGAGCTTGGTAGATCGCTTCATGAAGGGCTTTCCCAATCTTGTTTTCACCGACATCAAAGGCCGAAGTAAAATTCAAGTCGAATACGCTGTATCCTCCGATCTTCTCGTGCATTAATCCCACTATTCTCTTATCCACGTTTTGCCGGTAATATTCTATGCCTTGAACGAGCCCGGCAAAGCAATTCCCTACGCCTATCACTCCGATGTTTATTCTACCCAACCAGGTCCAAGTCCACCTTTCTTACAAACATGAAGTACTTCCAAAAATTTTGTATGCGACTTAAAAAGCTTTGGCTATCTTTTTTCCAACTGGGGTCGAGATAGTCTTAAATGATGCTGCGTATACTCGTCAGATGTCAGTCAGGTCTGGCGGTGCGATACTTGAGCGATTGCGCCAGAAAAAGGCATGAATGTGGGGTGCGCTACCCGTCAAGGAACGTTTGCGTAGGAATCAAGCACTGCGAATGTTGGGATGACGTTAAAGGCTGCATTGGAGTAATTCAGATCAGGGAAAGCTTGAGAAGCCTTTTATTCGCTCCGTGATCACGTAACACGCTGCCCGACGCGATTGAACGTCTGTGGTTCTTTTGAATTTTACCAATGCAGTGTTCTTCAAAAAAAGCTAAAATAGTCTGCTATTCAAAAGCTGAACTTGACTTATTGGTGGCTTGAGTTATGAGTAAGAAACATGAACAAGTTCTAGCCAGATTAACCGATGCGGTCGTTTCTTTGGACACCGAGGCCGCCAAAAAGGCTGCGGAGGAGGCTATAGAGACCAATGCGGATCCGGCTGCTGCCATCAAAGCATTGGCCAAGGGAATGCGGATAATAGGTGAGAAATGGAACAAAATGGAGGTTTTTCTGCCTGAAGTCTTGGTCGCTGCAGACGCCTTCTATGCCGGCATGGAAGTTTTTGGGCCTGCATTAGACACTAAAAAAGACCAGCGGCTCTTCAGTGGAACTATGGTTATCGGGACCATATTCGGCGACGTCCACACTGTGGGGAAAGACGTGGCTAAAGCAGTTTTCGCAGCTGAGATTGGATTGAAAGTTGTCGATTTAGGTGCAGAGGTTCCAGCGAGCGAATTCGTTGACGCAGCAAGAGAACACGATGCGACGATCGTGGGCCTTGGAACATACATGAGCGAAACATTCTTCAACACTCCAAAAGTGATAGACGCTTTAAAAAAATCGGAGTTGCGAGATAAGGTCATTGTAGTATGTGGGGGTCCAGCGGTTAATCATAAGAAAGCGATAGAGTTCGGGGCGGATGGTGCGTGGGATGATGCTTGGGTAGCTGTGGATGAGATTAAGACCTTGACGAAGGAAAAAGTGAGGGTGAAGGTCTATGGCTGAGAAATCTGAAAAACCCCTTGGAGTCGATGAATGGGTTAGCAAGCTTAAGAATATTCGGAACATCGGTGAGATGACCCACTGGGAGAGGATGGCCAAAGCCTTCGACCTCGAGGAGCCTGACATGGTTCCTTTAGCCCCCGAAGCCGACTACTGGCCATGTTTCTACCAAGGATATGCGTCGCGGGAGCTGTTCGAGGGACCTGAGGCCGTCGCCAAGAGAACACACGCATTGGTAAAGACTTGGGCTGAATTCAGATGGGATTCGATATGGCAGTATGTTGACCTGTCAGAAGAACTTGATCCCTTTGTTCCGCCTGAGAAAAGGAAGGATCAATATACTATTAGAGGACCCAAAGATTACGTCGTCTTCAAAGCTGTTGCCACAAAGCTAGATGACGCCATTAAACTCTTCCAAGACAGGGTATGGGAGAAATACGGTTACGGACATGCGGGCGATTACTTCATACCCCATCTCCAGCAACTATTGGAATTCCAAAACAAAATGAAAAAATCTATTCCTGTAATTACAGGTCAAGCGACCGTCTCTAACCATGCTGAAACCCTAGTAGAGGTTCAGAGGCTTGTGAAGTGGCTTATTACTGAGCCGAAAGAGAAGCTTCACGACTACTTTGATTTGGTTTTGCAGGAGAGGATGGCGGGCCTGAAATCCTATAGAGAGTTCGCGGCGAAGCTTGGATGCGAGTTCTTTGTCGCTTGGGGCGGGGGAAGAACTTGGGGGCCAAAGCAATGGCATGAATTCGGAGAATACGAGGAGATCTACCTTGAAAGGCTAAGCAGGATATTCAAGTACCCGTTCTGGCATGTGTGCGGCCGCAACTTAAAGGAAACAATGGAGTTCTTGGCTACCAAGGCGCCTGGAATAAGAGCGATACAATTTGATACGCCTATGAGTCAATACAATATGTCGTGGCCCGAATGGTTCGAATGGGTTGCCAAGCTGTGCAAAGGCAGAAGATGCGCCATGAGCTCTCCGACAACCCAGCTCTTGATGCATGGAACACCTGGCGAGGTGAAAGACATCGTCAAAACCTTCATCAAACATACGACGCCTCATACGACAGCAATTGTTATGACGCCATGCGAGATAGGAGGATATACCCCAGTTGAAAACGTTAAAGCAATGGTGGATGCGGCCAGAACCTACGGAAAATATCCTATATCGATATAATTCCCGTTATGTCCCTAATTCTCTAAATCGATGTTTTCAAAAGATGGTTACACATTGAAAATGACTCTAGAGCCCGATGGGCTTACTATACCCTTCAAGAAAGGGTTGACTGTACTTGAAGCAGCCGGGAAGGCTGGGATAGAAATTGAGTCTATATGCGCCGGCCGAGGCTTATGCGGGAAATGTAGGATACGGGTGATCTCTAGAAAGGAACAGCTGCCTCCGCTTACGGCTGAAGAAAAGAAAACCCTAAGAGACGACGAAATCAAGCACGGTTACCGCTTAGCGTGTATGGTTAAGCCGAGGCTCGATCTTGCTGTCTACATTCCATCTAGAAGCAAAAGAGGGAGCATGAGGCTTCAGACTGAAGGGCTCAAGGTAGGGGCTCCGTTAAAACCGATGATCAAAAAGTATTGTGTGGAGATCCCGAAGCCAGGCCTTGAAGATCAGAGATCTGATGAAGATAGGCTCCTAGAAGCATTGAACGAGAAATATCATTTGGACAAAATCATCATCAGCTACTACGCTGTAAGTAGATTGCCGTCGGTGTTGCGCAAAAGTGGTTGGAAGACGACCGCTGTTGTATGGGATAATAAGATAATTGACGTTGAGCCTGGCGACACATCCAGTGAGGGCTTTGGAGTAGCGCTGGATGTTGGGACATCGAAAATCGCACTCTACCTCTTAGACCTTATAGACGGTAAAGAGCTTACCACCGTATCCATGGTGAACCCTCAAAGATCCTTTGGCGAAGACATCATGACCAGGATGAGCTTCGCAAACAGAAAGGAAGCAAACCTTGAGAAGCTGCATGAAATGGTGATAGATGCGTTAAACAAGTTGATTTTTGAGGCCTGCAGCAAAGCGGGCGTGAGTAGATCTAGGGTTTATGAGGCTGTTCTGGTAGGTAACACGGTTATGCACCATTTCCTTCTAAAGTTGCAAACTAGGTATCTATCGCAGAGCCCCTACACGCAGGTTCTACGCCGCCCATTTGACTGCTCCCCTTCCACAATTGGACTGCAGATAAATCAGAACGGAAATGTTCATGCGCTTCCAACGATCAGAAGCTTTGTTGGCGCCGATAACGTGGCCGTCTGCCTTGTCACAAAGATCGCTGAAGCCGAGAAACCAGTGTTGGCTTTGGATATCGGAACGAATACTGAGATAGACTGCGGGTCCGGAGGTACTGGTCTGACGGTTACGAGCACACCCTCAGGCCCAGCATTTGAAGGATGGGCTACCAAATGGGGAATGACTGCCACAAGTGGCGCTATCGAGAGAATATTCATAGATCCTGATACATTCGAGATCGTTTACCGAACCGTCGGAGATAGGCCGCCGCTCGGTATTTGCGGCTCCGGCTATGTTGACGCTATAGCTGAGATGATGAAGGCGGGTATATTGAGCCATAGAACGGAATTCAACGATGTAAAGTCAAATCGCATCCGAAAAGGAGAAGCGGGACATGAAATAGTCATAGCCAGAGAAAAAGAGTCTAACGTCGGCAAGGACATTGTCGTAACGCAGAAAGACATACGCGAGATAGTTAAGGCAAAGGCAGCTATTCACTCCGCCATAACGATACTCCTCAGTCACTTGAAACTAGCAGAAGATAGAATTGACAAATTCTTTTTGGCAGGTGCATTCGGTTCATACATAGATCCGGAAAACGCTAGGACTATTGGAATTCTGCCCGACTTAGATTTAGAGAGGATTGTACCCATAGGAAACGCGGCTGGTACCGGAGCGAAACTGGCCCTTCTGAACACTGATGAAAGACACGACGCTGAGGAGATATCAGCTAAAGCGGTGTTTATAGAGTTGGCCACTCATCCCATGTTCGTTAAGGAATATGTGAACAGCATGTATCTACCGTATAAAGTCCTCGATAAATATCCCAAGACTATGAATCTTCTAAGAAACTTCCGATCGATCGATTAGCATCACCATCATAGATATGAGCAATATAATATTGAGAGTATCGTTGAATCTAGTGAACTGTTGACAGACTGCAAGCTATGCTTCCAGTAAAGCATAAATTAAAAACGACTCAATTGATTTTGTCTGCTTTCACTAGCTTGGATGGTCAATGAAAATTGTATGCATACAAAGGGAAATATTTGAGGATAAATCTGCGCAGGAAATCCGTCAATGTTCATGAGACGCCTAAACAGTGGATCATGAAGTATCTCGGAGGACGAGGCTTTGCCGCCAGAGCGTATTACAATGAAATCGGACCTGCCGTTGATCCTCTGGGACCTGACAACAAACTTGTCTTCTTCACAGGTCCTTTGACAGGAACAACTGTCTTCAGCGGATCGAAATCTTCTGTAGCAACGAAATCGCCGCTCACTGGGACATACTTATGTTCTAATGCCGCGGGTTTTGTTGGCGCGGAGCTGAAGTTCGCTGGATACGACGGCCTAATTTTGGAGGATAGAGCTGAAGGACCGACATACCTTTCGATAGCAGATGATCAAGTCCAATTCCGTGGCGCTAAGCATCTTTGGGGCATGGACGCAGTTGAAACACAGAAAGCCGTCAAAGAGGAGATGGGCGAAGAAAGAGCCCAAGTGATGTCGATCGGTCAGGCTGGAGAGAGAGGCGTCAAATTCGCATGTATAATGAGCGATGAGAGGAGCTACGGCAGAGGAGGCGCCGGGGCTGTCATGGGCTCGAAGAATCTGAAGGCGATAGCTGTTCGAGGACACGGTACAGTTCAAGTTGCAGATCTCGATGGGATGCGGCAGCGCCTCACAAGCGCTATTCCTTTGCTCAAGGAAACTACGAGCGGCCACACAGAGTTCGGGACACTCATGTACATTGAAGTCATCTACGAGACCGGTTCCTACCCAATAGAGAATTTCCAAATGACGAGACATGAAGGGATGGAGAACATATCGGGTTTCATAGCAAAACAGAGGTTCAAAGTCAGGAATACACGGTGCTTCGGCTGTCCAGTCGCTTGCGGCCAGTTATGCGAAACCAAAGAAGGAAAGTATCGAGGATGCAGAAGCAGACCTGAATATGAAATAGCTTGGGCTTTCGGTCCTCACTGCGGAATCTTCGATTTCAACCCTACCATAGCCGCGATCGATCTTTCCAATAGATATGGCGTGGATGGAATCTCTATGGGATACACCATTGGCTTAGTCATGGAACTCTACGAGCGAGGCGTTATGCCTAGAGAACGACTGCAAGGAATTGAAGCCAAGTTCGGAAACGAGGAAGCTATGTTCACTCTTATTCATGCAACATGCGAAAGAAGGGGGATCGGAGACCTTATGGCTGAAGGAGCGAGAAGGCTGGCCGAAGCTATCGACAGGAAAGCTTCATACTACGTCATGCATACGAAAGGAATGGAGTTTCCTGCCTATGAACCCAGAGCCTTCTACGGGATGGGTTTAGCTTACGCAACTTCTTCAAGAGGAGCTTGCCACAACGTAGGGGGATGGACCATAAGAGATGAACTGATAAAGAAAACCTGGGATCGTTTCGCAGTAAAGGGTAAGGCTAGACTTGTAAAGACTCTACAGGATGTTCGCGGGTATATAGATTCAGTCGGTATCTGCACAATTCCTCGGAGATCGCTGCAGCTCACAGATGAGCCTAAGGAGGATATAGTGAACTTCGCGACGGGAACGGATTTCACTGGGAAGCTCGTGACGATTGGAGAGAGGATCTACAACTTAGAGAGGATTATATTGAACAGAGAAGGGATCGCAAGAAAGGATGATACGCTCCCCCCACGGATAGAGAATGAGGCAATCCCTGACGGACCGGCGAAAGGGCATACTATAACTTTCGAAATATTGCAGGAGATGCTCGATGAGTACTACCAGTTAAGAGGATGGACATCTGAAGGCAAGGTTCCGTCGACGACAGTGGCAACGCTGGAGGTTCTGTGATCTTAAATGGAGTTTGAGCCACAGTCCACAGGTCCAAGCCAGTCTCTTTTCGAACCCTGCTATCGCTATGAGGAAGATACGATCTATTAAACCGACATTTTCAGGACAAACTCTCTGAATCTAACCAAGCCCCATCGAAAGCAGTTGAATCAACATACTCATAGAAGTGATCCTACTCCGGTAAACTTTAAAAGTCGTCATGTCCTCTACGACTTGACTCATCCAAAATTTCGAGTGAGGGAATGATATTGCCGCGCTTCAAGACCACGGCGGACATAGTGAAGATAATTCAGAATAAGGAACAGATTAGAAATATCGGTATCATAGCTCATGTCGATCATGGAAAGACGACGATGTCTGATTCTCTTCTTGCAGCGGCTGGGCTGCTTTCCCCATCCGTTGCCGGAACAGCTTTGGCCCTAGACTACATGGAAGAAGAACAGAAGAGGCAGATGACGATAAAGGCTGCGAACGTAAGCCTATATCACGAAAGAGAAGGCACTCCTTACGTCATTAATCTTATTGATACTCCAGGTCACGTCGACTTCTCAGGGAAGGTTACGCGTTCGCTTAGAGCTATTGACGGCGCTGTCGTGGTTGTAGATGCGGTTGAGGAAGTTATGGTTCAAACGGAAACGGTCACTAGACAGGCTTTGGAAGAGAGAGTGAGACCTGTTCTCTATATCAACAAAATTGACAGATTGATTAAGGAGTTGAAGCTGACCTCAGAGCAGATTCAAGAGCGGATAGCTAGAATAATCAAGGACTTTAATGATCTAATCGATCTCTACGCTGAGCCGGAGTTCAGAGAGAAATGGAAAGTGAGCTTCGCCACAAATACCGTGGCGATGGGGTCAGCGAAGGATAGATGGGGCTTCACTTCCGAGATAGCGCAGAAAAGAGGCGTCAAGTTTTCAGATGTCGTCGATGCGTACATTCAGGGAACGGTTGATGAACTGAGAGAGAAGAGCCCTCTCCATGAAGCTATCTTGAACATGGCTGTAGAAGCTATGGTTCCACCCCATGTCGCGCAGAAGTATCGTATACCCAAGATCTGGCGGGGGGATGTTGAAAGCGAAGTGGGGCAGGCCATGGTAAACTGTCTTGACGATGCACCAGCTGTTATGTGCATAACGAATATCGTTGTAGACCCTCAAGCGGGGGTGGTAGCTACGGGAAGACTTTTTTCAGGCACATTGCGTGAAGGTGATTTCGTTCACCTAGTAGGCGCTAGGACTGACTCGAGGGTACAGCAGGTCTGCATATATATGGGCCCTTATAGAGAGGTCATTGGCTCACTCACCGCTGGGAACATACCTGCACTACTGGGATTGGAAGCCGCTAGAGCTGGAGAGACGCTCGCCTCAATGAAGAATGTGGCGCCTTTCGAAGCTGTGAAATATGTAACTGAGCCTGTCGTTACCATGGCGGTTGAGCCGAAGTTCAGCAGAGACCTGCCCAAACTAGTTGATGTACTGAGAAAACTCTCGATAGAGGATCCGAATCTTGTTACCACGATAAATGAAGAGACTGGAGAATACCTCATATCGGGTATGGGTACACTCCACCTTGAAATAGCGACGACACTGATTCAGAAGACAGGCTTGGAGATTGTAACCTCTAAACCGATAGTCATCTATAGAGAGAGTGTCAAAGGTTCCGCTGGCCCATTCGAGGGAAAGTCTCCTAACAAGCATAACCGCATTTACATACAGGTAGAGCCTCTTGAGCCAGAGATAATCGATATGATCAAAGCGGGAAAGATAGGAGAATATATGGATCGCCATGTCTTAGCAAGGATGCTTCGAGATCACGGATGGGAGACGGATGAGGCTAGAGGTGTTTGGAATGTAGATGAGAGTTGCAACATACTTACCGAGGTGACGAAGGGGGCTCAATACCTTCAAGAAGCAAAGGAGATGATAATCTCGGGCTACAGATGGTCGATCAAGGAAGGTCCTTTAGCGTACGAGCAGATTAGAGGATTGAAGGCCAAGATAACGGATATTCAGCTGCATGAGGACCCAGTTCACAGGGGTCCCGCCCAAATCATGCCGATGAGTAGAAGAGCGTTCTTCGCAGCCTTCCTATCGGCAGACCCTTGCCTGCTTGAGCCTATCCAACGCATTACGGCCAAAATCTCGCCAGATCTTCTAGGCGCAGTGGCAAGTGTCATCACTCAGAAGAGGGGTAAAGTCATCTCGGTTGAACAGAAAGGTCATCTTGTCTATGTGACTGGTGAGTTTCCTACAGCTGAGACCTTTGATCTATCGGAAGTCTTGAGAGGCGCGACGGCTGGGCGAGCGTTCTGGGGGCTTGAGTTTGCACATTGGGCGCCGGTTCCGTCATCAATGGTTATGCAGGTCATCCAAGATATTCGGAAGCGTAAAGGCTTACCGCTGGAGCCTCATAAGCCGGAAGACTTCATGGAGAAGGCTTAAGCCATCGTGGTTCAAGCGGTTCTGAAGATATTCTTTCTAACTTCGATGACGTAGCCGCTGCACTTCAGCTCTAATGTCGCGGCCACGATTGCCATACAGTCATATGCGCTGTCGTACTATGTCTTGGAACTTGCTCTCATCAATTGCGCCTAAAGCATACAGCTCTTTTGCGATCTGGGAAATCTTCATGAATGCGTGTAGAGTTACACCCATCGTTTTGAGGTGCTTCGCTCCACCTTCCTCTCTATCTATTAGAACGACTGCGTCTTCAACTAGGCCGCCTTCCGATCTGATGGCTTCAATTGCTTCACCAGTGCTCTTCCCGGTTGTTATCAAATCATCTACGATAAGGACCTTTTCGCCTGGCGATAGAAGTCCTTCAACCCTTCGCTCTCGGCCGTGAGTCTTCATCTCTTTGCGAACATAGAGGAAAGGTTTTCCAAGTCTAAAAGATATGATTGAGGCGAAGGGAACGCCGGCCGTAGGTATCCCTGCTATCCTGTGAAAGTTCACAATCCCCACAGAGATCCTAACCAAATCCTCGTAGATCCCTACGACTTCAGATAGAGCTTCAGGAAAGCTGGGCACTATCCTCAAGTCAACATAGTAGGGACTGAGTTTTCCGCTCGTCAACGTAAAAACGCCAAATTTAATCGCGCCAGTCCTAACAAGGACTTTGCAGAACTCGGTTTCATGTTTTTCAATTCGTTTTCTTGACAATGGGATCTCTCCTAAGGATACTTTAGAGTCTCTCCTTTTCGTAATATCCGACTCTTAACGTGCGGGGCTATCTTTGCCAAGAAGCTGGCAAACTCCTTTGTCTTTTCACCATGATAGGGGACGGCAACTTTCGGCCCCATCAGCTTTGCGATCATTGCGCCCGATTTAGGCGACAGCCCCGAATCGAGTCCGATCGAGCATAGACAAATGTCAATTTGGTATCTTCTGCCTATATCCGCCATCTCCTCAAAAGGTGCGCTGTCGCTCGAGTGGAATATCGATACTCCATCTTCACTCGTTATGATATATGTTAGTGGCTCAGCGGGTGAATGGGAGCTTTTTTCGGCTACCACACTCGAATCCTCTAACTGGAATTCATCCTTGACGTGAGCCTCTTTAAGCTTGTTTGACGGAACAACTGCGCTTAAGCGACCGAAGGATGCGGAATCGGCTATGACTACGCAGCCACTGTTGGATTGAATATCCGCTACAACGCTCTCATCTAGATGGTGAATGTGCTCATGTGTAACTAGAATAGCATCGATTTTTGAGATCTTATCCGCATCTATATTGACTGGATCGACCAGTACTCCCATGTGCGGTGATCTTATCACCACTCCTGTGTAGCTATTGAGTAGAGTTAACTCTACTTCTCCTCTGGTTAACGAAGAGGCTGACACCGCCATATCGCCTCACATTACCCGTCTGAGCAAAAGTCTTTAATGTTTTTGGTCCACTAGCATGCTTAGATTTCTGTCCAATCGGCTATAGAATTGGTGGTTGAAAGGGCGTGGTTGAGGTCTGGCTCCCTTACGGGAAAACTGAGATATCTGTTAGAGTGCGCGATGAGGATCTTCTAGGAATAGTTCAATTGAATGAAAGGCCGGGTTCTATCGATCCACGAGCCGAAATTGAAAGGGCGGTCGGATCTCCGATAGGTACGGAGAGATTGAGTGAGATCGTACAATCAGATGACACTGTTGTCATAGTCTTGGGAATGAGTGAACCGAAATTTGTAATATCTGCTTTGGAGTTCGTTTTCAAGGAGTTGCGACTGGCAGCGGTGAAAGATAGTGATGTAACGTTACTCATAGGCTCGCAGGTCGGAAGATCGACCAGTCGCGAGCAGATCTTTTCGTTAGCGACAGAGAATTACAGGGAAGCGAAAACGGTTCTTCATGACCATTTTTCGAGAGACGCCATATTCCTGGGAGAAACCAGTTCTGGAATACCTGTCTACGTGAATAAACTCTTCGCTGAGTCAAGGGTTAAACTACTCGTTGGAGAGATTAGCGCAAACTGCTTGACCGCCTATACCGGTGGGCCTGAGACACTGCTCCAAGGAGCTGCAGGGATTCAGACAGTTCGACAATGCTACGGCAAGATAGTCGATCCTAACTCGAAAGTCGGGGCTATTGAACAGAACCCTGTCTTCGAGAATATGCGCAGCGTAGCAGAAGTTGCGAAAGTCGACTACGCAGTAGATGTTGTTCTAAATTCCAAGAGAGAGTTGGTGGCGGCTTTTGCAGGAGTCCCAGATGACGCCTTTCTGCATGGAGTCAGACTGGTTGATGAGATGTGTAAAGTTCGAATGGATCGTAAAGCCGAAATAGCTGTTGTGAGTGCTGGAGGTGCGCCGTACGACACAGATCTCTATAGAGCGTATCGTGCCATTCAGACAGCTCTTGACCTAATCGATAGGGACGGCGCCTTGGTTTTGGTGGCTGAATGTGCGGAAGGATTCGGGAACAGAATCTTCTATGAATGGATGACAAGATTCAGAGACTTCAAAGAAATGGAAAACGAGATTAAGAAGAATTTTGAGATTGGAGCAGAGGCCGCCTATCTTCTGACTAAAGCTTTGGAGTATTCGAGAATCTACTTGGTATCAGTGATGCCTGACCACTATGCCAACGGAGTCTTCAGAATGAGAACCGCTAGAACTGTGAACGCCGCACTTCAATTGGCTATTCGTGCTGTGGGAAAAGACTCGAAGATATTCGTTGTGCCGCAAGGATCGAACATTGTGCCTATCGTTCCAAGCGCCTCTTAAGATAGGTAATATATTTAAGGTCCCAGAGTAATACGAATTGCCATGAAGAAAAGATACTGCATGACCCTTGACGACGAGTTAATGAAGAAACTGGATAGGTTTCTGGACGGATCGAAGTTCAAGAATAGGTCACAGACCGCTGGTTTCTTCATGAAACTGGGCCTATCGCAATATAGGCCTGAGAGAAGCGCGTTGATATTGTGTGGCGGGCTTGGAACGCGTCTGAGGCCTC
>Ga0315308_1001881_pt1 | contig 11957 bp, 10 predicted proteins | sample TDP3_MG_FD_203078 | JGI IMG/M metagenome (GOLD analysis project Ga0315308, IMG submission 203078) | Freshwater sediment microbial communities from Lake Towuti, South Sulawesi, Indonesia - TDP3 | ecosystem: Environmental > Aquatic > Freshwater > Lake > Sediment | place: Indonesia: South Sulawesi... | reverse complement strand
GTCCTGAGGTTAGGTTAGCTACGTGTTACTGAGCCGTCTGCCACTCCTCCTCCGACAGCTAGGAGGCGTGCGACTTACATGCCTTAGTCCCACCCCGATAGCGGTGGGGTCCGGCAGGATCAACCGGAGTTATCTAGGGTTAGTCGCAGACTATGTCCGGAACTGCGAGGAAAGTCGAGCCCATCTTAGACCTGAAACGAACATTCAGGTCCGCATCTTCTGTTTCCGCAACTGGAGGTCAACTCGTTCATCCGGAGGCTTTTCGCCTCGTTCGTCAGAGTTAACGCCGCCATCTATGTTGCGGACTGTTCGCCAACCTATATTGGTTGATTTCCGCATTAATAAGTATTTCCTGTTTGCCAGTAAGCTTGGCTCGCGAGACTATGACATATGCATTGCAATTGCAGGAGAGCTATATAGCGGATTACACCTCTTAGTTCCTTGATTCTTCGTCCAGAAGGACGCCTTTGCTCCGATATAGGTTCTCAGAAATGTCATGGGCAAGCCGGTTCGAAAACTATTCCTAAGCAGGAAATATCTTTCTTAGGCCTTTGACAAGCACCAATGGCAACCATCCGCAGATAATCATCAAGGTGCCGGGAAAAGCATTTATTTCGTAGTTAAGCATCAGTGCTTCGAAAATCAAGAATGATATTGACATTGCACCAGCGGACAAAAGTGCGAGATCTCTTCCGAATTTCTTAAGAGTTTGTGTGGCAAGCAGTCCAGCGAAGAAAAAGTCTCCCAGACCAAGAGATATGAAGAGTGCTCCCGATTCGGTTGCGATTTGTGGAATCGTTGGAAGTGACACTAGCACTGGAAGCCTTAGAGGCGAAACATGCCTCGCCGCTGAAACCATCGTACCGGTAAGCAGAACCATTATTATGTCCATAACTGTGAGAAGCCCAACGAAGATAAGCGAAGCGTTCCACGTGAATAGACTGCCGAGATAGAGAACTATAAGGATGGCAAAAGTCAATCCATACAAATCCAAAAGGTAAGGAAACCAGATGCCGGTTGTACCAAAAAACACGTAAAGTAACACGAAGAGTGCAGGTGGCAGTATCGCCAAATACCATCTCTGTCTTACATCTGTCCTCTTTTTCTCATATAATAACGCTACTAATGCAAAGCTGAATAAGCAGTAGAAAGCAATAGTTCCATGAACAACCGTGCCATTTACACCAAGGTTGAAAAGGTTAAGCGTAGCAGCCACAAAGCTGATTATGAGAAATGCTACCAAGAAAAGCGTAGCCTTGCCTTTTTGGAGATCTGAAAAAAGATATGCAAACATGAAAAGCAGCATTGAGTAGGCAAAGAGGAACATTATCATAATGCCCATGCGTGGAATGAATACCATTAAAGAGACGCTTACACTCATTGCTGCAACAGTCAAGACGGCATCTCGAACACTGAACTCTTTCCCCTCGAAAGCGACCTTCAACTTTCCCTCAACCTTGCCATTCAGAAACATAGCCACTACTGTGGTCATGAAAAGCGTTAATGGCATGGACAGGTCGAAGTACATACACGGACATAGAGAAAACAAACATTTAAACCTTAAAGGCGAAACTTGACCTTGAAGAATTGCCAAAAAACACTGTAAGCGCCTCCTCGATTCAGACAGTTAAACCGCTGAAATGCGTAGATGTACTTGGAAGTGAAGATTGTGGGGAGTGGAATCGAGGCTGGTGCCTCAAGCGTCGCGATCACACCAGATATGCCCGTCTACCTGGCAGGTTTGGAGAGGAAACCAACCAAGTGTCAACTCAGTCGACGCGTTCACGATGACATATACGCCAAATGCCTCCTACTTAGAGTAGGAGAGAAGCAGATAGGCTTCTTAACCCTGGACCTCATAGGGCTCTTCTACAATGACGTTGATGATTTCAGAAGGCTTGTGTGCGAGCGCGAACTGGAACCTAAAGGAGTAATCGTATCGTCAACTCATCAGCATTCTGGTCCAGATACATTAGGATTGTGGGGTCCAGATCCAGCAGTATCAGGCGTGAACCCCGTGTACATGGTTTTCCTTAAGGCTCGCATGGTGGACGCGTTGGCCGAGGCTTCGAGAAGGCTTAGACCTGTGAGACTCTGCTTATCCAAGGCAAGAATGCCTAAGGGTATCGCCATGAACGCCAGAGATCCCGACCTCATCGACGACGAGATGACCATCCTCTCGGTCAAGAACACAGATGGCTCTAATATGGCGGCCTTGGTTAACTTCGGATTGCATCCCGAGGTTCTCTGGGACGACAATAACCTCATAACAGGTGACTTCCCATGCTATATGTATCACAGGGTTGAGTCCGAGTTGGGCGGATTGTGCATCTTCGTTAATGGTGCTTTGGGAGGCATGGTCACGCCGCTCGTGAGGGAGCACAACTTTGAGGAAGCGGAGAGGATAGGCTCAACTGTGGGAGACGTTATCGTAAAATCCATACGCCAGACTGAAGCTATAGAAGAGGCTGAGTTGAGGCTCCTAGCCGAGAAGGTTCAACTACCCGTGAAGAACGAGAACTTCAAAACATTATCAAGCCTCGGCGTAATTAGGAGGGAACTCATAAACGAATTTGTGGAGACAGAGGTGACTGTCGCAGTTATGAATGATGCTTCGTTCATAACTATTCCGGGAGAACCCTTACCGAAAGTCGGTCTAACCGCAAAGTCCCTGATGCCCGGTAAGTTTAGATTCCTCATAGCCCTTGGGCATGATGAATTAGGCTACATAATCCACCCAGAAGACTGGGTCCTCAAACTATATGAAGAGTCCATGAGCCTTGGCCCTAAAACGGCCACCATCCTTCTGAAAAAGCTTAGACACATGCTAGGTTCCGTCTAGGCTATCTACGGTAGTACCCAAGAGGTGTTGGGGAACCGGTTCAGTCTGGGATTTCCTTCACCTGTGAGCGAAATAGGCTACGATTTCTTCGTCTACCTTGTCAATCCTTACAAAGCCGAAGCGTTCAAACTGAACTGCCTCGTCTGTGTGAGTACTTCTAAGCGCGTCCTCACCAACTCCCGTGACTGTGGAGCCGTCTGGCATAATAGTGCGGCATGGTATACCGGTGTGGGCTGGGATCCAGTGGATTAGAGGAATTCTCAGCTTCCTTGCTTCTTCGTAGGATTTGCTGTGAAACGCAGCTAGTATCCGGTTCTCTTCAATAGTCTCGACTTTGAAGTTGAAGAGCTCCATAAGTCGGATAATCGAGTCTTGCTTGATTATGGCTAGGTCTCTCTTTGAAACCAGAATAGGAGCTTCGTCACCCTTCAAGTCTACCTCTAACTCCCTAGATCCAATATCGGGATGGTCGGGATGGAAAGGAATCTTAGCTACAAAGACGTCGGCAATATTCTTCACGACGAGACTGATGGGGTCTTGGATGAAGAAGAAACGCTTCGCTACCGGATCGATCAGCTTCCGGTTGTAGGCGTAAAGGTTCTCCCAACTGAGGACAATATCAGCCGGCCTGGGACCGACATCTGCTATCATCTGTTTGATGGCTTCAGGTCTTATCCCGCGCCGCCTCAAAGCAGCAAATGTTGCTAGCCTCGGGTCGTCCCAGCTCTCATACAGACCGCTCTTGACTCCTCGGAGAATCTCGGACTTGCTGAGTGATGCTCCAATGATTTTGAGACGGCCGTAGTGGATGGCTTCTGGATAGTCCCAACCTAAGTACTGATAGAGGTACTCTTGCCTCCTTTGGTTGGTGAGATGTTCCTTCCCTCTTATGATGTGGGTTACACCCGTAAGATGGTCGTCGACGCCGCATGCAAAGTTGTAAAGGGGCCATACTCGATACCGTTCGCCGACTCTCGGATGTGGATAACGCTTTGAATCTATTATTCTGAACGCAGGCCAGTCTCGAACAGCTGGATTCGGATGGTTCAGATCTGTCTTGACTCTCAAGACAGCTTCTCCTTCTTGATATGATCCATTCAGCATCGATCTCCAGCGTTGCATGTTTTCTTCGGGCGTTAGGTTCCTGCAAGGGCACGGCTCATTCCTTAATGTAAAATCTCTAAACGTTTTGGGAAGACACGTACACACGTATGCGTGGGCCTCCTTCACAAGCCTCTCAGCATACTCGTAGTGTGTAGGAAGCCTATCACTCTGGATGTATTCAGCGTCCCAATCGCACCCCAACCAATGTAGGTCTTCCCTTATAGACTCGATGAACTGCAAAGTCGATTTCTTCAATCTTGGATCTGTATCCTCGAACCTTAGGATGAACCGCCCATTATACATTCCTGCGTATTCGTAACTGAGGACTATAGCTCTAGCCGAGCCTAGATGTAAGACGCAGTCCGGATTGGGTGCAAAACGTGTTACAACCTGCTTATACTTCTCAACATTCGGCAGTGGTGGGAGAATCCTCCTCTCTTCACGTTTCTCTTTACGAGAAGCTTCCGGCCACTTTTGCACAACGATTGATCTCTGTTCGCTCAGCGGCATCTCATTGACTTTCCGCACGACTTCAGAGATTATTGTTGTTATCGCTTTCGCCCTTGTTCTGAGGTCGGGCTTCTCGGCGAGCAGCTTTCCCAGAACAGATTTTTCACTGGCTTTCCCTTGGAAGCTGACGGCGTTTATGAGTGCCAGCTTCTTAACGGTCTCTCTAAGCTCTCGGTCTTCTTCTGAGCTAGACTTCAATGATCTTCGCTTCTCCCGTTGAACTGCTTTATTCTGGTGGAAACACGAGTTTCTTTGTTGAGTGGAGATATCCTGGCTACTCCCCTGTTTATTGTTTGATTAGAAATAGAAAGAATACGCACAAATTTCTTTCGTTATTCCCGATTCTGCCGAGCTGAAGGAAAGGGTGGGCCAAGGTCACTTCGTTAGTCGAAGTCAACACACGTCCTCTCCGCGGAGCCATCTCAACCCACCAGGCCAACCCTGATCTGACATCTCTAGGATGGAACGGTAATAATCATTGATTCTGCTCACAGTATAGTCATAGTCCCACCAACGCCAGACGAAACAGTTCGAGACGGCGGCTTCTCGGAACTGATCAACTGTTGTGTACGGCGTCGATTCACCCCTCCAGTGGCATTCGATAAGCTGGGGATTATTCATCAAATCCCAAGTTGATGCTGGTTCTCCTGTGGAATGACGATATACAACATTCGTCAGCGTATCCACAGCGCCCCAGACTTTAGCTCGATAGACTTCAATGATCGCGTGTCCGCTGTAGGCCTTGTCGGGGTCAATTAGGTAAACCATTCGAGAAGGAAACCCGGCGACTTGACAGAGTACACAGCCTACTCTTGCCACGTCTGGGCACCAGTCAGAACCACGTGCAATGATTTCTTCTTCCGTGCCACCTAACAGAATTGTATTCAGGTCACCGCTCGCATTCTCTCGTAAACTAGATGTGAATTCGCTCATTGCCTCAATGCATTCTTCATCTGAATGGCACCCAGCAGTCACCTCTTGCACATAGTGCTCCAGTTTAGGCCTAGTTCCTTGCTCGTAAAAGCTTCTTGCAGGAGTGTATTCTCTATAAAGACGGTCTGATGTTTCTGAGCAAACTCGTATCATGTTCTCAAATAGGACCCGATCTACTGACCCGGGAGAATGCGGGTCGTTCTCAAACATGAACTTATATGCTTTTCCAAATTGACCGATGCCCTGATACTCAGAAAGATTGGTCATATCGATTCTTTTCCTTTGGAGAAACATGAGAGCTTACATCTTTCTTTCAACTAGGTAATTCGCGAGGGCAATCAATCGGTCTTTGGACTTTGAAGGAGGAAGTATTTTTTCCGCCTCGTTCAGGCTTTCACGTTTCAGCTTCTCAGCTACTTTCTTAGCGTAATTCACCGAGCCGTATTTCTTGATTATGTTAATGGCTTCTTTCCTTAGATTCTCATCTGCGGTGTGCATCATTAAGATTGACGTAAGCCGCTTCTTATCGTCAGCATCAGCCCTTCTGAGCGCATGTATAATCATGAGGCTCCTTTTGCCTTCAGTTATGTCCATTCCCAATCCGCCTTTCCCCCTGGCAAACTCCTCGCCAACCACGTCGAGGATGTCGTCTCGAATCTGGAAGGAGACGCCGATGCACTCGGCGAATCTGCCCATCTTCTCAACAACCTCGTCGTCAGCTCCTGCAAGAACAGCTGCCATCCTGGCCGCCATTCGGGCAAGTGTACCTGTCTTGTACACGCACATCTGAAGGTACTGGTCTTCAGTGACATCATGCGATGCCAGACCTTTATGCCAAGCTATGTCCATAGCTTGGCCAAAGCTCAGATTTGTCATCTCCTGAACAAAGATCTCATAGAGCTTACTGGCTTTATCCAAAGGAACCATGTGTTTGTTTTTGATCAGCACAGACATGGGAAGGAAGAAAAGACTGTCCGATACATTAACGGCGACATCCAAGCCGAACATCTTATAAGTGCAAGGTTTCCCTCTTCTGAACTCGGAAGAATCTTCAATGTCATCTGCTATCAGAGTCCCATTATGGATAATCTCCGAGATCAAGGCAAAGTCAAAATACTTTTCAGGGTCTCCGCCTAAAGCCTCTAGGACCAAGAGAAAAAGCACCGGCCTCCAACGTTTTCCCCCTCTGTCTAGAAACTCCCACGTCGGCTCCGAGATCGCCTTGTTCAGGGCCTCAAGATCAGGCTCATATCTAGGTGGATTAAGTCTGAAGATTAGGGAGTCTCGCCTGTAACTCCTTGGGATATACTCCTCAATCTTCTGATCTATTCGTTTGGCTGTTTTCTCAAGCAACTGCTCTATGTCTGCATCATCTATCAGACCCAATCTAGAAATCTCCTATATTTGTCTCCTTGCGTAATCCTCAGGCCTAATGCCTCTTGCCCTTAACCATTCGGCGGTTTTGCCAGTCAACACGACAGGTGAAGAGGTCAACTTCTCGGTTGAATCGGCTCCTACGAGAAACATTACGCTTCTCAGCTGGTCAATCGTCATACTCAGTTTCCTCTTAACCTCTGCTGAACCCTTCAAGGCTGGAGCTAAGGCTGGACGAGCGATCCCAGTCAAACTTGCTCCAAGCGCGATAGCCTTGGCAACATCTCTCCCCGATCTGATCCCACCAGAGGCAATTATCGGCAAACTCACAGACTGAGCAACCTCGACTAAACTGATCGCTGTCGGTATACCCCAGTCCCAAAGAATCTCGCCCAGCGTCTGAGCTAACCAGTCTCCTCTTTTCTTAGCTCTATGATACTCAACCGCAGCCCAGCTCGTCCCGCCAACCCCCGCTATGTCGATGCCTGCAACCCCGATGGCCTTCAGTCTCTTTGCCTCCTCTGCTGCGATGCCAGCCCCGGTCTCCTTGACAATCACAGGAACATCAAGAGTGTTAACTATCTCGCTTACCTTCTCAAGGATTCCCCTATAATCGGTCTCACCCTCAGGTTGAACAGCCTCTTGAACAGGATTGAGATGGATAGCCAAGGCGTCAGCTTGGATCATGTCGACAGCCCTCTGTGCCTCTTTTGCTCCATAGCCTTTTGTTAATTGAGGGCCGCCTAGGTTTGCTATCAGGAAAGCGTTCGGTGCTTTCTTCCTAGCGATATTGAAGGTTCTCTCCAGAGTCGGGTCTTCTATGGCTGCTCGTTGGCTTCCAACTCCCATTCCTAAGCCCAGTTCCTCGACGGCTTGAGCTATAGCGGCATTTATCTTTACGGCTTTCTCGGTTCCTCCTGTTATCGCTTCCACGATCAATGGGGCAGAGAATACGTGACCGAATACGGTTGTTGACAGATCTATTTCTTTCTCGCTGATTTCAGGAAGAGCCCTATGTATCAGGTGAACATCCTCAAATCCTGCTGTTACCTTTCTGGCTTTCACTTCTTCTTCTAAACAGATCTCGATGTGTTCTTCTTTTCTTTCCTTTATCTGATCTACCATTCTTCTCTTACGTCTTGGCGATTCTCGTTCCAATAAGTTCTTCACCTTTCAAGGCTTTATAGACGTTATTCGGCTTTAAGCCATTCACGATTATGGCTTCAATTCCCTTCTCAATCGCAGCTGCCAACTCTAATACTTTTCCAAGCATCCCACCTGTCACATCAGACACTTTAGACCTCTCTATGTTGACATGGAGGCGTTTGAGATCGTCCAATGTGAGATGATGAATCAGCTGAGCCGACTGTTCAACCTTAGGGTCGCTTGTGTGTATGCCGTCCACGTCGACGGCCATTACTATCTTCTCGGCTCCCAACCTAATGGCAAGCAAGGCGGCTATCTTGTCTCCTGAAAGAATGTTAAAGCCCCTATCTAGGTCGAAGGCAACATCGCCATAGAGGACAGGGGTCAACCCGACTTCAATCGCCTTTGTTAGTGACCCTGATTCTAAAATTTGAACCCGGTCTTGTCTCATTAACATAAAGGATGAGGGAGGCATCCCAAAGGCTGGAACGTCGCAGTCGATCAACGCGTTTACAACGAGCTTGTTCAACGACACCATGGCTTCATGGGTCTTTACAAACCCGATGAGCTGAGACGGATCAGCGAATCCGTTTGTGAGTCTGTATTTCTCTGCCAGTGGGTGGCCGAATGAACCGCCTCCGTGTATCAGGATAAGATGGTTAACATTTGCCCGTTTGATCTCTTCCGCCAGTCTTGTGATCGCCTTCTTATTTGGGGTAAACGGTTTCTCCTTCATTGTTACAACTGATCCTCCCAGTTTCAATATTGTAGGCTTTATAGTTTGGATTATTGCTCTTTCCCTCCAATTATGATTCGCAGATTTCTAAATAAGTTTATCCACACTCATTCAGTTCAAAGTTTCAGGCTCAACAGGATGTATAGTGAGGTTAGCAGCTGGTACATTGTGAGTTATATGCGTGTTACTCAACTAAATGTTTGGGAATTTATCTGCCTTTTTTTATGGTTTTGGCTTCATGAGGCTTCTTGTTGAGCTCAGGGCTGTCTATGATCTGAAGTATCATCATAAGCTTCAAGGCTTCCTTTATGGTCTTCTGGGGGATTCAACCTACCGTGACCTGCATAATAGGCGGGGTTGCAAGTTCTTCTGCTTCTCGAACATCTTTCCTTCCGTGGGTGGGCATGCGGGTGATCTTAGGCGTCTCTTGTTATTCTAAGCCCAGAATCCAAGGTCAAATTGTAAGGTGTAAAGTATTCTTTCTGAACTCTTGAGAAACATAAGAGAATTAGTAATTACCTTTGGTTCTTTCAACCGGGACATAATGCTGATCCAAAGACTGCCACATCACAGTAATGCAGTTTTCAGAGAGTCTCGCCTCATAAAATACCCTCCCCCCTAGGCCTATATGTAACATCAGAAGTAACATGTTTGGTAACGTTGAAGAAGCAGACAGGCATATGGGTTGACAGCCAAGTCTGGCAAGATTACAGAGAACTGTGCAGCCGCGAAAAACTGCGGCCAGACGAGCCAATAGAGAAGAAATAACCGAGGAGTTGGAAAGGTTGAAAGAGACAGTACGAAGCAGTGAAAAAAGTTTATGACACCCTAAGGAAAAAGGCGACAACTTCCGATGTGAGTTACCATTGCAGACCATAATATCTTGCATAATGCCTGTAAGCATCGACCATTCCGCCTTTGTAGTTATTGCTCCATGATTGCTGGGTGATGAGATCATTGACTTCATTGGGATTATCCAAATCATGCTTCGTAAGATACCTCAGCTGTTTTCCATTCGGAATTATTATCGTCTCTTTTCTTCCCTGACTTTCTAGATGCACCAAAACATTCAGTATTCCATTTGACGCATGGGGTTCAATCTTATCCGTCGCGGCGGACGCTACACGCGGATCAGTTTGGCTGACCACGCTTTCGACCTCGATTTTGACACAGTAGCCTACAGGAAATTAACCATACGAGGGAGCATCGGACAGAAGTGGACATCCCGGAGGCGAGCATTGAAGCTCCTAGCGGACGGCCTAGTCAAAAACTGAACCGTTGGTCTCCGATGTCTTGCCTCTAGCTGAATGGAAAACAAATTTCACGAAGATGGAAACGAAAGAAAGCGTAAAGGTAGTCCTCACACCCGTTGGTTAGACTATTGGAATATGCAGCTACCGGTACGTTGAACCTCCTTCTATAGAGGCGTCGTGGGCGTTGACCCAAACTTCCACCGGACTGGTCCATGCTGTCGGATAGGTGCAATTTAGGGTCACAAACCAAATGAGGGTTGGTGCCCCTAGCTTCCTTGGGCCTCCACTCCAATAGTAGTTGGGCCTACATATCATCAGCTGGCAATCTATGACTCCTTCAACGTGATAGTGGTTGAGATAGGAAGATACGAAGTTCTTCGCGGTTGAAATGGCATCTTCCTGTGTAACTTGGGGAGTAGTATTGACATCCTCCACTACAATAATACGATTGCGGAATCCGCTTGGCTTCATCGTTTCGGGATTGACATAGACTGACACCCAACCTTGATAGACGGGTATGCCCTCATATACCTGCTCCCACTTCACCATATAATCTATACTCTGATTTGGACCTTCCGAAGGCGTCTTGTCCACGTAGACTTTTGGGGGCGTCATCAATACTGCCTCATCTATCGCGATCAAATGGAGTATCGGCTGAGCTAATGCCACAGCTTTGATGGTATCTCGAAGGTTGTCTGTTTTGGCTTCATTCCTCCAATCCCGCAAAAGGAACACTTCACCCGTATCAGCGTATACGCAAGCCCATAAAAGGGGTTCATTATAGGCGTTCCCTTCGGAATCGAAGACAATTCCTCCCTCCCAATCTATTTGCCAGAAAATCCTGCCCTCAAAGTTGTCCCTTAGAAGCCGACTTTTGAGTTGACCAAGACTGATCGGAACCGACCATATCTTCTCAACAGCCTTTATAGCATCATCTAAAGGTACACTGACAGGTGTTGTCTTAGGATCCAGTTCCTCTGTTCCTAATACGAAATTTTCTCCTCCACCCATATTCACCCTTACTGTTGACTCATCATTCGTATTTTACAGCAGAAATCCTCCAATCAGAGAGACAGTTATCACTCCTAACATGAGAAATCGCTTCCTCCAATCAAAACTTTTTTTCATTCCCATCTCTCTCTAGCTAATTCACGCATCTTATGCTTCCATCACCCTTGAGTTTGTATTCACTCGTGGACAGTCCATTTTGCTGTCTTGCATAATCATAAGACTGTTGGATTGTCTTTGCGGCTTCCAGATAATAGTAGAAATCGTCGGCAACGTTATAAGCAAGCTGGTCACCAACGCTCCACATGAAGCTCACATGAGCTTTAGCGCCCTGCTGTAGAAACTTGTAGTACAGTTGTGAAGTTTGTGGAGACCCGTCGTAACCCCGTAACAAGCAGAACAATATGCCAGCAACATAGGTCCTCCATCATGAACAGGATCAAGGTCAGGCAGATCTGAACCGCAGATATACTCATCCATTAAGATCTGGTTCAAGGCGAAGCCTGGAACAACGCCGCTAGTCTCATGCTTTATCTTGCCGTTCTGGATCTAGATTCTGTGGATCTTATAGGGGCATGAGATTCGAGCCTTTTCAGGTCTAAATGAGAGACTCCCGAAGACTCAAAAGGATCATAAGACGGTTCTTTAGACTGTTGTGAACCAACGTGCGCCTTAGTATCCTCAATGTAGTTTTTGGTTTCAGAAATCTTTCTCTTTATCACATCCGCTGGCTTGCACTCTCCGTCATAGAAGCAACTTACGTGTAGGCTACTTTCTCTTGAGTGAAGTCTCTCCCAGAGACCCAGTTTGTCAAGTTTGGATTCCCTGAGTATTATCTCGCCTAACCTCTCACGTCTATCCCTGATGCTTTTAGGTGTTTCATCGTATCTGTCAAGAATTAGGGCATCGGTGGCCCTAACGGTAGCCCCCCAAGCCTTCTTTCGCTACATGTGACGAAGCAGAGGGTTTCCCCGGCTTTGCCAATTATTGGTGAAATTCTATGTCAAAGCTTTATTGAAAGCCTGCGAAAGGCTGTAGGCTCAATTTTCCA
>Ga0315308_1001880_pt1 | contig 11957 bp, 13 predicted proteins | sample TDP3_MG_FD_203078 | JGI IMG/M metagenome (GOLD analysis project Ga0315308, IMG submission 203078) | Freshwater sediment microbial communities from Lake Towuti, South Sulawesi, Indonesia - TDP3 | ecosystem: Environmental > Aquatic > Freshwater > Lake > Sediment | place: Indonesia: South Sulawesi... | reverse complement strand
TAGATGACGTGAAACAAGCAGTAAGCGAACTTCTCGAATTCACCCAACTCGTAGGAGGAGACATAGCGCGCCTAGGCGAAGAACGCGTGGTTATCACGCCCTCATTCATCAGAATTTGGAGAGAAAAGGCAGCCACACCAAGTGGAGCCTTGCCCACCGCAGCGTAGTTATCGGATTATCACGAGTGTTGACGTTGTTTCTTCTCTTCTTCTCATCCCACCATCCCACCCACAGGAGGTCGTCGTGGCTTCCAGTGGGATGATTGAAGGTTAAGTGTCCAGTTTTGCTATAGTCGTATTGTTGCTGGTTGATTTGTTCGCAGAGTTGTCAGTGGTAGGGTATTTTCAGTCATCTTTGTTCCATGGTGAGTTTTGAGCGTGTGAGGAGTTCTTCTTTTGTTTGGACTGTGAAGGTTAGGCCCTCGATGTCGGCTGCACAAGTCATAAAAACGGAACATAAAACATACACGTGTTCCCGTTATAAGGAGGCGATTACCCTGAAGTTCGGCGAGGTCGTCATCGCAGTAGCATCGCTAGTAGTAATCATCGCCCTCGTCTCCGTTCCTCTGTCATTAGTGCTAAGTCAGCTCTAGGCGACTACGAGGCGTTCGAGCTCAGCGGGTTTGTCTCCTTCATCGTCAGCCCCATCATCGTCGGCTACATCTTCAGTCAACAAATCTGGGAAGAAAACAGAATAAAAACAATAGCGAAGATAAGCGTTCTAGTCGCAGTTTTCGCCGTGTTCGTAACCCTTATTGAGGACGCTACCGTGGAATGGGCTCCCTATATCAGAGCATATTACCTAAAAGCCAACCCCACCGCTACACCGTCAGAATTCGACTGGTACAACATCGAATTAAGGGCACTAGCCTCGGAAAGTTTCCTCACTGTCGTTGTTATGCTTGCTATCACTTTCATCGGACTCTACATCGGCTCACAGCTGAAGAAACCAACAAGAAAATAAAATCCAAAACAAACCGATAGAAAGAAAACGATAGGCGAACGCCTGACTGCATAAACATTAATACCTCAACCCACAGATGCTTCCCGAGGACAGAAAATACTTGAACAAACCAAAAAACAAACACACAAACGAATTCCCCCCAGTCATAACAGCCCTGCCAGAAGCAGACATCCAGAGAGAAGGCATTAGAGCATGGATCCTTCAAGCCGAAAAACACCAATTAATCTTCTTCGAAATGCAACCAGACGCTATAGTGCCAGAGCACAATCACAACTACCCCCAATGGGGAATGCAAATCGAAGGAGAAATGAAACTAACAATCAACGGCAGAACAAAAACCATCAAAAAAGGCGACGAATACCTCATACCAGCCAAAGCCAAACACAAAGCAACATTCCAAACCAAATCAAGAGTAATCGACCTCTTCTCCGAAAAAACCAGATACAAAACCAAAACCGCAAAATAACCACATCACTGTCAAGAAGCTCTCATCCCAAAATAACGCTCTCTTCAAGCTTCATAGTTAAGATATCCGCCTCAGGATCATACTTTAACACCATATCCATCTTCCACTCCTCCTTCCTCCACACACAATATCTCAAAGCCCACTGCGGACAGGAGCCTCAGTTTTCTTATTAATGCTTGATTTGGAGATGTTGAGATTGACCGCATTCTTAATTATCTTTATCATGCCTTAGCCAACGAAATCCAACAACTAAAAGCACTCAGGCAAGAATAAACAATGGTAATAAGTTAATTTTATATGTAGAATAAGAAATGGTTACCTTATTTTTCTAAATAAACTTCTTCCCTACGTTTATCACAAACAAGCCTAAACCTATGAATTAGATCGCGACCCAAAAGCGAGGGCACAAGCATAATCATATCCTTTTCACTCGCAGAAAGCTTAGCCAAATCATGTTTTCCAACAAACAAACGCAGCTTCTCCACTCTGATTTTTCTATCCTCTGTACGAAACATTAGCTCAGCATCCTCAACCACGTACGTGTCAACCATTCCACCAACGCCTCCAACATTCCTCTCGGCCTTCCTCAACTTTCTAACATCAACCCCTAACCACTCAACATCCTTATCAAAAACTATGGTGACCGAAGAACCCGTATCGACATGAATATCTAAAGGAGTGCCTAACCCAAACTCTTCGAATTTAGCACAACACGAAAAAAGGGCGCCGGCGGCTCAAAATGATTGTCAAAGTAGCCAATTATCCTCATAAAACCAGCACAACTTTCTCCCTAGAAACAAATTTTACAAGGACACGGTCAAACGGAAACTTTTCTCTAACCCTCCTAGCTAAAAGACCTAGGTCTCTATCATGGTCCACAACTCGGGACTCAAAAACAGCCACGTACTCGCCATCAAACTTCCTAACCAGCCTAGAATAATTCTTCTTAAACCACCCCCAATTCTGCTCCTGCACATCAAAAACCGTCAGATACTCAGACTTCAATTTCCACCACTCCACCTAGAATAATCAACCAAATTTATTAAAACATTACGGACATCTTTATCTTGCTTCAGCCAATGAAATCCAACAGCCAAAAAGATTCAAGCTACACACTTTCTCCCCAGAGCTTTTCCACTCTTTCCTCTTTCCATCCCCTCCCTCTTCCCTGTTCTCTTAACCACCTCAACCAAACTCAAACGCACATAATCACCATCCCTAATACCCAGCAGATCACGAACACGCATCGGAATAGTCACCTTGCCGCCCCCAACCACCCTCGCCACAGAAACCTCCTCAACCAAACCTACCAGACCCACAACCAAAACCAAACACAAAAACAACACACAACACACAACAACTTAAAGTTACCCAAAATCACAGAAAATCACCAAAACAACAAAAAATTACAGAAAATTACAGGAAACAACCAAATTCACAGAGCAAGCCTACCGCAGCCTAATCGTTTCTAACAAGCAAGGCACCAAAACCTCAGTTTTATACGCTCTCCTGAAGAAATCAGCCACACTGAAACTTTTGGCCTTCTCACCATGACACACAATAATTCTTTCAGCCTTCGAAGTCGTCCTACGAACATAATTCACTATCTGCCTCCTATCCGAATGCCCCGAAAACCCCTCAATGGACTCAACCCGCAACTTCATCTTAAGAATCTCCATCTTTCCCTCACTGTTTATAATCGGCGTCTCAGCTAGACCCCTTTGAACCCTTCTTCCCAACGTTCCCTCAATCTGATAGCTCACAAAAATTATCGTATTGCGTTCGTCTGAAGCCAGGTTCTTAAAATATTCTATAATCGGGCCGCCTTCCAACATCCCAGATGTGGCTATGACTATGCAGGGTTCACCCTCCATTATCTCCTGCCTAGCACTCGGATGCTCAACAATAGTGAAATAGTCAGATTGAAACGGGTTGACGCCCTCATGCAAAATGCTGTTCCTCACTTCTCTAGCCAAATATTCAGGATAGGCCGTGTGAATGGCTGTTGCCTCAGAAATCATGCCTTCAATGAACACCGGCGCCTCCTTAATCAATCCCTGACGCATATAACCGTCCAAAATCAGCATGATTTCCTGGGCTCTACCCACAGCGGGCACAGGAATAAGAACCTTACCGCCTTTCTCAAACGTTTGATTAATGATCGCCGCGAGTCTCTCCTCAGCCTCCAGTCTAGAGGGCATTATGTCCTGAGGTGCACCGTACGTGCTCTCTGTAATTATAGTCTCAACTCTAGGAAATTCTGTAGCCGACGGCTCGAGCAACATGGTTTTGGCAAATTTATAGTCACCTGTATAGACCACATTATGAAGTCCTTCGCCGATGTGAAGGTGAATAACAGAAGAGCCAAGGATGTGCCCAGCGTTGTGCAGTGTTAAACGAATATCAGGAGCTATATCGGTGACCACACCGAAGCGTATTGGAATCGTGTGCAGTACTACCTCACGCACATCTTTCTGGTCGTAGGGCGCCATAACCCCTTGTTTACTCATCACATCGAGATAGTCCAACTGAAGCAGAGTCATCAGACTGGAAGTTGGCGCCGAACAATAAACTGGACCATCGTATCCATACTTGAACAGAAAGGGAAGCACGGCACAGTGATCAAGATGCGCGTGGCTGATAACAACAGCATCTAGAGAGTCAGGGTCAAATTGAGCTGCGTCGAGTCTTGGAAAGGCATCAAGGGGGTTTACGGCGCCAGGGTTAATCCCGCAGTCGATGAGCACGTTGCTTTCTCTGGTTTGAACAAGCATTGCGGACCTGCCAACTTCTTGAAAGCCACCTAACGCGGTCAATCGTATATCTCCGATACCGTGAATTGTGGGTCTGAAGATTCTTTCACCTACATTACGAAGTATGCGGTCTCTTTCTTTGCTTTCAGAGTGCAAAAAATGGCGCATGTGTGCCATAATTTTTGATGGAATAGGCGGGCTTCTCAGAACTCGTGGTCTCCAACGCGTCTGCTTTATGATTTCGTGCAGGACTGTGCCGTTTTTGCCTATGACTAGGCCTGGTTTTTTGGCTTCAACTATGACTTCGCCGAGGCTTGGGTCAAAGTTTACTCCTGTGATTTCGGCTTCTTTGGAAACTATCTCTTGAATTAGCTTTTCGGTTTCTTTTTCCGTGAGCCTTACAGAAGGGTCTGACCTCACAACAATTCTTTTTCTTATTAGGTTAACGATTTCAGCCACGACGTAGCTCTGTTCTATCAGTATCTCAGGTTTTTTTGTGTAAACGGCTAGTGTGGGTCCTTCAAATTCGATGCGGGTCACTTCGGCTTCTTTTGGAACATGCTCTAGAATAGTTTGGCTTATCTCTAGCTTGCTTCTGTCGTACTCAGTCACGCTTGTTTTTCACTCCGTTTTTTCAAGAGTTGGCCACAATGTTTCGTTTTTCTTTTTCGTTCAGTTCTCTGTATCCCTTTTTGTCTATGATTGAGACGTCGAAGCTGTCGCCTGTGGCTGCGTTTCTTCTCATGGCTGAGTCAACCGCTCTCACCACGACGCCCAGCATGTCTTTGATTGCCGCGTCTTGTTTGTATTTGTCCTCCAGCACTCCGTAGGCGACCGGTGAACCGGAGCCCGTTGCCACGCATTTTTCTTCGGTTATGCTGCCAAAGGGGTCTACAGAGAACACGTGTGGTCCTGTGTCGTCCATGCCTCCGACTAGAACCTGCGCAAGCAAGGGTGCGTATCGTGACGAAAACAGCAGGTTTGCGATTAGGCGGGCGGCTGAGTTAACTGGCATTGATCGTGCCGTGTTTAGTCGGTATAGTTGAGCGTTTGCTTTTAGCAGGTCCACGGTTCGTTGGGCGTCGGCGACGTTGCCTGATATTGTCATGGCTAGGTGGTCGTCGATTTTGTAGACTTTTTTTCCTTTGCGGTGGGCTACGAAGTATCCCATGGTTACTCTTGTGTCTGATGCTAGGATTACGCCGTCTTTGCAGACGATTCCGACTGTTGTTGTTCCTTTTAGGGCTGATTGATTTGGTATTTCTGGCATATGTTTCGTTTTCTCCCGAAAACTTTGAATGCTTATGCTTAAAATTTCTCGGGAATTAAGTGGATTGTATTCTTTGTTGACTGATTAATTAGTGTTACGGTGGGCTTGCTCGTGAATTTGGTTGTTTCCTGTTGTTTTCTATAATTTGGTTGTTTCCAGTACTTAGTGTTGTCCTGTGTTTTTAGTGTTCTTAGTGTGACTGCTTGTTGCTTGGTCAAATAACATAAAAGAACCGAACATACGAATAAGTATTATCAATCAAAAATCATACCAAGCAACATCGCTGAAGAAGGCGCTGAGGCAAGTTGACCATCCCCTTCTGAAATTAATACACGCACCATGAACCCAGCCACCCAGACATCTCTTTTAGCAACATGAAACGTCACTTTTGGCAACATTGAAAGTGCACTAAACCCAAGACAAAAAAAGCCCAAAACAACAACCAAATCAAAAACAAACCACAAACACAAACAGTTACCCAGCCCAACCAAACCAAAAAAAATTTTTCAGCACACATACTAAGCCTTCAGTTTCATGTAATATTCTCGTTTCCGTAACATCCCAAACCGTGAAACATTGCTTATTAAACATCTAATGTCTTAAGATATTCTTGAGCAGAAAGAGAGAAAGGAAAATCCAACTCAGGAGCAAAACAAAAATGCTTGAAGAAATAACCATGAACGCAGCCCAATTGCTAGTGCAACTGTTCTGGCTTTTCCTAGTCGTAATATTTATCTGCGGCTTGGCATGGTCCAGAATGGGACACAACTCGAAACACATTTAAATCATGGAAGCAGAGCGCACGCAGCTATACGCTTTTTCTGTGTTTTGTCGTTTAATTGAGAATACATAAGAGTGTATCGTAATACTTAATAGATGCGGTATCCCTTCATTTCTGTAGACACGTATAACACAACTGAGGCAACTGAACCATATGAGTCTCTCTCGAAAGGTTGACCCGGTTTCAGCTACCCTTTTACAGAAGATCAAGGAATGCCTCGACCGTCTTAATGAGAAGATGGAGGTTATGATTGAGATTCAGAAGCATGGGCAACGTGTAACCCCTGATGGTATACCCGACGTTCTAGACGTCATGACCCTTTTGTCTCTGCCAGACCATCTAAGGAAGACCGCTGTCACCTTGTGTAAGCTTGACCATGCAACAGCTGACCAGGTAGCTGAGCACACCAAGCGAGCTAGGGCGGTTGAAAGCGGCTATCTCAACCAGTTGGTTCTGATGGGTTACGTGAAGAAAGAGAGACGAGGACGCAAGGCATACTTCTACGTTGAAAGAGAAGAAAACCATAACGAGATGAAGGAGCCATGGGAAAAATCATAGCCATTCACTCTTACAAAGGCGGAACCGGAAAGACCCTGCTGTCCATCAACTTGGCAGCTTTGTACGCCAACAGAGGCAAAAGCATTGCCTTGCTAGACTTGGACTTCAGGGCACCTAGCCTTCAAGCCATATTCAAGGTGCATGACACTGAATATTGGGTCAACGATTATCTCAACGGCGTCTGTGAGATAAAGAGGGCCCTTGTTGACCTAACACAAACGCACGCAAAAAGAGGTCGGTTTCTAGTAGGTCTAGCGAATCCCAGCACCGAAGCCATTCGAGAGATGACGGCTAAAGACAGAAAATGGGAGATGAAAGCCTTAGGCAGGCTCCTGTCATTGAAGACTTCGCTTCTCAGCGACATGAACTTGGACTACGTTATTTTTGACACCAGCCCAGGTCTACAGTATTCCTCGATCAACGCCATTGTTAGCGCCGATGTGGTTCTCGTCGTAGCCGGAACCGACATATCAGACATCAAAGGCACCCACCGCATGATAGACGAACTCTACGACCTCTTCGAAAAGAAAACAGGACTGATAATGAACAAAGTGCTCAATGAAGTATTAACGTCAAAAACTGAACGCTCCGATTTGGCCAAACAACTCTTGAACAGCTACAATCTACCCATGGTCGAAATGATTCCATGCTTCTGCGACATATTGCGAACTGGCAACTCAAACGTATTCGTCTTGGAGAACCCTGAACATCCATTCGTTAAGACCTTGGACAGAGTAGCCGCAAACATTGAAAACCTGTAAGCCGCATTTTGTTGATTGGACAACTTTCGAAGAGAACAATTCATTTTAAACTGCCAATCTTAGAAAAATTACAATGTAGCTTATCTTTAATTACTGCTTTTCTTCGCATACTTTTGTCGAAACCTCTTGGCTTGTTCAACGTAGCTTTTTAGACGCTGAAGCTCGATTTTCTTTTGAGGTAGAGTTTCGGGTGCATACATAAGGGGCAGTACGGCTAAAAACAGAAAAAAGCTGGCCAACGAAAAAGCAGCGTTCGCTGAAACTGACGCAACAGTAGATGTGAACAGTGGCGGAATTATGCTTGTTATAACATAAGGAAAGCTGGCCACTGCATAATATTTTTCCCGAGCGCCAGATTGAGAAAGGTCGCCCGCCAATGTCATGAGAAAAATCGTGTAGAAGATACTCCATGCGATGCCGTCTACGACAAAATAGAAATACCATGCTTCTTTCATCATTGGGGCTAGCCCAACTATCGCATACCCAATTCCTAGAGAAACAAAACCATATATTACAACTCTTTTTCGCCCGATTCTGTCAGCCAACAGTCCGGTGACTAAAATGAAGAAAACTGCAACTAATGGCTCAACTGTAAGCATCAACATTTCAAGGTCTGAGGTGATAATATTTAGAAGAAGAGACTTTTCAAGGGCGTCTATTAAGCAGAACATGACCCAAGGAAGAAAATAAAGGAAGAAAGACCTGTCCCGAAACGCTGAGGCGAAGGAAGCGTGCTTCTGTTTTTCGGGATAGTTCCCTTCTTTAGGCTTGAGTAATAGGAAAACCGCGAGTCCGATTCCTCTCCAACATGTAAGGATAACTGCATTTACAACTGGGCCCCCAAAATTCCTAAATACAATTGCAAGTGGCAATGTGCTTAGATTGGCCGCCAAAAGTATCAATGAACCTATACTTGCTCGATTTTCTATGTTGGAGCTGTCTGCAAGGTGAGCTAGCGACGAAGGCATACCCAAACCAAAGGATATGCCTAAGACAACGAAGACTATCAAGACGTGCGCTATTGTAATGTTGTTTATGAACACGAGCAGAAATGAACTTATCACTCCAAGAATCATCCAAAGATAAAGGAAACGCAACCTTTTTGTTACTTCGGATAAGAGAGCACCTGCCAAACTAGCTCCAGAAGCCGCAATGTAGAAGGCTGTGCTGTAAGAAGATCTAGCTGTGGGATTCACTGGAATACTTTCTATTAGCATTAATGTCATGTAACTCCATGTAAGGGCATTAAACAATAGAGCGAACACTAGAGCAAAGTCTCTTCGAGATATACCAAGAACCTCGAAACGAGGCCATTTCAACATTCCTGACACGGCAAGAACTTCTAAACTAAATTGACAAATGAAGATTGCGAATTATAAATAAAGATTTGATCTTTATCAAATTAAGCGAATTTGTAGCCGTGTACAACAAGACTTAAAAACACATGTGTCGAGCAAATATACAGGAATAACATATGAAGAAATACCCTAGGATCAAAGTTCGTTGGTCTTGGTGGCGTTAGCCCCTCTTAGGTTTTGTTTCAATCAACGAGGAAAGCGTAGCATCTACTAGTTGTTTAAGCTGTATTCCTTTAACTTTTTGTGTTCTCAATTTTGATATGGCGTCTTCAGCTAGTTCACTCATAAGTTTTGCATACTTCTTAGGTACATCAGTTTCTTGGATTGTTTCCAAGATAAATTGGGCGTCTTTTCTTGTGACAGTCTTTTTGAGAAGAACAGTTTTTAGTTTATCCTTGATCGCTGAACGTTGCAGACCAAGAAGTAATGGAAGCGGCAGAGGCTCTTTATTGATTCTGCTGCGGCTCTCTTCAACGTCAAGAACGTCTATCCAATCGTCCCTCAAAATAATCAGCATTCCTAATATCCTACCATACTCGCCTAGCGCTTCAACCTTCTTCGGCGATGCGCCTCCTAAGATGGCACTGATACGTGTGTGAGCCTCAACGTCTGCTGCTTTCTTCCGCACAACTCGAAGATACTCTTCAGGTGAAACATCCAAATTTCGTCGGAATCGAAGCTCTAGAGCTTCAGCGTCTCCGAGTTCGAAGAAGGTGTTATTAATAACGCCAATGATGATTCTCATTGTTTCAGCCGAAATGTTCTTTCGTGTAGCTTGGTTCAACAGTATTAACCCCTTAAATAGGAGCGCGTCTCCTACGAGCAGGGCTACGTCTTTACCATACTTTCCGTAAACCGTAGGTCGACCGTATTTTGTCTTTGACTGGTCTAAGATGTCGTCGTGTATGTCTATGGCGCCGCTTATCAATATCATGGGAATTGCTACAGGAATCGTAACTTCCGGATCTCCGCCGACCGCTTCACAGGATAGAGATAGAAGACTCGGTCTGGCCAAGTCGCGCCAATATTCGTTCATAAAATAGGATAGGGCTTCTCGAACTTCCCAGCTTTCAACCTTCTCTTGCAGAATTTTTCTTCTAGCCATTTCAAGAGCTTTTCTTCCCCGTTTCTTGAAGATTTTCTGGACTTGTTTCATGGCTTCTTCTGGGCTGACATCTTTTTCTTTCATTCTTTAGTCCTCGAGCTCTCGGGTATCTGCCCTCTTAAGAAGTCGTAGTACGCATTCAAGAGTTGCCGACCATCTCTTGTGATCTCGTAAATTTTTCTAGCGCGCCCTTTCTGCAGTTCTCTTCTACTCTTTACGAGCCCTTTTGCCTCCAACTTGTTCAACATTGGGTAGAGAGCTCCGTGTCTCAGCTTGACCTTGTAGGCTGTCTCGGTTTTTTTGATGATGTTGTAGCCCCATGTAGGTTCGGCTTCAACAAACTGAAGTATGAGCATGTCGAGAAAATCTTTGGCAAATCGACGCCTGAGTTCATCGGTGAATGCTGAACTCGACTCTTCTTCTTTCATTCTTGCTTACCAGGTCGGTCTGTTTCGGTACATATTGACTGTGATGTGACTTATTTGATTATGCTTGGATTTTGATGGAGTTTATGTGTTGATATGCCTTGGGTATGTGCGAATCTTTATATTGGCGTTTGGACTCTATAGACTCTTGCATATGTCTGAAAATAGACATATTGTATCTGTGTAAAACCGAACAACTGTACGACGAAGCTACAAGAAAGGGGCGAAAAAAGTTGGGTGGACCAAAAGCGCGGGAGGTTCAGATGAAACTTATGAGAGGCCTCCTTGACTTGGTGGTCCTGCAGTTTTTGAGAGCCCATCCCATGCACGGATACCAAATAATCACCAGCCTGCGCAAACAATTTGGAGTGTACTTCGGTCCAAGCACCATCTATCCACTATTGTCTGTGATGGAGGAAAACGGATACATCAAAAGCCACTGGGATCTCGAAAATGACAGACCCCGCAAGGTTTATGGCATCACGCAACAGGGTTCGGAACTGCTAAATTGCACCGAAGATTCGTTAAGTCACATATACCGAAAGCTCGCAATAGGCACAGGCAAGATTCCGTTCAGCAATGACCTGCCTCTAGGCGGCTTAACAAACGGCAAAAAACACCTAAACGGACAGCCCGGGCATCCTGGAAATACATTGACGTGAGAAACAAAAGAGCATTAGAGACGGTCAGCGAAAAGCAGCAGCAAAATGATTTCCGTGCATGGGAAGGGCGATAAACACAAAATTAAACGAAACGCCCTAAATTCTCATTTGTTTGTGAACCGACTTTTTTGGCCTTCCTATAGATGCAGTGTGTTTCGCTTTTAAATAGCTAATTTATTTATACATTTTTCTTTGCTGGGCTGTATTTGGAAGAAGCAGACGTTCTCATCCAAGACTGCACCACACTAACTATGGATAGCAAACAACCCATCATCGAGAAGGGTTTCTTGGCAATCAAAAACAAAATGATAATGGCTGTGGGCAAACGGACCAAGGCTTCATCATTGATCAAGGCTAAGGAAACAATAAGCGGCGCTGGAAAGCTGGCAAAAGAGCGGACATCATTCTCCTCGACTTCGAAAAACCTCATCTTACCTCAAACCTTAACCTTTACGCCAACATCGTATATTCGGCTCGAGGAAGCGACGTAAACACGGTTATAGTAGATGGAAATATAATCATGGAAAAACGAAAGGTCAAAACCCTCAAGGAAAAGGAGGTTATGGAAAAGGCTCAACGAACAGCCCTAAACCTGGTGGCGTCTGCCTGAAATATAGATTTTTCATCTAGCTTTTCAAAATTGAGTCAAAATTATTCGCTAAAGACAATAATATCTTTATAGAGTCACTCTGCATACTGAAATAAAGGTGCGGAACTTGCTCGTGCAAGTAGCAAACTTGCTTCTCCCCTATTCAACTTCAGCGAGAGACCGCACACTTCCTTTCACCGAAGAAATGGAGATGGCGATACTCTTCTGCATGGCGGAGTCTGACCGCAAAAAAGGCGAAGGCATAA
>Ga0315308_1001879_pt1 | contig 11957 bp, 14 predicted proteins | sample TDP3_MG_FD_203078 | JGI IMG/M metagenome (GOLD analysis project Ga0315308, IMG submission 203078) | Freshwater sediment microbial communities from Lake Towuti, South Sulawesi, Indonesia - TDP3 | ecosystem: Environmental > Aquatic > Freshwater > Lake > Sediment | place: Indonesia: South Sulawesi... | reverse complement strand
GATATCTCTTGCTCTGGCTGTGTTGCGTGTGTGAGGAATTGCCCGAGCGGGGCCATCATAATACAGTAGACTACTTGGACCCCTTCTTCTTCCAGTAATCCTCGATAGCGCCGTGAAGAGCGTCAGCCGCCAGGTTTGAACAGTGCATCTTTATTGGGGGAAGACCTCCCAAATGCTCGGCCACGTCACCCCTCGTGATCTTCATAGCTTCCTCCAGCGTCTTGCCTTTGGCCAGCTCAGTGACCATGCTGCTAGTCGCCACTGCGGCGCCACAGCCGAAAGTCTTGAACTTTATGTCAGCAATCCTATTGTCCTTGACCTTTATGTATACAGTCATCATATCGCCACATACCGGGTTCCCAACTGTTCCAACACCGTCGGCGTCAGGAATCTCTCCAACATTTCTCGGATTTCTGAAGTGATCCATAACCTCCTCGCTGTACATTCTCTCACACCTGCAAGTTCTTCGGAGTAAGAGGCGACATTCTTCGAAGTCTGCTAACAATGCCGGGGAGAACACTCAGCACCTGATCCACATCATCGTCAGTGTTCCATCTGCCCAGACTGAAGAGCAACGAGCCGTGAGCCTCCTCATGGGCTAGACCGATCGCTCTGAGCACGTGCGAAGGTTCAAGAGTCTTCGAGGAGCATGCTGATCCAGAGGAAACCGCTATGCCTTCCATATCAAGGCTCAGCACAAGGGATTCTCCCTCTATGTAGCTGAACCTCATGCTAAGGTTGTTCGGTAGGCGAGCCGTCGGATGTCCGTTCAGGTAGGAATATGGGATCTCCTTAGTAATTCCTGCACGGAGCCTATCTGTTAACCGCGCGAGTCGAACTGATTCGTCTGCCATCTCTTTGGCAGCGATCTCTGCCGCTCTTCCCATTCCAATGATTGCGGGCACGTTTTCCGTTCCGGACCTTAATCCTCGCTCCTGTCCTCCTCCAAGTATGATTGGGGCTATTCGAGTTTCCTCTCTCACATAGAGTGCGCCCACCCCTTTCGGTCCGTACAGGTCGTTCGAGGATAAGGAAAGCAGATCGATATTCTCTCTTTCCACGTCTACTGGGATCTTGCCCACCGCAGCGACAGCATCTACGTGAAACACCGCTCCATGAGTGTGTGCAATTTTGCCTATCTCTGCTATTGGTTCTATTGTTCCTATCTCTCCGTTCGCATACATGATCGAGATAATGATGGTCTTCTCTGAGACGGTCTTCTCAACGCTTGTTGGATCGACAAGACCGTAGCTATCGACTGGGACATGTTTGACGCTGAATCCTTGTCTAGCGAGATACTTACAGACATTCAAGATGGATATGTGCTCTATCGCTGAGGTTGTGATGCCATCTCCTTTCTCCTTGTTTCTTTGGGCGGTTCCGATCAAGGCCAAGTTGTTGCTTTCAGTTGCGCCAGAAGTGAAGATTATCTCCTCTTTCTTCCTAGCTCCGATCAATGAGGCGATCTTCATTCTTGCTTCCTCAATTGCGTTCTTTGCCTCTTGACCGAAGGCGTGGGTTGACGAGGGATTTCCAAACATGGTTCCAAAGTATGGGGTCATTGCTTCGAAGACGCGGGGGTCAACCGGCGATCCGGCTTGGTAGTCAAAACAGACGCGTTTCATACGATTCTTTCCTGCTTGGCTTTTCGTACCAATATGCGAATGTGATCAGGTTCTTTCTTTAGCTCCAGTATCTCGTTGCCTGTACTTTTTGCCCATGAGCGAATGTCTTCCTCAGCGGCTGGGTCATCAGCTAGTATTTCGAGAACTTCCCCTACAGCCATCTTGTCGATTGCCTCTCTTGTTCTGAATACTGGAACTGGACAGAAGAGTCCGATGCAATCCAAGACTCTATCAGCTTTCTGGTGTGCCAAATGTGTCATCAGTTTTCTTGTTGCATGTATTGTCGAGGTCAAAAACTTGTCGTCGACAGAGCAACTGTGTCGGTAGCCAAGTGTCCTAGATCTTCATTTCTTCCAGCTTCGCTGGAAGATACTTGTCGACAATATATGTCAAGCCGTAACGGCTGAATGCTTCCTGCTCTGCTTTCTTCCTTGTACGCAGGAATGTCTCGATCTCTTTCTTCCACAACTTTCCCTCGTATCGTGGATCCTTCTTGAGTTCGTAGAGCCTCTTGATGTCTAGGTCAGTGAGTCCTCCGCTTGGAAGCTTGTACTTCACTATGTCGCTCGCCCAGACGCCTCCCCACTTCGCGTCTGGCGTGTTAAGCTCTTTGATATGGGCTGCGTTGGCTGATCCTGAGATTATCACCATGGCGATGTGCATCCCCCAGGGATCGCCATCTGTCAGTATGAGTACCGGAAGCTTGAGTTCTTGGTTCAACCTTCTGATCAAGGCTCTGGTAGCTCTCGGAGCCTGTCCTGCAGTCTGAACTAGGATTGCCTTGTATTTGTCGTGAACCTTCTCTTCCACGAATCTCGTAAACAATGCGCCCTTTTCTATTGCAATAACCTTGTTTGCCTTGCAGTCGACGAACTCGGCGTTCGTCATGGCTGGGCCGATCATCATACCGTCGGGATGGCTTGCAAGATTCATTTTCTTTCCTTGATAACCTGGAACTGTGTACTCAATCGTGAGATCTCCGAAGATGGCTGATCTTTCCTCAGGGAAGACACTGAAGTCTTCCCTTGCCATGCCTGAAAGAGTCTCCAGATCGGTGATAATGTCGTCGCTCTCTGCTTGGTCGATGAAATCCATCTCATATGCCTGAGCAGAATAGAAGACATCTCTCAATGTGCTTGTTCTGGTTTGTTTGGATAACTCATCTACAAAAGAGGCTGTCCAGACAAGCTGAGTAAACGGCCTTATGTGCCTGATATTTCTTGCACTCCTCCTGACCTGCCGGCTCCCTAGGATATATTGCCTCGTTTCAGGGTCGTAGAGAATATTCTGTATTGACCTGCTGGGCATCTTTATCCATGGGAACTCTCTACGGTCGATCTGTTGGCAGATCTGGGTTCCCAGGCTCTCCAGACTACTGAGAACTTTCTCCTTCTTTTGTTTAACTACGCTTTTAGATGTCTTCTGTACTTTCGTCTTCCGGACCATATTTCATCACACTCCTCAGAAGCGGCTTTATCTCGGGAACGTTCTTCCTTCTTGCGAGCTCAGCGGAGAATGAGGCGATCTTCGGTAGATACTTTTCAAATATGTCCAGTCTCTTCTTTTCTCTTTCGAAGTGTTGCTTCTTAGAGAGGAAAACGGACAATCTTCTCGCTGCTTCCCTCACGGCGTTCAGTATCTCTCTTTCGACGTCAGGTCTATCGGCGATGAACTCTTTGCCTACAGTTTTGTATGGAATCTTTGTGGAGCAGAGATGCACTAGGACAGCCAAGGGGGCATCTGGAGGAACTTTGTAATGCTTCCAGTCGATCAGCGAATTCACCACTTTCCAAGAGACATCGCTCGCTTCATCAAAGAGCAACGGGATCTTGTTTGCAAACCTATATAATGCGACGCTTTCGACGTTCTGAATCTCCCCGCCGTAGGCTATGCCAACCTCAACGATGAATGGAAAACCTGAGTAGGCGGCTGGTTTTCTCTGGTAAACGGTCACGAATTCTGGGGAGAATTCCTTTCTTATCCCTGCTTCAAGTAATTCTTCTCCTAGCGGGCTCAGACAACTCGCATCTGGTGCCAAGAATCCCTCAAAATTCTTCATCGCCGTAACTAACCTTACTATTTCACTTGATTCAAGCCTCTTTGGATTCTTCTTGTGGCTCACGCCAGCACTATCCAAGAATCTTCTGGCGATCGCATCTCCGACACGTTGAAAATGCTTCTTCATGAACTCCTTCATCGTTCGCGCTGTAGTAGCCTCTATGATTCTCTTCAAAGCTTCTACATCGACGCCGTGAGGGTGAGGAGTGGTTTCCTTTGGAGGCTTCGGCATCTTCGCTGTGGCTCTAATGAACCTGTAGAGGCGACCCTTCGGGTCGACGAATGTCAGATTGGCGTAAGGCGCGACTGTCGCCGTCTGTTTCACGTATTCGAGAATTTTGGACATTGCGCGAGTGTAGTCTGCTTCAGTTTGGAACTCTATGACTGTGCCTCGCCATCTAGTCGGGTTTGGATGCTTTCTTCTCTTGAGTATGATCGGCCTGTTACGCTGGATGTCAATCGCAATTTCGTACTCGTGGATCTTCGCGCGTCCCGTGCTTGACATGATTCGAGCGGGAGCGTGCGTTGTGATCTGCCCGTAGAGAAGCGCCATTTTTCCGCCTAGGCCGAAGGTTCCCCTTGTTTGTCTGAGCTTGTACTTCGATCCGAAAAGAACCTGTCCGAAAGCCATTGGGATCATGTCTGGTGGAACGCCGCACCCATTGTCTTGAACTCTGACAGTGTACATTCCAGGGCCCTCCTCCGAATTCGAAATCTGCGAAATTCGGACATAGATGTCAGGAGGTTGGTTGCAGGTCTCGCACGCGTCCAAGGAGTTCTCGACGAGCTCCCGAACCGTTGAGTATATGGCTCTGGAAGGGTTTGTGAAACCAGCGATGTCCCTGTTCCTATAGAAGAAATCCGCTGGGCTTATCTCTTGGAAGACTTCAGTCAAGGTCCTCCGCCAGTCCTTTCAAGTCTGCTCTACTTCCTCCGTTCCTATGTGATGAAAGTGAATGACGGAGGATCGTTAACTCCCTCATTGCTTCTACGTCCAGATTGCTTTAGATCAATCTAACACCGCTCGTTCCTAGGTCGAAGACGTGGCCGAATCTGAGATTGAGAAGAAGCCTCTTCTTAATAGTTGGCTCATTGCTACGGGGGAGGCTTTTCCCACAGCTCCAGAGCTTGTTTCCTCTTCGATTCTCGACGCCTGCCTCTAAGAAACCTGTACACTGTTGCATGTTGTTTTCCTTTCAATATCATGTCTACCGCTTCTCTGGCAGTGGCGACTTCCTCATATCCTCCCACTATTCCTATTGTATCACCGTATATTGAAAGACTCGTTCTCGTCATTTCTTCTATTGTCCTTCGTGTCTTGCCTTCCTGACCTATGATTCGGCCCTTAACTCTTCTGATATCGCTGTCGTTTTTCCCGTACAGTTCTCTTAGGTCTATCAGTTCCAAGACCTTGTCTTCATCGAATAGCAGGCAGGCTCTCTCGGGTGAAAAACCTCTTCCGATGGCAGTCGCAATGTCCTTTGCTCTAAGAAGTGAAACGGGATCTGTGCTATCGCCTTGAGGCGTTATCTCCACAACGCCCGTCTCGCCCGAAATCGTAAGCTGGACGCCAAGAGTGCGCTCGATTCTCTTCTTTACCTCGCCCTCGAATCCGATGAGTACGCCTACTCTATCTTTTGGTATCATGCAAGTGGCTTTAGCTTGCATTCTTTCCAGTCACCCAAGGGCGAAGTTGATCAATCGGCCTTATGTCAACACCATATTTCAGAAAATAGTTGTTCAAGTTATCCAAGTCGCGGCTCAGAAACGTGTCTGACATAGGATGCTCCAAGGAGACTCCCTGAGACATATCAAATATCACCGGTCTATTCTCCCATATCATGACGTTGTATTCGCTTAGATCTCCGTGAACAAGACCAGCCTTTGCATAGAGCAACTTGACATTCTTCAGCAATGTCCTGTACAACATTGCTGGCTTTTCGGGCTTTAGCTCCTTCAATAGTGGTGCGGGTGTACCTTTCTTTCCAATGAACTGCATTACTAGGACGTTTCCTCTAACGAGAATTGGTCTCGGGACGCTCACCTTTGCCGAGAAGGCAGCCTGAAGGTTCTTGAACTCTTTTTGGGCCCATAGATACACGAGTGAACTCGTGTCCCTCCTAACCCTCTGGAACCTAGGATCCCCCTCCAGATAGATCATTCTGCCCTTGCGAAACTCCCCTGATGATTTCAGATATATCTTGACCGCAACGTCCTTTCCTTTAGAGTCCTTTCCCCAGTAGATCCTTGATTCCTTTCCAGCTTTGACACATCCATAAAGCTTTGACAAGTGCCCCTGATTCAACATGCGGTAGATCAGCATCAGTGTAGGCTTGTCAAAAACTTCTTCGAGGGCTTCGAACTCTTCGCTTCTTTTCTCCTTCATCAGCTGCTCGACTTCATATCTTCTCTCCCTAAGCCGCAGCCTCTTCTCAAGGGCCTCTGCCGCCACGTTCAGTTCTTCCTCAGCCTATGTTCAGATACTTGTTGCTCCTGAGCCAATTTGCTTGGCTCTCTGTATACCTCCAGAGAATGTCTCCTCTTGTGTCATGTTGGAATGACCATGGGCCAACGAGTACCACATCGCCAGCCTTGATCCACACTCTTCTCTTCATCTTCCCTCTGATACGGCAAACCCTCTCGTGGCCATCTGCACATTTGACCATCAGTCTATCATAGCCCAGCATTTGACTGACTATGCCCAGTAGTTGATCAGGCTCTGGGAGAATCATTTCTCTTAGCTCTCCTTCACTGAGCACTTTCTTCTTTCCCATTGTTGGAGCGCCCTTTCTGGTTCTTTGTCCCTAATGAAAAATGGCAAGCTATTAAGCATATGTCAACGCATTACGTCTTCTAGCGAAGCCTGCCGATCTTGACGATTTGAACATGAGGTACTCCGCCTATGGTCAATATCGCATCAGGATCAACGAGTCCTTTCTGAACTGCGGCGTCTATGACTTTTCCTCCGACTAGGTTTCCTATGTCAGCCGCTTGGAGAGCTTGCATTGTTTCCTCGACGCCGCATAGATCCCCTCCATAGAATCGGCTTGCAACCTCTAGTCTCAGCTTTCCCTCTCGAAAAGTTCTTCCGAGAACATTCCTGTCGCAGGCGGCCACCACAACGTATCCTTTGTCTTTGAATATTCGAAGATAGACCTGCTCCATCGATCTTTTCACTTTGCTATCCGCGGAGGATCGAAGATCTCGCTCCACATGCCTCGCAGTCCAAGAACAGGAACCTTGCCTCCTTTGCTATCTTCGTGTCAGGTCTGCCGCAGATCGGACAGATAACGTATCGGCCCACGTATATGTCCAAGAGGCGTACGATCGATTCTCGACCAAACCTTCCTTTGAATATCACCCGCGGATCCTCAAATGTCGCAGCAGTAGCCAGTTCTCCCGTCAAGAATTTCAAGACATGGTGCGGATCCCGGTTCAGGTAGCCACAGATCTCCTTGAAGTTTGCAATGTAGGTCCTTGTCTTCGTATTCATGACCTGCGGCCTCGGCAGTTCGAAACGTTCTCCACTGTGCTTCTTCTTCGGAATCTTTTCCAAGGCTCTGTCGAGTAGGATTTGGTAGTCCTTGCTCATTCTCTCGGGGCCCGCTCTAGTACAATAGTGCCTGGATTATTAAACGCCTATGAGGAAAAGTCCGGCAAGGGATGAAGCCCATAGCCGCTCAACTAGCTCTCCATGTGGATGTTGCAGCAGCCTACGCATTCATGAGTCCATTACACTCTCAGCCTATTGCTTGAGTCTACTGAAACGGCACTTAGACTATCACCGTGCACGAGTATTCTGAAATTTGTGAGCTCTTGTACTCTGGCAGCAGCAATAGTCAAGAAGATGAGTATATGCTGTCGGGTTGGGTGCCATGCCACGGAAAACTTAATCAGGAGGTGGATTGCTTTTAGGGGAAGGCCCACGGAGGGATTGGTTCTAGATACCTCTTCAAGCGATTCGGCTCGCGTGACACGTTTGGCATGGAAAAAGATTGTTGTTACTTGCGCTCTTCCATACGCGAATGGAGAAATCCACCTCGGCCATCTGACCTCCACCTACCTGCCTGCGGATATATTCGTGAGGTTCTGCAGACTTAACGGAACAGAGGTTATCTTCATCTGTGCGACGGATGACTTCGGAACACCCATACTGATAGCGGCCCAGCAAGAGAAGAAGACTCCAGAAGAATTTGTAGCCCATTGGAATCAACGGGACGTGAAGGATCTCAAAGATCTGGGTATCATTTTCGATATGTTTGACAAGACCAGCTCAAAAGAGAACATAGAACTGGCTCAACACTTCTTTAGCGTGCTCAACGCGAAAGGGTACATCTATGCGAAGGAGATCTTCCAGCCATATTGCCCCAATTGCAGGAAGTTCCTGCCTGATAGATTCGTGAGGGGCACTTGTCCATTCTGCGGAGCCACTGATCAATACTCAGACAGCTGCGAAAAGTGCGGCAAGGTCTTTCAACCAGGAGAGATCAAGAACCCATCTTGCGCGATCTGCGGATCAAAACCTGAGAGCAAGAGCAGCAAACACTTCTTCTTCAGACTATCTGCATTCACAGAATCGGTCAAGAGCTGGCTGCAGGAGAATGACAACCTGCAAGCTGAAGTCAAGAACTATGTGCTCAACTGGATCAAAGACGGTATTCAAGACTGGGACATAACTAGAGACATTACTTGGGGAGTGCCAATACCGCTGAAAGAAGCGGAAGGAAAGGTTCTCTACTTATGGTTTGACAACCATCTCTGCTACATATCCAGTGCGTTGAAGTTGCTGAAACAGAGAGGAATCGATGGAAGAACGTTCTGGAACAGCTCGACAATCTTCCACTTCATTGGCAAAGACATAGTGTATCACCATTATCTCTTCCTTCCAGCCATGAGGATTGGCGTCGGGGAATACAAACTACCCGAATTCGTTCCAACCAGAGGTCACCTATTGCTTCAGGGTGGGAAGTTCTCAAAGAGCCGAGGATGGTATGTGGGGTTGAGAGAGTTCCTTGATGCTTTTCCAGCAGACTATTTGCGGTACTACCTTGCTGCGATTACCCCTTACAGCCAATCGGACGTGAATTTCGACTGGAAGGAATTTCAGGCAAGAGTGAACAATGAGCTCGTTGCTAACATAGGCAACTTCGTACATAGAACGCTTACTTTCATATGGTCAAGGTTCGATGGGAAGGTTCCTCAACCGGATCCCTTCGATGATCTGGACCGCGAGTTCCAAAGCAAAATAGAGGGCTTGGCCGCTCAGGTTGGGAAAGAGCTTTCGAGCATAGAGATTGATAGAGCGCTCAAGAGAATCCTCGAATTTTCAAACTACTGTAACCAATACTTCCAGAAAAAACAGCCTTGGACAAACCGAAAGACGGCTACCAACTGCTTATACCTTAGCGCAAACGGCGTCAGGTCTCTTGCCGTACTAATCGAGCCATTCGTTCCCAGCTCGGCCGAAGCTCTCTGGGAGTTGCTAGGCCTAAAGGGATCTGTACACGCGCAAGGTTGGAGCTCAGTCTCATCTCTCCAAATCACATCTGGCCATGAGATCAAGAAGCCCAAGGTCTTGTTTAGAAGAATAGAAGACTCAGAAATAGAGAAACAGGTGGAGAAGCTCAAGGCCTCGTAGGAAGACTACCCCAGCAGTCTCGGTGTATGGTTGGACGAAAATGCAGCTTAGGCTTGACCTGCACGTTCACACAAGGTGCTCGCATGATGCATTTACCGACCCTAACGTCATCGCTCAGATAGCAAGGAAACGGGGGCTAGACGGAATCGCAGTCACAGAACATGATCTTCCATCAACCTATCGGTCCGATGAGATCCTGGTTGTTCCAGGAATCGAGGTGAGTTCAAGAGAAGGCCACATAGTTTCGCTTGGTGCGTATGAACCAGTACCGAAAGGCCTGTCCGCAGATCAGACAATTGAATTGCTACGCGGTCAGAACTGCGTTATCGTTATTCCGCATCCGTATGACATAACAAGCCCGAGTGTTGACCCGCTTCGTCTAAGGAACCGTGTTGATGGGATAGAGACGGTGAACTCTTCGACGATTCCATTCTGGTTTGCAAAGAGAAAGTCCGAAAAAGCGGCCAGGACTCTTGGAGTCTCCATGGTAGCGGGAAGCGACTCCCATATTCCCTCAACGATAGGTGACTCCTATACTCTGCTCGAAGCCTCTTCACCAACAATCGAAAGTATCCTCGAATCTATCCGTTTGGGCAAGACAACTGCTTGTGGCTCTTCTACGAGCATTAGGAATAGGATCTTGGGGCTTCGGATGGCCCTCAGCAAGTCTCTCTAGGATTCTTCTAGTTGGTAGAGATCGAGCTCTATGTCCACTTGCTGTTCTGGTTCGTGTTCTTCTTCCATTTGATGCATCTGGATCGGAATCTCCCTATAGGCTGAGAGGAGTTGCGGTGACCTCACACCAGTGAGCATCAAGGTGACGCGGAGGCGTTCAGAGAAGGAGTAATCTGTGCTTGCGCCGAATATGACATCGGGCAGTAGGTCAAGTCTTCCGCTGACCAGTTCCGCGACCTTCGAAGCCTGAGCCTTGGTGAGACTATTGTCACCTCTGATATGGAGATATGCACCTGCGAAGCCGTCATGGTCGATGTGAAGCAGTGGGCAATTGAACGCATTTCTCACTGCCTCCTCTGGTCGATTGGGGGAGTTCGCTTCTCCCATTCCCAGAATTGCGAATCCGCTGCTTCGAAAGATTCTAGCGAATTCTTTGAAGTTGATGTTGATGAGGCTAGGTTCTGAGAGCGTTTCCACTATTCCGCCTATAAGTTGGCTCAAGAGGTCACCTGCCAAGGAATTGATGTTTCCTTGATGAGAACTTGTTGGGAGCCATCCAAGTCTGTTGTTGTCTACGACCACCAAGGCGTCACAGGCATCTTTCATTTCTTTGAGAGTACGGACTGCGGAGTACAGTCTTGATCCTTCGCGCCAACGAGGCATTGTCACTGCTCCAATGACTAGGGCGCCAGTTGCCCGCGCAGTTTGAGCAAGAGCTGGCGAAGCGGCCAGTCCTTTTTCCCGTCCTAACGCTGTAGCTATGAACACCAAGTCATTGTCGATTATTGAGGGAGATATCTCCGGAAGAGACAGCAGCATGTTGTCTCCTCCTGTCTCAAACTGCTTCGAGGTCTCGAAACTTTCCTTGGCTGTTCTTGCAAAGAGCGCTCTGTGAGCAAGGATTGTGCCGAGCTGTAACCTCTCATCACTGATGGATACGCATCGGGCTCTGTTGGGTCCACTTTCAATGAGGCGTTCGGTGACCTTTTCGCCTAAGTCGCCTAGACCCAAGACAAGTATTCGGGGAAGAGTGCTGTCCACTGTCAACCCCATGGATCTGGCTTGCGAAAGGGCATTTGGACTCAAAGTGCGTCTGGTCCTCAAGCGAAGCTTTGCTTGTCTTGGCTCCAGCAGTAGATAGTTCGGTCGAGAGCCTTTATAGGAGATCGTAGTTCAACGGTATACTGATCGTAACATCCATCGGCATCGGCGATGCGCCTTGTTTCAAGCCTCTTTGAAAACTTGACACATACCTGCGAATTTGAAAACGCTCTCTTCACGTGTTTTCAAGCGACGCTTGCCAATTTTCTCCCCTCAGAAACCTCCGGCCCCAATTGGTCATCCTCCACCTACTGGAGGCATCATAGCGACCACACAATTGTCAGTAAGCCTCGCGCTCAACCCTCCCATGCTGTTCATGCTAGTTCCATCAATCAGAAAGAGTAGATGTCCCTTAGGTTCACCGGTCGTTTCCTCCATGACATAGCTCTTGAATCCTGGCCCATGCAGTTCGATCAGATGATTCAAGAGGTCGCTCATCGTAGAGTCCTTCAGCAGTTCAACCTGTTCTTCTCTCTTGCCTGTGATTTCCCTGAGAGTTGCAAAGTACTTGACGGTTACGCGCATTCTATTCTTCCCCGTCTCGCTGCCATCGGGTCTTGCTCTTACATGGGAAGGGCATTGGGTCGAGACTATTCTGATTTCTTGGGTTTGTCTTCTTCGAGCTAATAAACATGTGCGAGCATGAAGAAATAGGGCTGGAAAACGGAGCTAGATGGCGACTTGCCTATTCTTGTACATTCTCCAGTTGAGACACATTGTCTTAGGGTGTGAAGCAGCTACATCATCGACTCTTCCAACGGTGGTGTTCTTGGGTGCTTCTCTGAGAACGTTAGGTTGTCGGTACGCCTCCTGAGCTATCTTTTCCAGTATGTCCGCGTATCGATCGAGCTCCTCAAGGC
>Ga0315308_1001878_pt1 | contig 11960 bp, 10 predicted proteins | sample TDP3_MG_FD_203078 | JGI IMG/M metagenome (GOLD analysis project Ga0315308, IMG submission 203078) | Freshwater sediment microbial communities from Lake Towuti, South Sulawesi, Indonesia - TDP3 | ecosystem: Environmental > Aquatic > Freshwater > Lake > Sediment | place: Indonesia: South Sulawesi... | reverse complement strand
GACGCCACAACTACTATTATCAGAGACGTTATAGTTATAGTCTTTCTGTTGAGCAGAGTGGACACTTTCCCAGATATTACTGAGACGAAAGGAACGACGTAAACTGCTAACCACATGTAGCTGTTGGCGGCAGCGGCACGCTGGCATGGGTAGACTGATCTAGACGGTTTAGTGCCTGTCCTCAGCGCGAACCATACCAGACTCAATAGACCAATGAGAAATGCATCCTCTCGGAGCTTATGAACGAACTTACTCAACTGCTTGAGAAACATCAAGTAGGTGCATCACATAATCACATATAAACCTAACTAGCACCTTCCCATGAAACTAGCAATAAATGAGAGTGGATCATTTCACGTCTGCAAATAAGGTCGACATAATACATATATATAGTGAAGAAGAATCTGAGGAATTGACCCCTTAGCTTTTTTTATGTTTTTTAGTAGTCGAAGGAAGGAAGGAGTTGAACTTTATCCTTTTTCTTCTTCTATACCAATCACTACACACACCCTCTCACACACACAAAAAATAGTGGAAAATCAATGGTTCAAATTCAGTCACCCCCACCAAGGGGCGCTATCATAATAAAGAAATAATGCAAGGTATTTATCAATCTACGGTTAAAAATGAACATAACATGATGTTAGGACGGTGAACATGTTGGATGTTGAGATTCGTAAAGCTTTATTAGAAAATTCTGGAGAGCTAGTAGAAATTGCCGATGAATTAATACATTTAGATGACTGGTCTAATAGGGAATTGATGCTGAAACAATCGCTTCGAGACCCAAATTGCGGAATTTTTGCTGCAAGAGTTGATGCGAAAATAGCTGGGTTTATCGAGTTGCGTGTTTTTTCAGATTTTGTAGAAGGGTCACCTATTGCAATCATCACGAACTTAATTGTAGAGAAAAACTATAGGAAGCGTGGTATAGGAAGTAAGCTTATAGAAAGAGCAATTGAAGAGGCAGAAAAACAAAATGCGATTGAAATTCATGTTTGGACAGAATCTAATAATCAGCAAGCCATAAACTTCTATACTAGACACGGGTTTGAAAAGAGAGCCCTTTTACTGGAGAAAGAATTGGGGTCAAAATCTTGTTAGATGAAGTTTGTGAAAAAATAATAACTACGATGGAAATAATCAGAAATTTGGGCTATAAAGCTGAGAATGTTTCCACACTTGACGGATTTAGTATATAAACGTTTGTCATGGGATAAGATCATATACTGCTTAGTGAGAGAGGCAAGCAATCTATATTACAGTCGGTTAAAAATTACGAGAAACCAGCAGATGGCGAAAAGTCAAGAGATTTATCTTTTGAGGGAATCAAGACATATGGGTTTGTCTATGGGCTTGGATACGTTGAAATTTACATCAGTTGACATAGATGTGAGGGCTGTCTCTGACTTTCAAATTTTCAAGGCATTAGGCTTAATGGGTTTGCCGAAGGATCTAGATTGGGTTTACGGTTTCATAGAACCTAGAGTATTAAGAAACATGAAGAAGAACGAGTTTGTAATCTTATCAAAGACTAGCGCTTTAGGTCTAGGGACGTTTGCAAATCTTCCTTGGCACAAGAAAGAGAAAGAGAACATTCTTAAACGGCTAGACATCAAAGTGGAGCATGGCGAACAAATCCAAGAAGCTAAGGACAAGGGTGTTTATTTTACTGTGAGTGATAAAGAACACATGGAGATTATTGAAGCGTATGCATCTGGACTAAGTTTAACTATGGTATCAAAGAAGATTGAAAGGTCAAGTCGAACTGTTTCGGATCATGTTCACAAGCACGATGAGGCTGTAGAGAGGAGCGGGCTCTGTCCTGTCTGTCAAAGGATCAAGTGTCAATACGCAGATTCAAAGGTCATTAGAACGCCACGCTTAATTAAATTTTAACCTTTCCTTCTCAACCACTTCTTCAGCACCAAGCATGCGATACCTATGAACTTTCCGTTTCTTTCAAGAATTCCTATCGCTTTCTCTTCGTCCCAATATTTTTTGATGTCTGGCTCGTAAGAATATATGTTGTGCGAATATATCTTGTTGCATCCAATTAAAATAGGTATTAAAATCAAAAGATAGAATCAGAGACGGTTCTACATAACAATGCAAAGAACACTCAACACAATTTTTAACTTTTTCCCAGTCATGTGTTCTCCATATTCTTCTTATATCTACATGAAAAATGGAGTTACTGCCTTTGTATTCTCCACGAACATAACAAGGGAGGACTAGATTGCCTTTAGGATCTACGTTGATAATCGTCCAAGGTTTACATCTCCAACTTTTTTCGTAACAAAGAATCTTGAGATAGTTTAGGGAATTTACAACAGGATATCCTTGCTTTTTCATCCGAATGACTTGAGCCAACTCCCGCTTTAAGCTACTGATTGATGACGAAGAAACACATGCGTTTTCATACTCATAAGCTAACGCTAAGGATATGCCTATATCGAGCTCTCTTGCTAATTTTAAAAGATCCACAATTTCGTGGATATTTTCTTGCATTATTGTAGTATTTATACCAACAAACGTTTTGTTCTTGCAAGCCATAATTCCATCCATCGCTTTTTTAAAGCATCCAGAAACTCCTCTAATTTTGTCATGAGTGTCCTCTAAACCGTCTATAGAAACGTAAATTGCACCGTTAATATATTCTGTTATCTCATTAATCCTTTGTTTTAAAAGAGTACCATTTGTAACCAAGCTAGTTTGTAGACCAAGCGATCTAGAAAAAGCAAGAATTTCACCAAGATCCTTTCTAAGTAGAGGCTCTCCTCCTTCGAAAGCAACAAAACAGACGCCCGCTTTACGAATCTTCTCAAGAATGACTTTTTCCTTCTCATATGTCAAATCTTGTTCATTCCTCTTCCAAAATGGGCACATCTTACATCGAAGATTGCATCTATAAGTTACTTTATGACCACAGAGTAGTGGGGATTTGAGTCCCGAAAGATTCGAAAATAACCCTCTGTAGAATCCTAAGCCAAGATTCAACATCTCTAAATAATAATGTACCCTCTTCTCTTTGCTGAAATAATTTTGAGGTTTTTTATTCATTTTTTCCATCCCTTTCATTTCCATAAAATTAATTGGGTCATAAACAAAAATCTTTTATTAACAAATGAATGATAGCTTCTCCTCTCAAATTTAGATACGCATTAAGAGTTCCTGCGGAATGTAGAGAATCTGCATCGCTGCCACTCACACTGTAAGTTCCTGTGAATTGTCGCCAGCCAAAATGAGGGATTATATACACCATTCTTCCTCAAAATTTAATGTGCCCATATAGATTCCGTTTATCATGAGTTTGACTTTCGCATTCCACATCGTTACGACTGGTTAATTTGGAGGTATTGACCCTTCCGTGAAAGTTGAAGAAGAAAAAAATTCAAGAAAGAGTTTCTTAACTCGTCAACAGTTATGAACCCACAGTGACTGTCATTTCTCCACCGATCTCGTCGGTATAGTTGTAAGCTGGATAAGAAACATTTCCCACCCAGTGGGCCTCTGGCACCCATCCAGATATGACGCCCCAAGCGCTCACTGAGATGGCCTTTCCGGTAGCATCCGTGTTGCAGAGCACCCTCCATGTGACCGTAGTACTACTGCCAGCGCAGATTGTGCCAAGGGATATGGTCGAGCTGCCCAGCAACGTCGTTCCCTCAGGCAGGGTAATATGCGCGTGGGCATTCTCTGCAGGATACTGTGTGTTGTCGAACGGCTTGGGGCATTGGTACTTGATACAGGCAGTCACCTTAATTACCGAACCTGATGTTGTCTTACCTTTCACAGTGAGATCAACAGACCAGGGCATTATTGCTGCGCCAAAATAGGGATTCGGCGCTCCATACTCGGAATAATTCCAGCCCATCTGGAAGTCAGAGTACTTCCAGCTTATCACTCCGGTCCAGTCGGTCAGGTGGTTCAAGTCTCTTCCCCAGGGGTCGCTGAAGTAGATGAGCTGTTGGTCGTCATCGTATCCAATTACCACCCGGTAGTGCCCTGCGCCACCCAAAGGGTAGTACTTCATCAGCACAATGACGGGTATGTCATTGGCGATGAGCGCCTTTAGCTCATTCAGCCATGGGCAGGGGGCAGGTGAGGTGTGCGAGAATGCGGCATATCCGAGCGATCTTCCCTTGTAACCACCGTATGGCCCGATGTTCGGGTAGAAGCTTCCCTGCGCGTCGCTTAGGTGACTGAATTGCCCAGCCCTCACGATATCCGGCGTCCAGATTCCCATCGATGACTGCCTAGCGACGTTACATATCTCCTTCTGGTCGATGTCGGGTCCCCAGTAGTCGAACACGATCTCTAGCGATGCCGCTCCACAGTCTATCCCATTGATCTGCTGATGCCACGGCACATTTGCAATCATATGCGCCCTAGGCAGAGTTGTCTTCGCGGTAGTAGCCCCTGCTAACTCGGCTAGAAACGCAGGGGCGATCATCATTGCTCCAATCGCTATTACTAATGTAACAAGAAAGACTCGTCTTAGAATAGGACCCCCCCTCCTCCCCTCCTCCCTTTAATGATGTTTCAAAACCAGATAAGTTTTTCCCCTCTACAGAGAAAGTAGAGAATTCCAGAGTCTTGAGGAAGAAGTGTTCAAAGCGCTGGATGCATGCATGCATGGCACTGCCTATGAATGGAAGTAGGCGAGAATTGCTGCTCGTCCACTCGTGATTGCATTCTTTTTTTAAGTGTGCATTAAATTTAACCCAAAGAGGGAAAGACACAACACAAACCAAGCAACCAAGCAAGCACACACAAAATTGAAAGCTTAAATTCTAAAAAACAAGATAATTAGAATTGATGGTCGGATAGGGAAGTGATATTTTGGTTAGGATGGAAAAGTTGTTTGAAATTAAGGCTCCATCTGAGAAGGTCTGGGAAATGCTTGCTCTGGATAGGCAAGTAGAATGGATGGCTAGAGTGGAGAGCGCGAAGTACACTTCCGAGGTGCGCACACCCGAAGACAAGTTTAGAGTGGGTGCATCTGCTCATTTTGCATACACTGATAAGAACTGGGACTGTGATGTGGAGATCACGGAAAGTCTCAAAAACGAGAAGATGACGTATCGAGCTTCGAAGCCTTCATACACTGTAACATATATCTTGAAACCTGTTGAAGGGGGAACAAAACTCACATTTTTGGGTATTTATGAAATGCCTGGTGGGGTTCTTGGCAAGATCTTTTTTAAATTGGCGGGTGGATCATTCGAAAAGGAAATCTGGAAGTCGTTTGAGAAATTGAAAAGCATTCTGGAGAAATAGGTGCAGGCTAGGGTTTTCAACTCAGCTATCACTTTCTTTCTTCCTTTCTTTACCTGCAAGTCTACCTGAGCTCTGTTTCTTTTCTTCTTTCTTTGTAGTTTTTAGTCAGCCTGCTCTCAGCTTAGTGTCAGTTTAATTAAACCTGCGTACTACACTTAAGTGCTCTATGCATCCTTAGCCTCAGCGTAACTTCTCTAGCAGGTACGAGGGCGGTAATATCCCTTCTCAGTGCAAGAATTGCCCCTGCGTACATGCCCGTCATTCCACTACTCAAGGACAAGGGCATTACCAAGCGTCCTTAGCAGTTCATCTCTCAGCATCTCTACCTGCACACCACCTTCCATCAAAATTCTTCGATGGTGTGTGCACTAAAATTTATGCATGCATGCATTGTCTTTTATCTTTAGTCGTTCTTTTCGAATGAATTCCATTCTCCTTGTCGCTTCGACATCATACCGTTGAATCAAGCTTGGTATCTTACGGTATCCAGCTAGAACTGTATACAAAGCTTCAGGACTGTCTAAAAGGTCAAGCAACTCTTGTCTAATCTGATTGGGAAGTTCTGGAGCGCCTTTCCTCGAAACAATTTCAGGTATGGCTCCTACAAAATGTCCTATGCCCTTTCCAAAAACATGTTTTCCTAGATCTATCGGGGGAAGTCCATATCTAATACGTACTTCTTGGCGGATTTCCATTTCAATTATTGATTCAACATATGGAGAGAAAGAGTATCCTTTTGACAAAGCTACCATTAGAGATGCTAGTTTCCTTCTTCTTTTGGCATTGGAAATTTTACATGTCTCCGCATGATGGATTAGCGAAAGCGGAAATATTACAGAACCAGCTTCACTAGCTTTTGAGATAATATTGACCGTTTCCTCCTCGCTTTTAGCAAGATCTATCCAACCTTTCTGGTCTAGATAGACAATCTTCAGAGACTATCGCCGTCCTGAGCTTTCAATCGTCATTATTCTCGGCGTCCATAAAAAATCTTCAGCAAGCTCATCAGTCTCAAACTCGCATAGGTGAATTCGCTTACCCATTTTGAGACGCATCATAAAATCTGTTACAAATACGAAATCCTTCTTATGCAACTTGGTACATCTTTCAATCAAGAAATCATCTATAAGATAACGATAGAGCTCTTGAAAGTCACATACTAAACTAGGTTTACCGAACTGAACACTATGGAGAAACCCAAGATAAGGCTCAAGCCTAGCCTTTATTATAGCTCTCTGAACCTTCCATTGATATATTTATTTTCAATTATGTCAAAGAGTCCTTTTGCGTCCCTGCCTCCGAGCCTATTTCCCAGTCAACCTAAAAGGGATACAAGAAGGTCTTTTACCTCAAGTCAAAAGAAACAAATCCTCTATCAACAAGACAATAAATGTGCGAGATGCCATGAGAAACTTGACCCTAGTGCAATACAATTTGACCACAAAAAACCTTGGTCATCTGGCGGTAGAACGATAACCGTAAATGGTAGAGCATTATGTTCTAAATGTCATGATATTATATCGCATGAAGAACGATTGAAGAAAACAGACAAAAAGAACATTCCTCTTTATGCACATTCATTTGCTCCGTAACTATCATAGCTTCAGGATGTTGTCTACATAGTAAAACCACGGGCTTCAGACATTTTGGATTAATCTTCCCCCAACAGTTCTCCTTCCCAAAACAAGATCTGATTTCATTAAAAAGAGCGGCCATATTTTCCATTAGTTTCAAGACCACCCATATAACTCTCTTTGAATAACTTCATTAAATACGTGGTTCACTTTTATTTATTTACTTACGGAAGAGTAAACTAACCTCTAAAAGCAAAACCCGAAAAAAAGTAAACATCTAGACAGGTATAAAGAGTCTTATAATCTTAATAAATAAAGTTGTCTATTTTACTACTCCGATTATCGGAATAGTAGTGGAAACGGTTAGATAGTGTTGTTCAAAGTTTTTGTTAACTTTGAGTTCTCGATGTTTTTCAGAGACTCCCCTTTCTCGATTCGAAGTAAGCCTTGCTGACAAAGAGTCCGCATTCACAGGTTCCCTGACGAGCGATCTCTTCCTTATGACAGCTGTTGAGGCTGGTTTGATATCTGCTGATGAGGATGTTGTCTCTGTAGGGAAGTGGGATACGGCTCTTGTTGTTAAACCGGCGAGGAGCGCCACGTTCTCTGAGCTGAGAGTTAAAGAGCTGATATGTAAACCCAGATGAACCGTCAGCTAGGCTGAGCCTATCTATCTGCCTTCCAATTTGGTTTTATATGTGTGCGCATAGATCCACTAGGCCCCTCTATTCGTATCCAGATAGGTTTCGGAACTACTTTCGCTTTGTGAGGAGCGCCGCGCCTTTAGTGGTTGCCACGCGGCTAAGCCGTGCCCTGTAGCACGGTCGTAAATTGTTATTTGGGGTGCGTCTTCCACATTGCGAAAACGCTTAAGAACATAGTTGCGCAAGAGTCAGGCCTGTGTTTGAGGTATGAGCCGTATAGATTTTCCTTGTGAAGATGCAGCGGAACGATTCCGGAGAGGTGACAACTGCACGCAAAGCGTTTTGCTGACTGTGCTTGAGCATTACAACGGCGAGAGCGAGTTGATCCCGAAGATTGCGACGGGATTTGGTGGGGGAATAGGGAGGTGTGGTTCTGTTTTGGAGCGTTGACCGGCGGCGTGATGTCTATAGGGCTTAAATATGGGACTAATGAGCCTTAGCCGGAGAAGTGGCTGAAAGCTTATGAACTTGCATGGGTCGTTTACAGGGGATTCGCAACAGCAATCTTGAGATCAAGATTTTTCAGCGACTTAGCATCGTTACTTTGATTTCCTGAGAAACAGTTTAAAGGGGATACATTAAGCTATCCAATACGATACACGTATAGAAAGCGCAGTAATGTCTAATTCCATTCAGGGATGAGTAAGTTGCTGGAGAACATCGAACTCAAATATGGGAATACGGTGCAAAGGATACGCGTACCTTCCAGAAACATAGTCTGTATCGCTAATCCTCGTGAGGCCCCGGTTATTGCGGATGAAGAGGCTGGGATTGCTGAAGCCATAGATCATCCTACTGGATTGTCCTCAATACGGGAATTCGTTTCGCCGAATCAGAAGACCGCCATAATCGTTGATGATGCGACCCGTCCTACACCTACATGCAAGATGCTACCACTCCTTCTGAAGAGACTGAATGGGATAGGGGTAAGAAACGGGAACATTGCATTGGTCATGGCGACTGGCGCTCACGGAAAGCCTTCTGAGGAGTTCGTTAAGAGTAAGATCGGCGAAGAAGTAATGAACAGTCTGAATGTTCAAGTTCATGATTGCTTGAATAAGAGCGACCTTGTTATGCTAGGGTTTTCTTCTTCTGGTACGCCGATCTGGATCAACAGATGGGTAGCCGAGGCAGACGTGAAGATAGGTGTGGGCGGGATTAAGCCTCATGCTTGGGCCGGTTTCAGTGGAGGCGCTAAGATAGTGTTGCCTGGCGTTTCGTCTTGGGAAGCCATAGGACGCAATCATATGCTTGCTGTATCGAGCGATGCAAGGTTTGGCCAGATAGATGGAAATCCTGTCAGAGAAGATATGGAGGAAGTAGCGGGCACAGTAGGTCTCAACATGATCGTCAACACCGTTCTTGACGATGAAGGGAGAATGATTGACGTCGTAGCTGGAGACTTTATTGATGCTCATCGGAAGGGCGTGGAGGTAGACCGTAGACTATTCGAGTATAAGATAAAAGATGAAGTTGACATTCTGATCGCGGCGTTTGGGCCTAGAGACGAGACTTTATGGGGCGTATTGGTGGAGAAGTTCGTTGGCGTCAAAGAAATCCTTAAAGATGGAGGTACACTGATCCTTGTTGCTGCCTGTCCAAACGGATTGTATCAATGCGGCGGAGGCCATCTAGACTACACTGGGAAAGTTGCTGACTACAGCGAAGTGATAGATCTGCTGAAGTCCGGCGAAGGCCCTGAGGAAGTCCTTTCCAAAGCCATCAGGGGAAAAATGCCCTATCTCGAGGTTGGAGCTAAAGCATACCTCACCGCTAGGCTAGCGAAGACCAAGAACGTAACGGTCGTATCCCGCAGCTTGAAGAAGGAAGAAGTCGGGTGGCTAGGCAAAACCTCAAACACGGCTCAGGAAGCTCTAGAGGATGCTCTAGAGACACATGGCAAGGACGCAACGATGGCTGTCCTCCCAGACTTCCGTCACTCAAACGCTTTCATTAGGAGAGTATGACTCTAAACATTCTTTCGAGAGAGACCAAAGGCCATTCTCGTTGTTTCTTTGCCTCATCAGCCTGTACAATATGCGCACAATCTCTGTGGGATCAGGAACTGTCTTGCCCACGCAGCTTCCCTCAGAAGTGTTCATGATTGCATTTCCCTTTATGATCTTTTTGAGACGGGTTGAGACACCTGCATTTCAATTCCACGCCCTTTACTCTTGGCTGTTCATGTATTCTGAAATGTTTTTATACTATAGGTTGCAGTAATGTAGCGGGGGGTGGGGAAATGCCTTACTGCTCGAATTGTGGAGCAGAACTGGATGAGGACGCGAAGTTCTGTCCTTCTTGTGGAACTCCTGTCGGTCGGCCGGTGACCAGGCTGGAGAGAAGAAGAATAGAGAGGGAGGAAAGAAGACCCATTAGTACCTTGGCTATTGTTCTCATTGTCGTCTTTGCGAGCGCGTTGATCATGGTGGCCGTCGTCTTCTCGCCGCTTGCCTTTCGCCCCGTGGATGTTAGTGAATCGCGCGATGTTCCTTATCAGGCGGGCGTAGACACGTTGAATCTCGACTTTACTGCAGATGTTGGCCGTGTCAACGTCGCCTTCGAAGAACTCGACGGCAAATTGGTGACTCTCGACGTGTCCATAAGAGGAAGAGTCGGAGTCTTTGTCACAGACCTGTATGACCTCACCTTTGAACCCACCGTAGTCGGCAGTGTTCTAACTCTAACCTCCGAGGTTGACATTCTTGATCACGTCACAATATCCGATCTAACCGCGATATACGATCTCCGCATCGACCCCTCCGTGAACGCAAGTCTCGATGTCAAGACAAACACCGGCGGAATCGTGATGGACACTCAGGCTGGAGTGGTTCTCAACTCCTTGAGCCTCGAAGTGACCACGGGTGGAGTTGAAGCTAATCTAGCAACTGGCGTTGTAGTCTCTGGTGACGTCTCCATTAAGAGTACAACGGGAGGAGCCGAACTCAATTGGATAAGAGCGGTCGTCACGAAGGATCTGCGCGTTGAGGTGAGAACAACGACGGGCGGAGTCAAAGTGGATGTCGAGCAGGATGATCTCACACATGACATCGATCTGAACGCCGAAACTACGACTGGAGGAGTCGACCTTGTCATAGATATTCAGGGCAACGTTGGAGCCCGGCTCGAGTCCAGCACCACAACTGGAGGCATAAACGTCAACAGACAAGTCGGTTTCTCAGGCACCGAATCTCCACTACGGTCAGAGAATTATCCAGCCAGCGGCAACTTCAACATTACTCTAAAAACGACTACTGGCGGAATAATCATAGACGCGACGTATCTTAGGTAGCGCATCTGTGAACATGGACGTTGGAAACCTTCAAGAAATGGGTGAAAGAGTGAGAAGGGTAAACCTCACTGGTCCGTGAAACACTCCCAATCTCAGAACTAGGAGGGATTCCGCAGAAAGATTTCTTACGCCAACGGGCTTTTTGACCCGAAAATCGGATAGTTCTGGATTGAACTGGCTTCAACTTTCCATACCTCAGGGACGGAAGCCAAGAGGTGGCTACGGCGTACGGGGCTGAACGCACCCCTGAAGTCTTCGTCTTTGACGAGAAACGGACTCTTCGTTACCATGGCAGGATTGACGACAATGTCTACGAGTCCAACCAAGTCCGTCAGCATTACCTTCGAGATGCGCTTGACGCCATACTGCAGGGTAGGGCGGTTCCGACAAAAGACACGGAGCCTGTGGGCTGCACCATTAAATGGAAGTGAAAACGGCTAAAGATGTTCCCCTGACGAATTGGAAGTGTATTGCAGACTTCCTACGGGCTCGAAATAGAAAGGGATTCCAACGCGCAACTCAACCGCCTGAACAATTACGTCAAGAGGTTGTAGTCATGTGAGGCTAGAACCTCACTCTTTTTCTTCCAGTCTCAGTTATTAGCAAGCCCAAGATGAGAATGGCCATCCCTAGGATGGCCAAGAGAAGGACAGCCCAATGAAAAGACCCCGTCACATCTCTTATCTGTCCAACAACGGTTGGCATAAGGAATGAACCTATGCTTCCTATGGACGATATTAACCCAACAGCGCTCGCCACAGACGCGCTTATCTGCGGCAGCTCGAGTGGCATTGTAAGGACCAATGTCAGAACACCAATGGTGCAGAGTCCAGTGACGAAGGTGGGAAACCATACGGCTGGCGTAGCCAATGTTCCCGCAGCATAAATCGCGGGCCCACTAACAAGTCCTAGGACCAGTATGAAGGGCTTCCTCAACCCAGCTCTGTCGGATAGAGTTCCAACTGCAAAGGATGCGACGAGAAATCCAAGAGGCAGCATCGATGTTACCAGTCCCGCCGTGGTTGGTGAAAAGTCTTCAGCTTCAAGCATAGACGGCAACCAAACGAGTATAGTGTCGTAGCATGCCCCCGCGCACAGGTACAACCC
>Ga0315308_1001876_pt1 | contig 11973 bp, 16 predicted proteins | sample TDP3_MG_FD_203078 | JGI IMG/M metagenome (GOLD analysis project Ga0315308, IMG submission 203078) | Freshwater sediment microbial communities from Lake Towuti, South Sulawesi, Indonesia - TDP3 | ecosystem: Environmental > Aquatic > Freshwater > Lake > Sediment | place: Indonesia: South Sulawesi... | reverse complement strand
ATCTTTGAAATGGGCGATGTCTGACCTTGAGTCAAACGCGTAGAACCAAAACAAATTTTTCGTTGCTACCCCTAGTCCCCTTCATTATTCTGAGAATGATGCGTAACCGCCGCCTCAATCCAACAGACCTCAAAAAATACCAAGACAAGAAACTGCGAGCAATTGTCAACCACAGTTACGACCATGTTCAATATTATCGCTCCCTCTTCAAAGAAGCCAAACTGAAGCCGTATGACATCAAAACAACGGAAGACCTAACAAAAATACCTGCTTCAAAAAAAGAGGATATCAGGGATTTGCCTCTAAAGAAGATAGTTGCAACCAACATTGATTTGAGTAAATGTGTTAGATGGGACACGTCTGGATCAAGTGGAGTTACTTTGAAGGTTCTCTGGGAAAAGAAGGCGATGTTGATGATATATATATTTAATTACCTTCTGCAATTGAATTGTGGCGTCAAGATAACTGATCGGCAAGTGGTGATAGGAGCTGATTGGGTTCCGATTCATCTTATCCAGAAATTGGGGATATTCAAAACAAAACGGATTTCGCCTTTTGACAAGCTTGATACGCAAATCAAAGAAATTCAGGAATTTGATCCTAAAATCATGACTGCTTACCCCTCTTGTGCTAGAGCGCTGGCGAAGGAAATTAAAGATAGGGATATTCAAGGAATCAAGATGCCTTTAATCTTTACAGGAGGGGAAACCCTAGATCCATACACTCGCAGATTGGTCGAAAACACATTTGAAGCTGAAATATTTGATGGCTATGGTGCCAATGAAGTTGGCGTAGTAAGCATTGAATGTGCCAAACACTGTGGCTATCATATTTTGGAGGACTTTGTTGTTTGTGAAATCTTGCGTGACGGTGAACAAGCTGCGGTTGGGGAGGAAGGGGAAATAACAGTCACAAATCTGACCAACTACGCCATGCCATTCATCAGATACAACCTAGAAGACCAAGGGAGCCTAATCGGAGACCAGTGTTCGTGCGACAATTCTTTTCCCTTGATGAAAATATCTCAAGGAAGAAAAAGCGACGTTGTCCGTCTACCTGATGGAAGGGTGGTTTCGGCATTAGCCGTCTATTGCGGTTTGCCTTTCATATCGGGCATAAAACAGTTTCAAGTTGTCCAGGAAAGACTTGATAAATTTACAGTCAAAATAACCAAAGAAATCACTTTCACAAACAGGACGTTTAAAAAAATCAGACAAATGCTAAGATCTATACTTGGCGATGTGGAAATCGACGTAGTCGCCGTTGATAATATTCAGAGCGAGAAATCAGGGAAATTCAAACCGTTCACTTCAAAGGTTCATGGGTAATCTATCGCTGCGCACCCAAACTTTTTATAGGTTCGTATTCGTTTCGGCGGTGAGGTTACGCGTCAACTGGTGACATGCAGCACGAGAAAGCAGGATTTGAAAGTAGGAGAAAATGCATAAGCACAAGAAAAGAGAGAGATAAAAGCTTTATGCGTGCGCGCACAACTGTTGTTTGATGACGCCAGCCACCTCAATTGCGCGCACAGGGTATCGCCGGTTATTCTGTCGGTGATAAAAAGGAGAACCGACGACCAGCGATACCTAAACTATACGCTACAAGAGCGCGCATTTCATTTATATGAGTTTCTAATTATCAACCAGCCGATTGGCACTTTTAGCCGCTTCCAACTATGACTATATCAAAGCTGAAGTTTGTTATTCCGCTAATAGTTGCATTTACAGAAAGCGTGAAAACTGCCGGAGTCACTTGATTCGCATTCAAATATTTCCCTTCTGAATTCCATGTGCAAGTAATATATTTTGAGGCATTAGAAGGATTCCATTTTTGTGTACTCATTGACAAGGTGACTGGAACGTTGCTGGTGTTCTTTATGTAAACTGTTTGATTTCTTTTTTGTCCAGGTTCAAGGGTTGTCCAATTAATTGAGGTAACTTTGTTTATGCAACCGGATTCCCAATAAACACCAACTCCAATAGCCTTCACCGTTCCAGTGTTGGAAACTGTTCTGGTCGTTTGAAGTGCGGACAATACTTGGCCTACTAGAGATAGAGCCAGTACGTACGTAACCAATGTAAGCGTAGCGCCCGCAACTATGAATTCTTTACTTTTCAACTTCACACCTGAATTTGTAGTATGTATTACGACTTAATAAACCTTGCCGTTTAAACGTTCTACAAAGATACAGATCTTTACATGACCTAATTAAACAAGCTTCAACCGACGCCGCTTATAACTATGTCAAAGCTGAAGCTAGTTATCTCTCCCATACCCGGAGACGTTAGCAAAGTTAACGTTATCCGCACAGTTTCACTAGGATCAATCATGTCATTATCGTAATCCCAAGTTAGCGTTAAACAATTGGAGGCATCCTCTGGATTCCAATTTTCCGCGCCTAGAAAGAGAGTTGCGGCGTAGTTTCCCTCGTTCCTTACATAAATTGTGACATTATAAGCTGACCCAGGCTCAACTAGCCCCCAGTCAACAGAAGAAACTGGGTTGCTACACCCGCTATCCCAGTAAACCCCTACGCCAAAAGTTTTCACAACCCCCTCACTGCCAATAGTACTTCTGTAAGTCAAATGCCCCAAAATCGAACTAAACAAAAGCAAGGTCGAAGCAAAAGTTACCAACAAAACCAGCATACCAACCCTTAGCCTCCTTCCTCCAGCAAAAAATCGAAACGAGGAAATACGACCCAGCAATTTACTCAACTTCAAAACAAATGTTACCGGCCCAACCAATGCAACCAACACAACCTTCTGACCCCACCCTCCAACAAAAGCCAAAAACGAGGAGATTCGGCTCGGTATCCCATTGAATCCTAAGGCACAGCGTTTGAAGATTTTGGAAAGGAAGCCCTTGAACTTTCGCACCTATAGAAGTTATCAGGTTCTATTTTTTTAATTTTTGGTAAAGGTAGGCGGTACTAAACAAAAGTATCAAGTCCAACGTAAAGACTAGTGAAGAGGGCAATATGGGCAGAAAAGAGACATTTTCATTCGATTGGATATAGGCATTCGACAATTCTGGAGCAATTCCAGCATTCATCTGGAATTGGTTTGTTTTTAGCATGTTTTTTCAAATATCCGAAATGGTAAGGACACGTTTTGGAATTTTTTGACGACTGGGTTGGCAAAACAGTTACTTCTTCCGCTTTGACGGATGTAATTTTTGCCTCCGGTTTCTCCGGAGGAACTATTTTGTCGATAGACGGCTTTTGTTCAGTGGTAGGTTTCGTTGAGAGTTTCTTTATGTAAAGGATTAATAGTATAATTACTGCAATTGATAGAATAACATCGATAGCGGAAAGCTCGAATGTAAGCACGAACATCTCCAAAATATTGGATCTAATGCCAACATATAGACTTGATGAATTCGGTATAAGTACCACAGATACGGAGCATTAAATAACTTAAAGAATGTTCATCTTACAGCGAAAAGGGCGAACACGAAGGAGTTTGGAGGAGCAACGCACGTACGCAGTCGGACATTTAGCTTTGGGATACTTATCTGGCAAAGCAACATCCAAACTTCTAAAAGTGAACGTAAACGTTCCTCTGTTGTTCTTAGCCTCCACACTGCCTGACATTGACTTTTTAATACCCGTCCTCAAACATCGAGGACCAACACACTCCATAATCATTCTTTTCCTTCTCTTCCTTCCCGCATTCATTCTCCTCGGAAAAAAAGCTACACCCTATTTCAGCGCCCTAATCCAGCACATTCTCATAGGCGACTACCTAACAGGACGCATACAACTATTCTGGCCTGTAGCCACCAACTGGTATAGCTTAGGAGTCCATTCTATTCCAATAACAAGCTTCGCTAATATTCTCCTAGAATGGATCCTTTTCCTCACCTCCATCACAATCATGTTCAAAACAAAGGATGCACGGTTACTGTTCGAACATCACCCGTCAAACCTAATATTATCCATACCCGTCCTCACAGTTCTGCTCCCCGCATTCCTAAGCTTCCCCCTGTCCGTTCCTTTGGAACTAATCATCCCCCACCTCACATATCTAACGCTCTTCACACTCTCCATTCTAACAGATTTTAAAGCCATCTTGACAAGAAACTCAAAAAGGTAATAAAACGGACATGTTTTTCCCGGTTGTGGACTCGATGGTGGGCCAAGCAATTATTCTTTGTGATAGTCATAGCCAAAGACTGAAACCGCGTACGAACGTGTCCAAGCCACTGTTAAAACCACATCCATGCTTCACATTGCTAGAAAATGAGCCCAACATTGGCTTCCCTGAGGAAGCTTAGAGCACACATTTGATGGACTGTGTTTGATAGCAACACATACGAAGAATTATTAAATACTTCAATGCACGGAAAATACTTAAATAAGGAAAAACTGATGCACACGTTGAGGTGAGATATGTGGCTAGTAAGGATCAAGCTATAGGGTTGTTGATCTTCATAGTTTGCGTGGTCATTATGGTCGGATACGTCGTTGCACTAATCTTTCCAATAGAATTAGGTAAGCTGATCGGACTAACAATCAGAGACCACTATCATGCTATAATTTGGCTGGTTGCCATTCCGGTCCTCATCGCTGTCATCGCCATTCTAGCCATAGGAGCTTGGATCGGCTGGACCATGGCTACAACCCCGCCTCCGAAACCAATTGAGGAAATCGAACTCGAAGAGAAGACGGAAGAAGAGGAAAAAGAAGAGAAGTAGACGAGCGACTAAGCACGATCAGCGCTCAACAAAAAACAACCAAAACCAACCGTGAATGCGCGCGCGGGCCAATTTCGGAAAACTGCACCCGAAGCCACGCTGCACAACACATTTGAAACCAAATATGCGCTCCTTGCGACGAATCGGCTTTTGAAACATTGTTCTGTTTGAAATAATACAATTAAGATGAATGCTGATAGAAAGCCTATCGAGGATCTAATATTGGCTAAGTGTCCGTTGCGGGCGCATTCAAGTCTATCAGATGGTGAAATTCTCCGAGAAGCGATTCACATAAGCGGTTTCGCAGTACCCTTCGTCTGCATTTATCTTTTCAACAGTCGTTTGGTTTCTTTGTCACTATTTCTGGTAACTATCCTCTATGCAGTGTCTGAACTCGCCAGAACCAAAGGAATCAACGTTCCAGTATTCTCAACAATAACTCGAAAAGCTGCAGCACCTAACCCTGAAATCAACCATTTTGTAACCGCCCCAATGTTTTTCGCAATAAGCATAATGCTTACACTTCTCATCTTTCCAACTTCTATAGCCTATACATCCATCGCCGTACTCACACTCGGAGATGGCTTCGCCAGCATTTTTGGCAACACTCTCGGAAAAATACCTCTCTTCTTTAATCAAAAAAAGAAGCTTGAAGGCACATTTTCCGGATTCACCTGTGCATTTCTAGGATCCACTCTATTCGTAGACCCAACGAAAGCTCTGTTGGCAGCTACTGTAGGAATGCTCGCAGAATGTCTACCTTCGCCGATCGATGACAACCTCATGACCCCATTAACAGCCGGACTGGCGCTAACGATATTTACCTGATTCCGCGCGCGCTGTCTTTATGCAGTGAGTGCAGTGAGTATCGACCGGTAATTCTGTCGTGCAAAACAAATCCGACAACCGGCGATACCTAGTGTGCATTGCGCAAATTAAAAACATATGCAAGGGAAATACAAACCATAACACTTGAAGGAAGTTATTTTTTCACGCGCGTTACTTCAATTTTGAAATGCGCGCGCATGTGTGTCAGTTTTCTGTATGCGTTACCTCTTATTAATGAAGGGCAGGCAGTTAGAAGCTTGGCGTTTCCCATGTCTCTTGAGGTTCAAAATATTATGGTAAGTAATGTGATAACTGTGGAAACCAACGCTTTGGTAATGGATGCTGTGAAAATCATGAATCAGCATGGGATAGGATGTTTAGTTGTGGTGAAAAATGGAGGCCCTGTTGGAATCGTGACTGAAAGGGATTTGCTGAAAAGGGTTCTAGCTGAGTCCAAGAACCCAAAGAGGATTAGGGTTCAAGAGATAATGTCTAGGCCTCTAATTGTTGGAAAGCTAGGAATGGAAATCGAGGAAGTTTTCAAGCTCATGTTTGAAAGGAAGATTAAGAAGCTACCCATAGTTGAGGATGGAAAGCTTCTGGGTTTAGTGACCTTTACAGACCTCCTCAGCTTTCAACCCCAACTTATAAAGGTGGTCAAAGAGCTTACACACCCACATTCATGGAAGAAAGCAGAAGAAGAGAAAACCTCACCGTAACCCATTAACGACATACTTCAGCGCGCGCCAATATGTATTCGCTTACTGTGATGCGATTTCGATTACAGTGAGAGTTCTATCTAGGATTTGAGGCGAACCAGATTCTACTAGGAACTGCACGTCGATTATGTGCGATCCGGCATTCAGTGGATTTGTTAGAAGTTCTACGTGGCCTGTCATTGTGTAAGTTCCACTGGCTGGAGGCCCCGTGGAACATATGTACGTGCTACTGTTATAGTTGTTATCTACAACTATTCTTACCCAGACTGATGCGGGCGGTTCTAATGTATGCGTGCCTGAAAATTGGGCAAAGATTTTTGAATTCTGCTGAACATTGATTGTGATTTTCATTGAAGAGTCGAAGTCAGACATATTATGCGCGCGCGCGGTTGGAATTTGAACTCTACCAAAACCGGTGAATGTTCCACGCATTTCTGCTCTTATCTGTTTTTGCTATTCTTCTTCTTCCATGTCCTCTAAATCTATTTCTGATTTTCAGAGTTCGGCGCACGTGGAACATAGTCCGGGCAGAAGGCGCATGTTACATTGGCTAGTTCTAGGTGGCAATGGCCTGGTTCACCCTCGCAATATCTTATCCTACAATCAGTAGCTATCGGTATCTTCTTCTTTGCATCACTTCCAAGGAAAAAGAATCCGCATTGTCCTTCCTTAGCATATTTGCACTTTTCCATCTTCAAGCCGCCGAAGAAAGTTACGTTGCTCAGGATTTCCACTAGAGTTAGGGTGTCTTCAAACCCGTGATTCTCAAGCTTCTTCAGGCGCTTCTCTAACTCTTCTAGACGGTTCAACTTCGCAACATCCATGTCTTGAGCCTCTCTGTTCAAGGTTTTATTATGAAGATTCATTAATAAACACAGAATGTTTATGCGCCTTTTACATAAATGTGTGGGAATAACTTCTATAAAATAATTTACTTAGCTTAAGTAAATTCTCACTCATGATGCCAATGATTTATAGAAAGACATGTTATTAATTTGTTGATAGCTTATCACTCAAGTAGGCTTATAATAACTTTTAATAGGTTCATCTGGCGTGTCAAACTAGAATTCAAAGCCTTTCGTCGACATCACTCTACTAATTCTACGTTCATTACTATAAACGGTGCGACCGGAAATATGGAAGGCTTCACCAATTTCATCCTTCGACACCCTCATCTTTCTACTTTTACAAACGAAGTATAAAGCCCCAGCCGCCAATGATATCGGATTTCCGCTTATTTCCTTCCGGATGTTTGTGAGCAATTGTTCAGCTGTTTGTATCAATTCGGCATCGGATGTCAACTTCCATCCATACTTTCTTAGGTAGTCCTTCGCCGAAAAGGTTCTGTGGAAATTGGTCATTTTCCGCATAGCCCAAGCATACTTCATGACTAGACGATGGTCAAGAGAGAGCCTTTCACAGATTTCCTTCAACGGCCGTATCTCATTATATTTTCTTAATATAAGGTGGACTAATGCCGTGACGGCTTCCCTCTTGTTCTTTCCAAATCTTTGAGATCGAAAAAACATGTCGCTTTTCAGCCTAATTAAACGCGCTGCCTCTTCCCTGTAGGGAAAATTGGGGAGATTTAATTGACATGAAAGCGTTCGTAATGTTGTTAACCATTCTCTCAGCGTGTCAGAGTCGTCTTCATTCCAGTTGGAAAACCATTTAGGCGTCCAATTAGTGAAACCTGGACTGTTTCGGACTTGACTTATGACTAGGCCGCACCTCTTGCAGATAATTTCTCCATTCAGCCCATTAGGGAGAACAAGAGTGCCATGACATTCCGGACAGTCCAAATGGTTTCCCTCAATTAATTCAAGTGGTTCGCTTATAAAGTGCGAAATTACGATACAGCTGTACTTCTATAAAGCATGTATGAAAGAAAATTATGTGCGTAAATTCTATAAGTTGCTTCTATAAGTTTTGTGGCCATTCTTGAAATAGAAAAAATCCGCTAAAACAGTAGCTTCAAATATATAGCCAAAAATCCGGAGAACACAACTGTGCCGATGTAGAGGTCTAGTATAAATAGAGTTGTTCTCAGTATCCACAATCCCTTCGGGAAATGCTTCAGGCAAAGCTGATAACCGGCGAAGAATACGGTTAACATGCATGCTAACAATAGTATCCTAAACATCAGCCAAAACTGAACTCCCAACATCGTAACCACCGGATTTAACTCAACGCATCCAACCCCTAAACCCAGTACCGTAATCAAGGCGTCGAGCAAAGTAAACACCGCAAGGGCAACCAGAAGAGTTAGATATACCATTTCTCAAACCAGTGAGTGGAACAACTTTATGTAATTCAAAAGGGATAAATAACATTTACCCCTTGTTTCACGAGACTTAGAAAAATACTTAGAGGATGCAACTCCAGTCATTGCAGCATTACTATACCGCTCATTTAAGTCGTGTGAAAGAATATAAACAAAGCTTCCCCATTAATCTGTGGTGACGGTTATGGGTGAAATCCGGGGAGTTGTATCAGGAGAGATTGAGGAGAAGTTTAGGAAGTTGGCTATGAAGAAGTTTGGATATGGAAAGGGTAGTCTTTCTAAGGCCTTAGAAGAGGCCCTGCGCTACTGGATTAAGGTTCTTGAAAGCTGACAGCCATGTATGATTGGTTTGTAGACTATTTTTGATCGTTTTCAATTTTAATTGCAACTTCTTCTTGTTGATTGAAACTTTCACACTTTATAAGGGAACTACCTGAATGGAACATTGAAAGGACGAAAAGTTTGGAGGTGTAAGAATGAGAGGATTCGTTGCTAAGCTTAGAAGGGATGTCAGGGCTCTTTCACCGATCTTCGCTGTGCTGATACTCATCGCTATCGCTGTGATTGCGGGCATCATAGTGTATATGTTCACGTCTGGATACCTTGGCACAATGATGGGTGGAGGCTCGGCTGGACAGGAGAAAGTAGCAATAGAAACAGTCGTGGTGGATGCAGGTACAAATAACGTTACCGCATGGTGCAAAAGTACGGGTGGCGGCGACGTTTTAATCACGGATGCTATCCTTAAGAGTTCATCAGGCAACACTTTGGAAACCTTAGATATAACTGATGTGCTTCTTCCCGCTGCTGGAAACTTAACGGCTGTGGTTTCCGTGTTTGGGTATGACATATTAGCTGGTTATACGTATACTGTGACGCTTGTCAGCCAAGCAGGCAACCAATGGGTATCTGCATCATTCAAAGCATAGCTTAGCTTTTTCACTTCGAAAGAAGCGATCGAAGCGGATAGCGCCACTACCCCATTTCTTAAGTATGGTGATCACATTGAAGATAAGCGGTGACTGCAGAGCCCTTTCCCCCATTTTTGCCAGCCTCGTAATACTGGCAATCGTAACCGTGCTTTTCATCCCAGTCTTCATATGGTCCACCGGACTCACAGCGGAAACCCGATCTTTCTGGGAAATCTCAGGCCTCATAGCCACAGAACGCATCGTGATAGAGGAAGTGAACCTAAGGGGCAACGTAACAAGCTGCACCATCTACGTTAGAAACATCGGAAAAACCGCAATCATCGTAGACGACATTTTCATCTCTTTACCCGACGGCTCCCTACACAAATATGAGAAGCCCCAGTTCTCCACAGATTTCGATTCCGTAGTCCAAGGAGACCTAATGACCATCAACATCCTCGATCTAGGCTTTACTCCAACAAGCGACGAGACTTATACTGTCAAAGTCTTCACAACCAGAGGCGTCGGTGACACGTATCAAGTCGTCGCGTGACTGAGGAAAAGAACTTGAAACGCAAAATTCCGCGAGGCCGAAGAGGCGTCTCAACAATATACACGTCCTTGATCTCCCTTCTTTTAGTGTTCTCCATCCTCACCCTGCTTTTCCTAACCTTTGTCAGTTACAACCTCGCCGTACAAGAACAGATGAGAATTGAACACGAGCGCTCACAAGAGGAAATAGTCATATCAGGACTGGTACTTAACGAGACGGATCTGACCATTTCCCACGTAGTCGTCAACAACACAGGAACCATTGAGGTTAAAATCAGAGCCATATACGTCACCAACAGCACAACGACAACCCTCATATGCGACCCCTCCACCTACATGGACACGCATATAGCGCCCAGCGAATCCCTTCGCATTCGCCTTCCAGGCGGAGTCGCCTTTGAACCCAACGCAAAGATAACTGTTGCAACTGAAAGAGGTGTAAAGACAAAGGAATACGAAGGCATACTCATCTTTGGTTCACCCAAGCCTCGCTGGAAGTACAACCCTTCAAGGCTCTACATAGGCCCGCTGATGCTACAGTTCGACGCCTTCTGGTATCGAAAGACTTTTCAAAATGGAAACTTGGACCCAAATGACCGTTGGCATCTTGGCTGGAGCATCCCTAAAGGCTTTGGATACTGCGCTTGGAACATAACCATCATGAACATCGACGACAGAAACATAACAATTAACAGATTCTCAAGCTTCACCGCAGTGCCCAACGACTCTCCTTCAAGTGAGCTATCCTGGTACCTCGAACCAACAAACCAAACAGACCTCACACATTTCTTAGCCGTAAACCAAACTCAGAACATCATTTACATTTGGTCAACCCCCAAGAGATTCCCCGAAGAAGGAGGAACAAACTCTGCTCAAAAGATGACCCTCCCCGAGTGCACATGCATGGTTTTCCTAACATTCTTCGGAGTCTTTCATGAACACGACGGAACAACAACGACTTATGCCCAAACAATTCCATTCGAGGCCGCAATAACCGTTGAACAACAGTGAATGGGAGGAAAGAAGGTTGAAGAGATTAGGAAATAAGGGGATATCGACAATATTTGGCTTAATACTCCTCATCATCCTAGTCTTGACTCTTTCTTCAATCCTTTTCTTAAAGCTCTACACCTACAATCACTCCGTCCAAGAGGCAGTCAGATTAGAAGAAGAACGAATGCAAGAAAGGATAGTCCTTTGCAGATTAGCAACAGAAAATCTAAGCGGAACCGAGTACGTTTATGCAATTTTCGTCAACAACACAGGCTCCATAACATCCCGAATAAGGGCTGTGTATATAGACAACGAATTTTTATGCGACCCCTCAGACGAAACCATAAACCCTGATGACACTTACATAAATCCAAAAGGATCATTATGGATTCTCCTACCACCCGGAGTCGAATACGAACCAGCAGCCAAGATAACGGTCGCCACCGAAAAGGGAGTCAAATCAACCGAATACGAGTGGAAACTGAAACATGGCGGTCAACCTCCACCCCCCTACGAACTAAGCAGATTCTACTTCGGACCTCTAATGCTGGATTTCACCAAATTTTATTACACGGAGTGCGACTCCAAGAATGGTTCCTACGATCCATCAACATGGAAGCCAGGCTGGAGGATAGAAATTGGCACGGGGGCCATAGTCTGGAACATAACAGTAAAGAACGTTGACGATAGAGACATAACAATAAACCAATTTTCATGCTTCACACTTGTGCCCAACGATGAACCTTCAGAACGAAGGCCGTGGTACATCGAACCCCCCCAAGGATTGCTCACCCAGTTCATAGCATCGAACGACACCGTCAACATAATATACGTATGGAAAACACCGAAGATGAAGCAAATGAGCCCGCAGAGCATCTACACCACTGTCTGCCGCAACAAAGTCTTCTTAACATTCTTCGGAATTTTCCACGAACACGACGGAACAACAAAACCATACGGGCAAACTATACCTTTTGAGGCTGTC
>Ga0315308_1001874_pt1 | contig 11978 bp, 9 predicted proteins | sample TDP3_MG_FD_203078 | JGI IMG/M metagenome (GOLD analysis project Ga0315308, IMG submission 203078) | Freshwater sediment microbial communities from Lake Towuti, South Sulawesi, Indonesia - TDP3 | ecosystem: Environmental > Aquatic > Freshwater > Lake > Sediment | place: Indonesia: South Sulawesi... | reverse complement strand
ATGACCCGCCCCTCCAGATCCAGCAGCGGCCCGCCGGAGTTGCCAGGGTTGATGGCCGCGTCGGTCTGGATGGCCTCGCCGATGAAGCGGCTGTCGGGGCTCTGGATGACCCGGCTCAGGGCACTGATGACCCCCACTGTCAGCGTGCGGTCCAGACCGAAGGGGTTGCCGATGGCGACGACGAACTGCCCCACCCGCAGTTGGTCGGAATCCCCCAGGGGGATGGGACCGGGCAGCTTCTCCGCCTCGATGCGCAGCACCGCCAGGTCGTTGGAGGAGTCCGTCCCGACAATCGTAGCGGTGTAGACCCCTCCGGCGGCCAGGGCTACCGACACCGACTCGGCGTCCGCCACCACGTGGTAGTTGGTGACGATGTGTCCCTCCATGTCATAGACGAAGCCGGAGCCGGTTCCCTCTTGGGGAACAGGCTGCATAAAGACGTCGTAGGTGATGACGCGGCTGGTGATGTGGACCACCGCCGGCCCGGCCTGGTCGTAGACCGCCTCCACCTGGGCCTCCAGCGCGTTGGCCGGCTCCACTGCCGAGACAGGGGTCGCCTGGGATGGGGCGGCCGTCGGCGTGGGCGGGGCCGTGGGTGTCGGCGCGGGAGCGGTCACCGCCTGCAGGTTGCAGGCCAGCGCTGCCACAGCCAGCGCCACAACAGCTAATGTGAGAGCAACTTGACCCTTACGCATGGTTATACCTCCTTTTGCTTGTGTTATATTTTCGCATCCCATTTGCACTTCTGTGCTCAGAACAAATCCGTGATGGACCTATCTCTTTCCTCCTCCCTTCCGTCATTGGTCATCTTGCTAACACTCGCGCCAACTCCAGCAACTGCAGGTCCAGCGGTTTCTTGTTGGCGACGACCTCAGCCGACGGCGTGGCTGCACTCTCGCCCTTGAGCAGGCCCACCAGCAACCTGTGCTCGGTTGCTCTCGTGCCCAGCCGGGTGACCAGCAGCCGGTCGAGGGCGCCAGGCGCGCCACTCCGCTGCACGTGGCCCAAAGTCGTCACCCATTTCGACGACCGCAGCAATGTTCTGTGTCAATGGGGAGCAAGTAACTCCTCCAGTCTCGGGGGAGTGGTAGGCCACTGTCCTCTCTCTACCAGCCGTCCTTTTTCGTTGCGCAGCGCAAGGTAGAACTCGTGAAAGGTCTCTTGCAGGGTGTGGTCCTGCTCATAGTGTGCCAGGATCGTCTCCAAAGTAGCCACGTAGAACTGAAGCGGATCCACCTGCGCCAGTCGGCGGGCAAATCCTTTCTCGTTTGAGCCCCACCTCACCTGCAGTTCGCCGATGAGTGCTTCGGTCTCGGAAGCCAACTGGTCTGGGACGCTCTCCGGGTCGTCAGTAAGCTTCAGGATTGGGGCAGGCGAGCGGAGTGAATACACTGTCTCGCCGGGCACAGAGACCGCCTCTAGCGAGCCGCCGAAGACGAAGAAATCCACCCGCTTGTCGGTGCGGTCACGCAACATCACCTCTCCGGGACAGACCTGCATGGATGCTTTAATGGGTAATTCTAGAGGTGAATGTAACCCCAGTGTGGTCCATTTTGCTTCGTCGTACTTATCACGGAGCCGCAAGCGAATCGCCTGGGGATCAAAGTGCTTTTCAGTCGGTTCCTTGCGGATGGCGACAAGCAGCCCAGTGTAACCGGGACTATCCGGATGGGACTTGGGGAGAAGGTAGTACCCCCAGTTTTCCATAAGGTGCAGAATGGATTGCTCCTCCATGCTTCCTCCTTTTCGGTTATTGTAAGCCTCTGACAAAGTCGTTCCGACTGCGGAGATGGTCTGTATGATTTGGCTTTACGGAAGAACGTGGATGTGATCACTGTGTATAGTCGCCCTTCCCACAGGTCATGCAGCCCGAAGCCCCAGCGTTGTTTGGCTGCCAGGCTCAACTCGCCCAGCACTGCCCCGTGGGTCAGAGCCACGCCGATGATGGCGAGTTCCATGAAAAGGGTAAGCCAGAGACGACGGATGAGATACATCTTGCTCATTGCCTACAGCGAGTTCCCAATCTGTACTGCGAAGTCTACCCCTTCCCATCGGTACGCCGTGGGCCAATATAAGGTGAAGCGCAGCGTCGCTCCACCAGTCTGGCCTCTCCTCCTTTAGGGAGCCTGCTCGTCCGCTGACCCGGTGAACAGGTCCAATGCCCGCAACAATTGTACATCTCCACTGCTCTGCAGTTGGTCTGGCGTCATGTCCCGCTCCACCGCTGGGAGCAAAGGGGCTGCGTCCGGAGGCAGGGTGACCACCGCATCCGGAGAGAGTCCCTGGTGCCAGATGACACGCCCGTTGGGAGTCAGCCACTCTTCAGTGGCCAGCAGCAGCGCTGAACCATCGGAAAGGCGAAACTCGTTCAGGACCGTACCCGTGCCAAAGGTTTTCTCTCCCACCAGGGTAGCCCGGTGCGCATCCTGCAGCGCTCCGGCCACAATCTCCGCGGCGCTGGCCGTCCCGCCATTGACCAACACCACCATCGGCATATCCGGCGCCACGCCCCCCGGCCGTACCGGTACCGGCGCAACCTGGCCCTGGGCATCCTTCTCCAACAGCACGTTGCCGCTCCTCAGAAACTGGCTGGCCGTGCCCACGGCTTCGGACAACAGCCCGCCCGGGTTGTTCCGCAAGTCCAGGATCAGGTCAGTTATTCCTTCTTGTTGCTGGATCTCTGCCAATACCCCCTTGAGGCTCTCGGTGGCCCCATCGCTGAACATCGCGATGCGCACGTGAGCCACCCCTGTCCCTGGCAGACGCTCCCAGGTGACGTTCTGAAGCATGATCTGCGCCCGCACGATGGTGACGTCGCGCGTGCGACCTGTGCTTGGATCCATGATGGTCAGCGTCACCGAGGTGCCGGCCGGACCCAGTATGCGCCCTACCACTTCGATCACGGAAAGGCCAGCGACGCTGTTTCCATCAACCTTGAGGATGATGTCGCCTGGACGCAGGCCGGCTTGCTGCGCCGGGGAACCATCCATAGGAGCCACGATCACCACGTGGCCGTCCTTCATCTGCACTTCAGCGCCGATGCCCTCGAACTCACCTCGCGTGAGGTTGTGCTGCATTTGCAGCATCTCAGGACTCAAGAAGCGGCTGTGCCCGATATCCCCCAGCGCATCCACCATGCCACCGATCGCACCGTAGGTCAGGCGTTCGGGCTGTATGGCCTGGCGATCCGCGTAGACCTGGTTGATCGTGTTCCACGCCTCCGCCATCAAGCGGAAGTTGGGCACTGCATCGGCCGGAATGCCGCTCGGCGGGGTGATGGCGAACAACACCTGGCGGTCGAGCAGGACACCCCCAGCCAGCCCCAATACTAAGACCAGAAAGATCAGGCCCAACACCCCCAGACCACGCAGCCGACGTTTCATTGTTCCACCTCACAGATTCATCCCGAGGTCCCGCCTCCAGCTCAATCAGAACGGCAGGGGCCGTGCTGAACAGTGAGCCTCTCGTTTTGACTATTTTGCTAACACTCGCGCCAACTCTAGCAACTTCAGATCCAGCGGTTTCTTGTTGGCGACGACCTCAGCCAACGGCGTGGCTGCAATCTCGCCCTTGAGCAGGCCCATCAGTAACCCGTGCTCACCCTGGGCGAGGTGCTCGGTGGCTGCCGCGCCCAGCCGGGTGGCCAGCAGCCGGTCGAAGGCACCAGGTGCGCCGCCCCGCTGCACATGGCCCAGGGTCGTCACCCGTAGCTCGAAGCCCAACCGCTCGCGGTGTTCCTCAAAGTAGCGGGCCAGTCCTGCGGCGTTGTACCGGGCACCTTCGGCGACCACCACCAGGGCATGAGGTTTGCCCCGTTCGTAGGCAGCGCACAGTTCGGCAGCCACGGCTTCTGGATCGGCCTCTACCTCGGGGATGATGATGGTCTCGGCCCCGCCAGCGATACCGGCCATCAGAGCCAGGTAGCCGCATTTGCGGCCCATGACCTCGACGAGAAAGGCCCGTTGGTGGGACGAGGCGGTGACCTTCAACCGGTCAATGGCCTCCAAGGCGATGTTGAGGGCAGTATCCACCCCGATGGAGATCTCCGTCCCGTAGAGGTCGTTGTCAATGGTCGAGGCCACACCGACCACCGGGAAACCCATCTGAGACAGAGCGTGAGCGCCGGTCTGAGACCCGTTGCCTCCAATGACGACCAGGGCCTCGATGTCATTCTGGTGGAGCGTCCGCAGCGCCTTCAAGTGCCCCTCCTCGGTTTTGAATTCGGGACAACGGGCACTGCCCAGCATCGTGCCACCTTGCTGGATGATGCCGCCCACGTCCCGGGCCCCCAGGGGCACGACGTTGCCGGCAATGAGACCAACGTAGCCGTGACGGACGCCGAAGACGTCCCAGCCCTTTTCGATTCCGATCCGCACCACGGCTCGAATGGCAGCGTTCATGCCGGGGGCATCGCCCCCGCTGGTTAATACGGCAATGCGCTTCATAGTCTCCTCTGGTCCCATAGCATTAAATTAGTATCGCCACGGCCATCACCAAGGTCAGGCCGGCGACCAGCCACAGACGCGCTCGTCGCGCTATTGACGCGTCGGCCCATTCTCCACTCGTTACCGAAATCCAGCTCAAGCGGTTCATCATTCAATGCTATCCTCCATCTCCTGGTCAGCGGCTATCTTCGGGCGGGTGGGCGCCGTTCCTCCCGGTGGTACGGGACGGGGATGTACTGCACTGAGGGACGCCGCTGGGCCGCCTGAGGATAGAGGTTCATCAGGTCGTACACCTCTTGGGGCACTTCCGTGCTCACTGGCAGCCCCAGTTCCCGTGCCTCCTGCACCGTAATCGGATAGTCGTGAGTCCATGTGCCGGTGGCCAGCTTCTCTGCCAGCGCCTCCGCTTGCTCCGGCACCATCCGCTCTCCCAGGATCTGGACGACCGTCTGCTTGACCTGCCGGATCGCCTTCTCCGCCACGTCTGCCAGGATCAGCGTCTCGTCGTCCACTTCGTTGACGTCCTTACGGGCCACCGCCTTGAGGATGGACGCCGCAGGGTACTGCCCCAACTGGGGGTCCACCGGCCCCAGCACCGCGTTCTCGTCCATCACGATCTGGTTCGCCGCCAGCGCGATGAGGGTCCCGCCGGACATGGCGTAGTGGGGCACAAAGACGCTCGTTGGGGCCTTGCGACAGCACAGGGCAAAAGCGATCTGCTCCGCCGCCAGCACCAGCCCACCCGGCGTATGCAGGATGAGGTCAATGGGTACGTCCGGGTCGGTCAGCTTGATCGCTCGCAGCACCTCTTCTGAGTCGTTGATGTCAATGTAGCGAACCAGGGGAAACCCTAGCAGAGCCAGTGTCTCTTGCCGGTGGATGAGGGCGATGACCCGGCTACCTCGCTTCTGTTCCATCCGCCGGATGGCGCGCATCCGTGCTGCCTCCAGGATCCTCTGCCGGAGCATCGGCTGAAGGGAAACGAAAATAAAGAACAGCCAGAACAAATCCGTGATAGACATATCTTCTCCTTTCCTCTCGATCTGTGTCGCAGATCTCTTCTGGTTAGGTTTCTTGGGTTGCAGAGCGTTTATCCCCTTTGACGCGCGCATGACGTCTGCGCCGCTCCTCAATCAAATCCCTGAGGTAATCTCGTACGAACTCGTCGCCTGCATGGGCGCGGACCAGGGCAATGGCGACGGCAGGCAGGCTGGCCGGCCCAGGATAGATCAGGTAGCGGGGCGACCACTGGGGGTCAAACTTGGCCTTGAATGAGTGCAGGCCCTTGTAGTTGTAGAACTGATTGACGTGTTCATAGATGTAATGCAAGGCGCGTTCAACCGTTGGATCGTCGGCATGTTCGCCCACGCCGGACAGGCCGCTGAGACCCAGGTTAAAGGTGGCATAGCCCTGCTCCTTGGCCCATTGAAAGAGCGCCACGAACAGGAAATCCATCGTGCCATGCTCGATGTCACGACGATGGCGCATGAGATCAATCGTGGCTTCGTTGCGCTGATATTCGGGTACAAGATTGGCAAAGGCGCTGATCGCCCCTTCCGGCGTGTGCACTGCCATCACTGGGTTGTTGCGGATGTAGTCATCGTCGAACCAGCCCAGCGAGAAGCGCAGCTCCCCGCCCTCCATCATCGCCAGCCACTCGTCGCTGATGGCCCGCAGTTCCCACAAGAGGTCGTTGGCCAGTGGCGATTTGTAGAGTTCTGCCCGGTGGCCCAACTTGGTCAGCCGGTTGACTGCTGAACGCAGCGATTTGTGGGCCCCTCCGGCCAGGGTAAAGCTGGCCAGGTCCACAATTCCCTCCTGCCCAATGCATAACCTGTCGAAGCTGGCGGCCCGGTAGTGCTCCAGGTAATCGGGCAGAGTTTGGTAGAAAGCTGGCTGCCAGTCGTTTTGGGCACAGTGTTCCTGGAATCCGGCAATGGCCGCTGCCACGTCCTCCGGCGAGCCGATGGGATCGCCCAGGGTCAGCGCAACCCGGCCTTTGGCCACGTATGCCACCATCGAGCCGCCGGGACTGAAATAGTAAGACTTGTCCTCAAGCAAAGTGAAGCGGGCCAGTGAAGAACGGCCATAGACTTTGACGATAGCCTCGGACCGGGCCCGCTCAGCAGCAGTGGCTGGTTGTCGCACCAGGACGGGGCGAAGCAGCATCAACAGCGCATAGCCCAGTGTGACAGCGCCGACCACGTAGATCGAATCGGCGAAGTAGCGGCCAAAACCGGTGATCGGCTCCAAGCCTGGATCGTAGAACTGGGTAAACATGATCACCGTCTGCTTCAACGCTGCGCCAAGACCGAACTTCACGCTGAAGTGCCGATCCAAGAGATAAAAGCCCATCGCGCCATAGGCCAAGGTAAAGAGCAGCGCGGTGGCCAACGCGCGTAGGCTCTGCTGGACAGATGGCGGGTCCGAGCGGGCGTGAAAGTGGTAGCGCAGGAACCAGAGCCACACCGCCAGCGCCGCCGTCAGGATGGCTTCCTCATAGTCCAGACCCTTGAGCAGGTGGCTGACAGAGGAAATGACCAGGACGACCAGGGCGAGCAGCCACGCCACGCGTTTACGCCGCCAGAGGTTCCCCGCCAGGAGTAACAGGGCAAACCCGGCCAGTGCTGCCGTTAGGTGACTCCCGTGACGAACTTCCAGCGGCGAGAATCGCTCCAAGAGCGCCAGGCGGCTAGCCAGTACGGGCGTGATGGCGGATAGGACGTTGATCACGCCCATCAGCGCAGTGAGCAAGGCGACAGCCCGCACGTTCCACACCTGTGTCCGGGAGCGTTCCTCAGTACCAAATGACTTGACCCGCCGCAACAGGAAGAAGCCGATAGCCAGCGGCAGCCAGAAGGTCAGCCCGCGAAAGGCCAGCGCAATCACCGTAGCTTCCGCTGCCGGCACACCTAACGAAGCATACACGAGCGCCATGACACCCTCCACAACACCGATGCCCTGAGGCGTGATCGAGACAATCCAAAACAGAATGCCCATCGCAAAACCCGCCACCAGTGTTCCAAACCCCACCGGCTGGTGAAAGGCCAGAAAGAGGGTATAGAGGCTGGCCAGATCGACCAGATAGGCGGCCAGCGCCACGGCCAGGGTGCAGCCCAACCGCCGTGGGTGCGCGGCGATGGCAATGGCAGCTTCGGTGAACTCGGCTGCGTTCTTATCGGCCCAATCGTCGGCCAGCAGGGCCGGACGTCTGAACCAGCCAGCCATCCGGTTGATGGTTCGTTGTAGCCAGCCCAGCAGCCGGCGCAGCCAGTCCGGTTGCCACAGACCCAACAGCAGTACGCCGGTCAGCCCACCGATGAACAGCAGCAAGATGGCCGCGCCGGCAATCTCGTAAGCTTTGAGATCGTGCTGCAGGAACAGATAGACCAGTCCAACGATCAGCACCAGCGTGAACGCGCTAAAGTCGGCCACCAGCACCAGCACTGTACCTGCAGCCGCCCGCGCCGCCGATTGCCCGCGCCGGGCTGCATCGTCCACAAAGAGTGCAGCACCACTGGCGCCGCCTGTGGGCGCCGCCACGTTGACAAAGATCGAGGCGAACATCACCGGCAGCAGTTCGTTCACCTGGCTTTCGACTTCTACCGTGTAAAAGGCCGACCGGTACAACCCGGTGTACACGAGGTAATATACAACTTGCAGCAGGGCTGCTGCCAGCACCCACTCCCACTGGCCTTGGGCCAGCGTCTCTACCAGTTTTTGGATTTCGGTAAAACGGCTGATCACCACCCATACAAAGGCAATGATCAACAGCCAGAATAGCCAGCGTCGCTTCATGCGGTTTTTCCTTGGCTCATTCTTCCCACAGCGGCACCAGTCCCAGAATCCAGCGCGTCATATAGATGCCGGTCAGTGATGAGCCGGCCGTCACTGGGACCATCACCGCCCATGCCCGCCAGTCCAGCGGCACAACGCCGAACAGGTCACGTAGCGGCGTATAGAGCGCCAGGAGTTGCAATCCTACCGCCACCGCGTAACTCCACAACAGCGCGCGGTTCGACCACAGGGAGAGGTTGTCTAACTGGCGCACGACCACCACGCGCGTGAAAGCGTGCAGCACGATGCTCGTGAACAGCATCGTCCGCGCATAGGTCACACCGCCGAATCGGAGCCCTACCCAGAAGATCAGAGCGTAGGCAATCAGCGTGCGGAAGATGCTGCCGGCAATCGTGGCGTAGATGGCCTTGTTCAGGATTGGCTCGTCGTGGCGACGTGGGCGACGCTTCATCACGTGCGGCACGGCCGGATCAGCCGCCAGCGCGCTGGCCGGGATCAAGTCGGTCACGACGTTGATCCACAACAGCATCGTGGCCGAGAGCGGGAAGTAGCCCGCCACCGAGAGCGCCAGCACGACCAAGACCTCTCCCAGGCTGGTGCTGAGCAAGTAGTTGGTAAACTTGCGGATGTTATCGAAGATGCGACGGCCTTCCTCCACAGCGGCAACGATGGTGGCAAAATTGTCATCCAATAGGACCATATCCGCCGACTCCTTGGCAATGTCGGTGCCACGCAAGCCCATCGCCACACCTACGTCGGATTGCTTCAGGGCGGTCGCGTCGTTCACCCCATCGCCGGTCATGGCCACAAAGTGGCCCTCGTCCTGCAGCGCCTGGAGCATGCACTGCTTGGTTTGGGGTGCGGCACGTGCAACGATGTTCACATTTCTCATGCGCTCGTGCCATGCCTCACGCGAGAGATTATCCAACTCCTGAGCACTGACAGCCCGATCGCCGATGCCCAGTTGCCTGGCGATCGCGCGGGCTGTCAGTGCATTGTCGCCCGTAATCATCACGACGCGGATGCCAGCTCCCTGGGCCAGCGCAATAGCTTCAGCCGCTTCGAGGCGCGGCGAGTCTATCATCGCCTGCAAGCCAATGAAGGTCATTTCCTGCTCGGCGCTGTCTGTTGCCTCCGTCAAAGCCATCTCTTTGCGTGCCAGGGCTAGCACATACATCCCTTCACTCTGTAACTGTTCGATCGCTTGACCAATAGCCTGACGGTGTGCATCATCCAGTGCAACAAGCTGCTCCCCATGCCACCACGAGCCACAGTGGGCGAGCACCGTCCCCGGTGCGCCTTTGGTGTAAGCCACCCAGCGGTCCTCATGCTGATGGATCGTGGTCATCATCTTGCGCTCGGAACTGAACGGAATCTCGTTGACCCGATGGTAATCAGCACGCTCGCGCACAACATCCAATCCGGCCACCTGCGCCGCGCGCAGCAGTGCCGCATCCACCGGATCGCCGATGATCGCAGGCGCTACGCCATCCTCAACGGTCGCTTCGTTACACAACATCCCTGCCCGCAATACCTCGGACAGCGCCCCTTCGTCCACCTGGCTCTGTGGTGCCGCTACGATTCGGCCGTTGGCAAACAAGTACTTGACGGTCATGGCATTCTGGGTCAGCGTGCCGGTCTTGTCGGTGCAGATTGTGTCCACCGAGCCTAGCGATTCGACCACGGACAGACGCCGCACTATGGCGTGACGCGCCACCATCTGTCGTGCACCCAAGGCCAGCGCGAAGATCAACACAATGGGCAGACTCTCGGGGATCGTCGCGACGGCCAGGCTCAGCGTGTTGAGTGCTACGTCTACCGGCGGATCACGCAAGACAAAGAGCAGGATCAAGGCGATGATAGCGGCCAGTGTGCCCACAATGACCGTCATCTGCCGCGCCATCTTCTGCACTTCCATCTGGAACGGGGTAGGACGCTCGGCCATCTGTTCCAGCGTAGCGGCAATCTGCCCGACCTCGGTCGCCATACCCGTGCGGACGGCTACAACGATCCCCATGCCGTGTGTGATGTAAGTTGAGCCAAAGACCATGCTGGTGCGTTCGGCGAGCGGCGCGTCCAGCGTGACTGGTTCGGGCGATTTGTCCACCCCCACGCTTTCGCCAGTGAGCGCCGATTCATCGGCACGCAAGCTGTATGCCTCGATTACGCGCGCGTCGGCCGGAACCCTCTGCCCTTGCGAAAGCACCAGAATATCGCCAGGCACCACCTCGGCGGCCTCAACCTGCCGACGGACCCCGTCGCGGACCACTACTGCCTTGACGACCAGAAGCCTGTCCAGCGCCTCGAGTTCTTTCTGGGCACGGTACTCCTCGAAAAAGCTCAAGGCCACGCTGACAGCAATAATGCCCAGAATGAAGAATGCCGTCAACCGACGACCACTTTCACCCGGCAGGAAACTGACGGCATAGGCCAGCGTCGCCGCGAAGAGCAGTACCAGCACGAAAAAGTTGGCAAACTGCTTGAGCAGCAGGCGCAGGGGCGAAACCGGCTTACGCCGTGCGATCTCGTTGCGCCCGAAGCGTGCCAGCCGTTCGGCTACTTCGGCTGTGGTCAACCCTTCCGCACGCGTACCCAGTCGCCTTAGCGTATCATCAATTGTCAGATTATGCCAGTGTGTTGTATCCATATCTCCGACCACTGCCGGGTTGGGTCAGCGTCACGACTCCAACCCTTGTTCGGCACGCCGTCGTCGGCTCTCGAAAAGCCGCGCCGTGACCATCCCGAATATGAACCCCCCAACGTGGGCTATATAGGCCACCCCACCCTTTTGCATTTCCAGCAGCGCACCAACCTCGCTGAACACCTGGGTGAGAAACCACAACCCCACCAATAGGATCGCCGGGACAAAGGTCACCTGCGCAAACCAGCCAAACAGCAACACCGTGCGGATCCTGTCCCGCGGATAGGTGATCAGGAACGCGCCCATCACCCCCGCGATAGCGCCGCTGGCCCCCAGGTTAGGGACGGTGGAGGTCGGGTCAATGACGACCTGCGCAATGGTGGACGCCAGCCCACCCAGCAAATAGAACACCACGTAGCGCACCGGCCCCATCACGTCTTCGATCTCCGGCCCGAACACCCAGAAGAACAGCATGTTGCCCAGGATGTGCATCCAGCCGCCGTGCATAAACATAGAGGTCAGGATGGTGACCCAGTTGCGCCCGGCCACGATGTCGGCTGGCACGAGCGACCACCGATTGATGAAAGCGTCCCCGCCCGCCAGTTCGAGCAGGAAGGCCAGTGCGTTTGTCCCGATGATTAGGGTGGTGATAACGGGAAAGTTTGGTTCGAGCCGGTATCGCCCGTGGATTGGTCGACCGGCTCGATGGTCACGAGTTGCCAGGCCACCTGATCCAGGATGCCGACCTCCGGCCCTCTCACTTCGGCCCCGACAAATACCATCCATGGATGCCCTAACTCCGACGGCGGGACCTCATCACACACGTAGCGACCGGCTACTGTAGCGCGATGCCAACCAGCCTGAGGGTGGCCGTGCTGGGCGACGTAGTGAATGACGCCATCCGGACCGATCGCTGTGACCCGTAGCACGTAGGCCAGGGTGCGCTGCACATGATTCCGCACTTCGGCACAGATGGCCAGCGAGCTGTCCGGCCTCTCCCCGGCATAAAGCGCCACCAGGTCCGCTGCTGCGATTGCGTCGCGCACAAAAAAGTCCTTCACAGGGTCCCGCTGCACGGGCTCGACGGCATGGCC
>Ga0315308_1001871_pt1 | contig 11988 bp, 11 predicted proteins | sample TDP3_MG_FD_203078 | JGI IMG/M metagenome (GOLD analysis project Ga0315308, IMG submission 203078) | Freshwater sediment microbial communities from Lake Towuti, South Sulawesi, Indonesia - TDP3 | ecosystem: Environmental > Aquatic > Freshwater > Lake > Sediment | place: Indonesia: South Sulawesi... | reverse complement strand
CCAGAGTGTAGGGCGACTGATCTATGGTTCCCAGGTGAACCAGCCTTCCAGGGTCTTCCTCCAAGTGAACCCGACTGATTTGGGTCTTCTTTCTTTTCCTGTTGACATCAAAGTAGAGGAAGCCGTCGATGGCTAAGGGAACCCCTCCCGCCCTATCATATTGGGATATTTGGAAGTTCTTAGGCATGTCTGGGTAATAGTAGTTTTTTCTGAAGAAGAACATACGTTTCGATATTTTGCAGTTCAAGGCCAGGGCAGCCATCACCGCGAACTCCACTGCCTTTTTGTTAAGAACTGGTAGGGATCCTGGAATTCCAAGGCACACTGGACACACTAGGGTATTGGGTTCTTTACCCTTATAGTCTGAAGAACATGAACAGAAAAGTTTAGTCTTCAAACTGGTTAGCTGGGCGTGAATTTCCAGACCTATGCGTACTCTATTTTGAGTGGCGGAGGTCATTTGTGTTCATTTATTTGCCTGTTGAATTTAGATGTTTTGGATAGTTAGATGAGCGCTTAGTCGCGTTTTTATATAACCACAAACTAGGTTATCTAATCTTTAGGTGATAACCATATGTGGTGGTTTCAAAGTCCAAAAATTGCCTTTGGAGAAGAAGCCCTAGAAGTTTTAAAGGAATTAGAAGGAAAGAAAGCTTTCATCGTTACGGACAAAACTGTTCGAAGTCTTGGCCACGCCGACCTAGTTTCAAAATACTTGAAGGAAGCTGGAATGGAGATAGGGATTTTTGACGGAGTTGAGTCGGAGCCATCTGTCGAAAACGTTACGGAAGGTGCCAAACTCCTCAGGAAGTTTGCGCCCGACTGGATAATAGGTCTAGGCGGAGGCAGCTGCATGGACGCGGCGAAGGTCATGTGGGTGCTCTATGAAAGACCCGACATCAAACTGGAAGAAATATCTCCCCTCGTTGAACTTGGACTGAGAAAAAAGGCGAGGCTGGTCTGCATCCCAACCACGAGCGGAACTGGCTCAGAAGCTAGCTGGGCAGCCGTGATCACCAACAAGAAGGAACGTCTAAAGATGGAGTTAGCCTCAAGAGAGCTTTATCCAGACCTATCCATAGTTGACCCAAAGCTTCCAGTTGGAGTACCTAAAAAGGTTGCAGCAGATACTGGCATCGACGTTCTTGTCAACGCCGTGGAAGCCTATGCTAACCAGTGGAGAAATGATTTCTCTGACGCGCTGGCAATCAAAGGTGCACAACTCTTCTTTAATTACTTTCTAAGGGCCTACGAAAACGAGAACGACCATGAAGCCAGAGAAAAGATACACAATGCATCTACGATGTCAGCAATGGCTTTCAGCAACTCCCAGGTTGGAGTTGTCCACGCCATGGGACACTCCTTTGGAGCTGTCTTCAAAATCCCCCACGGTAGGGCGACAGCTGTTTTTCTGCCATACTCTATTGAATTTAGCATCAAAGAAGCTGGAGAAAGGTACGCTGAGATTGCTGCGGCCGTTGGCATCGGGGCGGAATCTGTTGAGGAAGCTGTTAAGAAGCTCGTGGATGCTATTAGGGATCTTATGAAAAAGATAGGTGAACCTTTAACCGTCAAAGAAATGGGGATAAAGTGGGAAGACTACCGTCAAAAGTTGGACGATCTCGTAGCCAAAGCCGAGATGTCCGCCTGCAATTTCGTTAATCCTCGGGTGGCGAGCGGCGAAGAACTCGGGAAACTCTTCACTTACGCCTTTGAAGGCCGGACCATAGATTTCTAGCAATATAGGAATCGTTACCCAGCTAGGAGTTACTTATGCTTTAGCAGCCACGGGAACTTTCTCTTCTGGAGGTTTCTCTGCTTCAGGGAGTTCGCAGCCTTCCAGCCATATCGAAGCCACAACCTCAAAGTCTGGAGGTATCACTTCTCTGTCAATCTCTACGTCCAACACAGCGGGCAGTCCAGAATCCACTGCCCTTTGCAAGGCTGGTTTAATCTGGTCTGGATCCACAACCCTTTCACCATAGCAGTTCATAGCCTGAGCAACCTTGTCGTAACGAATGTCGCTGAAGTCAACGCCGATGTGTCTCTTTGCGTAAACCAGTGTTTGTCCGGATTTTATCATTCCAAATGCGAGGTCGTTGGCTACTATGAATATGACTGGCAGCTTTAGACGACTCGCTGTTTCCAATTCTTGAATGTTGAAGCCGAAGGCGCCGTCTCCAGCGATGCAATACACCTGTTTTGAAGGCGCTGCGAGCTTAGCCGCGATAGCATAGGGAATGCCTGCTCCGAGATGCCCCGAATCTCCTGATACGCAACTTAGGTATGTGTTTGGTTCATAGACTCGGTTGAGGTAGAAACACCAGATAGCCGTGTTTCCTCCATCGATTACTGTAATGGCGTCTCTGGGAAAGAATTCCCGCACCTCCCTTACTAGCCGCAAAGGATGAATTGGTACGCTGTCCGACCGAGATAATTCCATGTATTGCTCGATCCAACTTTTCTCCACTTGCTTGTAGGTTTGAACGGATTCGCGCTTCCCCCTCTTTGGAGTGTACTTTTTGATGGTTTCCAAGAGGACATGGAGAGTTGATTTTGCGTCTCCGACTATGCCGATGTCTACTGGACGGTTAAGTCCAATCATGTCGCTAGCGATGTCTATTTGAATGAACTTCTGCTTAGAGGGGTCGCTCCAAGCCATAGGCGGTTGCCCCCACATTTCTAGGTCTCCAAGCCGACCTCCAACGAGAAGCACCACGTCGGCTTCAACCTGAGCAACAAGAGCTCCAGTGCCTGGAGAAGTTGAGATGAGGCAAAGAGGGTGATCCTCTGGAACAGCGCTTCTACCGCTCTGGGAAGTAGTTACTGGCGCTTGCATATACTCTGCTAGTTCAATGAGTTCCTTAGAGGCTCCTGACCGTAGGACCCCGCCTCCAGCATGGATAAGGGGCAATTTTGCTTTTACAAGCATCATGGCGGCTTGATCTACCAATGAAAGGTCTCCAACGGGTCTTTCGATGGGCCTGTAACTTGAGGGATGAACAATTTTGATTTCACTCTCATCCCCACTTTTATAAAGGACGTCTGCCGGGAAATCGAGATGAACCGGACCTGGTTTCCCTGATGTGGCCATACGAAAGGCTTGTTGAGCGAGTTCTGGAATGCGGCTCCAATGGGAGACTAGGGCATTCCATTTGGTGACTGCCTTGAAAAGGGAAAGTTGGTCCAGGGCTTGCATGGAACCGTGGTCTGGGTATGAACGCCATGTCTGATTCTGGGCTGTAATCACGATCATGGGAATGCTGTCAGCGAAGGCGGGGTAGACTCCTCCGACCAGGTTTGCTGCTCCTGGTCCAACTGTTCCGAGGCAGACTCCTGGTTCTCCGGTCATCCGTGCCCAAGCGTCTGCTGCGTGGGCTGCTGCTGCTTCGTGGCGCATGGTAATGAAGTCGATGCGTTTGTCCTTGTAGATGGCGTCTAGGAGAGGGTATAGTTGGTCTCCAGGTACGCCGAAAACGTATCGAATGTTTTCTTGGACGAGGTGACGTTTCAGAACTTCGCCACCAGTTAAACGAGCCATATAAACCCCCTTTTGAGATGTATGTAATTATTTATATTCTTTAACCTATAGATACTGCTACAATGGGTGGTTGGGTTGAAGGCGGCTGTTTTTATGGGTCAAGAAGACGTTCAAGTTCTTGACGTTCCTAAACCGTCAGTCCTTGCAGACGAAGTGTTGATTAAGGTTGCCTACTGCGGAATCTGTGGCTCCGACATCGCAGCCTACAAGACTGGCAACTACGTTGTCGGTCTAACCATTGGACATGAATTTTCAGGAACCATAGAAAAACTTGGTTCGAAAGTTGAGAATTTAGCGGTAGGAGATAGGGTTACTGGCAACGGGGTCATACCCTGTGGTGAATGTAGATTTTGTCTAAGTGGAAAACCAAGCCTTTGCGAAAGCATGGAAATGCCGGGGGTGACGCTAAATGGAGCCTTCGCGGAATTTGTTAAAGTTCCAGCATGGGTTGTTTACAAACTGCCGAAGAAGTTGAGTCTCCTCGACGCCGCTTTGGTTGACCCGTTAGCGTGTGTTTTACATCCCGTCAAACTGTCCTCTTTTAAACCCCTGGACTCCATTCTGATTCAAGGTGCTGGACCCCTAGGGGTTCTAACCCTTGAAGTCCTCAAAAAATCTGGTGCTGGAAAAATCATGGTAGCTGAAGTTAGCGATGGTAGAAAGAGGCTAGCAAAGGATTTGGGGGCAGACCTCGTCATAGATCCTAGAGAGGAAAATCTTCCTGCGCTGATTGAAAAGGAAACAGGCGGTTTGGGTGTAGATGTGCTTTTTGACACGGCTGGTTTTCCTGAAAGCCTAAGCTCAAACTTTACGTTGGTCAAGAAGGGAGGGGAGATAATGATTGTTGGAATTACTGAAGAACCAACGTCCGCAGACTTCTTCACAGTGGTACTCAATGAACTGACAATCAAAGGATCATACTGCGGCTTCAACGAGTATCCACTGGCTATTGAAATGCTCTCGAAAGGAATGATTTCCTCGAGAAAGATCATCACGTCGGTTATAGAGCTGGATGACATCTCTGAAAAAGGTTTTAAACCCTTAATGAAACCAATTAAAGAGTGTAAAATTGTTGTAAAGGTTGGTGGAGGATAAAATGGAGCTCGCAAGTGACAAGTACCTGAAAGAAGTTATGAAAAGAAGCAACGCCGACAAAAAATACCTCGAATTGGCCAAAGGAGAAAACGCAAGTTACACCTTCATGATTCAAGCCGAACCGGAGAAAGGCGTTGAAAAAGACATAGTTTTGGGCTACAACGTTGAAGATGGGGTAACAACCGACATATGGCTTGGTGAGAGAAAAACTGAGTTCACGATTTCAGGAAAGTACGGCGTTTGGGTAGGTATTTTAACCGGAAAAACTGGAGTTACAAAGGCTTTTCTGACGAGGAAACTTAAGGTTAGGGGAAACCTAATGAAGATTCTCAAGATGTCGAAGGCCACGGAGCGCTGGCTGGAGATTTTGAGAGGCATTCCAACAGAGTTCCATGGTGAATACGCCCAATTCAACATTAAAGGGTAGACTGCCATGGATCTAATGACTATAATTCTGGCCGTGCTATTGATCATAACAGCGCTTGTCACCATATATTACTGGGTTGACTTCTTCACTGGTGGGGCAGTCCATGTCGTAGAGGAGGAATGGTACATAAAATTTGAGAAGTCTTTCCCTGTTGCTGATCTGTGGGGGCTCTGCGCCTGCTCCCTCATAGGCGCTGTAGGACTTTTGACAGACCAACCCTACGGACCATTCTTTTCTTTGCTTGCCGCTGGTTCCATGATATTCTTGGCTCTGATGGACATAACTTTCAATATACAAAATAACATGTATCCTCTGATTGCCCTTTCAAACGAGATGGTGTTTGAACTTATAATAAACCTGTGGACTTTAGTGTTGGGCATCACCCTCATCGCCTACTTGTGGCCAATCCTCACTTGACATAGAAGACAGAGATTTCAGGTCAAACTTACCCGTAAGAAGCTGCGAAGCTGTCTTAGTTAGCACTGCCTCTGTTGTGCCTCTGTTGTTCGTTTGTCTGAAACTATAATCTAAATTTCCTTGGATGGAGAAACCACGTCTTTGATTGCTTTCTTAATTTTATCTTTGTTCGGTAAGATTTCATTCTCTAGCGCTGGGCTGCATGGAATCGGTACGCGCGGTGTAGCAACCCTCCTTGGTGGAACCTTCAACGGGACTCCTCTTTCAACCACTCTCGCAATGATTTCGCCTGTTACTCCAAAGTATATGTAGTCTTCGTCTGCAACCACCAGTCTCTTCGTCTTCTTAACCGAGTTAACGATTGTTTCCGTGTCCAATGGCACAAGGGTTCTTGGGTCAACCACTTCAACGCTTATTCCTTCCTTCTCCAACTCTTCAGCTGCCTTAAGTGATTCATGAACCATGTTAGCTGTTGCAACAACCGTTACGTCTTTGCCTTCCCTTTTTACATCTGCCTTGCCAAAGGGTATCGTATATGGCTCGTCTGGAACCTCTCCGGCCAACTGCGCAAACGCGTAAAAGGTTTTGTGTTCGAAAAACATTACGAAATCGTCGTCTCTGATCGCTTTAATCAGCAGTCCCTTAGCATCGTATGGAGTAGAGGGCACAACAACCTTTATTCCAGGAACATGAGCAAAAATGGAGTACAATACCTGTGAGTGGTGGGCTGAAGCTCCGAGTCCTCCTCCGATGGTTGTTCTGAGGACAACAGGAAACCTACATTGGCCTCCAGACATGTATCTTATTTTGGCTAGTTGGTTGTAGATTTGGTCCATGGCTACTCCGAAGAAATCGCAGAACATCAGTTCAACGACGGGTCTTAGACCACAAATTGCAGCTCCTCCAGCTGCTCCTATGAATGCAGCCTCGCTAATTGGGGTGTCTCTTACCCTTTCTTCTCCAAAAATTTTCCATAGATCTCTTGTGACGCCGAAAATTCCTTCAGCTCTTCCTATGTCTTCTCCTATGAGGATTATGGATGGGTCTCTCTCCATTTCTTGTTTCAATGCTTCATAAATTGCGTCTGCGAAACTTTTCTTTGGCATTTTTATACCTCCACCCCATCTGACACATCAATATAGGCTTCTTTAGGATCTGGAGAGGGGCTTTCCCTTGCAAACTTAACTGCTTCTTCGATTTCCTTTGTTATTTCTTCGTCTATTTTGGTTAATTCCTGTTCTTTGATGATCCCACTTTCAACCAACGCCTTTCTAAATCTTGGAATAGGATCTCTTTTGATGCATTCTTCGATGTCTTTTTCATTTCTATATAGTTCAGGGTCTCCCACGTAGTGCCCTCGTTGCCTACACGTCAAACAATGAACAACTGAGGGAACACCTTCTAACCTTGCTCTCTGCGTGGCTTCCCTGACGGCTTCGTAGACTGCTATCGGATCGTTCCCATCAATCGTGACCCCAGGAATTCCATAGGCACGCCCAATCTCTCCAAGATTTTTTATGTTCCTCGTCTTTCGTGGGTCTCCGGGCTTAGGCCAGCTTACCGTTCCCTCGCTGAATCCGTTGTCCTCTATGAGGAATATAACTGGAAGATTCCAAACAGCCGCTAGGTTCATCCCTTCGTGGAATATCCCCTGCACGAATGCTCCGTCTCCTCCAAAAATGACGCTTATTCTTCCTTCTTTTTTCAACTTGGAAGCTAAGGCTGCTCCTACTCCGACTCCTACGCCTCCGCCAACTATTCCAAAGGCACCTAATATTCCGAGGCTGAAGTTAGCTATGTGCATCGATCCGCCTTTGCCTTTGCAGTAGCCAGTTTCTTTACCCATGATCTCTGCAAACATCTTCTTTATGTCTCCGCCCTTTGCGATGAGGTGCCCATGGCCTCTATGGTTGCTTGTAATGTAGTCTCCTGGTTCTAGGGCTGCCATGCAACCAGTGGCTGTAGCCTCTTGACCGATGTAGAGGTGTACAAACCCTGGCAGTTCTCCTCCAAGAAATAATTCGTCTGCTTTCTCTTCGAATTTTCTTATCTTAACCATGGTTCTGTACATCCACAGGAGTTTTTCTTTAGGAATTTTTTTCATAACCATTTATATTCACCAGCAAAGATCGATTAATCTCTCGAACAACTTTCTATTTATCTCTTATGTCATCTTATGGTGATGCTTCGCGAAGACTCATTCGACAGGTGTTTAGGCACTCTGCGCAATTCTTTTATGAATTGTTGGATGAAGTACGTGTGGGAATCTAAAGTGCCAGTTGAAGTCAAGATGCCCAAATGGGGAATGATGATGAAGGAGGCAAGGATAGTCAAGTGGTTGAAAAAAGAAGGAGATATCGTCAAAAAAAGAGAGCCTCTGGTTGAAGCTGAAGCTGAGAAGATAGTTAACGCGGTGGAAGCCCCTGTTTCAGGTAAACTAGTCAAGATAATTGCGAAAGAGGGGGAAACTTATCCGGTAGGCGCTACGCTTGGATTGATAGAGCCTGAAGGGGAAGGGAAGTGAACCAGAAAAGTCCTTACGAAAATGTCGTGCAAACGATTTCTTTGAAAAAATATCCTAGGGCAACGATAGCTACGCGGTTGCACCAAAGCTACTCCAGTAAAGTTCACCTTACTCTTTCGGTTAAGTTAGATATGTCTAGAGTTAAAGAAGCGAAAGAGAAGTTGAAAAATGGAATCAAAGAAAAATATGGAGCGGACCTCTCTTACACGGGAATCTTACTTAAACTAGTCAGTAAAGCTTTGAGGCAACACTTGAATTTGAACTCGATTGTAGAAGAGGATGAAGCAAAGGTCATCGGAAACATCAACATTTCTGTGGCGGTTCAAAGCGAAAAACTCGGACTGGTTGTTCCGGTGATGAAGGATGTTGACAAGAAACCGTTAGGAATAGTATCTAAGGAATTAGATGAAATAGCTGAAAAAACAAGAAAGGGAACCCTGACTTTTGACGAAGTTGTTGGAGGGACCTTTACGATTTCGAATTTGGGGATGCTTGATTCTGTGGACAGTTTTACTCCAATAATTAATCCTCCCCAGTCGGCGATTCTCGGCGTAGGCAGAATAATTGATGAAGCAGTAGTAATTAATGGTAAAGTTGAAGTTAGACCCATGTGCACCTTTAGTTTAACAGTTGACCACAGACTCATAGATGGATATCCAGCTTCGCAATTCCTGGCGACGCTGAAGAAAATTGTTAGCGATCCTCTGCCACATTTAGAGGAAAGATAGCCCTTTAGGATAAGGTGATTCTGACCTATTTCTACATCCTGTAGTTCCATTCATCTTTGCAATATTTTTCCTCAAAAGGCCTTTTCGCCAGTTTTTCCTCTTCCTTTGCGAGTTTCCCCCTAACCAGCTGAATTTTGTACGTTTTTTCAAAGCTGTTTTTGCGCGCGTGCCTATCGAAGAATTGTGAAAGGGAGTTAAGTTTAATAATTACGATAACGCAAGATGTCAACTCCACATACCCATTCAAAAATGTAAAGGAGGAAAAGCTGAATGAGAGAAGTTGTAATAGTTGACTACCTACGATCAGCCTTTTCTCGATCCAGACCCACAGAGCCTGAACGGGACAAATTTAACAGTCTGAGAATGGACCATGTCGCTGGCATGTTGATAAAGAAAATTGTGGAAAGAACCAAGGTTAAACCTCTTGACATTGGCGAGGTTCAAGTAGCAAGCGCCTTTGGCGTATGGGAACAATGGACCTACGGAGGCAGATCAGTTTCATTACTAGCCAATTTACCCGTCGAAGTTCCATCGGTTTTCGTCGACAAACAGTGTGGTTCATCCATGTCCGCTGCGCATGTAGGCGCCATGGAAATCATGACAGGCCACGCAGACATCACCATTGCCTGCGGGATGGAACACATGACTCACATTCCTATGGGCGCGGACAACCAATGGATAAATGTACCAATGGACTTGGTTACAGAGGATGAGTACAGAAAGTATGAAATGGAAACAGGTTTCGTCATGGGCTTCACAGCAGAGAAACTCTTCAAAGAAGCAGCGGAAAAGTTTGGAGTAACAAAAGAGGACATGGACAAGTGGGCTTTGAGAAGTCACCAACTAGCGGCAAAAGCCCAAGAAGAAGGCTTCTTCAAAGACGAAATACTCCCGATCGAAGTCACTTTTCCCGACGGATCAAAGGAAGTAATTGACCGAGACCTCAGCGTAAGAGCTGACACGTCGTTGGAAAAGATTCAAAGCCTTCCACCAGCCTTCAAAGAAGGCGGGGTAATAACAGCGGGAAATTCCTCCCCCCTAAACGCCGGAGCCTCATGCATAATGCTGGCTTCAAAAGAAAAGGCCAAAAAACTAGGCTTGACTCCACTGGCAACCATCAAGGGGTTGGGCTGGGCTGGGGTTCACCCTTCAGTCATGGGCAAAGGACCTGTCCCCGCCAGTCAGAAAGCACTCAAACATGCTGGACTAAAAGTCAAGGACGTAGATTTCTGGGAAATCAACGAAGCCTTTTGCATCGTAACCCTCTGGACCATAAAAGAATTGGGCATCGATCCGGAAAAAGTCAATGTTAAAGGTGGAGCAACAGCTATTGGTCATCCCCTCGGAGCAAGCGGAGCACGACTCCTAGGAACTCTTGCACGGATACTAAAAACAGAGAACGGTCAGTATGGACTAGCAACCGCCTGCATTGGTGGAGGCCAAGGAGTAGCAACAGTCATAGAAAGAGAAGAATACTAAACACAATCAACCATATCCTACAACACTTCCCATTTTCTTATTGACAGAGTTTGTAGGAGAAACCATGTGAGAAAAAATGGAATTGGCTTAAATCAACTGCGGTGAAATGAGACTTATATAAGGTCTCGTCTAATACAAAGTTATTAGTTTATGTTAGGGGGTAGAAAAATGCCGATTGTTCATGTGAACGTCTGGAAGGGTTTCGGGAAAGAAAAAACCAAAACCGTAATTCAAAACATAACTAAAGTTTTCGTGGATTTGGGCATCCCTGCCCAAGCCGTAGAAGTAATCGTGCATGAAATCCCAAAATCACACTGGGGAATTGGCGGAGTGCCCGCTTCAGAAAAATTCAAAGACATTTCTTCCAAATAGATCAGTGAGTGTTTATGAAGGAGACCATCTTCCCTACATTCTCAAACACGTTTTTCACTTCAGCGGAGGTTTTCGGTTCCTATACGGTGTATTCTGTTCAAACGTGTAGGCTACTTGCAACGTCAAGTCTTCACGAAGCGGCGGAGCAATAATCTGAATTCCGATAGGTAGGCCGTCCGTGAAACCGCATGGAACCGATATGGCGGGAAGTCCAGCCAGGTTCGCGGACACAGTGTCGACGTCGCACATGTAGAGTGCCAACGGATCTTGAATCTTCTCCCCAATCTTGAAGGGAGGAATAGGCATGGTGGGGCCAATTAGGACGCTGAACTTTTTGAAGGCGTTCTCGAAGTCTCTTCGAATTAATGTTCGAATCTTAAGGGCTTTCAAATAATATTTGTCGTAATATCCAGCTGACAGAGCGTAGGTGCCAAGAATTATTCGGCGTCTCACCTCAGCCCCGAATCCAATTCGCCTGTTTTTTGAATAAACAGTTGACCAGTCGCCGTCGTCACGGTTAACTCGATAGCCGTACCGTAGTCCATCGTATCGTGCTAGGTTAGAGCTGGCTTCAGACATGGCAACAATATAGTAAGCGGCAAGGGCGTATCCAAGAATGGGAAGCGAAGTTTCTTCGCAATGAGCCCCCAACTCTTCCAATTTGTGAATGCCTCTCCAAACCTGCTTCTCCACATCTCCGCTTGTTCCTTCACCGAAGAATTCTTTGGGTACGCCTATCTTGAATCCCTCAACATTATTTCTGAGAAATTCTGTGTATTCTTTTGGCGGCACTTCCACGGATGTGCTGTCCTTGGGATCATGACCAGCAATAACACTGAGAAATGAGGCGCAATCGTAAACGTTTTTCGCCATGGGGCCAATCTGTTCAAGACTATTTGCGTAGGCTATTAATCCATAACGGCTAACCAAACCATAAGTTGGTTTAATGCCAACAACAGAACAGTAGCTGGCGGGACAGCGGATGGATCCTCCAGTGTCAGCTCCGAAGGCTAGAATTGCTTCATCTGTTGCGATGGCTGCTGCGCTTCCTCCTGAAGATCCTCCAGGAACCCTTGAAAGGTTCCAGGGGTTGTGCGTTGGGCCGAAGTAGCTGTTTTCTGTGGAGGATCCCATGGCAAATTCGTCCATGTTTGTCTTCCCGACGATGATGCCGTCTTCTCTTTTGATTTTTTCAATCACAGTTGCGTCGTACGGGGGAACAAAATCCTCAAGCATCCGTGAAGAACAGGTGGTGCGGACTCCCTTCGTGCAAATGTTGTCCTTCACCGCTATGGCGACGCCCCCCAATCTTCCGAGGGGTTTCCCCTCAGAAACTTTCTTATCGATCTCCTCGGCTTTCCTGAGGGCTTCTTCCTCAACGAGGGTGACAAAAGCTTGGATCTTG
>Ga0315308_1001868_pt1 | contig 12000 bp, 13 predicted proteins | sample TDP3_MG_FD_203078 | JGI IMG/M metagenome (GOLD analysis project Ga0315308, IMG submission 203078) | Freshwater sediment microbial communities from Lake Towuti, South Sulawesi, Indonesia - TDP3 | ecosystem: Environmental > Aquatic > Freshwater > Lake > Sediment | place: Indonesia: South Sulawesi... | reverse complement strand
CGTCACGGCAATAATCCTACTCGTGACATCAGAAGTGATAGGCCCATACTCAGACTACTTCGGCGACTTCGTCATAGAAAAAACAAGACTAAGGCTAGCAGCACTAGTCCTCGGAGCCGCATTTATGGTCACAGTGATTTTACGAGCCATCATGCCCTACTGAAACGACTGGTCATGAGCAGATGTATTCAAATCCGTTGTCTGGCTTTTGTTTCGCCCCACAAATCCAAGACATGGAAAACTAGAACAACCACCTCTTTGATTATCAAGTTCTACGCGCACAACTAGACAAACTCGGCGGTCATATGGATACTGCAGCATGGATTTCAAATATAGAACATCCCAGTCGGATTTTCATAGGCTTTTATAAGCTAAAGAGCCCTTACGAACTCGTGTTGTGCTAGAAATGAAACCGCGATACATAGTAGCAGTTTTGCTACTGACGACTTTATTTCTATTGACAGGCGTAAACCTAGCCGACGCACAATGGGATGCACTAGGCTCAGGCTTCGCGGTGACCACAAACTTTCATGGAAAGGATGTCTTACCTGGCCAAAGCGTTACAGCGACGGCTGGATGGGCACCCGCGCTAGCACCTGAAAAGATAAGAGATATTGAAGTCAAAACTGTGGAGTTCGTGTGGCACTTTCCAAACGGCACAGTTGCTTATACCGACATTGTTGAGATCTCCCCAGATTCTATCACGACTCCTGATGAGGTTCCTCCTGCACCGATTCCTCCAGAAATCAGCGAATGGGGTGAGAAGTATCCTGGCGTCGAGTATTGGTACGCGCAAAGCACACGTATTCCTACAGTTCTCGGCGATTGGGGGGTACAAGCCATATTCCATAACACAGTCAGGATTTGCGGGAAAAACAGCGACACCATAAGGGTTCGAGCCACATCATTCAACGTTGTTCCAGAAGTGCCATTCGGCACAGCAGTCATACTGCTAGGCTGGATAGGACTCCTCGGAGTCTTTGCCATAAGGAAGAAACATCTTCTCGCTTGAACGCACGCTCAGCTTTTCGTTTTCATGATTACGCATTGAAACTACCCTGAGGTCCAGAAAATGAAACACAATATGACACGGGCGCTCCTAATAGTCGTTCTATTAGGGACATTGTCTATGCTATTCAAAACTGAAACAGCATCAGCTTCAGGAACCATCTACATAAGAGAAAACGGAGACGTTGATCCCCCAACAGCACCTATTAACCGTGCCGGAGACATCTACACACTCACCAGCAACATCTACGAAACCATTGCCGTCCAAAGAGACAACATAATTGTGAACGGCAACGGTTACATACTTCAGGGCTCTGGGAGCAGCGCAGGGTTTGACTTAACCAACAGACACAATGTGACTCTAAACAACACTCGCATCACACAGTTCAACTATGGCGTATATCTTTACGAGTCAAACAACAACACAATAAGTTACAACAACTTAACAAACAACGCTCAGCATGGGATATTCGTATCCAACTCTTCAAGCAACATCATAAGTAGAAACGAAGTGGTCAGCAATGGTGATGCAGGCATCTTCCTGTGGCTGACAAACAATACACAGGTCAACGGGAATAACGTGACAGAGAACGGCGGAGACGGAATATCCATAGGGTACAAATCACTCCACAACACAATCACATACAACACTGTACGCAGTAATTCTGATGCCGGCATTTCGCTGGGCTGGGAATTCTCAACCCACAATCAAATAGTAGGCAACAACATAACTCAAAACGGTTGGACAGGCATCTACCTAGTTTGGTCAACCGTATCCGAAAACGAGTTTTATCATAACAACTTAGGCAACGCCATGCAAGTGTATTCAGTAAATGCCCTCAACATCTGGAACAGCAGCTACCCTTCAGGAGGCAACCATTGGAGCGACTACGCTGGCCTTGACTTGTGTTGGGGGCCTTATCAGAACAGGATTGGTAGTGACGGAATAGGAGATACACCATACATCATTGATGCGAATAATGCAGACTACTATCCATTGATGAGTCCATATGAATATTGGATCAATCCAATCGTAGGTGACATCAACAAAGACACGAAGGTAGACAACAATGACTTGTCTCAGCTAGCAATAGCCTTTGGCTCCACCCCTGAAAGGCCAAACTGGAACCCAAACAGCGACATCAACTCAAACAATATGGTTAACGTCTTAGACGTGTTCCGCCTAGGCAAAAACTTCGGGAAAACGAGTAACGCAGATGACATCTAGATAGCTCAAGACGGGGCACCTTGATATATATGGCACAGCAATAATCCTCCTAACCACGTTTGGAGAATGGATGTTCGCGGCAAAGAGTACGTAACGAGCTGTCTGAAACACGGGTAGAAGACTGCGCAAATCGATTCGTCATTCAGCTGACGAGTCCTTCAATCAGCGACGATCGATTCCCAAAGGTTGGAAGGAAGACTCAGGATAGGCACCAAGGCGTCCAACCGATTTCTTTCCGATGGCAAGATCGTAGAAAAGCAGAGCTGTAGTTCACCTCTAGTGGACTTTTCCAGAGCACATTTCCATAGCTGTTTAAGTAATGCGGGCAGGCTGATTAACAAGGTGGTCGATATCCCTAAACATGTATTAATATTGGCGTTAGTCGCCGTGACCTTGCTAGTCTCAGTTGATGCTGCTTACGCTCCACTATCCACTCTAGGAACAGGCTATGCAGTGACATCAGACTACCACGGAATAAACGTAATCATAGGAAATCCAGTAAATGTCACAGCTTTAACCCTTGACTCCACCATAAATCGAATCACATTCAAGTGGAACGCTCCTAACGGCACTGAAGGAGTATGGATCGATGTTTGGGACTCGCCGTTGCTGACAGATGGAATTGGAACATGGAACAATGGCACAATAGCAACCATTCGTTACGCCTACTCAATTCACAACCCAGACTCAGTCGGCGATTGGGGAGTCAAAGTGCTGTTCCAAGGCCCTAGAGGAAAAACGAAAGAGAACATGGATGAAGTCGTACAAATAAGAGCAACATCGTTTAACGCCGTGCCAGAAGTGCCGCTCGGTACAATAGCAATCGCAATAGCCATGTTTGGAGCCTTAGGCTTATTCGCAATAAAGAAAAGACGCATCAAGATTTCCAGCAAGCCCATGTAGACATAACACCTGCATCTCCGCCGATCATTACCCGAGCCTAGAGTGTGAACTAACAATGGATGTATCTAGTAATTTCAGCACGAACACGGGTTTCAATATCAAAAAGACCAGAATATGATTGGGTTCTTGTGCAGGACTCTTCGGCTTGCCGCTATTCGTATTCCTAAACTAGAGTTTATTCACCCGTTGCTGTTATTGTTATGTCAAAGCTGAAGCTCGTTATCCCCTCTACAGTTGCTGAGACTGACAATGTGAGCGTCACGTTGATCACTTCACTCACACTGAGAGTTTGACCGCTGTAATCCCAGCTTACTGTCATGCAGTCCGAGGTAGTGGTTGGATTCCAGTTCGATGTGGTCAGAACTAGAGTAGCCGCAGCGTTGCCTTCATTCTTAATGTAAATCGTTACGCTCTTGTTTTGACCTGGCTCCAGAACACCCCAAGCGATTGAAGGAACAGAATTAGTGCAAGCCTGATCCCAATAAACACCCAAACCAATAGCTTTCACTGACCCTGCATTTGAAATGGTTTGGTTGCGCAACCCCGCCGACACAACGGGTCCAAGCACGCTCAGAGCGAGAGTGTATGCAACGAGCGCCAAAGCAGCACCTGCAACGATGCCTTCTTTTCTTTCCATATTTGCTGCACCATTGAGTATCCCATGTATGAAGACTTAATAAACGTTCTTGTAGGCTTGTTCTGCGTGTCTACACATGTGTTGAAGGACGAAAAAGCACTACTAACTGAAAGCGCTGATAACGATGTCGAAGCTGAACTCCCTAACATCATAAGCAACAAGGTATTCCGTGAAGTCTGGAGAAGAACTCGAAGATAGGATAAGATCTACTTTGACAGTTTCACTTGGAAAGACTGCTTCGCCTTTGTAGTCCCAAGTTAGATTCATGTAGTTTGAAATGTTTGTGGGTTGCCAATTCATCGCGTTAACTTGTAGCTCGACTTTTTCGGTTCCCTCGTTGCGAATGTACATCGTCGTGTTTCTTGCCATGCCCGGCTCTAAGCTTCCCCAGTTGATGTAGGAGACCGGGCTTGTGCATTTGCTGTCCTGATAAATCGCGATGTTCGGAGGGTGCTGCAGGTTCCCTTTAGTGCTTATTAGCCGTGTGAAGGAAAGCCATCCAACTATGAGCTGGGATGCACACAGAATGAGAGTGATGAAGATCGCTATGACGATTAGGGGCTTGAGCATATCTTGGAATAACGAAGACGTAGAATCTGAGATGGGCTGCCACCTTATGCATAATATTCCCGAGGTTTCTCTATTTCAGTCTTTTGGGGATTGCGTAGGTGTACTATTCTTAATCTGGCTTTTGCGTCGCTAGTGTCCTGCTGATTGGGAAGTGCTCAGCAACTAACGATGGCGTAGCGTAAGCTGGGATTCTTCAGCCATCGTGGACAACTTGATCTTTCTGACCCCTTGATGCCCACTTGTCTCTCATATTCCATAGGCCAACATGCCTACGACTGCAAACAATGTTACTATCATGAGCAAGGTTGCAACCAGCGCTTTTTCTTTCATTGGATGGATTCTGAGGATGATGTTCCTTAGACTCCATATACTTGGGGCTGGAAGCGTTCCGTCGGGATTCATCTGTGCCTCTCTGGGCGGTGGCACTCTTTTGAGTTTTCCGACAAAGAATAACGCGGCATTGGCGAAGTATGGGATGAACATGATGACGGCGGCTCGTTCCAAATCTGCAAGGATAGCGACACATGCTAATATGGCGCCCATGCCGAATGTGCCTACATCTCCAGGAAATACACGGGACGGATATCTGTTGAAGTAAAGGAACGCCAAGAGTGCTCCAATGAATGGAGTCAGAATGATGAAGCCTATAGGTTTGTCCGATCGAAAGGCAAGGAAGAGCAGCGCAAGAGCCATTATCAGGGACGAGCCAGCTTCCAGTCCATTCAAACCTGCAAACATGTTTATAGCGTTGGCTGACGCTGTCACTGCAAACGGTATGATAATTGCATAGAACATGATTAATCCGATGAGCCCAAGTGCTGCGAAGTCAAGCACTCCGAAAGGCGTCATGATCGTTGTCCTGCCTAGGCGCATCACTGCGAGTGGAACGCCGCCGAGTAAGGGCGTAAGGACTTTTATGCGCCACCTTGTCTCAAAGATGTCATCCACGAATCCTATGAATGATGTTAACAACACCGCTGCGGCAGTGCCGATGACTTCAAGGTTCAGAACTTCGTCGTTAAAGGGTATGAAGAAGAATAGTCCGACCAGGTATGCAAGTATGAGTATGACGCCGCCGCTTTCGGCAATGGCTGGTGAACCTGGCTTGTGGATGTCTTGTCCTGTGATGCCGGCTTGTTGGGCTTTTCTTATGTAGTAAGGAAGGATGAGCAGGCAAGCGAGCAGCGAGATGACAAAGCTGTCTAGCAGGACTAGCGATGTTCCCAGTTCAACCATCTGTCTCCATCCAAGCCTTGAAGGCTTATCATCTGTTTATGAGTGGTTTAAGTGTTTTCTGATATGTCATCTTTTTCTGTGATGATCCGCTTCTTTTGAGGTGTACCATTTTGCAAGTTGCCTTAGGCCTTGGTCAATGTTGAACATGGGTTTGTAGCCTAGGACTTTCTTAGCTTTCTCGATGCTGGCACAGCTATGTTTGATCTCGCCTGGTCGAGGCTCCTCATGTGATGGTGTTAAGCTTGTTTTAGCCATGGTTTTAGAAAGCGTTTGGGCTATAGTATTCACACTGGTTGCTGTGCCCGTAGCTATGTTGAAAACCTCTCCAGCCGCTTTTTTCTTTGAAAGTGCAAGTATGTTCGCGTCGGCTACATCTTCGACATAAACTAGGTCTCTGGTCTGTTCACCATCGCCGAAAATGGTTGGCGGCAGATTGCGGAGAAGTTGATTCATGAATATAGTTATCACGCCGCTGTACTCGCTGTATAATTGCCTAGGTCCATAAACGTTGAAGTAACGGAGACACACGGTCTCCAATCCGTAAACAGGGTAAAATATTCTAGCGTAGCTCTCAGTTGCAAGCTCAGAAACAGCGTAGGGTGATATAGGTCTAGGCAGCATGTCCTCGGTGACTGGCAACGTTTTCGTGTCACCATAAATTGAAGCGGATGATGCTTGGATGAAGCGTTTTACGCTGCTGTCCACACTGGCTTTCAGCAGGTTTAACGCGCCGTTCACGTTGACTGCATTTACCAGCATCGGGTTCTTAACTGACAAGCGCACGCTCACGACAGCGGCATCGTTGAACACAGCATCAGCGTTCCTAACTGCGGCTTTTACCTGTCCAATGTTGCGGATGTCTCCCTTGACAAAATGAAAGTTAGCATTGTGCTTGTGCTGTCTCAGGTTCTCCATTCGACCAGTCGACAAGTTGTCAAAGACTGTTACTTCAATGTCCGCTTCGAGCAGTTTGTCAACGATGTGACTGCCTATGAAACCTGCGCCTCCAGCTACGAGAACTCTCGAATGCCTCTTTGACAATGAGTACCTCACTCTTGTTTTTGGCTCTCATATGTCCGTCTAGACAAGTTAAAGGTTATTCCTCCTTAGATTTCCCTCTCATGAGCGGTTTGCCGTCCGCAGAACAAATGGCATCTTCTGGTAGATGTTGCTTCGATGGTTTGCTTATTCTCTAGTCAGCAGCAACAACCCGGCAACAAGGTTGATGACGCCTACAAAGCCCAGCGCAAAAAAGAAAATGGATCTCAGCTCGAGAGCGAGCAAGAGTCTGGCGCCCAAGAAATATTCAGCGGACAGGAGGATTGAAACTGCCCCGATGGCGAAAAGGAGGCCGCTCAGGTATCTGCTTATTCTCTTTGACAGTTCAAAGACATGGAATTTTTCCTTCACAGTAGTATCGTTGATTAAGCCGCCTTCTCTCGCGTCCAGAATTACGTAGTCTGCCTTGCGGTCTTTCTTTTTTTGGGTCACATCTGAACGTCACGCGGGGGCTCTCGTTACTACTGCCTAGGCTGTCCCAGCATGTTAAGTCTTTGGTCTCTGCCTTAGCCAACTCATTATTTGGAGCAACCATGCTATAGAGCCTTGCTCTTAGCGGTCAGGTTTAGTACACCTGCGAGCAGTTGGATTATGCTTGCGAATAGTAAGATAGAGACCACGATTGCTATGGCCGCTGAAGACACGCCGTTGAGCGGCATGGCGCCAGTGCCGATTAGATAGGCTAGGAGCGCTGTGAAACCTCCTAGACCTATGCTTATTCCTCCGAACGCTACTCGGAAACGAAGGTAACCCACCATTCTGATGTAATATGCGAGAACTGCAAGGATGCATAGCATTGCGCCGAGAGACAGGACTCCGACATCGATGAATACGAGCAGAAAGAGAGATGTTACTATTCCGGCAAGTGGAGTGAAAGGATAGAGAGGAGTCTTAAACGGCCTTTCGAGGAGAGGTTTTTCTCTACGCAGTTTCATCAGCGACAAGTTCACTAGGGCGAAACCTATTATGAACCCGAAGTCTGTGGCGTAACCGACGAAGTTTATGACCCCAGTTGCAGCCAGTACTGCTGTGAAAACGGAGCCAGCCACCACCGCTACGTGTGGTGTGCTGAATCTGTGGTGTACATGCATCAGGGCTTTAGGAAAGTATCCATCTCGACTTAGCGCGTAAGCCACTCGTGACTGAGCCATTATGGACGTGTTCAGAGAGGAGAGGGCTGCGATCGTCCCCCCTACAACAAGTAAAACCGTTCCGAGTCTGCCTAACGCTTGTTCAGCTGCGAAGATGATAGGGGCAGTTTCTCCGCCGAGACGTTGGAGCGGCACGATTCTTAATGTAACATAGGCAATTAGCGTGTAGAACACTACAAGTGCTACTGCAGACAGCAATATCGCTCGCGGGATAGTCTTGCTTGGATTCTTGACCTCCGCCTGCGCAACGGCAACCGCTTCTGCACCCAAATATACTGCAAAGATGTAAGCTGTCGCCCTGATTACCCCAATCGCTCCCTCCGGCGCATAAAGCTGGAAATCTCCTGTTTGAGGATTCAAGAGTCCGCCAAGAATGTAAGCAGCAAGTATGACGAGCAGGATTATTATCATTATCACTTCGGCAGTTCCTGCTTCTTTTATGCCGCGAACATTAATTGCAGCGAAAACTGCAATAACGGTGATGGCTAGCAGAGCAACAAAGGCAGGGGGCATCTGCACTGGGATAATGTACGGAATCATGTAGGCAAAACCTACTGCGGACAAAGCTGCAAAGAACATGTTACTTATCCACTCGAACCATCCAGTGAAGAACGAGGTGAACCCGCCGTAAGCTACTTTGGCGAAAGTGTACTCGCCACCTGCTCTTGGTAAAGCGGCTCCCAATTCTGCGTAACTGCACATGGTGAACACATTTATGATTCCACAGAGAACGAGGGCAATTACAACAGTCGTGCCAGCTAGCGTGGTGGCGTATCCTAGCATGACGAAAACTCCCGCAGATATGGCACCACCGATGCCCATCATCGTCGTGTGCAGGAGTCCTAATTCTCTTTTAAGGCTGGGTCTTACTTTCAGATTTTCATTCTCCGTTCATTGCTCGTTTATGAGGAACAGTCCACTGATGATTGAGAGGATGCCGAAAACTATGAGTATGAACATGTAAAGGATAACGTCTGTTCGCGGTACGCTCAAGATAGTTTGTGCTTCGAAGAAGTCGTAGTAAAGAACGTATGCAAAAACCGTTGCTAACGCTCCTACTATTCCTTGTGCAAATCCGATGAGGATCGAAGCTCTTCTTCTAATGTTCAGTTTGGTTCACGCTCTGGAAAAGATGATTCCTGCTATTACGTCTAGGACGCCCACGGAGAGCAAAGCCAGCATGAACATGAACAGGTATGTCTCATTCATCATTGCACTGGCATCAACGATTCCCAGAAGAGTCAGGGCGATGACGCTTACTAGAAACATTCCCATCATGATGAGAAAGCCGCCGACAGCTACTGCCAGTCTGCTGAGTTTCCGCATGCGCTCGTTCAAAGTGACCGTATATGCCTCCTTAGCTTGACACGTCTAGGGATCTGACTTGAGGAAGATAAAACATGACAGCTAATATATCATTCGCTACTTGGCTCTAAAAGTCTCACGATGGATTATCTGGTTGAGGCGTTTTCTCGGTCGTACCCTTGGTTCTTCAGCTGCGTGACCAATGGGTATAATGGCGATCGGTCGCAACCATGAGGGTGTGTTCAGCACTTCTTTTGCTCTTTCCTCTTTGAAGGCTCCAACCCAGCATGTGGCTAACCCCATTGCTTGCGCTGCCAGCAGGATATTCTGCGCAGCTGCTGCAGTGTCCTGTAGGCAGTAGAGGTTTGCTCCTCTTGAACCATATCTCTGGCTTGACTGCTGGGTATCTGCGCATACTACCACGACAATTGGGGCTTTTTCGATGAAGGTTTGATTCGATGCAGCTTCGCACAGGCCGCGTTTGACCTTTGGATCGCGAACCATGATGAACGCCCACGGTTGAATGTTACCAGCTGATGGAGCCCATCTTGCGGCGTCAATCAGTTTTTCAACTTCCTTCTCTGAAACTGGCTGGTTGGTGAAGGCTCTGACGCTTCGTCGGCTTTTGATTGCTTTGAGAACATCCAAGCGGTTAAGCTCCAGATCGCTACACGATTCTGACCGCGGTTTCAATTGTTATTCCACGTTCAGTTATGTTGAAGGGTATAAGCCTTGGTTCGTAGACTGCTCTGCGCATTTTCTTGATTCTGATGCGTCTGTCTATTCCGCCCGCGGTTTCATGTGCGGTGAACTCCATAACGCCATCGGCTAAGTGCTGCATAGTTGTCTCAGTTTCTGTATCGTGCATCTTTTGCGTCAATATCAGGAAGTGTATGCCGCCGTGTTTTCGAGAGTTTTCGAGCAGCATTTCCACTGTTTGAACTACGGAGTAGTATTTCTGGGTTAGGACAAGGTAGGAGAGTGAATCAAGGAGAACCCAGCGTCCTTCGGCGATGGCTTTGGGAATGTTCTCTTTCAGCACTTGTATTGCATCCGTGACTGATGCCTGATAGTAGGTCCAGTTGCCTTTCTCCTGATGTGGCGTAACGTCCCAGCCGAAAGTTGAGAAGTCCTCTTTTATTGTGTCGGGTGATCGTGAGGTGGAGAAGTAGGCGACTTTTTCGTTGTGAAGAGCATGTTGATACATTATCTGTTGGGCTAAGATGTCGTATCCGGACCCTGGTTCGCCGGTCATGATCACTACGCTTTTGTCTGGTAAGCCGCCGCCTAACATTTCGTCTAATCCTTCAATCCAGAGTCGAAGAAGCTTCAAGCCTTGGACCCCCGCTTTGTGCCTTGTTTATTATGGCTGCGAGGCAGATATTTTATGTTTATTGCACTGCAGTTCAGTTTTGTCGCGTTGGCGTAGCTTAAGCTTGATTTAGACGGTTGCTTGTTCCAAGTGCGCTTGGGCATGAAAAGTAAGTTGTGAAAAAGCACTTAAGTCTTAACGAAATCACTTCTAGGAAAGATGAATCATAATGGTCATGCAAGAAGGGTTTCAGCCGACGCGGCTTCTCTACTACGAAGATGCTTACCTTAAAGAATTCGCAGCCAAAGCCTTAGCTGTTGAGAAGTCAAATGAGCAAGATAGAATCATCCTCGACCAGACGGCTTTCTATCCCTTGGGTGGAGGACAGCCGCCTGACACAGGAAAAATAACGGGTGCAAATGGTGAAGCCGTAGTTAAAGATGTCCGTATGGAAAGCCACGTGGTTATCCACATCGCAGATCTAAAGGGCACGATAACTGTGGGTGAGGTTGTTACTGGCGTCATCGATTGGAATCGCCGACACGCGTTAATGTGCAATCATACTTTGGCGCATTTGATGGCTGAAGTTGTCCGCAAGGCAACTGGCTTTGTCAGCGAAGTTGTCAGTTCAGGGCTGGAACTGGACAAAGCACGTTTAGACTTTGGGAATCAGGGCTCGCTTGGGCCTTTTCTGCTAGACATCCAAAAAGTCGCCAATAGCATTGTCGAAGAAAACCGACCTGTGATAATCAGAACCATGCAGCGAAAGGAGGCTGAAGAATACGTGGCGCGGTTTCATGAAAGCCTGAAGACTCTTCCTCCACAGGTTGAAATGGTGCGTATAGTTGAGGTTAAGGATTGGCATGCTTGCGCTTGTGGAGGTTTGCATGTCAAGAGTACTGGCGAGATTGGCTGCGCTGAGGTTCTGCGGAGAATGTCTAAGGGCAAGGGTGTTGAGCGTATCGAGTTCAGGGCAAAAACGTCTTAAGCCACATGCACCATCTGTAATGCTTGGATGATGAACACGAGAGTCAACAGAGCTTTTCGCTGTGATCGAAACTCTCGACGGGCGAACTGACAAACGCAACATTCTTTTTTAACATTAAGGCTGCAAAAAACCTCTTATAGCTGTCCCATTTAGACACAAATGCGTCACTGATAGAGGGGATGAAAGCATGCCTTGCTCAGTAGTGGTTTGTGGCTTCTTCGGCGACACAGGAAAAGGCAAAGTGATCTCTTACTTGGCGTTGAAGGATAAGTTGGACATTACTGCTCGTGCTGGAGTGGGACCAAACGCGGGGCACACCGTGTTTTATGAGGGAAAGAAGTATGGGCTAAGCATGTTGCCCAGCGCTTTCATGCAGAAAAAATGTCGTTTGTTGATAGGTCCAGGTGTCTTGGTCAACCCCGAAACTCTATTGCGTGAAATGAAGCTGACTGAATCGGAAGATAGAGTGGGTGTTGATCCTCAATGCGCTATGATTGAAGCTTGCCACATAGAGGCTGACAGAGCTGGATACCTTGCCAAAGACATAAAGACTACGGGTACAGGAACAGGACCGTGCAATGCTGAACGTGCTTTGAGAAAGAT
>Ga0315308_1001865_pt1 | contig 12007 bp, 9 predicted proteins | sample TDP3_MG_FD_203078 | JGI IMG/M metagenome (GOLD analysis project Ga0315308, IMG submission 203078) | Freshwater sediment microbial communities from Lake Towuti, South Sulawesi, Indonesia - TDP3 | ecosystem: Environmental > Aquatic > Freshwater > Lake > Sediment | place: Indonesia: South Sulawesi... | reverse complement strand
TCATAAGCAGCACCCAACGCCAGAGCATGATAATGTTCGACTACTGCTACCACACAATACAAACCAACCCACTAATGCGACAAATGATAAAACATCCAGGCACAACACGCACAACAATACGCCTAAAACCACCGCTAAACAGCAGACTCGTCGCATTACCATGCTCCCCAGACAAACTCAGAGGCTACCACCCAGACTGGGTCTTCATCGACGAAGCCTCCATCGTCCCAACCGAAATGATAACATCAGAAATCATGCTAATGCTCACAAAACCAAACAGCCACCTCGTCATCTGCGGAACACCAAAAAGCTTCGACCACATCCTCCACAAAACCTTCCTCGACAAAAAACGCTACAGCGTCCACCACTACCCATCCTACACAAGCCCTCTAGTCAACACAGAAACCCTAAACGAATGGAAACAAGACATGACAAAAGAAGAATGGACACGCGAAGTCGAAGCCCAATGGACAGAACTCACAAACGTCTTCTATCCAATGGACCTAATCATAAACTGCCTAGACCCTACACTCGGCGACCCAGACACACCACACCACTACCACGACAGCCTAGAAAAAATAAACCCAGCCAACCTCTACGGAACATTCTACGCAGGCTTAGACATCGGAAAACAAATAGACCACACCGTCCTAGCCGTCATACAAAAAATCAATGGCAAACGCAGACTCATCTACAAACACCAATTCCCCCTAGGAACACCATACCCAGACGTCATAGGCCACACAGCCAAAGCAAACCAAATCTTCAACTTCGCAAACATACTCGTTGACAAAACAGGAGTCGGCGACGTAATAGTCGACGAAATAGAAGAAACAGGAATCCGCAATGTGGAAGGCCTGTTCCTAACAGACCGCTGGAAAGAAGAAATACTCACATACCTAAAACTGTTAATGGAACAAAAGAAACTTGCCATACTATCAGACGACGCAGAACTAATCGCACAAATAAACGAACAACAATACGAATACTTACAACCCAAAAAAGCAAGAGAAAATATCCACCTAAAATTCTGGCACCCACCACGCAGACACGACGACCAACTATTCGCCCTAGCCCTCACCGCCTACGCCAGCAAAGAACAAGAACCCATAGGCATCGCAGTCCAACGCTAAAAGCATCACTATTCTTCTTCTTTTTCAAGTTCCATAACTATTTGACCAACGTATCCACAGTTTTCGCACACATATTTTTTAGGAGTCAACCAATAATCAAGACTGCTAGATAAATGGATTTTCGGGCTTCCACACCTTGGGCAGTATATTTTTAATGGTTTTCGATATTTTAGTTTTTCAAATACTTCGCGTAGGTTTTGCAGTAGTTTCATTTCGGGCTTGCACCTTTATGCAGCAGCTACTGAAGCTCAACGTTTTCTTCTGGATATCCAAGCTCTATTAGGTATTCACGCACTTTTTCACGGTGGTCTCCCTGCAGCATTATTTGCCCGTTTTTTGCTGTTCCTCCACATGCGCAGAAGTTTTTTAGTTTTTGGGCTAGACTTGCTAGGTTTGTGTTCTTGTCGACTATACCATCCACTATTGTTGTTAATTTGCCAAACCTGCGTGTTTCAAGTCTTATGCGGATTCTTTGTTGCTCCTTCTCTATTTCGCTGCAAACGCACAAGTCTTTAGGAAGCCCGCATATCGGACAAATTTCAGCCATGATACTCAGACTCTACAATTGCTATTGAAGTATATAAAATTTTCAAATTTATCCTCCATATTGACATTAAGGTTTAACAGATAAACAAGCCTCCGACTTTGAAATTATTTTACTAACTGGAAAAAGATAACGTTTAAAAGAAAAAGGTGATATAAATGCAAAAATTCTGGTGTTGCATATGTCTTGGAAAATAATGTCAGATACTGACCCCTTAAGAGCTGTGCTGCTGCATAGGCCGGGAAAAGAAAGCCAATGGGTTTCCATGGCACTAGGCGGTGCCGGGGGTGGAATCTCTTTCCCACGTGGACGAAGAGCAACACATGAACATCAAGAATTTACTGAATTGATAAGAAAAAACAGTGACGCGAAAATATACTTTGTTGAAGAATTAATAAATGATATTTTGGCTAAAATCGACAAAAAAGAGAGAATCCAGTTCCTTTCAGAATCACTTGGAGAAGAAAATTATTTGAAACTCCGTAAAATATTAACCGACGAGGAAATAAACGTCGATCACATTCTCGGACGCGTTCATCCCTTCAAATATATGGTAGACTCGGAACTCATCATTAAGCCTATAGGCTCTATGGCTTGGGCTCGGGATTTTTCTGTTGTTACGCAAGGGGGACTTGTAATCTCTCATTACAGTGGCTTTTATGCGCGGAGAAAAAACGAAACCAAAGTTATTAAAGCAGTTTATAAGTGGCATCCCGAATTCCAAAAACATCTTTTCATTCTTGAAGATTTTTCGTCGAAGGAGAAGCTTTACCTCCAAGGCGGGGATGTCATCCCAATAGACGAGGAAGCGATAGCTATAGGAACAGGCAGTAGAACCTCGAGAAAAGCTGTGGAACACCTAGCTGAATTGTTACATAAAAAATCTGATGTAAAAACCGTGTATAGTGTTCACTTACCAACGTTTCTCGATGCTCCAAAGCCCAGAACGCCAAACATTCTTCACTCACTTTGGATTCACCTAGACTCCTTCTTCAACTTTGTAGATAAAAACAAGGCTGTAACAGTTCTCCCCACCTTTAGAACAAATTTGAAACAGATTTTACGCAACATCATAAAAACTACAAGAAAGGAATCAATTAAAGAAATGAAGAAAGAAAAGGTTAAGCCTTCAATTTTGAGGAGATCTACTTCTCCCTTACCAACGTTAGAGGATATAAAAAACTTGGGAAGATGCACCGTCTTCAGGAAGGGAAAGGAGACTGAGACGAAAAAAGATTTCCTCAAAGCCTTAGTCGAAGACAGCAGATTAGATAAGGACGAAATTATAAGTGTAGGAGGCTCACCTGAAAACTACTCAAATCCTTATGAATATATAGATACTGTTATTAGAGAATTCCGTTTTCAAGCCGCAAATGTTTTGCCATTAAGGAAAGGTGTTGTTATAGCTTATGACGAAAACGAAATTACTTTGAACGCCCTTAGGAATCATGGAGTAAAAGTGCTAACATTTTCTGCGCCCCAACTTAGCTCGGGATTAGGCGGTCCTCACTGTTTGGCAATGACTCTGCTCCGAAAATAGAGAATATCTCATTTTCCCATTATTTTCTCAAATACCTTATGACGCTAGTGAAAGAGGAATAGTTATGTTAGTTATTAAGAAATTGTTGAAAAGAGTTATTAGATGGGAAAAAGATTTACAGAGGAAAACAACACTCATATATCAAATACTATAGGTTGCAGGTTAGAAAGTGTACCTACCTGAACAAGTCAAAATCTGTTTGAAAGATTTAAGCAGAAAATTGGATAGGCATAATGTCAAATACATAGTTCTAGGTGCTACACCACTACAATTTTATGGTAGACCTAGGACATCAGTTGATGTTGATATTGTACTTACATCTTACATTGGTAAAGAAAGGTTGTTGAAGATTTTATCAGATAGATATAAGGTAAATTATGAAGAAAAAATACTTCTGAAGTTTAGAGATAGTTTAACAGGAGTAGGTGTTGATATTATTTTATCGTTACGACATGTTGGTTTAACACGAGAATCCCTCAAAAGAGTAAAAAAAGTTAGGTTTAATGATTCTAGAATAATTATTCCTTGTCCTGAAGATTATATAATAACTAAGTTAGTTGCCAGAAGACCAGATATGTTTGATTTTTCAGATGTGATGTCCGTATTACTTTATATGGGCGATAAAATTAATTGGGAGTATTTATTGAAAAGAGCAAAACAAGAAAAAGTGCTACATTTAATAGAATATTATAGAGAGGGACTAAAACGAAAAGTAGGTTAAAATCACCATTTTATAAAAAAGGTATATTGTTTTGTCCCTATTGTTATTCTCCGTTGTTGACTGTTGAAGAAACACATTTTAGGTTTAAGTGTGCTGTATGTGATAAACCTCTTGGCAAACTTTCGATTGCAACACTGAAAAAAATGTTTGATGATTTTCCAAATGAGACAATTAAAGAATGGTTAATAGAAATGAAGACAAATTATAATAGAAGTGAATGAATCATGTGGTTGGGCAAAATGCATAAGGGCTGTTAATGATGGAAAAACAAGAATTTCAAAGCTGTTTCACCTCAGTTGTTTTTAGATCGTTGGAAAAGCTGGGAATAAAAATCGATGGTGATAGTTAGGTTATGTTACTACGCCCATTCTGTGCAGTTCCTCTCTGAGGCTATCCCTCATCTGTTTAAGATTTTGCCTCCTTTCTACATATTCGTCTCCACTTATCTTGCCTGCTTTAAAATCTTCATCAAACTGCTGCAATTGAGCATCTATCTCTGTTATTCTTGCCCTCAACTGATCGATGTACGACACTGCTTTTTCTTCAGCTATAACTTCCGATGGAGTTAGCGCCATTTTTATTACACCATCCTCTATGCGAAGTATTCTGTCAGCAGCCCTTGCAACGCTTGGGTCATGAGTTACCATTATTATTGTTTTACTAAGTTCCTTGTTTACTTTAGCCAAATAATCAACAACAATTTTCGCGTTCACGGTGTCTAACTCGCCAGTAGGCTCATCTGCCAAGAGAACAGGAGCGTCATTTGCTAGGGCAGCTGCCATGGCTACGCGTTGTTGCTCTCCACCACTTAGCTCTTCGGGTTTGTGGTGGGCGCGGTCTGTTAAACCGACAACATCAAGAAGCTCTTGTACGCGTTCGGCTCTCTTTCTTCTTGGAACGCTCTGAGCAATCATGGGAAGCTCAATGTTTTCCGCCGCTGTCAGCGTTGAAATTAGGTTTAACGTTTGGAATATGTGACCCACTGTCTTTCTTCTGTAGTCAACCAGCTGTGATGGATGCAGGGCTGTAACTACAATGTCGCCGACTTGAACGTGGCCGCCTGAGGCTTGATCAAGTCCGCCGACGATGTTTAGTAGTGTTGTTTTTCCGCTGCCGCTGGGTCCTATTATGGAGACCATTTCGCCTTCATTGACGTCCATGCTTAATCCTCTTAGAGCTTGGACTTCAACGCTTCCTAGTCGGTAGACCCGAAGCAAATTTTTCACTATTACTTTCATTCCTTTCAAAGTCTCACTATCCTTTCGATTTTTGAAGTGTATCTCTTTGTGAGCAGGATTACTGGGATTATTGCTGAGGCAAAAACTAGGATTAGGCTTGTGGACAGAAGGATTATGGCGTCGGGTGGAAATGCTACTCGATGGGTAACAAGAGAATAGGAGAGTGCGGTGTTAGAAGCCGCCACGTTGCCCCGCACTACAATCAAGCCTACTACAACACCTAAAAAGGCCGCAAAAACTATTACTGCCAAGTTTTCTGCCAAAAGCATGGTCACTAACTGCTTAAAGGATAGACCACGCGCGTTCATAATGGACGTTTCTCTTTTCCGCTCTTGGAGACTAACCAAAGTTACTAGGCCCGTTGCCACCGAAGCGGCTAATAGGGAGAAAACGACTCCTATGCGCTGAATGTTTAGGGAGCCTGTGAGCGCCCAATCAGTTTGGTAGGTTTCCAGTCCTTCTGCTACGGAGCGCACATAGCTGACGCCGTCAAGATTTCGAATTTCGGATGCAACAGATTTTCCATCGGCACCGGATTCCAGTTTTATCAAGACTCGAACCGAAGGATACAAGCTTTCACCCAGTGACTTACAGAGCCCCAAAGGAACGTAGGACCAAAAGGCACCTCCAACGATCGTCAATTGTAGCGTTGAACTTCCAATGTACACAGGCGCCGAGTAATATGGTTGCTGGACGACTTCTAGACCAAAAAATCCAACGATCGTCAATTGTAGCGTTGAACTTCCAATAGTTAAAGTTACATTATTCCCCACTTTTTTCTCTAAGCTTTTCGCAGTGTTTCTTTCTAGAATTATGGTTCGGTTGTTCATTCTCATTTGCTGAAATGCTGTGGCGATGTCGTTTCCGCTAAACCATTCAGTTTCGTAGTAGGCAGTTGAAAGCCACTTGTCAGGGTCAACTGCCCGAATCTGAATTGAGTATTGTGAAGGTAATGTCCCACTAAGGGAATATTCCAACGTTACGGAAGCTACTCCCGAAAGCTCCTCTATTGCGTTCGAAATTTGAGAGACGTTAGCTGTTGAGGTGAGGTCAACGCTTATGTCTGCGCCCACATCAGCTTTGACTCGACGAATATTATAGTCTTGTTCACTCGCAACGGCGCCTATTGTCTGAAAGCTGTAGCCTATGATCAGTGCTATTAAGAAAGCGACGGAGGCGGCTCTCGCTGGGTTTCTCCGAACATTCTTTGTGGCTAAGGTGCCTAAATCACCTAGAAATCTCGCTACACGGGTAACGAGTTCCTGAAATTTCAGGGAGCCGCGGATGAAGATTTTTGAGAACCCCCAAAAGAAAAGCAGTGGACCAATGTAGGTTAAAACATAGTAATCTATGAATATCCAGATACCTAAGAGGATTAAAATGAATATGTTTTCAAAGGGCGGTGGATGTCCCGCGAATACTTGAAAAAGGTTTATGCCAAAAAGAAACATGACTATTTTGTAGGTGCCTAAAGCGAAGGCTACCCATGGCCATCGTTGTTTGTAGGGCTTGACTTCTTCGATATACATATACTCCCTTAAAGCATCTATAGGCGGAAGCTTCGAGGCTCTTCTTGAAGGACGAAAAGTAGAAAGCAACGTTATGGCTAAGCTGAAAATGATAGCTATGACAATAACTTCTTGGCTTAACACGGGTGCTGCTCCCAGTTCGCCTCCGACCGCCGTGGCAAAAAATGGACTAAGTAGAAAGCCTAAGCCTATCCCTATAAGACCGCCGATGATTCCTATCATGATAGATTCTGTCAAAAACATTCTAAAAAGCTGTCCAGTCGAGAAACCCTTCGTTAATAGTAAGCCGATTTCACGCCTTCGCAGGTTATACGAAACATCTGAGACTGTTGTTCCAACATACCAAGCCACGAAGAAAACGGGAAGGGCCACGATGAAGAAGGAGAACCTCATAGACATGCTGGTAGACTGGTAATTCATGAGAACCCCTTCCAGGTAGTTGTTAGCGTACATACCATAACTTGCAGCTATTTGATTCACTTGATTAGTAACTTTTCCCACAGCTTCGAGCGAGCTTGGAATATCCCATGGATTAATCAATGCATCTCGGTTTATGTAGGCTAGAATTTGTGTGGTGAACGGGCTACTGAAATATGAAACGTTACTGGAGATTGCGTCTAAGAGTTTGGCGAAAGTTTTTTCCCAGCTTACGATAAGCAAATTATCGCCATAAACGGGGCGCGATTGCTCCTTTATATATGTATAATACATCGGGGCATACCATTCTTCGGTAGCAATACGGTATGCTGTATCATTAAGGTCCACAAAACCTGCCACTTTGAGAGATATGCTCATATTTTTATTAGTTGACTGAATATCTTGAATCCAATACGTAATGTTCATAGTTAAAGTGCTGTTCAACTTTATTTTATCTACGCTTTTGGAGCTCGCCCAAACGTAGGTTTCATTTTCTCCAAGCGAATTAGCACCTGACGTTATAGTAAGTCCATCATAAACGCGTGAGGTGCTGGATAGTCCCACAATTCTAAAATAGGTGCTGTTGTCGAGGGTTATGTTTCCATACGCATAGGTTCTTGAGATCACCTCGGCACTGATTATGTTATTGACGTTTTTAACGTCTGAAACTGCCGCTGTCCAAACCGTGGATTTGGAAACTTGTGGAAATTGTGAACTACTAATAACAATGTCGACTGGCACTTGGCTTAGTTGCTGGTTTAGAGCCGCCTTTGCAGTAGTGTCAGCCCCTACGTTAACGCCGGCGAAGAATGTAGAAGCCAAAATAACCCCTAACAGTAGCGCAGCGAAAAGCCCTATGGAGCGGACAACTCTTTTTATTGCGTAGGAAAGCATGAGTTGGCACCATTTTACGAAACAAATTCATAAAAACGTTATTTAAAGCTATGCATTAGAACACTGCCTCATGAGCTCTGATTGATACAAACTTTCAGAAAGAGATATAATTTTCTTGCCGTAAAATAGAATCCATGAGCGTTTCTCTGGGCTTCGTTGACGAAGAAAACATGAGCATGCTTACGGATTTATACGAATTAGCCATGTGCGCAAGTTACTTCGATAACAAAAAATTTGAGCCTGCGACTTTTGACTTGTTTATAAGAAGATTACCTCCAAACAGATCTTATTTCTTGCTCGCTGGTTTGGAGCAAGTGTTACTTTTCCTTGAAAAATTAAGGTTTAACGAAGAGCACATCGATTTCTTGAAAAAACAGGGATTTAAAGATGAATTTCTCGGATACTTGAGAGACTTTAAATTCACCGGAGATGTATGGGCTATCCCAGAAGGCACGGTGGTATTTCCAAACGAACCTTTGATTAGGGTTACCGCGCCGATAATAGAGGCTCAGTTGATAGAAACATTTGTCCTTAACACAGTTAACTTACAGACAACAATAGCTACCAAAGCTTCAAGAGTGGTGAATGCAGCAAAAGGTAAGCCTGTGATAGAGTTTGGTTTAAGAAGAGAGCATGGAACTGATGCAGGGATGAAAGTGGCGCTGTGCAGCTACATAGCGGGCTGCGGCGGCACTTCAAATGTTCTTGCGGGGATGAAATACGGCATCCCAGTCTTTGGAACTATGGCCCATTCTTTCGTCATGTTCTTCAACAACGAAATAGAGTCTTTCAGGGCTTTTGTCAAAACTTTCCCTGATAAGTCAACGCTTTTGATCGATACTTTCGACGATATTAAGGCCGCGGAGAAAGTTGCCATAGTTGCCAAAGAACTCGAAGAAAAGGGGTTCAAGTTGGGAGGGGTAAGGCTAGACAGCGGAGATTTGGTGGAGTTAAGCAAAAAGGTTAGGGAATTATTGGATAAGAACGGTTTGAAACATGTCAAGATCTTCGCAAGCGGGGATCTAGATGAATACAAGGTAAAGGAATTACTGAAAAAGGGCGCAAAAATTGATGCATTTGGTGTCGGGACCAAAATGGGAACCTCCGAGGATAGACCTTACGTCGATATTATCTATAAATTGTGCGAAAAGATGAACGAAAAAGGCGAGTTTTCGCCAATTATGAAATTAAGTAAAGGTAAAGTCACACTTCCAGGGAGGAAGCAAGTCTTCAGGTTTAAGGATGAAAAAGGTAATTTTGTAAAGGACATTATCGCTTTAGAGGATGAAAAAATAAATGGAGAGCCCCTGCTCGTCAAAGTGATGGAAAAGGGGAAAATAATCTATGATCTTCCATCGCTTGAGGAAATAAGAAAAAGAGCCTTAGAAAGTCTTTCGAAACTTCCCAAGAAATACAAGAAATTGAAGGGTGCACCCCGCTACCCTGTGGAGTTGAGTCTTGGGTTGAGAAAGTTGATGAAAGAGTTGACAGAAAAGTTAAAGAAAGTTGAAGTTTTAAATCCCAGTGGTTGCACAGATGTGAAATAAACTTTTGGGGTTCTATCCTCTGGAAACCGATATTAGGAGATTTATGAAGCCGACTTCCATTATGGCTGCGATGAGGAATATGCTGTAAATGTAAGCTAAGTCTTTCATGGACATTGTTCTGCTTAGTGTCTTCCTAATTGTCAAGTATATACCATAACTTTCGATAATCCCTGTTGGTGCACTTATCAGCAATATAAGAGGCAAGACTTCAACGCTTACTCCACCAAGTAAGCTGCTTCCACGCAGAATGCTCAGGAAAAGAATCATGAACGTAAAAACTAGGGCGAATGTTCTCGGATGCTCAAGCACAATATGTGCATACTTCTCCCTCTTGAAGAAATTTGAAACCACCAGATTAACGTAGAATGTCATGCCCAGTAAAATGAGAGAGATTACAAGAAGGTTATGTATGAAAATAATGCCAACAGCTAAGAACTGATTTTTAATGAATAATACAGTGTTTAAAGTCTGAAAGAAAATAGCATTTTCAGAGGAGGAAAGTATTAAAAAAATTAGAAAAGCTGAACCTAGCAGCACTGTACGTTTTCTTTCATTAGGCAATTATGAGACCTCTAGAAAGTTAAAATTATGAAGAAAAGAAAACGTTCGAATATGACATAAAGAATACCAAAGAATAGGGCTAGAAGAATAGTCACAGCTAAGAAAATAATTATTGCTAGTATGCCGACTGCGATTGCTCCAAGCCATCCCGTCTCATAAAGACGCTCGATTACAAGCAGCCAAACAATAATGCTAAGAGCTAAAGCAACTAAACGATATGGAATAAACATAAAGAAAAGAGTCGACAAAACAGTTCCCAGAAGAGAAATTATGAAGGCATCCGATAAAAGAGCCCGTTTCCCGCCTACAACAACTAATCCGGCAAGATAAAGAACAACAGCTAAGACAAAAAGGTTAACAAAGAAAAGCGTCAAAGAAAAAATTAGGCGAAGTTCTACGGGAATAATTTCCCACCATGGTCCCTCTCTTCTGGCGGCTGTGCTTAAGCTTCCAAGCAACATGAGTCGCAATAGATATGTCAACATCGTTCAAATCACTTAATGATGTCTATTCAATAACGATGCCTAATAAAAATTTTGTGAACCAGGCTGTTAGATTTTTTCCCGCTTTATTTCGAAAAGCACTGTTCCGCCATCGGTGTATGGTTTTCCCGGGTCTAAGCATTGAATGTAGCCCTTTTCTCCTTCTTCTTTTGCTAAGCCTAAATTTTTGAAGCTTATTCCATGGCTTAGGGGAACAATCATGGAAAGCATACATCCGAAAGCGTGGATGCAGAGGTTGTCGGTTTTGTTAATGACTATTTTTGGCGAATCTATGACTATTCTGTCTCCAACCTTGAAAACTGGACATTTTCCACGTATCTCCTTAACAGTTATAACTAAACGGTACTTCTCTTCATCACACATTATTTTTCGCCCCGCTATGCAATAATATACTTGTTAACATGAATTATGAATTTTTTGGAAACGGCAAAATGGCAAACGCTTAAAAGTCATTTTGAAAGGGATATTTGCTAATTGACAAGAAAGGTGCAATGCAATGCAAAATCGTCCAGCTATAGTTGCTGTTGGAAGGACAAAATTCGGGGAACATTACGAGAAAGAACCGGAAAAACTAATCGAAGAGGCTTGGCTCAAAGCTTCACAAGAAGCAAACATAGAACGTAGAGACTTGGAAGCCTGCTACCTTTCAGATTACTTTCTCCCAATCACAAACAAGCTTGGGCTGGAGGAAGGGTTCCTCTCGGAACTCACAGAACTCCATGTTCCAATGGAGGTAACGCGCTCATTTAGCTCAGCCCTGTTAAATGCTTGCAACGCCATCCAAGCTGGAAGATACAACGTAGTTCTGGTTGGCGGAATAGAAAAAATGACAGACCGATGGGACAAAATTCGTGATGATCTAATGCTTCTGGAAGATCCATGGAGCTATTATGCGGGTTGCACGCCAGAGGCAAACCATGAATTAATGCTTCGAGCCTACATCAAAAAATATGGCGTAACAGACGAAGACGTCGAAAAACTAAACATCGCTCTAGCACAAGTTTCTGTTAAAAACCATTTGCACGCAACGAAAAATGAGTATGCACAGTTCCAGAGAAAAATAACGATTGAGCAAGTTTTGAACGCTAGGAAAGAAACTCGAAAACCTTTAGGGCTTTACGATTACGCGCCAATTTCCGATGGTGCAGCAGCCCTTATCCTTACTAGCGAAGAAGTTGCCAAAAAGTTTACTGATAAGCCGGTCTATATTCTTGGCTCCTCTTCCGCAACGGATTATCTAACCTTTCCAGCAAGAGAGGACCTGACGCACTTTCTTGTAAGTGAGATAGCGATGAAAAATGCTCTGAAAATGGCTGGAATAAGTTTAAAGGACGTACAAATTGTTGAGCTTTACGATCAGTCTACGGTGATGGAAATGGT
>Ga0315308_1001864_pt1 | contig 12013 bp, 9 predicted proteins | sample TDP3_MG_FD_203078 | JGI IMG/M metagenome (GOLD analysis project Ga0315308, IMG submission 203078) | Freshwater sediment microbial communities from Lake Towuti, South Sulawesi, Indonesia - TDP3 | ecosystem: Environmental > Aquatic > Freshwater > Lake > Sediment | place: Indonesia: South Sulawesi... | reverse complement strand
AAGGTCTAGGAGCAGTTTCTGGTCGGTTAATGTGCCGTCAACATCGACTGCAAAAGCCTTTACGATCATCCGGATCACCAACGATAACCTGTGAATGCCAACTCTTCCTAGAGGCGGCAAGTTAACAGATAACTTATGGGAAAGCCTATCGTCGGCCACCACTAAAGGTCTCGTTCAGCACACGTTAAATATTCTTTCACTCTCTTCACGATAAGCTCCTACAGTAGGTCGGTACGATGTACATCGTATCCATAGTCGGCGCACACAACGTAGGAAAGACCATGTACTGTGAAAGTTTGATTCGGAGAGCTAAGAGCGACGGGTTCAAGGTGGCCGCCATGAAATCATCCTCATCCTCTCTAGACATGGAATCTACAGACACGAAGAGGCTGATGAACGCGGGGGCCGAGCACGTCGTCTTTGCATCGCCCAGTGAAACAGTCCTCTTCCTACGTCTCGACGCGCCTGCAGAGAGGCTATTTGACAGGTTCCACCTCTACCCGGACCTTTTGCTGATAGAAGGATACAAATCAGGTGGTTACCCAAAATTTCTCATAGCCAGAGATGAGAGTGACCTTAACCTTGAGGTTCAGCCTGAAACCGTAAAAGCCGTCGTCTGTCCCGCCGCTCTACATACTTTGGCCAATCGAACGTATCCTCAGGCTCTACTGTTCGATGCGAAAGATTTCGAACCGTTGTATCAAAGGTTGAGAGAGCTGTACATCGAGCAATACGCTTCCAATCTACCCGATAAGGACTGCCGAAAATGCGGGTTTACCACATGCGAGGACTATGCGAATGCTTTGAGGCGGGGCGAGGCAAAACCGGGAGGCTGCCCTCGAATCGAAGCGGAAGTTAGGGTCTCTGTTGACGGCGATGAACTGGTGCTATCCCCGTATCCACGCAGGGTTCTATCCTCGGTTATCGGGAGTTTGATCGAGACCCTTAGCGGCGTTCCCGTCAAATACAAGAGTATTGACGTGCTTATACGAGAGCCCTCCGCCTAGAAAGTGCCTCGGATCTTGACACGTTGACATTACGATGGACCAGTTGAGAGATCGAGAGGCAGCCACCAATGTCAAAAGCTACGATAATATTGACAGGTGGAATGAGCACACGCTTCGGAGTGAGTAAACCTTTCCTGCCATTATGTGGTGAACCTCTTCTCTCACATGTGATAAGGGGGGCGTTGACGTTCTCCGACGAAATCGTCCTAGCAATCGGTATGAACGATTCTCCTCAAAGGTACGGACAGTTTCTTTCGAGTCGTGTAAAGCTCTCGACAGACGACTCGTTCTTGCAAAGTCCATTGGTAGGCGTTCTGACAGGACTTCGCAGGGTAGAGTCCGATTACACTTTGGTTCTACCCTGCGATGCCCCCTTCGTCAACCAACATGTAGCGGATCTTCTGTTTCACAAAGCCTCTGGAGCCGATGCGGCCATTCCAAGATGGCCGAATGGAAACATCGAACCTCTACACTCGGTCTATAGTGTTGCTAGAGCGAGATCGGCGGCTGAAGAAACGCTCATGAATGGTCAGTTGAGAGTCTCAGAGATGATTGCTAGGCTCGACTATGTGGTCTATGCAAATATGGAAGAACTGCGAGGTTTGGACGAAGACCTCCTCACGTTCTTGAACATAAACACTCCAGAGGATTTGGATAGAGCTGAGGAGGTGCTGAAGGCTCGATCTCGGTTGAAACCTAGATAGATAACTCTCTGAAGTCGGTTCTCGTCCTTAAAGAATAACTCGTTCGTGAGACGTGTAGACGTTCATATTCCGTCCGCGCGCAAAGCACACCAGCGTTAGGCCAGTCCTTTCGGCCGCAACTATGCCTGAATGAATTGGACCGCGCATTGATACAGAGATAGGGATACCCACCCGTGCTGTTTTTAGAACGAGATCGGCTGGCTGCCTCCCGGTCGTTGCGAGTACTGCCTCTGCAAGATCGATTCCCTGCTTCGCAGAGGATCCAATGACTTTGTCGATGGCGTTATGTCTCCCCACATCCTCCGCAAACGCTCTCATGACGTTGCCGAGGAATATCGCTGCTGAGTGCATCGCTCCGGTTCGAGCAAACTGTACAGAGGATCGCGTCAGTTCTCGAATCATCTCCAAAATGTCTTCAGCCCTCACTCTGTAATTACTGCGGACATTGGGCCAGTCAGGCCTTTCATGTGGACCAGAATGTCGGGAGGAGATGCATGATGTTAGGATCAGCCCAAAATCTCTTGAGGCCTCGAGATGGGTTCCAGCAACTCTAGCATTCACATCTACAGTCATACCTGAATGTCGCATGCTGACAAATTGATCTTTGCTCTCAACGATTCCCTCGTCGAGTAGGAATCCCATCGAAAGCTCCTCGATCTGATCTGGCGTGGCCAGAAGAGTGGCAATGCTCGTGCCGTTTAGAACGATCTCTATAGGGCTTTCGACGGCTACGTCTTCCTCGACCGTCTCTTCCGACTTCGTGGCTATGTTGAGCTTTCTAACTTTCACTCTTACAGATGCGGGTGGCAGACTCATCCCGTTCACCTACATTCTCTATAACAGTCTGGAGAGGGTAAATCTAAACTAAGCAATTTGTAATCAGCATTGCTTATACGCATGATTCCACCATTGAACGGGAAGACGCTTACGCCTCCTCAATCTATTTCTAGCCGCTTAGGTTGAGAACACCATAGCTCGGAGAAAGATCTGTGCCTAGAAGGTTGTGGCTTGAGAGCTGAGATAACAGCAACCGGCATCGTTCAAGGAGTTGGTTTCAGACCCTTCATCTATAGGGTAGCCTCAGAGTGTAGTCTCGTTGGATTCGTCCGCAACAGAGGTGATGCTGGAGTTGAGATCGTTGTTGAAGGAGCAGAGAGGAACATCAATAACTTCCTTGCTACAATGAGACGGAACAAGCCGGTTGCAGCCGAGATCCACAATCTTAGCGTTCGGTACGAGAACGATAGCGGCAAATTCAGTAAGTTTACGATTGCAGAAAGCTCTCATGACCGTGTTCTTACAGGTTCAACCATCCCAGCAGATCTGGCTATATGCGATAAGTGCGCGACGGAACTTAGAAACCCAAAGGACCGTCGGTTTGATTATTTCTTCATAACCTGCACCGACTGTGGGCCTAGACATACTACGATTGAATCATTGCCATATGACCGGCCGAATACGACGATGGCACGGTTCCCCATGTGCACGATCTGTTCAGAAGAGTTCAAGGACCCACGTACCAGAAGGTTTCATGCACAGACGATTGCATGCGCACGATGTGGACCGAGAGTCTTCCTAACCGAGAGAAACGGGGGAAGGCTGACTGAAACCGAGCCGATCCGGAAAGCTGGAGAACTTCTGGAGCACGGCTACATCGTTGCGATCAAGGGTTACGGTGGATTTCATGTGGCTGCGGCGACAACCATTTCAGATCCTATTCAAAGGCTGAGGCGCGCAAAGCATAGGTCCCAGAAACCCTTTGCCATCATGGCCCGGGATCTGGAGGCCGCGGAATCCTTCACGAAGGTCAGCGAACATGAACGTCGGATGTTGCTGTCTTCAGCGAGGCCGATAGTTCTGCTCGAGAAGAGCGATAGTTACTACCTATCACCGCTCATATCACCCGGCCTCGATAACGTGGGAGTTATGTTACCCTACACGGGGCTTCACCTGATGCTTTTCGACCGTGTCAAGGAACCGGCCTTCGTTATGACAAGTGCTAATCCACCAAACGAACCGATAATGACCCAGAATCAGACTGCGATAGAAAAGCTAGGATCAATAGTAGACTACTACCTGTTTCATGACAGAGACATAGCCCAGAGATGCGACGACTCGGTTGTGAGAATGGCGGGCGATCGAGCAAGTTTCATAAGACGTTCAAGAGGCTTTGCACCTACTCCGATCCGGCTAGCATCTTGCTGCAACTCCGTGGTGTTAGGCCTCGGGGCCGAGTTGAATGTAACCTCCTGCGTCATAATAAGTGACAAAGCCTTCATCTCGCAACATATCGGGGATGTTGAGACTCCTGAAACATACGAGTTTCTGAGGAATTCTACGCAACATCTCTTGACCTTGACCAATGCCAAGCCTGAAGCGGTCGGATGCGATTTGCACCCGCTCTTCAATACGAGCCGCTTCGCCCGCGAGTTTGGTGAAGAGAGAGGTTTGCCAGTTATCCCCGTGCAACATCACTACGCTCATGTCTCAGGTCTACTGGCTGAACATGACCTAGACGAGATTGTTGGGATCGCCTGCGACGGTTACGGGTATGGTATCGACGGAAAAGCGTGGGGAGGCGAGGTTATTTACGGTGGAGCTGAAGGGCTCAAGCGTCTAGGCCACCTCCAAGAGCAGCCTATGGTAGGAGGAGACTTGGCAACGAGGTATCCGCTTCGTATGGCCGCCGGGATCCTTCGAGGCCTCGACCATTTGGACGAGTGGCTCTACTCCAAGGCGAAGCACTTTCCCCATGGTGAACGTGAGGTTGGACTGGTACTCAACCAGCTTGAGCGCTCCGACCTGGCGACCACCACTAGCTGCGGCAGGGTATTGGATGCGGTCGCGGCCATCCTCGAAATATGCTTCGAAAGATCCTACGAGGGGGAGCCTGCGATGAAGCTTGAAGCCTCTGCCAAGAATGGAAGAGATGTGCTCGGTCTTGAACCTGAATTTGACGGCGAGTCTATCCATACTCGGAAGATGGTGGAGAGAATCTTCGAACTTAGAGGTGCCGAATCTGGTTGCGACTTGGCCTTCTCAGCGCAGGCATATATTGCGAAGGCTCTGGCCATGTTTGCCGTAGACAAAGCTAAGAGACTAGGCGCAAAGAATGTTGGTTTCACAGGGGGCGTAGCCTACAACAAGCAGATGACATCTACTATGGAAAGGATCGTTCAAGACGAGCGCCTCCGCTTTGTGACCCCGGTTCAAGTTCCATGCGGCGATGGAGGCTCCTCATTCGGCCAAGCCTGCGCAGCAAGCTTGACATATTCAAAGAAGTAAGAATTTATACGTCAGGCATACGTTGGCTGCTGTTCGTTAATACTTCTGGTGCAGTCGCAACGTGTGCCTAGCTATCCCTGCGAGAATAATTGATAGAAAAGGTGACCGCGCTAGGGTCGACTTTGGCGACGGCGTCGTTCGAGAGGTAAATGTTTCACTCGTTGATGCGGGCGTTGGGGATCACGTAATAGTGCACGCCGGATTTGCCATAGAGGTCTTAGATGAGAAAGAGGCCAAGGAGACTCTTAGACTCTGGGAAGAGATCCTCTCAACATAGTAGATGAGTGCTAGGCTCGTACGAGCTGATATGTTGAATTTCTCTGGAGATGCCGAAAGAGGCCTGCTGATCCCTCATGTTCAGATATAGAGACAGAAACTTCGCAAACAAGATCGTCGAAAAAGTGCGTGAGCTCGATGTCGACGTTCTTCTAATGCACGTTTGTGGAACACACCAAGACACTGTTGTCCGATATGGACTCGACACATTGCTCAGCTCCTGTGGCGTGAAGATTAGGCAGGGGCCTGGTTGCCCGATATGCGTTACAACACCCACTGAGTATGAAGAGATCATAGCTCTCGCGGAGAGTGGTAACATTGTGGCGGCTTTCGGCGACGCGGTCGCAGCGCCAGGCTATAACCGGTCGCTGATGGATGCCAGAGCCCAAGGTTCTGATGTGCGAATAGTCTACAGTATCGAGGACGCTGTGAAAGTTGCGTCGAAAACCTACAGGAAAGTTGTATTCATGGCTATCGGCTTCGAAACTACAGCTCCAACCACAGCGTCGACTCTGCTGCAGAAACCGCCAGAAAACTTCTCGATACTGTGCTGCCACCGGTATATTCCCCCAGCCCTCCACGCACTCCTTTCGAGCGGAGAAATGAGGATTCAGGGGTTGATCGAACCTGGACATGTCAGCACCATAATCGGACTGAGGCCGTACGAAGAGATCTCGACGAAGTATCAGATCCCTCAGGTCGTGGCAGGGTTTGAACCGCTGGATATGATGATGGCTGTCTACATGCTCGCGAAGCAGATCAAGCGAGGCGAAGCTAGGGTGCAGAATGAGTACACCCGCACGGTTCGCTACGAAGGCAACCAGAAAGCGCTAAGACTCCTCGACGAGGTATTCGACCCTTCAGACATAGTCTGGAGAGGCTTCTCCACGATCCCTAACTCGGCGATGAAACTGAGACCAGAATTTTCCGATTACGACGCTGAACTCCTCTATTCGCGGGTTCTTGAACAGGTAAGAGAACAAAGGTTTGAAGAATCAAGGGAATGTCGGTGTGGAGAGATCCTGAGGGGCCTAGCAGAGCCGAAGGATTGTCTCCTATTCGCTGAAACTTGCACGCCACAGCATCCCGTCGGACCATGCATGGTCTCTATTGAGGGATCTTGCAGCATCGAATACCGGTATCGGAGAAGACGCACCGATAGAGTTTGATGAGAATCAAGCCACGTTGCTAAGGTACTCAGCCGTCCGGTTTCGCCAGTTTTTATCTTCTAGCATCTCTAGTTGTCTTGGCATTGAGGAGCCCGGGAGTCAGGTTTGAATGCTCCATTCGTCCCAACCGCTCTCTGCGATTACAGAGGAACTGGCACTTTGGCTTCGAGGAGCCAGCAGGATTGTGATTATGGGAATAGGCAACCCTCTTAGGAGGGATGACTTTGTTGGCATGGCAGTTATTAAGCAACTCGCACCCGCGGCGTTACCGAACGTCCGTCTAATCGAGACGGGCGAGGTTCCCGAGAACTATCTAGATGCTGTTGTAAGAGTTCGACCAAGCCATGTCTTGTTGATAGACGCTGGCGAATTTGAGGCGCCGCCGGGATCGGTTAGATTGGTCTCTCCCACAAAGGTTGCGGGTCTTTCCTTGTCGACTCATGCGTTGCCTCTAAGCCTAGTCTCCGAGTATCTCGAGAAAAGAACGAAAGCCACTATCGCATTGCTCACGATCCAACCGAAGGTTTTGGACTTCGGTGAAGGCTTGAGTGAAGAGCTTTCTAGAGTGGTGAAAGAGGTTTCTGAAGCAATCAGGAGGGCTGTAGCGCTTTCAGGAGAGAGGCGGGTTAGAAGCTTGAGACCGTCGAGGCGAGCTGGGAAACGATCGGTCCGATGATCTTGCTCAGCACGGTGGGGTATACCCCTAACAAAACTGCCAGGCAGGCCAAGATAATGATCGGTAGAACCATAAGATCAGGCCCCTCACGTGCATCCTTAACGTTGGCGCCCAGCGAGCCGAAGAAAATCCTCCTCACGGTCCAGAGGCCATACGCGGCTGTAAGGACCGACGCGACTATGGCGACTGCCGTGACCGTGACGCGCGCTAGGTCTGGTTTCAGCATACCAGCGAATCCTGTGTACATGGACCCAGCGAAGATGAAGAACTCTCCCCAGAATCCTACTAGGGGCGGTGTCCCAGCCAAGCCTAGGAAAGCAATCAACGTGGCGGTTGCCGTGTAGGGCATCCTAGGCCCCAATCCCCCGAGCATCTTGATGCTTCTAGTATTCAGGTTGTGGATGAATATTCCTGCAACCATGAAGAGGATAGCTTTTGAGAATCCATGGCTGACGTAGAGGAGAGTGGCCCCGGCAAGGCCGATCATAGAAAGTGAAGCAACCCCTAGCAGTAGGTAGCCCATCTGGCTTATGCTCGAGTATGCGAGGAGCCTCTTGATATCGTCCTGAGCTAACGCCATCACACCGCCATAGACCAAAGTAACTAGCGCCAAGACTGTGATCGTCATCATAAACTGCCAGTTCGCAAGCACTCTTGGAAAGGCTGTGTAGAGTATCCGAATGGCGGCGTAACCTCCAATCCCTATCATGGCCGGTGACAGAAGCGCGCTTATCGGCGTAGGAGCCTCGGCGTGAGCGTCTGGAAGCCATGTATGCAATGGGAATATAGCCATCTTGATGAAGAGGCCGATCAGTATCGCCGTAACTATGGCTATGAGGACCGGAAGGCCGACATCGGTGGTCCTTGCAGCTATTTTGAAGATGTCGAAAGTTCCAGCCATGAAACGAACAGTAACGATCCCTGCCAGAAGGGCGAGGGCTCCCACCTCTGTGAACATGAAGTACTTGAAGGCTATCTTCTCTCTCTCACCCGTTCCCCATATTCCAATCAACGCCCAAGAGGGTAGAAGCATAAGTTCGAAGAAGAAGAAGAAAGCCGCCAGGTTCGTTGTTAGAACCGTTCCAATCATACCGGCCGTGTAGAGTAGGTAGAGCGAAAAGTATCCGCCTATGCCATGCTCGTGCTCCATGTACGGCATTGAGTACAACGATATGACCATGGCCAAGATGGCTATGGTCAAGGCTACAGGCGCACTCAACCCATCTGCCAGCAACGTAAACTTTCCAATATACGGCGCCCATTCATACGCGGCCTCGAAGGTCTGAACAGATGGAGCCGAGAAGAGCTGGAGTGTTACATATGCCAGTACGCCAGTCGGATACAGGGTCGCTATGAAAGCGATCCACCCGGTATTCTTCCCAAGCGTGCCACCTACCGATAACGTCGCAACGGAGAGAGCCACAGGAACTAGAATCGTTTGTAGAAGCAGGTTATTCGTGTCGAGCATTTCTCATTACCCCATCGCGATTCTCATAAGCAACATCAGCAGAACTGTGACGCCGATGATCATGCCGACGATGTTGTACGTCAAGATCCCCGTATGGGTTTTCCTGAATATGTTGCTGAACCAGGTCGCCCCTCCCGCTAACGCATAGTTGAACCTGTCGATCGCTCGTATCTCGACGTTTCTCAGTATCCACCCGGAGACTCCGATCACAGGATACACAAACAGATAGTAATGGAACCTGTTCAGGTACCAGCGGCCATTAAGGAACTTCCAAAGTCCGCCCAAGGCTGTGCCAGCTGCGGCCATCTTGGACGGGTCTCGGGCTCTCCTCACATAGACGTAGTAGGCGGGTAACGCGCCCACCGTGAGCATCACAAGAGAAGCCGCAACGGTAAGCACGGAAGCTTGGCCGACAGGCATACCCTCCATAGTGAACGTTTCGCCCATTGTTCCTATAACCAAAGTCAAGTACTCATGCGCAAGCCTCTCGAACCAGTCTTTGAGATAGTAGCCTGCAACCCCGAAGGCGACCGTAGCCCCAGCCAGGAGCGCGTACGGAACCCACATCAATGCCGGAGCCTCTTGGATGGTATGTCCCTCATGTTCGAGCTCTGAGATCCGCTTGCTCTTCGCACCGAAGAACGTAAGACCTAGCATCCTCACGCTGTAGAAGCATGTCAGACCAACTGTGAAGAGCCCTAGGAGAAAGATCAAGTACTCGCCTGCCACGAGAGGCGTCTCTAGGACCATATCCTTGCTCCAGAACCCACTGAAGACCAGCGGGACGCCCATCAATGAGAAGGCTGTTAGCGTCATGCTCCAGAAGGTAATCGGCATAGCCCTTTTCAGCCCGCCCATGTCCCGCATAAATCTAGATTCGGACGCGTGGATCACGGCTCCAGCAGTCAAGAACAGAGCGGCTTTGAATATCGCGTGGCTCATCAGATGGAAGAGGCCTCCAGCATATCCCAGGAAGAACTCGGCTGTCGATCCTGCTACGCCTAGGGCGAGCATCATGTATCCTAGCTGACTCACCGTAGAGTAGGCTAGAACCTTCTTGATCTCACCAGAGGCCATGGCCTGGGTTCCAGAAACGAAGGCTGTTAGGACTCCTATCCAAGCCACGGCATAGAAGAAGTTGACAAGCTCGTTTGGTGTTCCGCTATACCACGTCGCAAGGTAAAGTATCGGGAACAATCGGCCAACCAAGTAGACCCCCGCCTTGACCATTGTTGCAGCGTGGATTAGGGCGCTAACCGTGGTAGGGCCTGCCATAGCGTCGGGTAGCCACTCCATTAGGGGCAGCTGTGCAGACTTGCCTATAGGTCCGCCGAAGACAAGTATGGCCGCCGGAACGAGAACCCAGAGAGGAACCTTACTGATCGCTCCGTTCTGGAGCTCGACAAAGTTCAGTGTCCCAGTGTAGGCTGCAATCATGAACAAGCCGATCAGAAGGCTTACGTCTCCAATTCTGGTTGTGATGAAAGCCTTCATACCGCAATGAGACGGTGGGTACGCTTCTCTTCCTTCTCCGACCCAACACTTGAGCCAGTCCTCTTTGGAGTCTGTATACCAGAAGCCGATCAATGCATAGCTGCAGAGACCAACACCCTCCCAACCAAAGAGAAACTGGACGAAGTTGTCTGACATGACTAGGAGTAGCATGTTTCCAATGAAGAGGTTCATGAGGAACCAGTAGCGTGTCAGGCTCGGGTCGCCCTTCATGTAGCCCAACGAGTAGACCATGATGAGGAAACTGATTATGGCCACAACGTTTGCCATGATGATACTCAAAGGGTCAACTATGACTCCAGCTTTTATCTCGCTGAATACAGGGGCCCCTGGAAGCGTGACCCAAGTTAACTGGTTATGAACCTGTCTCGCCTCGAATAGGTAAGGGATCATCATAACCGTCATGGCTGCACCGAGCATCGAGAAGAAGACTGCGCCGAGATCCCTAACTTTGGGATGAACCTTGGCGAGCAACGGGGTCAGGACAGCGCCAAGAAAGGGAAAGATCCATGCGAGCCAAGCAGGCCAGACCCATTCGACTGCAGACAAATCTACCAGCCTCCAAGGAGAACCTTAGTCGCTTCCGTCGCGATTCGGATAATTCCGCCAGGCCATATGCCGATCAGGACACATGCCACAGCCAATAGGACAACTGGCAGGACCATAGATAATGAGGCTTCAACAGCTTTGCTCACGGTGGGCTTGGGAGTCTTGAGCATGATCCTCTGGAGCAGCCAAAGGTAATATGAGGCTGCGAAGATACTGTTGAGAACCACGATTATTGATGTCACCTTCAAGAAGCCGTCGTCTGGAACGCTGAAGCCGGCGAGGATTATGAAGAGTTTACTCCAGAAGCCACTCAGCGGGGGGACACCGGCGAGGGCTAGGAGTCCGATAGAGAAGGATGTACCGCTGTATAGCATCCTCCTTCCGACTCCTTCAAGTTCCACGATATCCCGTGTTCCTGCTTCATGGACGAAGCAACCTGAGCAAAGGAAGAGCAGTCCTTTACCTATCGCATGGTTGAGCAGATGGAACAACGCGCCCGCGATAGCAAAGACAGCTACGCTCATAGCGGCCTCAGGGGCAACTTTATGGTAGTGAGCTAGCACGTACCCGCCTATCCCGAGTCCCGTGAGGATGTAGCCGATATTCACGACGCTCGAGTAGGCGAGCAGCCGCTTTATGTCTCGTTGCATCAAGGCCATAACGTTTGCAATTGTTATGGTGACTACGCCGAAGACTATCAGAACCGTTCCATAATCGAAGACCGAAGGATTGAAAATCGCAAAGAGGCCTCTGCTAATCGAGTAGACTCCAGCTTTGATCACAACGCCTGACAGCATAGCGCTGATGGAGCTCGGAGCAGCCGGATGAGCGTCTGGAAGCCATGTATGTAACGGAACCATGGCGGCCGTTACACCGAACCCCGCTATTATGGCGCCCATTATGAAGTACAAAGTGAATGGATCAGTGCTTGCTCCTTGTGTCAGGACATAGGCTCGTAGCGCAGAGAAGTTCAGGTTTCCGACCAAACCGTAGAGCATTGAAATCCCGTAGAGCGCGAGAAGAGAGCCCAGGGTGCTCATGATCAAATATTTGAACCCTGCCTCAACCGGTTCCCATCTATATTTTCTAAAGGTGACGAGTGTGTACGAGGATATGCACATCATCTCCCAGAAGACGAATAAGTTGAAGAAGTCGGCTGAGAACGCAACGCCTATCATGCCTGCTACTAGGATTAGGAGCAGAGCATAGTACTTGTCAAGGCCGGTGTCAACCTCCATATATCGGAGAGAGTATATGGCTACCATGAGGCCGATGCCACAGAATATCAGTCCAAAGTATACGCTATAGATGTCGGCGTAGATTTCTACTCCTCCTCTGTCGGGGCCGAAGGTTGCGAAGACATAGCT